>Ga0136634_10000595_pt1 | contig 15303 bp, 16 predicted proteins | sample AntDrymUQ8332106_2_FD_104654 | JGI IMG/M metagenome (GOLD analysis project Ga0136634, IMG submission 104654) | Polar desert sand microbial communities from Dry Valleys, Antarctica - metaG UQ833 (21.06) | ecosystem: Environmental > Terrestrial > Soil > Desert | place: Antarctica: Dry Valley... | reverse complement strand
GCCCGCGCCGCGCCGCTGCGCTAGGAAGCGAAATGTTCATGACCCACCTCGAATGCTCGCTGACCGGCGAGCGCTACGAAGCCGACCGTCTCCACAATCTGTCGCGCGCGGGCAAGCCGTTGCTGGCGCGCTACGACCTCGATGCGGTGAAGCATCTACTTACAGCTGACGTTCTCGCCGCGCGGCCATCGGGGATGTGGAAATGGCGCGAGTTGCTGCCGCTGCCCGAGGGCGCCGAGCCGGTCAGCCTGGGCGAGCCCGAGACTCCGCTGGTCACGCTCGATGCGACGGGCAGGCGCCATGGCGCCCGCGCGCCATTGGTCAAGGACGAAGGGCGGCTCCCGACCGGCTCGTTCAAGGCGCGCGGGCTCGCCATGGCGGTGAGCATGGCGAAGCATTTCGGCGTGACTAGGATCGCGATGCCGACCAACGGCAATGCCGGTGCGGCGCTGGCGGCCTACGGCGCGCGGGCGGGGATCGAGACGATCGTCATCTGCCCGGCCGAAACACCTGAGATCAACGTCACCGAGACAGCGGCTTATGGTGCCAAGGTCTATGTCGCCGACGGGCAGATCGACGAGTGCGGCGCGCTGGTCGGCAAGGGCGCGGCCGAGGGTCGCTGGTTCGACTTCTCGACGCTCAAGGAGCCCTATCGGATCGAGGGCAAGAAGGTGATGGGGCTTGAGCTCGCCGAGCAACTCGACTGGCACCTGCCCGACGCCATTTTCTATCCAACCGGTGGTGGCACCGGATTGATCGGGATGTGGAAGGCATTTGACGAGATGGAGGCGATCGGGCTGATCGGGCCAAAGCGGCCGCGGATGTACGCGATCCAGGCCGAGGGCTGCGCGCCGATCGTCCGCGCGTTTGACGCCGGCGCGGAGTTTGCGGAGCGGTGGGACGGCGCGGCGACGATGGCGACCGGCATCCGGGTTCCCAAGGCGGTCGGCGATTTCCTCATCCTGCGTGCGGTGCGTGACAGCAAGGGCGCGGCGCTGGCGGTTTCGGAAACGATGATCGCAGAAGCGGTGCGCGACGCAGCCTTCGACGACGGTTTCCTGCTGTGTCCGGAGGGCGGCGCGGTGCTGGCCGGCTGGGTCCAAGCGCTCGAGCGCGGGCTGGTCGGCAAAGACGAACGCGTCGTTCTGTTCAATTGCGCCAACGGAAACAAATATCCGCTGGCCGACACATCGACACGGATCGAATTGAGGAAGGTGGAGACGGTGACGCTCTGAGCGCCAGACACAAGTAAGCCCCGGAAACCGAAGTTTCCGGGGCTCCATGGTTCGCCTCCGAAGATTTGAACCACGATAGTATAACGACGAACCTGACAAGGGGTTCCACCGATCCCAAGTTTTTTTCGATTTTTTTATACCGGGCTGGATGGGCTCCAAATTCGGAACGCGTCGCGCCTTGCTTCATTTACTACATATCAAGGGTCGATCTCTAGGGAGGAAGCGATCGAATAAAGGTTCGCTGACCGATGCTGGAAACGATGACCCGCACATTGCACGCTCGATCGGCGGCACTGCTCGTTTCCTTCGAATCGCGTCTCGACCGGGTCATGCGGCTGTGGCTGCTCCTGGCCGCGCTCGCGGCAGCTCTGCGGATTGCCCTGAGCCCGGTCCCGGCCGGTCCCGAGCCCGCCACCTTCGCTCCGTATTTCCTAATGATCTTCGCGCCGGTCGCCTCGATGATGCTGGCATTGCGCTGGTTCGCAGATGGCGACCTTTTGGCCCAGCCGGCAGTGAGACTGGCCCGGATCGGGGCGTGGCGCGCGGTCGGTCGAACCGAGGCGAAGCAACACGCGCTCTACGGCGCGGGCGGGATCATGGTTTCGTTATTGGTCGGAATGCTGCTCAACGTGCCGCTGCGTGCCGCGGAATATCTCGCCGCCATGCCTGCATTGTCGGGGCCGGTGCCAGACTGGCTGGCGACGCTACAGCTGATGATGACAATCGACGTCGTGCTACTAACGAGTCTTTATTCGATTGCCTTTGTCGCCGCACTTCGCCGGGTTCCCTCGTTCCCGCGATTGCTGGTGGCGATCTGGTTGCTCGACCTGGCGATGCAGTTTGCGACGGCGCGGATGGTCGCCGGCACACCCGACCTGCCGGCCAATGTGGCCGTGGCGCTCCAGTCGCTGCTCGAGGGCAATGTCACGAAGGTGCTGATCGCGATCGCGCTGTGGTTGCCCTATTTGCTGCTGTCGAAACGGGTCAACGTCACCTATCGGAATCGCGTCCCGGCCTGACGGCGAAATTGCCGATCAATGCGGACGAGTCGCCTGTTCGTCGCGCGGGTGGCTGCTGGTCACGCAGCAAAAACGATTCCGCGAGGAAGGCAAGATCGGCGATGTCGGTGCAGGACGCTGCCGATTGCATCAATCCCGCGTCACCTCGCGCGATCACGAAGGCCGACCCATTGTGGTTGCCACCCCGCCCCGTCGCCAGCTGGACCTCGATCTCGCCAATATCCGGTGAACGGATTGCCATCACGGGTTCCTCGGGTGCCCAGTCGAGGATCAGGTCAGGCAGGAAGTGCCGCCGCGATCCGGGCAGCACCTCGTCCACCTTCGCGATCCGGCTGATCAACGGCTGGCCCGTTTCGGATACCGTGATCGCCGTCAGGCGGTCGATGAGCCAGGCGACATAGTCGGCCATCGCCTCGCTCCCGGCCTCGAAGTAGCCCGGCACTTCACGGCCCTTCACGTTGATCCGGACCAGGCCTTCGCCGCCGCTGAGGATATGAAAGGACGGCGTGGCGTTCCAGTCGCGTCCGGCAAGAAGAGCACGGTTGACGACCCAATCCTGGATGCGCTCGCCGAGGATGCTTGCGGCTCGATATTGCAGTGTCGGCGGGAGCGCACGGCGGAGATAGGCCATGGCGTTAAGGGATTTCGGCTTCGCTGACTGCACGACGGGCTGACCCAGATAAACACTGTTCAGCCGCGCCAGAATCTCCCCAAGAAAGTGATCCTGCGCTCGATTGGGCGCCATGCTGTGCAATGAAAACAGGAGCAGCGAAATATTGGCCTGCTCGTCGTCTATCTGCTGCAGGAGGCAGCCGAGCTGCCGGTCGACTTCCTTATACACATCGAGCATTGCGTCGGGTGACGCATCCGAAGCATATTCGCCGTCCACTGGCCACAGATTGTGACCTGCCCGATGTGCTTCATACCAGCCCGTCACAAACAGGGTCCATGGCCGTTTCATCAAATGCCTGGTTGCGGCGGATTTCGCGCGCACTGCATGGATCAACTGATCGCGTATCGCCGCGCATTGCCCGGCGGTCTTGGGCACGGGCACTTCGGGGCCGATCGGCCGCCGGCCAAATCGCCGCTTGATATCGCTGAGGACTTCCGGGTGCGACGACTTGGCGTCACCCGAGCTTTGACCGCACCAATTCGTGATTTGCAGGCAGGGCGCGTCCTCATCATTAAGCGAATGAGCGACATCGAAGGCGATGGTTGGATGGCCGTTCTGTGCGACACGGTGCCAGAAAGGCTCGATGTGCAAATCGCCGGACCAGTGCGGATCACCGATCCGGCGATATCGCTGCTGATCGCCGTCCCACTGAAACGGGAAGTACTGGCCGTGATCGCCGGGCTGCTTTCCGGTAGAAAAGGTGGGCCATACGCTATCCGACATACGTGACCCGGGCGACGTAAGTTCGCTTAGAATACCTTCGTCAAGGAGCCGGGCAAGCGTCGGCAGCTGTTCGCGATGGTTGATCACGAACGGCAGGCTGAAAGCATCAAGCCCGAGCATCAGGAGCCGTCGGTCGGGGTGAGGTGCAGATTCTGGTTTGGATATTGTTGCCACCTATCAGCCCCGATCTCGCAAATAACGATAACTGCTGGCATACAGCCCGCGTGCAGATTTACGCAGGCGAATTTAAAGCACAGTGCGTCACATTGGGATAGGCCGAGTGCGGGTTAAGCTGGCAATCAAGATTGGCCTAACCGCGCTGCTGCTGTGGTTGGCGTTCCGCGCCGTCGACTTGGGAGTCCTGTTACGGCTGCTTTGGTCGTTCGATCCGTTGTGGCTCGGTGGCGCGCTTTTGCTGACGCTGTTGATTGTCGTCACGGACGGATTGCTGTTCGCGTCGGTCCTGCGAAAGTTCGATCGGCGCTTACCGCCCGCCACGGCCATTTTATACAGCCTGGTCGGCTGGTTCTTCAGCAATGTCGGGCCATCGACATTAGGGGGGGACTTGTTCCGCGGCGTGCAATTGTCGCGCGTCGGAATCCCGGCTGGAACCGCGTTCCGCGCCGTGCTCGCAATGCGATTGGTGTCACTCGCGACGCTGATTCTCGTCATGCTCGCCGGTTTCCCAATCGCGGTGCGGCTGATCGCTGATCCGCAAGACGTCGTGCTTTTCGCCGGCACGGTCGCAGCGGCCACTGCTGCGCTCGTCATGGTCTACTTTTCCGCCGACTTGAAGTGGCGCATCCCTCTCATCGCGCGCTGGGGGCTGTTGGAAAAGCTTGAGACTGTCTCGAACGACTTTCGCGGACTGCTCTCGCCCGACAGGGAGGCACTGACAATGTGGATTCTGGCGTCAGTTCAGCATTTGTTACGCGTTGCCATCCTTGCCGCGCTTGCGGTCGGTCTGGGTCTCGGCATTTCGTTCGAGACGTTGTTCGCATTGACACCCGCCGCGCTGCTGATCGCGATGGTCCCGATCTCGTTTGGCGGATGGGGCGTGCGTGAGGTCACCTTCGTCTATCTTCTCGGCACGGCCGGCGTCGGAGCGACGGCGGCATTATCGCTGTCGATTGCGTTCGGCTTGCTGCGCATCATCGTCGGTGCGATCGGCGGGCTGGCCTGGGTGGTTATGAACGAAACTCACTTTCGCGTCGCCGCCCCGCCGGCCTGAGCCGACTCGGCCATTCTTTCAAGGTGCTCGATCACATTCGCTGGAAGTGGCGGCGCCATGACCGCCGCAACATTGCGGCGCAGGTGATCCGCATCGCCGGTACCGGTAAGCACGACATTCATTCCAGTTTGATGTCGCGCATAGCGGTAGGCGAGATCGGCCAGGCCTGTGGCGCCGGCCTCTTCCATCAACTCGAGCACTGGCATCGTAGGGGCAGAGGCGTGGACGCCACGGAAGGCGAACATGCCGACAATGCCAAGGTCGGCCCGGCGAGCCGGCGGGAATATTGTCTCCGCCGCGGTCGGATTGACGAAGTTGAACCCCGCCATCAGGACGTCGAAATGTGCATCGCGCGCGGCTGCCTGCAACATCCGGTGCCCCGGATCGGACAAAAAGCCCTCGGTGAGACCGATCGCACGCAGCTTGCCCTCTGCCACCAGCTTGCGCAGTTCCGGGAGGACTCGCTTCACTGCTTTAGGATATTGTGCTGGCGTGACCGCGTGCAGGTGCAGGATGTCGACCCAGTCTGTCCGAAGCGCCCGGAGGGTCAGCTCGACGCGTCTGCGTATCGCCGTACCCGAGCATACATAGCCTGCGCGACGGGCGATCCAAGCTGAAGCTCGATTGGGCAGTGGCCCACTGAAATAGGGTTCGGGGCCCAAGTGAACTTTGGTCGAGAGCACGACCTTGGCGCGCCGCTCGCCGAGGGCGTCCGCAAGCACTTCGTCGACACCGCCACCGAGGCCCGCCCCATCGAACAAGTCGATCCCAAGATCGAGGGCCGTGTGGATCAGACGATTGGCATCTGACCTGGTGCCCTTGACCATGCCGAAGCGGCCACTGCTTCCGCCACCAAGGCCCAGCACGCTTGAAACCAGCTCCGATCTGCCGATGCGCACACGGTCCATCGTGGTATTCGCCACACTTCGGTACGGAACGTCAATGCATCGGCTGGTCCCGTCGGACATTGCGTCTTAAGCGTTATGCCATTTGGCGGGTTGGCGGGAGTGTTGTTGCAGTGATGCTGGCATCGCTTCGCCCGTAAAGCTCACGCGCTGCTGGTGACTGGCTTTCGGAGGTTCCACAGGCGCAGCAGGATTAGGAAAACCAGTGCGGGCAGCACCCAGGCGACCCGCCCCTGATATCGATCGGTCACCCCCGACAGGATGCCGCAGACCGCGGCATTCGCAAGCAGTCCGACGCTGACGACGGTCAGCGCGGCGATCTCGATCGGCTGCAGTTTCCGGCGCAGGGCAAAAATAGCCAGGACCGCTCCGACAAAGCCGAAATAGATCAGAAGCTTGCCAATACTCCTCAGGGCTGGGCGGTCGGGGGTTGTACTGACAATCGTCGGGTCCTCCCCATCGACCAGTTCGAACCCGAAGGGCAAGTCGCCCGGCCCGAACACGATCAGTTGTTCAAACGTATTCGTCACGGACCGGCGTATCTGATGGCCCGGATATTCCATCGCCGCGCGACCAACGATGAGGCTTTCCTCGGCCCGTATCCTGTCCATCTGCGCCGGCGTCGCGCGGAAGCGAACGCCCCCCTCGGCCCACAGGAAATCGCCGACCCGGCGCGGAGGGTTGGTTCCATAAATTTCGCAGATCGCATATCGTTCGGTCGCGCAGTGATCGCGCAGGTGCCAGGCGCCAGGCCCGTCCGCAACCGACCGCGCCAGCTGAATGGGATAGCGCTTCGGGGCGAGGCTCAATTCACCGAATGCAAAATAGGATGTGCCGAGCAAGGTCAGCACCGCGATCGCGATCGGGCTCAGGAACCAGAGCGCGCGGCGCACGCCCGCCGCAATCGACGGCCGTTGCAACCACAGATTGACGGCACCTCCCGCCGCTAGCGTGGCGAACGCGATGGGAAGATGACTGCCGTGCACGGTGATGCAAAAGGCCGTCACCATGACCAGCACCAAGCGTTGCGCCGGGCCGATGCGATCGAAGGTCACCGTGAGTGTGACGGCGCTGGCAATCGCGACCCCGGCAAGGATATCGGGCACCACATATGCGGCATACCAGGCGGCGGGAGTAAGCAGCGCCACGGCCGCGGCGACCATTATCGAGGGCGCCATCGCGCTCCGCGGCGCGATCAGCGAGCGCAACATCGTCAGAGAAAATGCGACGGTGCCGGCCTGGGCGATTGCCAGAAGCAGCAGACTGGTGCCCGGGGCGCGCAGCAAGTAGGTCGAAACGCTATAGACCAACGAGCGCGTTCCTCCCGACTCGGCGATGGCGTGTGCGACAATCGTGTTTGGGCCTTCAACCACTGCCGGAGGCGCGGACGCGGCAAACAGCAAGCGCCACCACTGGTCGATCATCAGAATGCCGGTGTTGAAGCCGAACTCGCCGCCGCGCAGGTAGCTGGCGCTGTCAGAGGAGTAGAAGGGGACGCCATTCACCAAGAGCGGCCAGAGGAGCAGTAGCCAGCTGACCAGAAAGAACGTTATCGCGCGGATTGGTGGATTTGCGGACGGTCTTACGGGATGTTTCTGGGCTTCCCCCTCACCCATTTTGAACGCCTTCCAAGCAGCGAGCATCGAGCACGATGATTGCAATGGCGAAGCCCGCGCCGACGGCTGACCAAGGGCGTGTTGACCCGTTCTGAATTCGCCTGCCGACCATGTGTGCAGCTCCCCCGGGGGAGCAAGTCGGACAAACAACTTCTAGACCCCCACGCGCGTTGTGCCGGTAAGGCCCGGCGTCCGCAATGCCTCAAGGCGCTGATGGAAGAGCAGCTTCTACTTTTCAAGATTTTCGATAACAAGGTTGCCGAGGAAAATAAGCCGCGGTGATGTAGAGCGCGACGGTGGGCGCGATCCACGCCGGCTTGTGCCGCGCGGTGCCGATGATTGTCAGAATCACGCCGAAAGTGGCGATGAATTCGCTAAGCCACTGGCCCGGTCCGGTGCGCGCCTTGTCCGAAAACTGCAAAAGCGGCAGATCGAACATAAAGTGGGCAGCCCCCACGCCAAGGATACCGCCGACCAGCTGCGCGCCGATGAACATGGCCGCTTCCCGCCAGGCGATGTCGCGCCGAAGCGCGGCGATGAAGGTCACGGCCGGGTTCATCCTGCGCGCCCGAGATCGGCGCCAGCATGGTGATCAGCACAAACAAAATGGCCCCGGTCGCGATCGTGTTCGCCCGCAAGGCGACCCCGACATTGCCGCCCGCCAGCCGCTCGGCCATGATTCCCGAGCCGACCACCGTAGCGAACAGCATGAACGTGCCGACCCCTTCCGCCACAATTTGGCGATCGATGGGTGCCGAGCGCTGGATGTCGAGTTCGGTCACAATATTCCCCTCGTCGACATTGCCGCGACGATCAACAGTTCGTCGAGGCGGTGCAAAAAGTTACGACATGCCACCGCGCGATACGCTAACTGGCGAATGTGACAGGTCTCGACCCCGCCAATGACGTCCTCGCCGCCGAGCCGCTAATTCGGCTTGGCGTCTTCGCCGCCGTGCTAGCGTTGCTCTTGGCATGGGAATTTCTCGCGCCGCGCCGGCAACCGGCGGTTGGGCGGCGGCGGCGCTGGCCGGGCAATATCGGGGTGGTGATCATCGACACCGTTCTGGTGCGAATCCTCTTCCCGACGGCCGCGGTCGGGCTCGCGCTGGTCGCCGAGGTCAGAGGCTGGGGTCTGCTGAATCTCGTTGCCGTGCCGGATTGGCTGGCGATTCTCGCCGCCATCGTCCTGCTCGACCTAATCATCTACGCCCAGCATGTGCTGTTCCACGCCAATCCCTTGCTGTGGCGCGTACATCGCATGCACCATGCCGACCTCGACATCGACGTGACCACGGGCATCCGCTTCCATCCGGCCGAAATCCTGTTGTCGATGGTCATCAAGCTTGGCGCGGTGGTGGCCTTCGGCGCGCCGGCGCTGGCGGTGATGATTTTTGAAGTGCTGCTCAACGCGACGTCGATGTTCAACCACAGCAATGTCCGGCTACCCGTGGGTGCTGATCGCTGGCTACGCAGGATCCTGGTCACGCCCGACATGCACCGCGTCCACCATTCGATCGTGAGGCAAGAAACCAATTCGAACTTCGGCTTCAACCTGCCGTGGTGGGACCATTTGTTCGGCACCTATCGCGCCCAGCCGGCGGCGGGCCATGAAGCGATGACGATCGGCCTTCCCCAGTTTCGCGATCCGACCGAACTTCGTCTCGACCGGATGCTGATCCAGCCGCTATGGCGAGAGCGGATCGAGGGGAGAGAATGATGACCGACACGACCGGGGAGGGCGATTGGGGGCGGCGCTTGTCGTGGGCTGCGCTCGCGCTCGCCGTTGGCGGACTGGCGGCGGCGCTCATTGCCGCTGTCGGGAGCGGCGCCGAGGCGTGGACGTTCCGGACTGGCTTCAACATATTGCGCTACGCCTTGTACGCCGCAATTGCGGGCGGGTTGTTGGCAATCGTCGCTTTCTTCGTCGCACGGCGCGGCGGCGTTCGAACCGGTCGGCTCAACCTTGCCGCGATCCTCGTCGCAGTTGCGTTTGCCGCTTATTTGATGAGTTACATCGCCACTGCTCGCAGCGTTCCCGCGATCCACGATGTGACAACCGACCTTGCCGATGTGCCACAGTTCGCCACGCTTAAAGTGCGCGCGGACAATCTCGAGGATATTCCCGACGACGGCCGTCCCGAGCTTGCCGCGCTCGACCCCGAAAACCGATGGAAGGCGATTCACCGGGAAGCCTATGGCGGGCTTCGCAGCATCAACCTGCCCCTGACCGTTCCCGTTGCCACGCAGCGCGCCGAAGCGCTCGTTCGGGCGCGCGGCTGGGCGGTGGCGCGCGTGGATCGGCAGGCCGGGATCGTCGAGGCGACCGCCACGACGTTGTTCTTCCGCTTCAAGGACGATGTCGTCGTGCGCGTGCGCCCCGCCCCCGCCCGACCGGGCTGGTCGATCGTCGACATGCGCTCGATCAGCGGCGTCGGGGGCAGCGACATCGGCGTTAACGCCGCGCGCATCCGTGAATTTCTCGCCGCCCTGCAAGCGTCCTGAGGGGAGAAGCGCATGACCGGCTGGAAGATCGGCGTCATCGGCGGCTCGGGGCTATACGCGATCGACGCGCTCGAGCATCCGTGCTGGATCACGATTGATACGCCATGGGGAGCGCCGTCGGACCAGCTGCTTACCGGGAAGATCGGCGCAGTCGACTTCGTATTCCTCCCTCGCCACGGGCGCGGGCATCGACTGCCGCCGACCGACGTCAATGCGCGGGCCAATGTGGACGCGCTCAAGCGCGCCGGCTGCACCGACGTCATCGCCATTTCAGCGGTCGGGTCGCTGCGCGAGGATTTAGCACCAGGTGGGTTTGTGATCGTCGACCAGTTCATCGACCGGACCTTGGCGCGCGCCAAGAGCTTCTTCGGTCCTGGAATGGTCGCCCATGTATCGATGGCGGACCCGACCTGCCCGCGGCTGTCGGGGCTTTGCGGAGACGCTGCCGACGCTGCGGGGGCGACGGTCGTTCGCGGCGGCACCTATCTGGCCATGGAGGGCCCGCATTTCTCGTCGCGGGCCGAGAGCCTCCTCTACCGCCAATGGGGCTGTGACGTGATCGGGATGACCGCCATGCCTGAGGCCAAGCTCGCGCGCGAGGCCGAGCTGCCCTACGCGCTCGTTGGGATGATCACCGATTATGACTGCTGGCGCGGCGGCGAAGAGGCGGTCGAGGTCGCTGCGGTGATCGCCCAGTTGCTGGCCAATGCTGAAGTGGCGCGCGAATTGGTCGTTCGCCTCGCCGGGTTCCTCCCCGCCGAGCGACCCGCATCGCCGATCGATACCGTGCTGGACACCGCGATCATCACCATGCCCGAAGCGCGCGATGCGGCTTTGCTCGCCAAGCTCGACGCGGTGTGCGCTCGGGTGTTGGCGGCTCAGCGGTAGAAGCGCGCGAGCCGGGTCGGCGCTACACCCACGGCGTAAAGCGCGAGGCAGGCCAGGTTGCGCGTTGAGCGTCGCAGCCAGCCGTCGCGGCGCCAGCGCTCGGCCGAGGTCAGCGCCGTCGCGTCAAGCCGGCGGAGACGGTCCCGGCCGATGCGGCGCGCGAGATCGACATCCTCCATCAGCTCGAGTGGGCGGAAGCCGCCGATTTCATCGTAAAGGCAACGCGAGATAAGGAGTCCCTGATCGCCATAAGGCAAGCCAAGCATCCGTACCCGCACCGCAACTCCGCGTTCGATGGCGCGCGCTTGCCAGGCGTCATCGTCGAGGCGCAGATCGAAGTAGCCGGCTCGATCCGGCGCGGTGGCGACATGCGCCGCGACTGCTTCGCGCCAGCCCGCGCCAAGCCGCGTGTCGGCGTGAACGAATAACAGCCAATCGCCGTCCGCCGCTTCGCCGCCCGCGCGCAATTGCGCTCCGCGACCGCGGGGCGCCGAGATTATGCTGGCGCCGGCCCGTTTGGCTAGCGCCACGGTGCCATCGGTCGAGTCGCCATCGACAACAAGGATTTGGTCGGCCCCATCGAGCGCGGAAAGGCACGCGGCGAGGCTGGCGCGGGCGTTAAGCGTCGGGATGACGATCGTCAGCATTGCTTCAGCCCGAACAACTCGCGCCGCCGAGCACGCAGAAACGCGCGCAATGGGGATGATTGAGGCTGACCGCGCCTTGCGCTCCGGTCAGTGTCTCGCCGAGCGCGAACCGGTCATCGTAAGGGATGAGCGTGCAGGCAACCACCGTCGGCCGCGGCGCGCCCTTGCGCTTGACCACCATGCGGCTCGACGCGCACATCATCGACGCCGGCGATACGCCCAGCAGGTCCCAACATGCCTCGCTGATTTCGGGCACGTCGGCGGCCTCATCCATTTCCGGAAACAGCACCAAAGCGGTGGGATCGGACGCATCGATGCGCAAATCATGGTCGGCGAACAGGCCGGCATAGCCAGCGCGGGCCGCCGCCTCGCCCTCGCCCGCCAGTCGCCGTCCGGCGACGGCCGTACGAAAGCCTCGGTCAGACAGCCATTTGCAGCCGTCGACCGCCTTGTCCCAACTCTTCGGGCCGCGCTCCGCTTCGTGCAGATCCTGGGTGTAATGGTCGAGGCTGACACGAATCGTCAGCCGCGCGCCAAGCTCGCTCCGCAGCGCGTCGAGCTGGTCCTCGAACCGCCGCATCGGGCGCATCGCATTGGTCAGCACCAGCACTTCGAAGCCCCGCCCCAGCGCCGAGCGCATCATCGCCAGCATGTCGGGATTCATGAACGGCTCGCCGCCGGTAAAACCGATTGCGCGCGTGCCGAGCTCCTCGGCCTCGTCGAGAAAAGCATCGACCTCGGCCAGCGTCGGATAGACGAGGGCGTCATTGACCGGAGAACTTTCAATATAGCAGGTTTTGCAGGCGAGGTTGCACAGCGTGCCAGTGTTGATCCACAGCGTGTGAAGCCGCTGCAGCGCGACCTGGGCGCGGGCATCGCCCTGGGTCGTGCGCAACGGATCGCGGAATTTGGCGCGATCGAGCGCTCGTGCTTGGGGCAAGGCGAAGGGCGAGGCGCCGGCAGTGAATTTGGTGGCGATCATTGTTCTCCGTTGAGCGGCTTTAGCCCCACAATTGCTTCAACCGCGCATCGCGACCGCAATTGAGCCGGTAGAAACGGTAGCGGATCGGGTTCTTCTTGTAATAATCCTGATGATAGGTTTCGGCCGGATAGAAGGTCGCGGCGGGCAGGACGAGCGTCGCCACCGGCTTTTTGAGGGCCGCACGCGCCCGCGCGTTCACGGCCTCGGCGATGCGGCGTTGGGCGGGATCGGCCACGAAGAAAGCCGAGCGATAGCCATAGCCCCGGTCGCAGAAACTGCCGCCCGAATCGAGCGGGTCGATGGTCCGGATGAAGCGCGCGGCGAGCGTGGCGTAGCTGACACGGGCCGGGTCATAAATCACTCGCACCGCCTCGATATGACCGGTGCCGCCAGCTGAGACCTGTTCATAAGTCGGGTTGCGCAGCTTGCCACCGGTATAGCCCGATGTGGTCGAGAGCACGCCGGGGATCTTGTCGAAGTCGGACTCAGTGCACCAGAAGCAGCCGCCAGCGAACACCGCCTGGGCGGCGCCGGTTTTGCCCCGCGCCGGTGCCTGGCTTGGCGCCGCGCCCGAACAGGAGGCGGCCGCGACCGCGATCAACACGGCGGTCGAGGTGCGGCGCAGCGTTTCCAGTTTCTTGTTCATGCCGTGACGAACTCCATCGCTATGCCGTTCATACACCAACGCTGGCCGGTCGGCTCCGGTCCATCGTCGAATACGTGCCCCAGGTGACCGCCACAGCGGCGGCAGTGAACCTCGGTTCGAGTACCCAACAGGCCGCGGTCGGGCTTGGTCCTGACCGCGTTCTTGATCGGAACGGTAAAGCTCGGCCAGCCGGTGCCGCTCTCGAACTTGGCCTGCGAATCATACACCGGCAGCGCGCACCCGGCGCACTGATACGTCCCGCGGCGATGCTCGTCGTTGAGTGGGCTCGATCGTGGGCGCTCGGTGCCCTCGTCGCGAAGCACGGCATATTGGGCAGAAGAAAGGAGTGCGCGCCATTGTTCGGGCGACCTCGTCACCTCGAAGGTCTCCGCCGCCGCGTCCGCCTTTCCGGAGCATCCGCCGAGCGCCACCCCGCCCATCAGGGCCGCGACGCTCGCCATGAACGTCCTTTTGGTCATCACCATTTCATTCCTAGCTGCTTGATCACGTCGTCGAAGTCTATTTCGGCTGGCTGCCCATTGAGGTTACATGGCGATCGGGAGAATGGCGTGACGGCAGCCGGCGGCGATGGACAAGGTGATCGGTGGGGCGATCTGCTCGCCGCCGCGCAACGCGGCGACCCGGATGCCTATCGCGGCTTTCTGGACGCAATCCTCCCGTTCGTCCGAGCCATTGCCCGCCGCCGCTGCTGGTCCGACGACATGGCGGAGGATGTCATCCAGGACGCATTGTTGACGATTCATCGCGTCCGGCACACCTATCAGCCTGGCCGCCCGGTCGAGCCATGGCTCGCCGCGATCGTTGCCCGGCGATCAATTGACGCCACCCGCAAGCGCGGCCGCATCGGGCGGCAGGAAGTGTTCAATGATGCGGCATATGAAACCTTTGCCGATCCTCGGGCGAATGAACCTACGGGCGCAGACGCGTCACGCACCCTCGCGCGGATGACCAAGGGCCTACCGCGCGGCCAGAAGGAGGCGATCGAATTGGTCAAGATCAAGGAAATGACGCTCGCCGAAGCGTCGCTTGCCTCGGGCCAGTCGATTGCCTCGCTCAAGGTCAACATTCACCGCGCGATGAAGAAGCTGCGCCTCAACCGCGTCAAGGACCCACCCGAATGAGCCCATCGCCGACCGACACGCTGATCGACCAGCTCGCAGCCGACATCCGGCCGGTGCGGCCGCTGCGCGCGCCAGCTCTGCGTGCCCTGATGGCGCTGGCGGCGATCGCACTGGTCGCGGGGCTGGCGATCGCGCTGCTGGGCGATGTCGGGGAATTGCGTCGGCGCTACGCCGGGCGCGAGGCGTTGCTTGCGCTGGAGATGGCAGCGATGCTGGCGACCGGAGTGCTGGCGATCGTCGCCGCCTTTTTCCTGTCGATTCCAGGCCGGTCGAGACGCTGGATCGCCGCGCCGGTTCCGCCTTTCGTGGTGTGGCTTCTGCTGAGCGGTCTTGGCTGTTACGACGATTTCGTGCGGCGTAACGGGGTTGAATTGCAATTGGGCGAAAGCATGCATTGCTTGCTGTTCATTCTCGCTACAAGCGCGGTCCTAGCTCCTTTGCTCATCTGGCGCCTGGCACGCGCGAACCCGATCGACCCTTTGCCCGTCGCGCTGCTCTGCGCGCTGGGGGTCGCCGCGGCCAGCGCTTTTGTCTTGCAATTTTTCCATTCGTTCGCAGTGACGTTCATCGATCTGGCGGTCCACCTGATGGCAATGCTCATCGTGGTGGGGGTCATCGGACTGATCAACCGCCGCGCGCTCGCCCCCGCGTAACCTTTGCGAGTTGCGGTGCGAACTGCTCTTGAGCCTGCCAAGGAGATGAGCATGACCATCGCGCGCAATATACCCTTGGGGACCGCTGTCCTTACCGCGCTCGCCGCGACCGTGTCGAGCGGTCCCGCTACGGCGGCGAGCACCGAATACCCCGTCGTTGTCGAACTCTTTCAAAGCCAGGGCTGCTCGTCGTGCCCACCCGCCAATGCGATGCTCAACCGCCTCGCCGACCGGGCCGATCTGCTGCCGCTCAATTTCGGCGTGACCTATTGGGACCAGCTTGGCTGGAAGGACAAGTTCGCCCACCCGGCCTATACCGATCGGCAATGGGACTATGCGCGGTCGGGCAAGCGAGGCAACGTCGCGACGCCGCAGTTCATCATCAATGGCCGCGGCGTGGTGACGGGCAGTGATGCGCAGCAACTGGCACAATCGATCCGG
>Ga0136634_10000594_pt1 | contig 15315 bp, 8 predicted proteins | sample AntDrymUQ8332106_2_FD_104654 | JGI IMG/M metagenome (GOLD analysis project Ga0136634, IMG submission 104654) | Polar desert sand microbial communities from Dry Valleys, Antarctica - metaG UQ833 (21.06) | ecosystem: Environmental > Terrestrial > Soil > Desert | place: Antarctica: Dry Valley... | reverse complement strand
ATTCGCAAATAATTCCGCGCCATTCATGAAAGAAGACACCCAGTATTGTGTATTGATTTGTTCCAATGCCGTAGCCATACCCAGTGGATTTGCATTTAAATAAGTTTGTATTGCAACGTCACTAATTGCAGCGCTGGCATCATATTCTGCCATTTGTTGCATGTGAGCCCGAATGCCCGAATGGAATAACTGACCTGCATCACCGGCGGTCCATCCCCGCACTACAGCTTCTGCTAAAAGTAATTGGGTTTGTGAATAGGTAACATGATATTCAGGAGAAGTTACTTTGAGAATGGTATTTAAATTTACCTGGGAGTAATCATACAGGCTGGCTACTCCATAGGTTGCAAAAGTATTTTTAATGGATACATCATCAAAGCCAATCGGCATACCAATTTGCATAGCCGGGTCTGTAGTAGTACGGGGAGAAGCCTGCTCAGCGCCTGACTTTGCTCCAACGTGTCTATATGCAATGGATTTAAGACGCGGATCATTGTTGTTTTTCAAATAATCTACAAATGGTTTAGCTAAGTAAAAATTAGCTTTTTCGCGTGCCGTTAAATGAACAGCTATCCAATTATTGTATAATGACGTATGCCGTAAAATAGCGTTGTCACTGTTTGATTGCATCAACCCGCCTGAAACAGCCTTTACAACATAGGTTTTTGCTAAATCAGGGGCTACTTTCGTAAGCCTCATGGCAGCTCTTAACAACAGAGAATTTCCAAACCTTTTCCATTTCACTATATCACCCCCATAAAATATATCGCCGGTTGAGGTGGGTTTTGCAGCATCCAATGCCGCAGTAGCTTCGTCCAACTCTTTTAAAATGTCTTTGTAAATGAATTCCTGTTTATCATATTTAGGTTGAATAGTTCCTGAAAGAAAACCTTGTGCGGCTTCTGTATAAGGTATGTCTCCATAAGTATCAGTTAATATCATGAAGGCATGCGCCTTCCATATCCTGGCCTGGTTGTATAAGTTGGTCCTATTGTTATCACTTTTGGTCTTTTCAAGAACGTCAACGGTTTGCTTCAAAACGTTCCGGTAAAAATTAATCCATACCGGGGTTGTATTTCCGGGATTGAATATATTATAATTACCCCCTGATAATGAACTTCCAAAAGGAGTAATAATCTGTTGAACAATGCCAAAATTATAAGTCAGCATTTGCAACGTGGCAAAGTTATCGGGATAGGTGGCTTCTATAATAGCCCGGTTCAAAACAAACTGTGCATCCAGGGTAGTGGGATCAACCCTGTTGACATTTAATGTATCGAAATCCTTATCACAGCTTGAAAGCAGACCTATTACTGTAAGCATTCCAAGTAAAAAGACTTTACTATTTTTCATAAAAAAAATTTTGAGTTGATAATCGTTGCAACATTTTAAAATTTAATGTTGAGGTTAACGCCGATACTTCTGGTTGGCGGAACTGCAGTCCAGAAGTCGAGACCGGTTTCATTGTCTGAGATGTTAGCAATGTTCTCCGGATCCATATTTTCAGTCCATTTCTTTATTATGAGCACATTATTCGCAACGGCGCTAAGTTTTAAGCCTTTTATGAACTTCACATTCCGCAGATGCTTCGTAAGATCATACCCCAGGGTAATCTGGCGCAACTTCCAGAATCCTGAATTAAAAACGAAATCTTCATTAACGCCCAGTACATTAGGCGTTTCATAAAATGGCTGAATATCAGATTTCGTAGTATTCCCTCTTCCATCGGGGTTTACGCCATCTCCTATTACAAAACCTTCTGCACGCCCAACCAATGTTCTTTTATGCAATCCGTGCCGCAGGGCATTCATATTTGAACCGGCGATCATTTTTGCACCTAACTTAAAGTCTACCAGTGTGGTCAAATAGATTCCTTTATAGCTGAGAGAGTTGGTGATACCACCGAAATATTTAGGCAGCACATTTCCAACATACGAATCAAAATTATTCCGGAGAGGTCTTCCGCTATTGGCATCAAATACTTGCCTGCCCTGGCTATCTCTTCTATACAAAAATGTATACAGTGCACCAATTGGTTTGCCAACAACCTGTTTAACAAACCGCCCGCCTCCACCACCCACTGAGATCACTGTATCTGCAGGAGATAATCCCAATTGCAACACTTCAGATGTATTGTAGGCAACATTTACACTTACATCCCATTTGAAAGATTTAGTATTAACCGGAGAAACGGTTAAAAGCATTTCCAACCCTTTGTTCATACTGCGGCCAACATTAATCAATTGATTGGTATAGGATGATGCATCTGAAACCTGTGCTGCTAAAATCTGGTCGTTTGTAATTTTACGATAATAAGAAAGGTCGAAACCCAGTTTGTTGTTGAATAATTTTAATTCAATTCCAAATTCAGCTTCAGACACTCGTAACGGGCGAAGATTCGCGTTTGGAATAAGTGATGCATTGATACCTCCAACGGGTATATTTTGTCCTGATGGGTTCGGGAAAAGATTATTGTTTACAGAATAATATAAAACATTTGAATAGGGAGCGACATTATCATCCCCCACCTCTGCATAAGCTGCTCTTAGCTTTCCATAAGATATCCAATCAGGCAAATTTTTAAAGGCATCGGTGAAGATAAAGCTTGCGGTAACTGATGGATATAATATGCTTCGGTTTGCAGGAGCCAGCGTAGAGAACCAATCATTACGGGCTGTAAAATTCAAAAACAATAAACTCTTATAAGAGAATTCAACCGCCCCATATAAGGAATTTACTTTTCTTTCGGTTTTATTGTATAAAGGATCTTTTATCCGACCATTCAATATGGTATACAGGCCGGGCTGAACAAAGTCAGTGACACTTACACTATTGTATTCCATTCTCCGGTACATCTGGTTTCCTCCCAAGGTAAGATCTGCCCCGAAATCCTTTATTTTACGGGTAGCCCCAAGCAAAAAATCATAATTTCTTTCTCTAAAACGGCGAACATCCTGGGTATAGGAGCCATTTATAAACCCCGTAGGCGCTGCCGGAATAGGCGCATATCCATTAGGTATATTATAATCCTGGCCCCGTGTATACATATCCTGGGCAATTCGTCCCTGTAAATATATCCAGCTATTTATTTGATACCTCAAGGCAATATTTCCAATGGTCCGGTCTCTCTGTATATTTTCAAAACGCTTATTCACTGAGTAATAAGGATTGTTCCGAACCAAAAATCTTGCCATTACAAATTCGTTTCCATTGGGCAATGTCTGGTTCTGCTCGAGGGCATGAAAAGGCATGGAATTGGCCAGGGTGAATAATACAGTGGGTACTGCCATATCCTGCGTATTTACCTGTGGCGGGTTTGTATTTTGTTCGTTTGAATAGTTGACATTTCCCAACACAGTTAATCCCTTGGAAATATTTTGAGTAAACCCGAGGTTAATCGTTTTTCTGTTAAATTTTGAATTGGGCATTATCCCTGAATTATCAGTGTTTGACAGAGAGAGGCTGAACCCACCATTCTCACCACCATTGGAAAGGGTAACCGTATTAGTTAGATTTTTTCCTGTTCGATAAAACTTTTTATACCGGTCGTAAACAGGTTCATACGGAAAGGTTTTACCATCAAATAAAACCTGGGTCATTCCTGGTTGAAATTTTTCCCCAAAGCTCCATACTCCCGATTGCGGAAAAGCCGTGGTAGGCCGTACACCTCTTTCGCCCTGGCCGTATTCATACTGAAAATCTGTAAAATCCAGGGGGGTGTCTTCCGTGTAGTTTATATTATAATCAACCCCAATTCCTTTACCTGAACCCCTATTTTTTGTAGTGATCATCACGACTCCGTCCTTTGCCCTCGAACCATATAACGCAGACGCAGTAGCACCCTTTAAAACCGTCATAGATTCTATATCATCGGGGTTGAGGCTGGAAAGGCCATCACCTCCGTCAGTACTGTTTACCTGGCCTCCCCGAAAGCCATTTCCACTTCCAAGTGCAAAGGTTGTATTATCCATGGGCACTCCATTGATTACTATCAGGGGACTATTCTGACTGCTAAAAGAGGATTGTCCGCGGATACGGATTTTAGCCGAACCGGCGGGACCTGTTCCCATCGTAGATATATTTACTCCTGCCAGCTTTCCCTGTAGCCCGCTTGCCACGTTGGGGGTGCGGTTTGTTGAAATCTGGTCAGCATTTACTGTAGCGGTGGCATAGCCCAGTCTTTTTGCTTCTTTTCGAATACCTAAGGCTGTTACAACCACATCCTCTAAGTTTTTCGCTTCGCTAGCCAGCTTAACGTCAATGACAGTACGCGATTCAACATTAATGGTTTGTTCGGTAAAGCCTACAGAAGAAAATATCAATGTGGCGTTTCGCGGGGCGTTGATAGAAAAATTACCGCTTGCATTGGTAACCGTTCCCTGGGTAGTGCCACTAATTGTAATGGTTACGCCGGAAAGGCTTTCATTTTCAGGTCCTGTAACTTTACCGGTAACATTAATATTCTGCGAATACAAATAACTGTGGCATAAAAGCATTACAGCAAAAAATAGTTTTAATGTTTTTTTCATCACAAACGGTTTTTTTAGTATGGTTAAAGGAGAAAAAATGTTGGTATTATAAAAGATCTTTATTACGGACTCTACAGATTACCAGTTATGAATCGCACCGTCGGGACTTTGTAAAATTGGATGAGGAAATTTTGTTTTGGTGGTTACCTCCATTACAAAAGTTACTTTTTTCCGATCAAATTTTACCCCTAGCCCGGGAGCCGGGTTCAGAAATAGTTTACCGTTTTTAAATAGTATATAATCGTCATTAAAGTAAGGAGGCCTTTCAGGTTCACCACCTCCCAATTCCATCAGGCATCGGGACGGTGAACTGGAGCCCAAAACGTGAACCAGTGCAGCTGTAGATAAAGGCCCGGTGAAATGAGGAATCATTCCTACATAGTGCGTTTCGGCCATGGAGCAGATCTTTTTAAATTCTAATAACCCTCCTGTATTGGGCACCGTTACTCTTGAATAATCAATCAGCCTGTTTTCGATTAATTCATTGATATCCCAACGGTCGCCGAACTGTTCGCCTACGGCTATTGGCACTTTTGTCATTTGACGCACCTCTTTATAGACTTCCGGGTTTTCTGATCTTACAATGTCTTCTACAAAATAGGGTTCCATCGCTTCAAGCGCGTTGCAAATTTTTATTCCGTCCGTAAGGTCAAACCGAGTATGTAAGTCAATGGCCCACTTACCACCGCCCCCTACGGCGTCATCTATTCTTTTACAAAACTCAATGGTCTTTTTTGCATTTTCATAAAAGTCAAAACGTTCTTCCCCATTTCCACCAGTTGGCCCGATGCGGTAACTTCTTAGTCCTGCTGCAATGCAGTCACGGGCTCTGTCTTCCTGGCTTGTTGCCTTCGAAGCTTTGAAACCGGTAGCATAGCATTCAACAAATTCCCGGGTTGAACCTCCCAGTAATTCATAAACGGGTACACCAAGGGCTTTGCCCTTAATATCCCACAGGGCCATTTCCAATGCGCCCAGTGCATGCAACTTCTCACGTCCCGGCGGATAAAACATCCCCCGATACAAGTATTGCCAAAGATGTTCAATTCTAAAAGGATCCTCATCAATCATCATCTGTGCACATTGCTCAATCATATCTTTAGAACCACCTTCACCAATGCCTGTAATTCCCTGGTTCGTTTCAATTTCAACGATTCCACGGGCCTGGTTGAACAATGGTTTATTGTAACCGGGAATACTATAGTACCTGATCTTTGTAATCTTAAGCGAAGATGCCGACCCATTGGTGAACGCAGGGTTGGCACTTACCAATGATGAACCAGTCATCACCGCGGTTGAACCTATCAATGAAGATTTAATAAAACGTCTTCTTTGCATAAATAAGAATTAATCTATTGACAGTGTATTCTGATGTAGTGAATGAAAAGAAGACCAATAAATGCTAAGGAATGCGGCCTTTGAATAAAAAAAACTTTTAAGGTAGCGGATCTGTTTCTTGCGAACTTTATTTGTAATGCCAGCGCTCAATCTTCCTGCGCTGATTTTGGTAACTAATAATTATCTTTTGTTATTTATTGAAAACTAAATCTTTTTAGTTACTAAACAAACTTTTTATAAATTAATTCTCAAGCGTGATGAAGAACAGATTAATATCGGTAATCTTCAAGCCTTAATTTCTGTATCCAGGTCCTGGATACTAGATGCTGGATCCAATATCTAGTATCTAGCTTCTAAACATCAATTCACTATTTTTCTTACGTAAGAAACCAGCGCTGAACTACCGGCCTCCCGGTTAATAGTAGCAGGGATTTTTCTTAAAAACCAAATAACTTCCCATGTCAAAGACTCACCGGGTTGCAATTGCTCGTAAGCTCCCTGCTGTTCTATTTCAACATACGATTTCCCGGGATCGGCATAAATTTCGATCTCGGATTCTGAGGGCGCAGCTTTCTTAGCAGAAATATCGGAAAATTTTTTAATGAATATCACATCGTCGTTCACCTGGGATATCCATCCCTCTGATCCATCCCCAAAAAACTTATTATGCCTAACGGGAATTTTATCTTCCTTGTAAGCGAACCACGTAATTCCATCTTTATCTTCTGCCATGTTAGCCATGTTTCCCCACCGTTCGCCTGTGCCTTTGGGATAAAACGCAAGACCTTTTGTGTGCACCCGGGTAACTTCCCAGGGGGCTACATTTCTTACCTGGTCCGATTGATTGGCAATCGTATACTTTATAATGAAAGCATTATTTTTTCTATCCCCGTAGATTTCTTTAGAAAAAATAAAACCGAACTTTGAATCTTTCCGGCTGACCATTTTTATAACTTTTTTGTCTATCCGCACCGAATAAGGCTGATTATCCAATTCTGGTGGTGGGGTTCCGCCCCATTCTTTTTGAGGACTGGGCCATAAAGTAGAGCCCCAGTAATTTGCATTAACCTCCCGGCCTGTTAAGAAATTTTTGCCGTTTAATTTTAACGAAGTAATCCTTCCACCGGCTGCAGGATCTATCTCCAATACCGTGTTATTGATTTTAATACTGTAAATATTATTTTCCTTTTGAGGTAATACTTTTTGAATACTGCATCCTATGATGATACACATGGCTGCAAGCATTGAAAGTTTCTTCATCGTCGCTTTTCCATTTATAAGTGTTACCGGTTGCATTTGCTACCCCAAAAAAAGATACTTCCGCCGAATTCTACTATCGGCTTCAAAGATTTAGTAGTTACCAATCAACTACCGACTTATCCAGGAAATTATAGGTTTCAGGATTCTTCCAGTCATGCCCGATCTTATCCTTTATTTGATCTTCATCGAGTTCGATTCCCAGGCCTGGCCCATCCGGAATAAGTACAGTACCATCTTTTTGTAATTTAAACGGGTTCTTTAAATACCCCTCTCCCAAAGACACCTGCTCCTGTACAAGAAAATTGGGAATGCTTGCTGCCAAATGCAATCCTGCCGCCAGTGAGATCGGCCCCATCGGATTGTGCGGGGCTATGGGTACATAATATGCCTCAGCCATGCCGGCTATGAGCCGTCCTTCGGTAATCCCGCCGGCATGACAAAGATCGGGCTGTAATATACTGGCAGCCTTCTTTTCAAGAAGTTCGCGAAAACCCCATTTCGTAAAAATCCGTTCCCCGGTGGCTATGGGCAAATGAGTTCCATGCGCTATTTCTGCCATTACATCCGCATTCTGTGCCTGGCAGGGCTCCTCAATGAACATGGGGTGATAGGGTTCTAATTCTTTAATAATAAGTTTGGCTGTTTGGGGAGATATATTACCATGAAAATCTATTCCAAGATCCATATCATCTCCTGCAGCATCTCTCAGTGCGGCAAAACTGTCTACTGCATGTTTTATAAATCGCGGGTTTTCTACAATGTTTGCCGGATGTTCGTGAGCTAAACCTGTTTTTATCACAGTATACCCCTCGCTCTTCCTTTTGCGTATATCCTCCGGCGTTCGTGCCCGGCCATATACCCTCACACGGTCACGGGTAGGTCCGCCAAAAAGTTCATAAACCGGTACGCCCAGCAGCTTACCCTTAATGTCCCATAAAGCCTGGTCTATACCGCTTAAAGCACTCGTCAGAATAGGGCCGCCGCGGTAAAAGGCATGACGATAAATGGCCTGCCAATGATGAATAACATGTCTTGGATCTTTACCAATTAAATACGGCTCCACTTCCTGTATGGCCGTCTTTACAGTTAGAGCCCTTCCTTCAAGAAGGGGTTCGCCTAAACCTACCACACCGGCATCGGTGTGTATTTTTAAAAAAAGCCAGCGCGGTTTAATTAGGAATGTTTCAAGCCTTGTAATTTTCACCTCCCTTTTAGCAGGTAAACGTTCAGGTGTTGCAGCATAAGATGATAGCGGCAATGTTATTCCTGCACCAATAACTCCTAATACCGATTGTATCGCGTTACGTCGGGAAATACCTGAGCTGTTAGATGAATACTCCATTTTTTTTGAGATTTTAGTTATGATAATTCTGTTGCTTAAGTAACCGGTAACAGAAACATTTGAATCTTTGTTGCTGCCTGTAGCTTCCACAAAAAAGATTCAGACATAGTAATTAATCATGTACTTATTATGAATAAAAAATTCTTTACAAATTTCAATATCATTTGAAACCTAGAATTGGGGTAAAGAAAAAGGCTTACACTACATTAAAATGGAATCATCAGTTGCAGAGGGTCTCCGGATACGATAAAGAATAAGGCGACGCAACAACGATCCTAAAACCAAATACCGGCACTCAAAAATTGAACAAAAAATAAATGAGTTAACTTTCTAAATCGTAGTCTTTCATTTAATTTTTCTTAAATGTATCGTCTTTTTAAATAGTTACTCCTATTTTTAAAATATTTTTTACTTGTTTGTAAGAGCATGAACGATGCTTATTGGTTTCAATGATTCAACCTCTTCAAATACAAAAGCCATTGTTTAATTACATGAAGAAATTTTTTTTTCTACTGTCCGGTTTCGTAATAATGATCGCGGGATGCGTAAACAAAGGTGATTCAGATTGGCGCCACTATGGAGGCAACAACGCCGGGAATCGTTATTCTTCTTTAAAAGATATTAATGCAGACAATGTAAAGAATTTGAAGATAGTATGGACGTATAATACGGCTGAAGATTCTGCACACAATAAAATAGGAAGGAATATTGAAATCCAATGCCAGCCCATTGTGGTGAATGATGTATTGTATGGAACCACTCCTTTACTAAAATTATTTGCTGTAAACGCAACAACTGGTAAAGAATTATGGAAGTTTGATCCCTTTGAAGGCCAGGAACCGAAGCCACATCCCAGCCGCGGTGTGGCATACTGGGAAAGTGCCAATGATAAAAGAATTTTATATACCGCTGGTTCTTTTTTATATGCCATCAACGCACTTACCGGCGGTTTAATAAAAGAATTTGGTAATGGTGGAATGGTTGACCTGCATGAAGGCTTGGGCCATGATAGTCTTGGCCATAGTGTAACCGACCTTTCTGTTAAAGCAACCAGTCCTGGTATTGTTTACAAAGACATTCTCATTATTGGCTCCAGTGTTTCAGAAAGAGGTGATGCGGCACCTGGATATATCAGGGGTTTCAATACCAGGACCGGAAAATTAATTTGGGTTTTTCATACCATCCCGCTTCCAGGTGAAGCCGGGCACGAGACCTGGCCAAAAGATGCGTATAAAATATTTGGCGGAGCCAATAGCTGGGCCGGCATGGTGCTGGATGAAAAACGGGGTGCTGTTTATTTTGGAACAGGTTCTCCCTCTTCAGATTTTTACGGCGGTGACAGAGCCGGTCAAAATTTGTTTGCCAACTGCATATTATCTCTCGATGCATCAACCGGAAAGATGAACTGGTATTTTCAGACCATCCATCATGATCTTTGGGACAGAGATATGGCATGCCCTCCCAACCTGACTACGGTTAAACACGATGGAATCATGGTTGATGTTGTAGTACAGGCAACTAAGGATGGGCTGATTTATGTGCTCGACAGAGATAAGGGCACCTCTTTATTTCCGGTAGAAGAAAGGGCAGTGCCAACGGCAGGTTTACCCGGGGAAAAGCCATGGCCCGTTCAAAAATTTCCAATGAAGCCGGCTCCTCTTTCGCGCCAGGTATTAACAGACGATGAGATTACAAACCTTTCACCGGAGGCCAATGCTTTTGTAAAAAAACGGTTTATAGCCACAAAGTCGGGAGACAAGTTTATGCCACCAAGCCTTGAAGGATCTTTGTTTTTTGCAATAGGTGGCGGTGCTGAATGGGGTGGTAATGCGATTGATCCATCGGGAATACTTTACCAAAATGTAAATGAAATGGTTTGGGATATTAGTATGACGGATTTAAATTCATTAAATAGTGAATTGATGTCGCAGGGTAAAAAATTGTATCTCACCAATTGTGCCGCTTGCCATGGGGTTGACAAGAAAGGTACCTCCCAGGAATATCCCAGTCTTATAAATATTGCCGACCGGTCGGACAGCAAACAACTTCATGCCGTCATAAAAAACGGAAGAGGACGAATGCCATCCTTTCAACATATTTCGGAACGAGACAAAAGTGCACTGGTTGGTTTTTTATTAAATAAAGAATCAAAACCATTAGCAAAGAATATAGCAGATAGTAGTTTGGTTAACGACAAAAAAGACATCTTTCCCTACACTCCGCCTTATATCTTAAAAAGTGGTCTAAACCGGTTTTTCGACCCCGGTGGATACCCGGCCATAAAACCACCATGGGGTACATTGAATGCTATTGATCTGAATACAGGTGAATATTTGTGGAAAGTTCCGTTGGGCGAGTTTCCTGAATTGACAAAAAAAGGAATTCCTGTTACAGGAACTGAAAGCTATGGTGGTCCCATTGTTACGGCAGGAGATTTGATATTTATTGCTGCTACTAAAGACGAACGCATGCGGGCATTCGATAAGAAGACAGGTAAAATTGTTTGGGAATATCAGTTGCCTGCAGGCGGTTTTGCCACACCGATCACCTATCGATCGGGGGGTAAGCAATACATAGTCATTGCAGCGGGCGGCGTAAAAAATGGCCATAAGCCGGGTGGAAACTATATTGCCTTTGCGTTGCCATGAGCTTTTTTTCGTATCTCCGAAGCGGAGTAAGAAATCTGACAGATTGAGGAAACCATTCTTTTACAAAGGCCTTATATATTACTACACTTTGGGATTTCTCACTCCGCGGCATCTGCCTGTTATTATAAGATCAAAAGCGCTTCGATCGAGATGACAACAAAAAAAAATTTGTCATTACGAGTGAAACGCACATGGTTTCTGCTCGCAGGAAAAGTTTTTGATCTGCGCATAACAATAATTACTTTTTTCAAAATTATCTTTCATGAAAAAATTTCTATAAGCATCTGTTCCAACCCAATTTTTTTAATGAGGCTTTTGCATATGACTTGTACTGTATCAAAATCCCTTATTACTTTTTTGCTCTAAATGCCGTCCCAATTGCTTAGCAAATTCTTCAGGTTGATCTACCCAAATCATGTGTCCCGCATTCTTAACTATTCCCAGTTTAATCTGGGATTTTCCTTTTGCCCATTTCTTAATCAGGTGGTTATTAAAATCCAGGAAATCATGATCGCCGCTAATTATGCCTACTGTATACGATGGGGACTTAAACTCGACTATGTAATCCCAACCGGACTTTGGATAAGTTGCAGCCGTTAATTCAAATACATGACCTTTGTATAGGGCCCTTCCGCCTGTGAGGTGGGGCCATTTACTAATATCGTACAGCATAATTTTAGCGAAATCAATGCGAAACCTACTTGTTTCTTCTCTGGAAGATAAAGCTGCAGATTTTCCTTCAAGGCCATACTTACTCAGCTCATGTTGACTTCTGCCCTGTTCTGGAATACCTGCCTTTCCGAGTACCCTTGCCGCTGTAACTCTTCGTCATCTTTAGGAATTGGATTTTTTAAATACATTGGAGCTAATAATGTCAGCTGTTTGATGTGTTGTGGATATTTTTTTGCATAGGCGCTTGCAAGGACTGCTCCCATGGAATGAGCAACGATATTTAACTTGTCTAATCTCAACTCTTTCCGAAGAAGTTCCAGGTCTTCGATGTGATAATTGAAGGTGATGAGTGAATCTGGAAAAGGAGATCGCAAAGAACCGCGTTGGTCATAGAATATAAAGTGATATTGATCCTTTAATTCCTTCACGGCATCTATTAAGCCACTATGTTCAGCTCCCCAACCGCCATGAAGCATAATGATGGTGTCTCGGCCAGTCCCAAATTCAAATACATACAATTGAGGATCATTTTGCCAATTGCCGGTAGAAAGAAACCAATCTTTCATTCCTGGTAATCGCTCTTGATGATTAGATAGGATGGTTGACCGGGGATAGTCTTGGCCCAGAGCCCCTATTGCAAAAAGACAACAGCAAAGTGTAACGATAAATTTTTGAATAGTTATCATGTTTCTTATTTGATTATTTTCTCAGACAGTACGTTCGCAAATGTTCGTTACTTCTTCTCAAGTAAACATTTTCTGACTTGTTAAAAACTAAAGAACATTCAGAATTCTCTTTAACTATAATGCCAAGAAATTAATCTGTTGGTTAATAACCTACTAGTCTCGCTGCTTTGGGTTAGCGAATCTCAATTGTCCGGTTTCGGTACAATGACTGGTCGATTCTGACGCTGCCGGTAACCTATACAAGGAGTGAGTAAATTTTAAACCCTATTCATGTTCCCATTATAGACCGTTCTCGAAAGGTGTGCCGCAATATCCAGAGGTTTATACTTATATAAACGATTTGCTCGGGCAAATTTTTCATTGATTTCATTTTTTACCTTTACTTTTCAATTCAAATAATTCTATAACCAGTCAGGCAAAAAAAATTAAAAAAAATGGCAGCATTAAATCCTTATTTGACCTTCAACGGTAATGCCGAAGAAGTGTTTGATTTTTACAAATCAGTTTTCGGCGGTGAGTATGCAATGGTGATGCGTTATAAAGATGCTCCTAAAGAACACCAGATGGGAGAAAGCGATGGAGAAAAAATTATGCACATGGCATTGCCGGTAGGGCAGCATACAATTTTAATGGGCAGCGATTGGCCGGAATCCTATGGCAAGCCAATCGAAGGGACAAATGTATCCATTTCCATAAGTGCAGACAGTAAGGAGCATGCCGATAAATTATTCAATGGTCTTTCTGCAAATGGCCAGGTGATGATGCCAATGGATAACACATTTTGGGGTTCTTATTTCGGCATGTTCAAAGACAAGTTTGGCATTCATTGGATGGTGGGTTACGATGAGCAAAATCAAAACTAGTTAGATAGCTACTATAGAATCAATGTCTGCAACAGTGCTTGCAAATTTTTGAAAGACTTGTTTTTTTTCATTTTTATTTTAGCCATAAATGCTCCGAAGAGGAGTAAGAAATCTGAGAGATTGAGAAAGCCATTCTTTTAAAAGGCCTTATATATTACTACACCCTGGGATTTCTCACTACGCGGCATCTGCCTGTTATTATAAGATCAAAAGCGCTTCGATCGAAATGACAAGAAAAACCTTGAACATGGTGACTGCATTTTCGTGTCTCCGAAGCGAGAAGAAATCTGACATATTGAGGAAACCATTCTTTTACAAAGGCCTTATATATTACTACGCCCTGGGATTTCTCACTACGCGGCATTTGCCTGTTATTATAAGATCAAAAGCGCTTCGATCGAAATGACAAGAAAAACCTTGAACATGGTGACTGTCTCTTTCGTGTCTTCGAAGCGGAATAAGAAATCTGACAGATTGAGGAAACCATTCTTTTACAAAGGCCTTATATATTACTACGCCCTGGGATTTCTCACTACGCGGCATTGTCTGTTATTATAAGATCAAAAGCGCTTCGATCGAAATGACAAGAAAACCTTGAACATGGTGACTGTCTTTTTCGGGGGTGACAAAAAATCTTTATCATTGCATTTGTCTGTTATTATAAGATCAAAAGCGCTTCATTCGAAATGACAAGAAAAACCTTGAACAACCAGATAATTAATTCTTATGAATTATTCCTGTGTGGTACATAAAATTTACCTAAATTTAATAAACATGAATGATCAGGTGAATAAATCAGTTTGCTCAACATGAGTTCCAGGCACTGAGAGTTCAGGCTTAGGAATTCGTTACCTCTCCACAAATTATTGATGCATACTGATTTTCGCCTGCTAAGGAGGGAGTTAAATAATTAGACAGGCCAAAGCGTTTAGGCCGGTCCTAATAATTGAAGAAAAATATTGAATTTTTTTGAGGATGTTAACTGCTGAATAGAATTAAAGTGAGGCACATCCTATTCTACCAATATCAAATTCTCGACACCAAAACAAACACTCATATCTCAATGTACAATCCTGCAAAACAGATTTTGGCCCAACCACCGGTGCCAACCGCCGTTGACAATTACCAAAACCTAATTATTTTACAAGCCAAGTAAACAATTATGAGACAACTACACGTACTATTAGTTTTCATGCTCTTAATGGTTGCCGGAGTTCCTGCAGCTTTTGCACAGAATCGAACCATCACCGGTAAAATTACCGATCCCAATGGGCAACCTATTGTTGGAGCAACGGTTTCAGCAAGGGGTTCTAATGCAGCGACTCAAACAAATTCGGAAGGAGTTTTCTCTATTTCGGTTCCGAGCGGAGCCCAACGATTGACTGTTTCCTCTGTGGGCTTTACGGGCCAGGACGTTTCTATCGGTAATCAAACTAACATTTCTCTTTCATTAACCGCATCTGCCGCTGAATTGAGCGAAGTAATTGTTACAGCGCTCGGTATTGAAAGAAATAAAAAATCGCTGCCGTTTTCAACAACTACCGTAGGTGGTGAAAACTTCACCCAGGCCCGTGAGATCAGCACGGCAAATGCACTGGCAGGTAGGGTGGCTGGTGTGAACGTATCAAAGATCGCCTCGGGACCCGGTGGATCTTCACGTGTCGTAATTCGTGGTGCAAAAACTCTTGGTTCCACTTTGAACCAACCGCTGTATGTTGTAGATGGAGTTCCCATAGACAACAGCAACTTCGGTCAGGCTGGTGTCTGGGGCGGGGCTGACCAGGGTGACGGTATGAGTAGCATCAACCCGGATGACATTGCCTCCATGACTGTGTTGAAAGGAGCCAGTGCTGCCGCACTTTATGGTTCCAGGGCTGCCAATGGAGTTATCCTGATTACAACAAAAAAAGGTACAGGGCGCAGAGGAGTTGGTGTTGAATTCAATTCAAACTATGTTTTGGAAACTGTACAGAATTT
>Ga0136634_10000593_pt1 | contig 15318 bp, 17 predicted proteins | sample AntDrymUQ8332106_2_FD_104654 | JGI IMG/M metagenome (GOLD analysis project Ga0136634, IMG submission 104654) | Polar desert sand microbial communities from Dry Valleys, Antarctica - metaG UQ833 (21.06) | ecosystem: Environmental > Terrestrial > Soil > Desert | place: Antarctica: Dry Valley... | reverse complement strand
GCTGGACGCCGCGGTCGACGCCCTGCGTGCCGCTGGCGCGACGTTCGCCTTCCTCCACGGGAGCCGAGCGGACGGCACGGCGCGCGGTGACTCCGACGTTGACGTCGCCGCCTGGTGGGCGGCCGACGCGCCGCAGTCGTTCGAGGTGCTGCTTCCGTCTGGGATCGATCTTCTCGTCCTCAACCATGCGCCACTCGAGCTGGCGGGCCGAGTGGCCGTCGACGGAGTTCTTGTCCTCGAGACCGATCCGGTTGCTCGGGTGCGGTGGGTCGCCCGGACCCGGAAGATTTACTTCGACGAGCGGCCGCGGATCGAGCGCAGCCATCAGGAGTTCGCGGAGACCCTGCGCCGTGGTCGATGAGGTTCGGGTCCTGCGCCTGCTGCGACGTCTTACCGACGACCTTGGCGTCCTGGCCGACGCCCAGGCCGCAGCGCCCGCCCAGCGGTCCGATCCGCTGTGGCTCCGAGGCGTCAAGTACACATTCGTGACCGCGATTGAGTCGTGCGTCGACGTGGCTCAACACATCTGCGCAGCCGAGGGGTGGGGACCGCCGCGCGACAACGGTCACGCGATCGAGCTCCTCGGCCGCCATGGCGTGCTCGAGCCAGAACTCGCCGCCAGCATGCGGCGGGCGGTCGGCTTCCGCAACGTTCTCGTCCACGACTACGTGGATGTCGACGACAGGATCGTGTTGGCCCAGCTCGAGGCGCCGTCCGACCTGAAGCGCTACGCCCACCAGGTGTCCGTATGGCTCGCGCCACGACGCTAGACGTCACCCGCGGTCCCCGCGTCGGGCGGTCTGGCACCTTCGCCGCCGGTGAGTTCGTTCGCCTGATCGCGCTATGGATCCTCAGCCGGACGGCTCGGTCTCGCCGCTGAGGCGTAACAGCCCCGCGCCGGTCGGTCGAACCCCGGTCAGGCTGTGACGACTCAATCGCGCCGCCCAGGGTCGGATTTCGTTGGTAGTGGACCGAAAGGCCCGGGTGTGCAGTGCCGAGACTGCAGCGTCGTCCACGGGAAACCGAACACGGATGTCGATGCCGTTGGCCATCCACGGATTCTCGCGGTCGAACGGAGCGCTCGGCCGACCGCTCGTACGCTTCGACGACCGAGTCGAACGGAGCGCTCGGAGCGCACTGACGGCTGGCGCCCCGCCGTACCCTGCCGGTATGGACGAGGGTGCGCCGGCTCGGCGCATGCGGCTGGCACTCGACATGTACGAGGTGGGCGAGGCGTTCGTGCGTGCGCGGCTGCGCCGAGAGACGCCGGCCATCACCGAGGAGGCGCTCGACGAAGCCGTGCGGGCCTGGCGCTTGAGCCGACCGGGCGCCGAGATGGGTGATGCAGTGGGCGTGCCGTCGAACCGGTTCCCGTGAACCTGATCGAGGCAGCCCTAGCGCAGATCGCCCGCGACCTCGGGGCTCTCGGCCACAGGTGGGCGCTCGTCGGGGGGTTTGCGATCTCGATCCGGGCTGAGCCTCGATTCACGAGGGACGTCGATGTGGCGGTTGCTGTGGCGGACGACACGGCGGCCGAGGCGCTGGTTCACTCGTTGATGGACCGGCACTATCGGCTGGTCGCGACGGTGGAGCAGGACGCGGCGGGCCGGCTCGCGACGGCGCGACTGATCCCTCCGTTCGCTCGTGCTGATGAAGTCGTCGTCGACTTGCTGTTCGCGAGCTCCGGGGTCGAGCCGGAGCTTGTCGACGCGGCCGATGTCATCGATGTGCTCCCGGACGTGACTGTTCCGGTCGCCTCAATCGGCGACCTCATCGCCCTGAAGATCCTGGCCCGCGACGATGACAGGCGGCCGCAAGACGCCGCCGATCTGCGCGCGTTGCGCGGCGTCGCTTCGTCCTCGGACCTGTCGCGCGCCGATGCGACGCTGAGCCTGATCGCGACCAGGGGGTTCGATCGCGGCCGTGACCTCCGCGCTGCCTTCGCTGCGTACGCAGGCAGTTCCGACAGCTAACGGTCCACTTCTTGTCGGTTACCGCTCGAAGACGGTCACACCGTCGACGACCGTACGCAGACACGTTGGGGTGGCGTCGATCGCGGCAGCCAGGCTTCTCGAGTCCCAGATCGCGTACGTGGCCGGAGACCCCGGGGCCAGCACACCGACGTCGTCACGGCGGGCGGCTCGCCAGCCGCCGCGGGTGTGCGCGTCGAGCGCCGCCACCGGATCGAGGCTCTGCCCGGTGACCTGATGGCGGACGGCAGCCCGGACGCCGGCCCACGGGTCGAGCGGCGTGACGGGAGAGTCGGAGCCGAAGGCCAGGGTCACGCCCGCGCGGGCCAGCAGTCCGAACGGGTTCATTGCGAGCGCCCGACCCGCGCCAAGCCGGTCGGCATACATCCCGCGCGTACCTCCCCAGGCCGCGTCGAACGCCGGCTGGACGCTCGCGACGACCCCGAGCCGGGCGAGCTCGGCGGCCTGCTTCCCCGTCACCATCTCCAGGTGCTCGACCCGGTGCCGCGCAGACCGGAACGCATCGGCGCCGACCTCCATGGCGGCCGCGATCATCCCATCGACGACCGCGCTCACGCCGGCGTCGCCGATGGCATGGAACCCGGCCTGCAGACCGGCGCGGGTGCAGGCCACGACATGGTCACGTACCTCGTCGACCGACAGGTAGCCGTGGCCTGAGGTGTCCGCGTCGGCGTATGGCGCGGACAGCGCAGCCGTACGGGAGCCGATCGACCCGTCTGCGCACAGATCCCCCGCCGCGCCAAGACAGCCCAGCTCCAGGGCCGTCTCGATCGCGTGCAGCTGCCCCCAGTACGGCAGCACCGTGATCGTCGGCTCGTCGGCCGCGATGGCGGCGATCTCCGCGATGTCGCTCGGCGGGTTGATGTGCGGCGCGCCGATCTCGTGGACACAGCCCAGGCCGAGGCTCGCCGCATGGTGCAGGGCCGTGACAAGGGCGTCCCGCCGCTGTCCCGCGCCCAGCATGGCCTGCACGGCGTCACGGGCGACGTGGTGTGCCGCGCGTTCGACCCGGCCGGTGCCGTCCCAGCCGTCGGCGGACGTGATCGCAGGCGCCGCGGCGATCAGCGCAGCTGAGGCGACCGCGGAGTGGCCGTCCACCCTGCTGACGTAGCAGGCCCGGTCACCGACCGCCCGATCCACCTCGGCACCCGTCGGCGGACACCCTTCGGACCAGCGGGTCTCGTCCCAGCCGAACCCCAGCAGGACGGTGTCCGTACGGCCGCGGGCGTACGCCGCGAGCGCGTCCAGTGCCTCGACCAGCGTGCGTACGCCCGACAGGTCCAGGCTCGCCAACGCGAGACCGGTCTGCGACAGGTGCGCGTGTGCGTCCACGAAGGCGGGCGTGACCAGCGCCCCGTCGAGGGCGATCACATCGTCTGCGCCGTCCACCAGCGTCGCGGCGCCGTCGTCGTCACCCACCCATGCGACACGGCGGTCCCGTATGAGCAGCGCGGTCGCGGCCGGGTGAGCCGCCGAATGGATGCAGCCACCCCGCAGCAGTGTCGTGGTCACGTCTGAACACCCCCATCATGTCTCCGCCGCCGAGTGATGATGATCCACCCGGTTACCATGCTCCCGCCCGTGAGGAAGGAGCGAGGTGGACCCGTGCGAGGTCTCGGACCTGCGTCTGTGGCGTGAAGGCACCAACTGGCACCTGTGGACGATCGATGCCAACGGCAAGCCTGCTCAGCGGATCATGGACGGAGTTCCCGACGTCGCGGGCTACACGCGGCGGGTGTCGTATTACTGCGACAGGTGCAAGGGACACTGGCCGAGGTACGAGTCTGCCGTCTATCACACCCAGGCGCCGGCCACCGCTCAACGCAGACCCCAGACACGCTGGCGTGGCACCCCGGGCGACCGGTAGCCGAGAGAAACCTACTCCGGACGTCAGCTCGCCGTACGGGGAACTCAGCCCGGACGGCGCTCGTCGCCGGCGGCGAGCCGACAGCCGTCAGTCCGTGGCCGCGTCCAGGCGGCGGGTGAACAGGGCTCGCACGCCGGTCGACCCGCGCAGGAGGTCGAGCGCGTACGCCGCGTGCCCGGGAACGTACCCGTTGCCGACGAGCATCGTGACGTCCGCGGCGAGACCTTCGGCGCCTAGCGCTGCGGCGCTGAACGAGGTCGCCATCGAGAAGAAGATCACCGTGCCGCCCGCGGCGGTCGACAGGATCGCGCCGTGCTCGCATCCCGGCACGTCGACGCAGACCACCGTCACGTCGGCGGGTCCGCCGGCCGACTCGACGGCCGCGGCGAGAGCGACCGGGTCGCGGGCGTCGGCAAGGACCACCTCGTCCGCAAGCGCCGCCGTCCGGAGCAGCTCCCGCTCGTACGCCGTGGGCACGACGCCGACGAGCAGCGCAGCTCCGGCGTCTCGGGCAGCGGCGAGAGTCAGGGAGCCGCTCTTGCCCGCGCCGCCGATCACCACCACCACGGGCGCTCGCTCGGTCGCGACGTACTGACGCACCACCCGAGCGGTCAGCGCGGGGGCGCCGCACACGTCCATGACGGCCAGCGCCAGGTCGGGCCGCATGTCGGCCGGTATGCAGGCCGCGATCGAGCGGCCGAACAGGATGGCGTGACCTTCCACCGGCACCTGCTCCGACAACCCGTCCCACCGGGCCAAGCCGTCGGTGATGCGCAACGGCGTGAGCGTCAACGACACCAGAGTGGCGACCCGGTCACCCACCCGAAGGCCCAGCGGCGACCGCGCACCGACCTCGGCGACGGTCCCGACGAGCATGCCGCCGGACCCGGTGACCGGGTTCTGCATCTTGCCGCGCGCCGCGACGATCGCGAGCACCTCGGCCCGGATCGCGGCGCCATCGCCGGCGTGCTTCGACGCCAGCTGACGGAACGACGCCGCGTCCAGGTTGAGCCGCTCGACCGTGACGCGCACCTCATCGGACGCGATCTCCGGCCGATCGTCGAGTCGATCCGCGGCCTGTGGCAGCACTCCCGCGGGCGCCAGCACACGGTGCAGTCCGATGGGCGAGCTGTCGGGTCGTGGCACCGCCACATGCTCTCATGTGGCGCGATCTGGATGTGACCGCAGAACTTGTGTGTGTTCGGTCTCCAGCGAGATGTCTTCCGGCATGTCATGCTGGTGACCGTACGATTTGCGCCCGCGTGTACCGACTCTCTTGTAGCGGGCTGAGACCAGGGGGACCACTCATGACCGACCTGTTGAGCGGCGCTCAGCTCGAGCCCACAGCCGACCAGATCGCCGCCGGCGCCGCGGCGGGCATCGCCCAGCCGTACGTCTACCGCCGCCGCGAGACCGTCGAGCCGGACTGGCGACGCATGCCCGGCTGGCGCGACGTCACCGAAAGCGACTGGGCTTCTGCCCAGTGGCAGCGCTCGCACTGCGTCAAGAACATCAAGCAGCTGCGTGACGTCATGGGCGACCTGCTCGACGACCGGCTGTATGACGACCTCGCGCGCGACCAGGCCGAGCGCGCGACGATGGCGATGCTCCTGCCACCGCAGATGCTCAACACGATTGTCCCGGCCGGCGCCCGAGCGGGCGAGGCGTACACCGACGCGTTCTTCGCCGACCCGGTCCGCCGCTACATGCTGCCGGTGTTCTCCGACCGGCGGACGGACTGGCCGAGCCACCCGCACGCCACACGTGACTCGCTGCACGAGCATGAGATGTGGGTGACTGAGGGGCTGACACACCGTTACCCGACCAAGGTCCTCGCCGAGATCCTCCCGACCTGCCCGCAGTACTGCGGCCACTGCACGCGGATGGACCTTGTCGGCACTTCGACCCCGGTCATCGAGAAGCTGAAGTTCGACCTCAAGCCGGTCGACCGGCTGGACGCGATGATCGCCTACCTGCGGCGCTCTCCGGGCGTACGGGACGTCGTCGTGTCCGGCGGCGACGTCGCGAACATGCCGTGGAAGCGCCTCGAGGACTTCGTCGACCGGGTGATGGAGGTCGACAACATTCGCGACATCCGGCTCGCTACGAAGGCGCTGATGGGCCTGCCGCAGCACTGGTCGTCCGACGAGGTGCGTGCCGGCATGGAGCGCCTGGCGACCACGGCCCGTCGGCGTGGCGTGCACCTGGCGATCCACACCCACGTGAACGCCGCCCAGTCGATCACGCCGTCAGTGGTGAAGGCGTCCAAGGACATGCTCGAGACCGGCATCCGGGATGTCCGCAACCAGGGCGTTCTCATGCGGGGGGTCAACGACTCGGTCGAGCAGCTCCTCGACCTGTGCTTCACCCTCCTCGATGACGCGGGGATCATGCCGTACTACTTCTACATGTGCGACATGATCCCGTTCAGCGAGCACTGGCGGGTCTCCGTCGCGCAGGCGCAGCGACTGCAGCACGGGATCATGGGGTACCTACCAGGCTTCGCGACGCCGCGCATCGTCTGTGACGTCCCGTACGTCGGCAAGCGCTGGGTGCACCAGCTGTCCGAGTACGACGCGGCCCGGGGCATCTCCTACTGGACGAAGAACTACCGCACCGGGATCGAGATGACCGACACCGAGGCCCTATCCCGGATGTATGAGTACTACGACCCGATCGACACGCTTCCCGCCGAGGGGCAGGCCTGGTGGCGCGAACACGGCGGAGACACGGGCGCCGCGCACCGCGCGGCGCTGGCGGCCGCGGCCGCGAGTCGCACGGCCGCGATCGCCCAGCGCGCGGAGGCCCAGCACCCTCTCGGCTGAGCCGTCTTCGGGGCCGTCTTCGGGCCCGACCGTCAGGTCAGCCGACGTACTTGAAGGTGAAGTCCGTGCCCTTCTTGATCTTGGTCGGCTTGATGAGAGCGTCACCTGCGTCGTCGACGAGGACATACTTCGTCGTGTCGTTGTCCTTGAGGTCGTCGCCGCTGATCTTGACGTCGGTGACCTTGGAGTTCGCGCTCAGGGGTGGCAGCACGGTGACGCCGCCGTCGACCGTGATCACGTACTGCAGGACGGATGCCTCGTCCGGGACGAGGCCGGTGAAGCTGTCCTTCTGCTCCCAGTCCTGGGTCTTGTTCGTGTAGGTGACCTTGATCTTGTCGCCCTTGAGCTTGCTCGAGACCTTGAGCTTGTCGCCGTCCTCGACGACCTCCTCGATGGGAATCTGGACGGGTCCGTCCTCCTCGGTAAGGGTGTCGAACGCCGCGTAGTGCTCTGCCACGCCGTCCACGCAGGACGAGAACAATGCACCGTCGACATAGAACGCGCCGGCGTCCGAGGCGAGCTCGACAAGCGTGTCGATGCCTTCGTCCGCGGTGCTGCAGTCGATGACCGGCGCCTTGAAGGTGCCGACGACTGTCTTGTCGTTGCCGAGCGGTGCGACATAGCCGGCGAAGAAGGTGGTGTCCTCGCTGACTCGGTCCGCCGTCATAACGGGTCGGGCGGCGGTGCCGCCTTCGCCGGCCGCTGCGACGCCGGGCGCGAGGCTGACCACCAGCGTGCCACCGATGGCGAACACTGAGGTGCGGAGGGGACGCGACATGTGCTGGGCTCCTTTGAGGTGAAGGGACCGGTTCGTGCCGGCGGACGGGAGCCTAGAGCGCAGAACCGACATGCACCACGGTTGCCCAAGGTCGCCAGAGGTCGCCCAAACATGGAACGCATAGCGGGCACAGTGGCGTACCCGTGCCCGCGGCCAGCGTCCGCGCAGCGATCGGTCAGCCGACGTACTTCGCCGTGAAGTCCGTGCCACTCTTGATCTTGGTTGGCTTGACGAGATTGTCGCCGTTCTCGTCGACCCAGTTGTACTTCACCGGGTCCTTCTTCTTGAGGTCCTTGCCCTGCACGGTGACGTTGTCGAAGGGCACGTTTTCGGAGAGTGGCGGTAGCGAGGGATCGCCGGCGGCCAGCTCGACGGAGTAGACCAGCGCCGAGGCTTCCTCGGGGTTGATCCCGGTGAAGCTGTCGGTGGCCTCCCAGCCCTGGGTGTTGTTCGTCATCGTGACCGTGATCTTGTCCTTCTTCTTCTTGTACACGCTGTCGACCGTGATTTCGTCGCCGTCCTCGACAATCTCTGCGATGTCGACAACGCCCGCCTCGGTCGTGGTGTGGAAGACCGCTTGGTGGGTGCCCGCTCCCTCGACGCAGTTGGAGAAGACCAGACCGTCAACCCAGTCGCCGCCTCCCTCTGTCGCCAGCTCGATCAGTGACGCGCTGGCCTCGTCCTCGGCGCCACAGTCCAGTGTCGGCACCGTGAACGTCCCGATGATGCTCTTGTCCTTCTTCTTCAGCGGCGCCACGTAGCCGGCGAAGAACAACGAGTCCTCGCTCGTCCGCTCGACGCCCGCGACGCGATCCGGGCTGTCGGCGGGGCGAGCTTCCTCGGCCGTGGCCACGCCGGGTAGTGCGAGGCTGGCGACGAGAGCGCCGCCGACGGCGAATGTTGCGGTACGAGTTGGTCGCGACATGTGCTGGCTCCCTTTGGTCGAATTGGCCCTGTTCGTACTGGCCGCTCGGGAGCTTAAGGCCAACCACCGACAATCGCTATGGGTTCGAGCGCCCTATGGGTAGGGGCTCCCACTTGTCGCCCGACCGCCGAGCACCTCGCCCGTACGAGGAGCACGGGCGAGGCGGCGGGTTGAGGCGGCGGGTTGAGGCTCGAGCAGGCGTCGTCAGCTCAGGTCGCCCAGCGGGCCGTCGAGTGCGCCGAAGTTGCGGGTGCTGAGCGCCTGGACGCCGGCGGTGTGGTCGCCGTTGAACGGTGTGCCGAAGTCCGAGCAGCCTGCGTCAGCGGCGTCGTCGGGCGAGTTGAACCACATGCCGAGGTGGAAGGTGTGCACCGGCTCGAACGGCGGATTCTCCGCGGCGTCGTCGCCACCGTGCGGTGTCGGCGCGTCGGCCGAGTCGTTCGCGACGGCGAAGGTCTCCTCGTTGAACCGACCGCGCACCTCCAGCTTGCCGTTGCCGCTCTGGTCGGTCGTCAGGTCACCCTGGCACCACGAGACGCCGAAGGGGAACTCCGCCGACTGCAGGACGAAAACATCGAACTCGGTCTCGGCGGGCAGGTCGTGCACCTTGATGGTCATCTTCTCGACCGCGCCGAGCTCCTTGACGGTGACGTCGGCGCCGGCGCCCTCGATGCAGTCATCGGCCTCGGCGCCGCTCGAGCGGACCATCTCGAATTCGATCTTCTGGGCGGGCGCCGCTGCTTCGTCGGGAGCGGCCGACGATGTTGCGGTGGTGAGCGCGCCGCCGGCGACGAGCGCGGTGACAGCCGCGGCTCCGCCGACGTACCGGCTGGCGATCAGCCGACGAAATGAACTGTTCACCGGAAGGTTCCTCCAGCTGTCGGGTCGGTGGGCGGCTCCATTCAGTTGATGTCGCCGAGAGGGCCCTCATCGGCCAGGAAGGTGCGGGTGCTCAGGGCCTGGATGCCGGCGGTGTGGTCACCGTTGAACGGCGTGAGCGTGTCCGGGCAGCCGGCGTCGACAGCGCCCTCGACCGTGTCGAACCACACGCCGAGGTGGAAGGTGTGGATCGGGTCGAACGCGGGGTTGGTGTCGGCGTCGTCGTCGCCGTGTGGCGTTGGGGCGTCGGTCTCGCCCGTCGCCAGCGCGAAGGTCTCCTCGTTGAACCGACCGCGTACGACGACCTCGGCGTTGCCGCTCTGGTCGGACTCCAGGTCGCTCTGGTACCACGCGATCCCGAACGGAGCGTCGGGCACCTGCGTCACGAACAACACGAATGGCGTCTCCGGCGGGAGGTCGTGCGCCTTGATCGTCATCTTCTCCACGCCGCCGAGTTCCTTGACGGTGACGTCGGCGCCCGCGCCCTTGAGGCACCCGGCGTTCTTCGCCCCGGACGAGCGGACCATGTCGAACTTGAACGTCGCATCAGGGGCGGCCGGGGCCGATCCGGCGCCGGGAGCGGGTACGGGTGCGGGAGCCGGCGCGGTGGTCCACGCCCCGCCGGCGGCGATGGCAGCCGTTGCGGCGGCTGCACTGACGTACCGATTGATTCCGAGCTTCATCTCGAGTTTCCTCCTGCTGGGCCGTGCAGCAACAACGGGGATAGGCGGCCCAGGGAGCACGGTGGGGCGAGCCGCACCGTCAGATTGGCCGCCCCGGACCCGTCTGGCGTCCGTGGTGGAGTACGTATCCCGCCGCGCTGGACTACGTAGACGCCATCGACGGTCGGCGGTGCCTGCTGGCGGTGCCTGTCGGCGGTGCCTGCTGGCGGTGCCTGTCGGCGGTAACTGTCGGCGGTACCTCTCGGCGGTACCTCTCGGCGGTGCCTGTCGGCGGTGCCTGTCGGCGGTGAATGGCAGGCTGAGCGCGTGACGACCGCCCCAGAGCTGCCATCGCGGCATGTCGAGCTTCCCAATGTCTTCAACCTCCGCGACCTCGGCGGATATCCGACCGCAGACGGGCGGACGGTTGCGTGGCGACGGCTCTTTCGTGCTGACGGTCTGCAGCGGCTAGCGCCGGAGGACGTCGCCGGCCTGCACGCGCTCGGGTTGCGCACCGTCATCGACCTCCGTCGCCCGGAGGAGGTCGAGCGCGGTCGCCTCGACGCGGAGGGGTTGGCGTACCACCATCACTCGCTGCAACCAGCTGACTGGGTCGTCGAGGCTTTTGAGCCGTCGATGGAGTCGGCGCGTTACCTGGCCGATCGCTACCTCGAGATGACAGCACTGCGCAGTGAGGAGGTCGCCGCCGTGCTTCGGTTGATCGCGGATGAGGGCGCCGGACCGCTGGTGTTCCACTGTGCGGCTGGCAAGGACCGTACGGGCGTCGTCGCCGCGATGACGCTCAGCCTTTTAGGCGTCAGCGACGACGACATCGCCGACGACTACGCGCTGTCGACCGAGTCGACGAAGCGCTGGTTGGTCTGGGCGCAGGACCACCTGCCCGACGTCGCCGCGGAGGTCACCGCCTTGCCCGGGCCGTGGACCACTGCGCCGCCCGAGGCGATCCGTTACTTCCTGTCCGACCTGCGCGCAGAGCACGGCTCGGTCGAGGGATACGTGGCTCGGATCGGGCTTGGCGACGATGTGGTCGAGAAGCTGCGGGCACACCTGCTGACGGACTCGACCTAGTCGCGCGTAGCTTCCTCTTCCGGCACTCGCCCGATGCGCACCGGCCCTGTCGCGGTCCGGATGTCGACCACCTGGCCCCGCTGAAAGACCTCGACCGCCCCTTCGTCTGCGAGCATCGCAGCCGCGTCCCGCGCCGGCTGCATCAGCGCCCGCCAACCCTCGTCAGCACCGGCGTAGGCGTGACGGGCAGCGTCCGACGGGCAGATGGTCGCGCCCGGCGACCGCTGCGACAGCAGCGCGAGGATCACCGCGCGCAGATCCGTCACCTGGCTAGCTGTTCGCCGGCTCGTCGACCGGTGCGGCGGTCGGGTCCGACTCCGACGCCGGCACCCAGCGGTTCTCGTACGGCGTGGAGAGGACGATCGTCGTCCGGGTCGACACGTTCGCTTTGACACGGATGATGGTGAGCAACCGTTCCAGATCGACAGGCGTCCCGACGCGCACTTTGAGAATGTAGTTCTCGTCGCCGGCGACGCTGTAGCAGCCGTCGATCTCGGGAATGCCGGCCAGCCGCTCGGGCGTGTCATCAGGCGCGGCCGGATCGAACGGTTTGCAGGAAATGAATGCCGTCAACGCGGCGCCCGTCATCGCCGGGTCGATGCGGGCTGCATATCCGGTGATGACGCCGCGCTCCTCGAGTCGGCGTACACGCTGGTGCACGGCTGACGTCGAAAGGCCGGTGGCCTTCCCTAGATCGGTGTAGCTCATCCGGCCCTGTTCGCCGAGCTCGGCGAGAATGCGCCGGTCGATGTCCTCCACGGTCGGAACCTACCGTTCTGGATCAACTCCGTACGCCCCCACCGCGCGTCGCCGCCGTCAGCGGATCTGCCGCACTGTGTCCGACGACCCCCACGGGGCGTCCGCAGTCCACACCACTGCCTGAAGGCGTTGGGCGGTCGCGAGGCAGAGGCGGTCGGCGAGCGACCCGCGACCCGGAGTGGAGGTCGTAGCGCTCACGGAGCTCGGCCGGCACCACCAGTCAACCTCGGTCGCCCGTCACCACGCTGTACGTCCCACGCACGGCCGCGCCGTACCATCGACCCGATCCGCGTGGGACTACACCTCCTTGGCGATGTGACGCGAGATGACCAGGCGCTGGATCTGGTTCGTGCCTTCGAAGATCTGCAGCACCTTGGCCTCCCGCATGTACCGCTCGACCGGATAGTCGCGGACATAGCCGTATCCACCCAGCACCTGCACCGCGTCGGTCGTCACCTTCATCGCAGCGTCGGAGCAGAACAGCTTTGCCATCGCGGCGTGCTGGGAGTACGGAAGCCCCGCGTCCTTGCGTCGCGCGGCGTCGAGGTAGAGCGCGCGGCCGGCGGCGATGGCTGTCGCCATGTCGGCGAGCATGAACCCGATCCCCTGGAAGTCCAGAATGGCTCGCCCGAACTGCTCGCGATGTTTAGCGAAGTCCACTGCGGCGCGCAAGGCGGCCTGCGCGAGACCGACCGAGCACGCGGCGATGCCGAGTCGGCCGGCGTCCAACGCCGCCAAGGCGATCGAGAAACCCTGCCCCTCCGCGCCTACCCGCCGGTCGGAGTCGACGCGGACGTCGTCCAACATGATCGACGCGGTGGGCGAGCCGGTGAGGCCCATCTTGCGCTCGTGCGCACCCGCAGACAGCCCCGGCGTCGAGGCGTCCACCAAGAGGCAGCTGATGCCGCGCGGACCATCGTCGGACGTGCGCACCATGACGGCGTAGAAGTCGGCCAAACCCGCGTGGGTGATCCAGGCCTTCGTGCCGTTGACGACGTACGTGTCGCCCTGCCGGACCGCTTTGGTCGTCAGCGCGGCGGCGTCCGAGCCGGACTGCGCTTCGGACAACGCGTACGCCCCGAGCCACTCGCCACCGAGCATGTCCGGGAGCCAGCGCGCCTGTTGCGCAGGCGTGCCGAACATCGCCACGGGAAAGCACGAGAGCGAGTGCACCGCCACGGACAGGGCCACCGTGAACCAACGGGCGGCCAGCTCCTCGACGACCTGGAGGTACACCTCGTAGGGCTGCCCCCCACCCCCGTGCTCCTCGGCGTACGGAAGGCCGAGCAGCCCGCTGCGCCCGAGCAGCGCGACTTGCTCGCGCGGGAATCGGCCCTCCTCCTCGTACGCCGCCGCCAGCGGCTCGAGCTCTTCGATTGCGATCTCGCGGGTCAGCTCGAGCAGCGTCTCGGCCTCGGCCGTCGGCAGCAGCCGGTGGACAGACCCGGGTGCGGTCGTCATGACGCGTCGAGCACGACGAGCTCGCGGGGTCGCTGGTTGAGCCGCTCGACCCCGTCGGCCGTGCAGACGACGATGTCCTCGATGCGCGCCCCGTGGCGTCCGTCGAGATAGATGCCGGGCTCGATCGAAAACGCCATGCCGGGCTCGAGGGCCAGCTCGTTGCCCGCCACGATGTAGGGGTCCTCGTGCGTCTCCTGCCCGATCCCATGGCCCGTGCGATGCATGAACTCGGCCCCGTATCCCGCAGCGTCGATGACATCACGCGCGGCGGCGTCGACCTGTGCGCACGACACACCCGGCCGCACGGCGTCGCAGGCCGCGATCTGGGCCTGCAGCAGCACGTCGTAGTAGGCGAGAAAGTCCTCGGGCGGAGCGCCCACGGCGTACGTACGAGTCGAGTCGGAGCAGTACCCCGAGTGGGTGGTGCCGCCGATGTCGACCACCACCGGGTCACCTTCGACGACCACCCGGTCGGTGGGCTCGTGATGCGGGCTCGACCCGCTCGCGCCGGTCGCCACGATGACGAAGTCCGTGCGCTCGTGGCCCTCGTGGACGATGGCGTCGGCGATGTCGGCGGCCACCTCGCGCTCAGTCCGGCCGACCCGGAGCCACTCCCCCATCCGTGCGTGCACCCGGTCGATGGCCTGCGCCGCGTCGCGCAGCGCGGCCACCTCGGCCGGCGATTTGCGCATCCGGAGCTCGCGCAGCACCTGTCCGGCAAGGACCTGGTCGACACCAGGCAGTGCCGCCCGCAGGGCCAGCACCTTCTCCGCCCACATGCGGTTGTCGATCGCCACTCGCGCGACGTCCGGGCCGAGCAGCCCGGCCACCATCCCGTACGGGTCATCGGTCTCGGTCCAGGTCTGCACTGCGAGACCGAGCTCTCCGACCGGCGAGTCCAGCGCGGCGAGACGCTCGAGGGCCGGCACGAGCAGCAGCGGCTCACCGCGCGATAGCAACACCAGACATGTCAGTCGCTCCAGGGCAGGCGCGTGATAGCCGGTGAGATAGGCGAGGTCGGCGCTCGGGGTGACGAGGAGCGCGTCGAAGCCGATGTCCCCAGCCGCTCGAGCAGCGGCCGCGAGACGTTCGGAGTACGTCGCGCTGTCACGAACCTGGCTTTGCGAAGGCGTCTGTGTCACGACGCGCATTCTGGCAGCCGCCACCGACAGAGTCGCCAGCCTTGGACGCGAGCCTTGGACGCCAGCCTCGTCAGGACGGCCGGGTGATGTCCCCGAGGGTGCCGCCGGGTGTCGGCAGCGAGCCGTTGAGGGCCAGGAACGCGTACACCGCGAGGACAAGCGCGAGCACGGCCATCCCGTACACCACGACGAGCGGCCACTTCTTCACGAGCACCGCCGCGAGCAGCATCATGATGAACGCGAGCGCCAGCGCAACGCCGGTGGCCGTGACGATCCCGGCGATGCTGCCGGTCTCGGCCGAGCGCAAGCTCCCGCCTGACGCGCAGGTCGCCTCATGACGCTCGCCGCACGAGTAGTACGCCAGCCAGGGCGCCACGCTGACGGCGAGCACCATGAAAGTGAGTGGCACCGCGAAGTACAGTGGCACGACCCGCCAAGGGCTCGATTTGCCGCCCTTCTCCGGCGGCGCGCCGAAACGACCCTTGTTCCTGCCAGACAGCAGCTGGCTCATGACCCGGCTCCTTCGTATGCCCGACGACGCAACGAACAGCCTGTGCCACGATCGCGCCCGTGACCAGTCAATTAATGCTCCTCGACACAGCATCGTTGTACTTCCGGGCGTTCTTCGGTGTGCCGGACACGTTCCGCGCTCCGGACGGCACGCCGGTGAACGCAGTCCGTGGGCTGCTCGACTTCATCGGCCGCCTCGTCGGCGTCTATCACCCGACCCGACTTGTCGCTTGCCTGGACGCGGACTGGCGGCCGCAGTTCCGGGTGGACGCCATCCCGTCGTACAAGACGCACCGCGTCGGCACCGGCGCCGAGGGCGAGGACACGCCCGCCGGTCTCGACCTGCAGGTGCCGATCATCCTCGACGTGCTCGACGCGCTCGGGATCGCGGCGTTGGGCGTGCCCGGGTTCGAGGCTGATGACGTGATCG
>Ga0136634_10000592_pt1 | contig 15327 bp, 17 predicted proteins | sample AntDrymUQ8332106_2_FD_104654 | JGI IMG/M metagenome (GOLD analysis project Ga0136634, IMG submission 104654) | Polar desert sand microbial communities from Dry Valleys, Antarctica - metaG UQ833 (21.06) | ecosystem: Environmental > Terrestrial > Soil > Desert | place: Antarctica: Dry Valley... | reverse complement strand
TTATTTTTTAGCTCTTTTAGTTCCGTATTTACTACGGCTTTGTTTACGGTCTTTAACACCTGCAGTATCAAGACTTCCACGAACAATATGATAACGAACTCCCGGAAGATCCTTAACCCTTCCTCCGCGAATAAGAACAATTGAGTGTTCCTGAAGATTATGCCCTTCTCCAGGTATATAAGCTATTACCTCTATCTTATTTGTTAAACGAACTTTAGCAACTTTACGCAATGCAGAATTGGGCTTTTTCGGTGTAGTTGTGTAGACCCTGGTACAAACACCGCGCCGTTGTGGGCAACTATCCAGCGCCCTCGATTTGCTTTTAGCTTTAATAATTTCTCTTCCTTTTCTTACTAATTGTTGAATAGTGGGCATTATAGACCTTTTATTTTTCGGACGGCAAAGGTAGGGAAAAAGTTTGGAGTTGATAATTGATAATAAAATATTTTATTCATGAACAATTACACTTTAAACATCCAATCATGTTTGTCTGCAATCCGGCCATAACGGATACTATTCAGTTGTTCTTTTAAATAAGGTGCAGTTTTCCATTTATCAACATCAAAGGTCATAACATAATCTTTATAGCGTAATTCTTTTATCAGGGAGATAGTTGCGGCCGTACCTGTTCCAAATACCTCATAAAGCAATCCGGCTTTATGAGCATCAATAACATCAAGAATGCTAAGTGGCCTTTCCTCTACATTAAAGCCTTTTTCTTTTAACAATGTAATTGTACTGTCCCGGGTAATGCCCGCCAGTATAGTTCCTGCTTCAAGGTCGGGAGTGATTGCTGTATTACCAATAATAAAAAATACATTCATAGTCCCACATTCTTGTACATATTTGTGTTCAAATGCATCCGTCCACAATACCTGATCATATCCTTTCTTTTTTGCTTCCGCAGTTGCATACATGGCAGCACCATAATTCCCTGCCGCCTTTGCATAACCAACTCCACCCGGTACTGCCCTTACATAATGCTCTTCCACGTAAATTCGCATAGGAGTGCTATAATATGGACCAGTAGGGCTTAAAAGTATCATGAACTTATATTTCTCACTGGGTCTAACGCCTATCATTTCATCTGAACTGAACATAAAAGGGCGAATGTATAAAGAATGATCAGGCTGACCAGGAATCCAGTTGCTGTCTAACTTCACTAGTAACTTTAAACCTTCCATAAATATATCTTCCGGAACCTGTGGCATCTGCATCCTTTCAGCAGAAATATTAAACCGTTTAAAATTATCTAAAGGACGGAAAATATAAGCATTTCCACTGGCATCACTGTAAGCTTTTATTCCCTCAAATATAGCCTGGCCATAATGAAGGGCCGCTACAGATGGGGCCATAAGTAAAGGTTGGTAAGGCTTGATCTCTGCAGTTTTCCACTCTCCATCTTCATAATCGACTTCAAGCATATGATCTGTAAAATATTTGCCGAATGGAATATTTTCCAGATTAATATCCTTTAGCTTACTTCTTTCAACCCTTGTAATATTAAAATCTGCAGCAGCTATCATATTGATTAATTTTACAACAAAGAAACGAAAAATAAAGAAGCAAAATCTCCTTTCATGAGTTTTGAAAATTTTCAACTTCCCGCATTTTTAATACAGGATTTATATAAGGATATGTTGATAGATAAGGTAAAACCGGCTTTAAATCCTTTACGTTTAAATAAGGGGAAAATTAGTTTCCTGGGAAGAAATGAAAAAAATATACTTTTAATTTATAGTGAAGAAAATACTGCCCACACCTCAGAAGGTGATCTCGGTTTTCTTCTGGATATCCTTGGAGCATGCAAATTATCATTGTCAGATATCGCCCTTGTAAATATTAATCAAAATATTCAATTTAATAATATTACTGTATCTGAACAATTCAATCCAGGAATAAATATACTTTTTGGAGTTGAACCTTCAGCATTGGATGTGCCGCTTCATTTTCCTCATTTTCAAATTCAGCAATACAATAACCAGGCTTTCCTAAGTTGCCCTTCATTGCGGCACCTTGCTGCAGACAAGCAATTAAAACAAAAGCTGTGGGACTGCCTGAAAAAATTGTTTTCCTTATAATTTAATCCCTTATGAAAATACTGGTGTTTGCCACTAATAATAAAAACAAAGTAGAAGAAATAAGATTTATCCTTCAAGGCCGATTCAGCATTCTTTCTTTAAAAGAAGCAGGAATATTTATTGATATACCAGAACCACATTCAACACTTGAGGAAAATGCGAATGAAAAATCACGTACTATACATGCACTCACTTCAGAGGATTGCTTTAGTGAAGACACCGGATTAGAAGTTGTTGCATTGAATGGAGAACCGGGAGTTAAAAGTGCCAGGTATGCTTCTGATAAACCCGACTTTGATAATAACATTGCAAAACTACTTTTAAATTTAAAAGAAAAGACAGAAAGAAGTGCAAGGTTTCGAACCATTATCTCACTTATACTGGATAAAAAAGAATATATTTTTGAAGGTATATGTACCGGAAAAATAAGTAATGAAATATCGGGAAACAATGGATTTGGATATGACCCAATATTTATTCCTGATGGAAGCTTCAAAACTTTTGCGGAAATGACGATGGATGAAAAAAATAAATTCAGCCACCGGACTAAAGCTGCAGAAAAACTTATAGCTTTCTTAAACTCCTATTATGAGCAGGCTAAAAATTGATATCTCCGGTAAATTGTTATCATCAGTTTCCCTTGCTGTTCGTATTACAGATATAAATTATGGCAACCATACTGGTAATGATGCAATGATAGGATTGATACATGAAGCCAGGATGACATGGCTTCAACAATATAACTATACAGAACTTAATATTGAAGGCGTAGGTTTAATAATGGGTGACATCGCTATAGAATTTAAAAAGGAATCTTTTTATGGTGACATACTTGAAATAAAACTATATGCCGGCGAAATAACAAAAAGCAGCTTTGATTTATTTTATACCATAAGCACAACACGCCATAACAATCCTATACTTGTGGCTAAAGTTAAATCCGGCATGGTATGTTATAATTACAATGAAAAGAAAATAGCTTTAATACCTGTGCAGTTGTTACAAATATTAAAAGGTATTTAATTGAATATTTATCAGATAGTATAAAAGACAATAGGTTTTTATCCAGGAATTGAAATGATATTTTACAATTATATTCTTTCACCATTACCATTCCATATTTTCCAGTTTTCTTCCGCCTGGATTACCAACATATCAAAGCCGTTTTTTACTACAGCTCCGTATTTTTCTCCTTCTTTTAAGAATAAAGTGCGTGATGGGTTATACACCAGGTCATATAAATAATTAAGGGCAGACAGGAGGTGATATGGAATATCAGGTTTTTTATAATCATCAGGATACATACCCACCGGAGTACAATTAATTATCACAGGATAATTTTTTAAAAGTTCCCCTGTGATCAGTTTATATGGAATATGTAATGACTGTGAATTTTCAGAACGGGTGACAACTAAAAAAGGCATCCCGATTTTATTTAAAACATATTGAACAGCTTTTGAAGCTCCTCCTGTACCTAAAATAAGTGCACCGGAATGATGGTTCTTTAAAAAAGGGGTAAAGGTTTTTTCAAAACCTGTAACATCAGTATTGAAACCGGTTAATTTGCCGTCTGTTATTTGAATACAATTAACAGCTGCGATTCTCTCAACAGTGTCGTCAAGCTTATCAAGAAACGGTATAACTTCAACCTTAAAAGGGATGGTTACTGCAAGGCCTTTCAGGTCTTTATGTGTATGAAGTAAAGTAGTGAGATCAGTGATAGAGGGTAAAGGAAACAGATTAAAGATGCAATTATTCAGACCCTCCCGTTCAAATTTATCAGTAAAATATTTCTTTGAAAATGAATGTTGTAAGGGATAGCCGATCAATCCATATTCATTCATTATACATTTTCTTTTGTCAGGTAAAGTTCAAATGTATCTCCCCGTAAACCTATTCGCATCGCCTCCAATGCAATAACTTCTGAGGGCGCAATATTTCCGAGGTTTACATTACAGCCAATCAATTCAAGAAAATATAATTGCTGGGCTTTCTGCGGAGCTTCCCATAATATTTTTTCTTCCGGTATTTGAGTAAGAATTTCCTGAACCAGACCTTCCCTTACCTCTCCGGATCCACGATAGATGCCCACATTTCCGGCTTCCCTTGCTTCAGCTATAACATACCTGGATCCTGCACTTAATTCTGCCCGCATTAACTCGATCCATTTATATGGTGGCATAATATGAGTCGCATCTTTACTGCCTACCTCACTTAAAACAATTCCATGTTTACAAAGTTTTTCAATGTATCCACATTTTTCTGCATGTGGTATTGTAATGGAACCATCACTAACCTCCATAAAACTTACTCCAAATTCTTTACAAACCCGAATGTATTCATCAAACTGGTTTCGGATGAGAAAAGCCTCAAATAAAGTTCCACCAAAATATACAGGCATGTCATAATTTCTATAAACTTCCAGTTTTTCCTTAAGGTTAGGTGTTACAAAGGCGGTACCAAAGCCTAATTTTACAACATCAACATGAGGGCTGGCGACGCTCATAAAATTTTTCACTTCTTCTATGCTTAGGCCTTTGTCCATAACCATAGTAATTCCATGATCACGTGGTTTAAGATTTCTTTCAGGAATTTGCGTAAGGTTAAAATTCATATTAAGTCTTTATATTAAGCGTGCAAAGATATTACAATGACATTGAGTTATTATAGATGGCCCTTTATGAAATAAAATTATACTCATCCGTCATTGTTTTTATAACAGGCATCAAGGTTACTTTGAAGTGTGGGTGTGTTATGACGGATTATAAACTTTAATTAACCGCGTTTTTTATATTTTGCGATTAATTCCACTACTGGCTGGCTTTGCAAAATGGAAGGATTCAGCTCTATAAATTTCTTAATTAATTTTGGACTGATAACAAGCCCGTTTTCTAATTGCAACAATGCTTCTTTAGATTTTCCTGAAGCAAATAAAAACATAGCCTTATAAAATAAAAATATCGGCTTTGAGTCTGTTTGCTCATGTGCAAACGAAGCATATTCTATTCCCTCAGAAAATAAATTTCCTTTAAACATGCATTTCAGTAATTCAATCCAACCGGAAATGTTCTTCGGTCTTACCCGCACTACATTTCCGAAATATGTAATAGCTTCTTCTATATTACCAAGTTCCATATAGCATCGGCCAAGGGCCAGATTGTACTCAGGTTGAAGCTTGCTTATTCTTGCAGCTGTTTCCAGGGATTTAATAGCATTGTTCCAATTACTTTCATTCATATAAGTACATGCTATTTTATAATGCATCTGCGCTTCTTCCGGATTAAGATGACTGGCTTTTTTGTAATTAAACCGGGCCTGGGCAAAATTGTATGATCTATCATAACAATGTCCTATCGCTTCATAAATCACTGCTTCAGGCCTGGCCAGCTCTATCACTTTTTCCAACACCTCAATAGCTTCCTTGTATTTACGTAGTTTAATATAGGCATCCCCCATATTACGATATGCATAATCAAATTTTTCATCTATAGCTACTGCATAGAGATATGCATCAATAGACTTTTCATGTAATTTAAGACCCTGGTATGCAGCTCCTAAATTAAACCATGCCAGTTCATTATATGGAAAGTCCTCGAGTATACGTTGATGAATTTTAATTCCTTCCTCGTTTCTGCCTGTAAAATCAGTCCAGAAACAGATTTTATATAGTGCCTCTTCATTAGATGGATCCTGATGTAAAATGATCTGTAAGCAATCAAATACCTTTTCAAAGTTCTCATAATCATCGTAAACATCTGCAAGCTCAAATAAAAGATCAATCTTTTCTTCACCTTCAAAACTTTCAATGGCAGTTTCCAGAACAGCTGCTGCTTTTTTTTGCATATCAAGGGCCAGGAATGCATCTGTTTTTAAAATATATAGAGTTGTATCAGTACTGTCGAGGAGTTCCGCATTTTCGAGGATATACAGGGCTTCTTTGTACCTGCGAAGTGAGATAAGCAAATCTGCCTTTTTAAGAAGCAATCCTGAGGAATAGCTATATTGTTCTATCGCATAACCAACTGCTTCAAGGCCTTGGTTGAATTGTTCTTTTTCATCAAAATAATCTATAATACGTTCAAAACCATCCTCTTCAATAAATGAATTGCTTTTACCCGATTTAAGGTTTGAATATTGATGGAGCAATTCTTTTAATTCCTCCCTCTCCTGCCTGTAAGGAAATTTACTCATATGCGATAGTTATTGTAAACTAATCAAAAAGAATTAGATTTTTCAAACCGAATTTACCTTTTTTGCGTTTGTTAATAAAGAATAAAGAAATTGGGATGAATGGTATGTTAAAAAATAACAAAAATTCGTATATTTGATTACTAATAAATGAATTTACACAGCAAAATATCAAAAATATTACTTCTATCAGTAATGCTGACAGGATTTATGCTCTATTCTTATGCAGACAGGCGTATAAATAAAAAATCCAGAAATAAAGTAACGCTGAATATCTCTACTAATAATAATTTTAAGAAAGCCTTATCTGTCAATCTCAAAACCGGTTTGAAATATAAGGGAAGCTTGCTAACAAATTCAGATAAAAATATTTCTGCGATATCAAATAAACTCGTAACATATCAAAAAGGAAACACGATATATATTATACCTTTTAAGCAAAATATGATAGTTTCCGAGATCAAACAAGGTTATACCGGTATGAAACTTATCATTAAATCTAACTAAGTTTTCCCTGCTTATTTTCTATCCCCTTTCTTTAATTGCTGATTATCTTCATACGTCATAACGCGATATCCAGATTTCGGAATTTCAAATTTGGAAGAGGATATAACATCATAATTAACTTTACTTAATACATATTTAAATTTAAGATTACCGGATTCCAACTCGAATTGTACGGGCACACCCGGTAATAATACAAATGAATTATTATATTGATTGTTCGATAATAACAGCTCAGGCGTATAATAAACTGTAAAAGACTTTCCGTTTGTAAGTAATGCTGTAGCTTTTTTACACTTAAATCCTGCGATCAATTCATCACCACCTTCAATTTTAAAATTAAGGTTCTGATAATATTGATTTTTCTGCAACCAGTTTTCTTTATTAAGTGTAATCATTAATTTTTGTCCACTATATTCTTTCAGTATAAATCCTTTCCCGATTTTATCATCATAAAGATTAGATTCAAATCCAATAGAACTTTTCATATCACTCCGGCTTTGTTTTCCTTTAAGATAAACAGTTAGCAAAGCTCCTTCCAATGATTTGGCTACATCCGTTTTTTCATTTGTAGATTGAACAGAAATATTATATGTAAGAGTTACCTCATTGATAGGCTTTTGCGCTATTAATGAAAAATGAAATAATAGAAACACGGTAATAAGTGCAAGAAAAATTTTTACACTTTTCATAATACTTTAAATTTAGGAGTAAAGATACTGGAAAGCCATGCGTTACGTTAAAGCAATCTGTTAATAAACATTGTTCTAACAACGGGTGATAAAAACTTTAACTACTTTATTTTTCTAACAGGTTTATTTTTTATATCCTGAAGCTTTTTTTGAGTAGCCTGCATAGCTTCTATTCTTTCCTGCAATTTTGATTTTTTTAAAGGCTTTTTCCGGTTTTCACCTATCTGGATCAGGATTTTTTCATTATTGATAATATATTTCTGTATAACGATCTGGAGTATAAGAGTAATTGTATTTGAAACTGTATAATACCAGGTAAGTGCAGCAGGCAGGTTATTAAATACACCCAACAGTAATACAGGGAATATATATGGCATATATTTCATCAGCGGATTGCTATTATCCTGCATCTGGCTCATGCTATACACAGATATTATTAAGCTGGTAATCACTGCCGTTAGTGTAAATAAGCTCACATGATCTCCATAGAATGGTATAGAAAAAGGCAATTGCGCTATTGAATCGTAGGCTGCAAGATCCTGTGCCCATAGAAAGCTTTTAGCTCTGAGGTCAATATTAGATTGAAAGAAATAATATAAAGACATAAAGATCGGGATCTGAAGCAGTGCTGGTAAACAACCCCCCAACGGGCTTACGCCAGCAGTACGCCATAATTTCATTTGTTCCACACTGAATGCCTGCTGATCTAATACTTTTGTTTTAGGATCAGTAAATTTTAGTTTTAAAGCATCCACTTCAGGTTTCAGCACCTTCATCTTTGCACCGCTCAGGTAACTTTTATATAAGATAGGTGAAGTAATCAGCCTGATAAGCAGTGTAAGTAAAAGTATAACCATACCCATACTTGCCACATTTTTTTGCAAAAAATCAAATACAGGTAATAAAAAATACCGGTTTATGTATTTTACAAAAGCAAAAATTCCACTTCCATAGGGTACAATGTTTTCTAACTGGTTATTGTATTTTTTTAAAACATTATAATCACTCGGGCCGTAATATAACTGGAGAGGCACTACAGCCTTATTGCCTGCTCCAAGGTCAATTTTTGCATTTGTTGTCGCCCTTGCAATAATGTTGTTGTTTGTATCAGAAGGAACAACCCATGCGGTAGTAGCTGATTTAAATTTATTTTTTGAAATTAATGTAGTTGAAAAAAATTGTTGCTTAAGAGAGATCCAATCTACCGGTTTTGGAAAGTTTAAATCATCACCACTGCCAATAGTTTCAAAATCAAAATCACCGTTTTCAACGTAAGCGATATTGGTTTGCGAACGTTCATATGAATTATCCTTCTCAGCCTGTAATGCTTCCGCCTGCCATAAAAGACTTAATGTATTTTGTGTAAATAACAGGTCAGCACCATCAATAGTAATATTAAAATCTATAAGATAATCATCCGGCCTTAATGTATAAGTATGAATAATTTTTTTTCCGGTTGTATCTCCTGATGTAAATGATATAGACTGGCTTTTATCTGAATTTTTAAGGACCGGGCCTGCTGTAAAAAAAAGATTTTCAGTAGGTGTAGTCCGGTTGTCTGTTGAATTAATAGAATATGAAATTTTATTAAAATCGCCTTTTTGAAGTATCACTCGGCCACCTTCGAGGTAATGGTATTTTTTTAGTTCAACCAACTTAGGCATTGCTCCTTTGTTAGTAAATACTATTTTAAACACCTCGTTTTCCATCGTAACAGATTGCTCTATTATGCCAGTATCCATAAATGCACCTTTAGTTGATGCAATTCTCATCGAATCAGCTTTTAAAGAATCCAGCAGTATAATTTGAGTATTTTGTTTAGGCAAGGATGCAGTGACAGAATCGGTTATTCTTTTGTTTTCTGCTTCAAATGCCTGCCTGCTTTTATTATTAATGAACATCATTGCAATTAATAACCCACCTATCAGCAAAAAACCAATAACAGTATTTCTATCCATTCCCATTATAATAATTTAAGTGTGCAAAGGTAATAAGATTGTCTTTAGCTATTAATGTAAATAAAATGCCCTTATTCAAAAGGGCATACATTATAAAAAAATTTATTTATTTTTTTGTTGGGGGGGCTGCAACGGCAGCAGCTGGCGCAGCTTTAGCAGCAGTGGCTGGAGTTGCTGCTTTAGCTGGAGTTGCAGGTGTAGCAGATTCTTCCTGTTTTAATTGTCGTGTTAACGTTACTGATGCAATCGGGATACGTGGAGAATTCAAAACTTCCATGTTTGGAACTTTCACATCCTCAACCCTGATATTACCATTCAACTCCAGGTTATTAATATCTACATCGATATGCTCCTGTAAATATTTTGGAAGGGTTTTAATCTTTAAAGATTTCATTTTTGTTACCAGTTTACCACCGGCTTTCACACCAACGGGCACACCTATATATTTCAAAGGCAATGAAGCAATTATTTTTTTATCTTCAACTAATTCCAAAAAGTCAACATGCAGAAGTGAATCACTCACTTTATCAAATTGCAGATCTTTCAAAATGCATCTATATGTTCCACCTTCTATATTAATAGTAGCTAACATAAATTCAGATGTATACACAATACTTTTAAATGCAGATGCAGGGGCTGAAAAATTAATTTCATTTTTACCACCATAAATTACACCTGGCACCATTTTTTGAGAGCGAAGTTGGCGGGTGGCTTTTTTTCCGCTTTCGGTCCTCAATTGTCCTTCGATTGTAATTGATTTCATTATTAATAATTTTTTATGAGGCGCAAAGGTAACGAAATCAACTAAGAACTTAGAACTATAAACTAAGAACTATAACTGTTTATTTCTTGTTCTGCATCCGGCTACGCATAAACAGGCTGTTTATACTCTTATTTTCAAAGGCATTCCGTATTGTAACTGCAAAAAGCTCATCCGTGGAAACAACCCTTATTTTGGATGACTGTTGCTTAAGTGGAATTGTATCACACACCACAAGTTCTTCCAGAGCACTATTTTCAATGTTTTTATATGCATTTCCGCTCAAAACAGGATGAGTACATAGGGCCCTGATACTACGTGCACCCTTATCTTTCATTAAACCAGCGCTTTTTGCAAGGGTGCCCCCTGTATCACAGATATCATCTATTAAAACAATATCCCGGTCAGTCACATCACCAATTACTACCATACTTGCTATCTCATTTGCACGCTTCCTGTGCTTGTCACATATTACCATCTCACATTCAAAATAAGTTGCAATTTCCCTGATACGGTTAGCACTGCCTACATCGGGAGCGGCAAAAGTTAAATTAGGCAATCGCAGATTTTCTATATATGGAATAAATATGGCAGAGGAATCCAAATGATCCACTGGTATATCAAAATAACCTTGAATCTGAGGAGCATGGAGGTCCATGGTAATAACACGATCAGCACCGGCAGCAACAAGCATATTCGCCACTAATTTTGAACCAATGGCAACCCTGGGCCTGTCTTTACGATCTTGCCTGGCGAAACCATAATACGGAATGACTGCTATGACTTTATAAGCCGAAGCACGCTTTGCAGCATCAATCATTAACAATAACTCCATTAAATTATCTGTAGGAGAAAAAGTGCTTTGGATCAGAAAAACAAACCGTCCCCTTATACTTTCTAAAAATTCAACACTGATCTCTCCATCACTGAATTTTTGAATATTCACCTTACCTAGAGGTTCCCCGAATTTCACAGCTATTTTCTCGGCCAGGTATTGCGAACCCGTACCTGAAAAGATCTTTGCAGCTTTTAATTCCATGTAAATGTTTGTTAGCGTTTATTCCAAATAATTTTTGCGAAAATACATTTTGTTTAGAGGAATAAAAGTTGTTTTATGGAAAAACGAAATAATAACAATCAATCCATCAAAAATTGGGCTTATGGTGATAAACCCAGAGAAAAGATGTTAGAAAAAGGAGTAAATGCTTTAAGTGATTCTGAATTAATTGCCATACTCATAAATAATGGGAGCAGGGAAAAATCTGCAGTAGAACTAGCCAAAGAAATTTTAAAACTGGGAAAAGATAACTTAAATGAATTTGGGAAACTTTCAATAAAAGAGATGCAAAAAATAAAAGGCATTGGAAACGCTAAGGCCATTATTATTTCTGCAGCACTTGAGCTGGGCAGGCGAAGACATACATGTAATCCATTGGAAAAAACTTTTATAGGCAATAGCCAGGAAATTGCTCAATACCTAAAAATTTTATTAAAGGATTATAGCTACGAAGTATTTGCCGTTATTTTTTTAAACAGGGCAAATAAAATAAAACATTTTGAAATAATCAGTCGCGGCGGGATTACCGGAACAGTTGCAGATCCGAGGCTGATCTTAAAGAAGGCCATTGAAGAAGAGGCAACTTCTATTATTCTAAGCCATAATCATCCTTCCGGTAATTTAAAACCCAGCCGTGCAGATGAAGAAATAACCGATAAAATTAAACAGGCTGCCAGCTATCTTGACATAAAAGTACTAGATCATATTATTGTAAGCGAAGAGGGTTATTTTAGTTTTGCGGATGAAGGGATGTTGTAGTTACGAGTCCTTAGTTTATAGTTCATAGTTTATAGTTTACAATGGAAAAATTTTTTAAAATTTGAAAGCAGAACTCAAAACTATAAACTATAAACTTTAAACTCCTTTACGCCTGTGCAGCGGGGCCTCCGAAATTAAAAGGTATTTCAACACTTTCCATGTCCTGGATTGTGCCATTTGCAGTTTCAAACTTTTTTACATTATCAATGATGGCTTTCATAAAACGCTTTGCGTGAAATGGTGTAAGGATGATCCTGTTCTTTATCCTGCTTTTTGGCGTTCCGGGCATTACATTTACAAAGTCTATTACAAATTCGGCATGGCTGTGGGTTATAATGGCAAGGTTTGCATAAGTGCCTTCTGCAACTTCTTCTGAAATTTCTATGTTTAACTGGCTTTGCTGATCTATGTGATTACTCATATCCTGAATTTTAGTAAAGATAAAAACAAAAAAGCTCCTGCAAAGGGAGCTTTTTATAAATATTAAAACCTATTTTATCTGGATCCAAGGTATACAAGTGTATCAGTAAACATTCTTTCTTTATTATTATTATAGAAATATTTAGCATAAATAGTCCTGGTGGAAAGATCGAACCGGCTGCCCGCCGTAGCTTCTATAATAAATGGAGTTGCCTGGGGGTTAAAAGTATTAACTACCTTATTTAATTTATTAGTAGAAACATTAAAGAAAAATTCAGTTGTAAAATTTGAATAATACGTAGTACCGCCATGAAGGGGGTGAGCATCTGTATTTAAAGTTGGCCAATACATTTTAGCGCTATTTGCACCGGTGGTAATTAAATGCACTTCTTCATCATAAGAATCATTTAAGGCCGGAGTAGTTCTGCTATGAAACCCTTTTAACTGGTACCTTCCATCAATCATATTCTTAGCATTTAATTTAAGAATAATTGTTTTATCGTATGCATCCTTGTTTTCAACTGTTGAAGAAACAGTAAATCCTAAACCATATGTAACAGCCGGATCAAGTAATGTTGGATCTGGAATGGTAATTTTTATTTGGCTTGCCTGCTCCCCTGCATCCATTAAAACGGCATAATTTCCACCACTTCCACCGGTTTTAGAATTTTTTTGATCTACTGAATACCAGTTTTCAGGAAGTATTGTAAAACCGGCAGCTTTAACAGCAGATGTATCATCTTTAACTAATATGATCACTTTCTTACTAAGTTCTTTTTCATCTGTAATAATCCTTTGAATTTCTGCTGCAGAGATGAATAAAGGAGTATTTACAAATTCAATTGCAACTTGCTTTATTCCAGGATTACCCCCATCAGTCATTTTTATAGCCGACTGATTGGTTATATCAATTGATTCTTCCTTATCAATTTTGTTACAGGAAATAAAAATGAAAATTATGATAGCAAACAGAAAGAAAGAGGCATTAAGGTTTTTAGAAAATTTCAGGTGGTTCATAGGATGTATATTTTATTCCCCACCTATCTAAAATCATACCAAAAATTGAAATATCTTATTTTAATCTTGCATAAATAAAAACTGCTCCAAAATGGAGCAGTTTTACTATTTTAAAAAAACATTTTTTTACTGATGCCTGAAATATTCATCTACAATTCTGTCATTACCATCAAGAGCAGCACTGTTATTATAATGTGTAATAATATGAAATTCTGGTTTTACGCCTGGTGATGGTGGAACATAACCGCTAATGTAAACGCGTCTGTTTCCACTTCCTGCTAATAAATCCTCACTAAAATCTACAGTAATCTCAGAATAGTCGCTGTTGGCCGTTATAAAATAATAATAGTTTAAAGCACCTAAATTTGCAAAATCCAATTGTATAGTATACGCATCTATAGGTGCTGCGAATTTAGGAGAAGGTACAGCAACAAATGCACCGCCGGCAGGTAATGCTGCTGGAGGACCAGCCCATGCAACAGCGCCTGTATAATTATATCTTGCTCCAACTACATTATAAAATCCAGCGAGAGGATTTCCAATAAAATGTAAATAAGTAGTACCAGAACTAGGACCAGCAGTAACATCAGCCGGAGCACCGGTAATACTGGTTATTTTTAAAGGGAGCATATAATTTACGGAACCATCTATTTTATCCGGGTAAAATGTAACAAAAAAGGATTCTGAAACGGTTTGTCCTGCCTTTATTACTACTGTAGTTGTGGGGAATGAATAAGCACTATCAGGTAATTTTTGGTATTGTGCATTACCTGCTGTGGCATTGTAGGCAGCTAGTGCAGCAGGATCATATTCTACAGTTACTGTAATATCCTCATTTGATACCTGGTTTGTTGAATAGTCAAGATTTATTTCCAACTTCTCTTCTGAACTTGTAGGATCAAAAGATAAATTGGCATTATCAAAACCATCACCAAAAGCCCCACCATATTTTAAAAATTTGATAATATGTTGGCCTTTATCTCCCAGTTGCTCATCAATTTCAGTTTTATCACAGGCAGTCAATAAAAGTACTGTTGTTGCAAGTGAAGCAAAAAGCCAATTAAACTTAAAAAATTTCATATCTGATTATTTATTTTTTAAAAAAGTAAATACTTAGCAACTTAAGTTTTACTAAGTTGCCAGGCTAAATTTATTTATCCCACCACACACGGGAAGTTACTTTATCCCCGCCAGAAAGGCGGCTAACGGCTATTGCAACCTGGTCAGGATTAGTACTGTATTCAGATGTTCCATACACATATCTGCGAGGAATACCTGCTCCTGAATTAGATGCAAAAGAAGTAGGTACCAACTTTGGTATTCCTGCTTTAGCAGTGGGGGGAGTAGGGGTACCGGGGGCACATGACCTTCTCCATTCACTCCATCCCTGACCTCCATCAGGAAAATGGGCAAGATAACGTTGAAGAAAAATTCTATCAATAGGATTTGTTGTTATAGCATCTTGACCTACAACTGAATTAAAACTATTGCTTCCAATATTGGTTCCGCCACCGGCTCCTGAATTATAATTACCTGGCCCCGCAATTATTGCGGCTGCCCCGTCTACACCCCATTGGTCAAATGACTGGGTTATTGCTGCATCATAAGAAGTTTTAGCAGTTCCCGCTATCCAGCCTCTTTCAATTCCCTCAGCATGAGCTAATAAAGTTGATGCGGCATTCACAACAACATTGGGAGCATTATCTGTTCTGTTTTCCATTGATAATGCAAATGCAAAATCATTAACTGATGGTGATGACGGACCTACCGCATCTTCTCTTGTTAAACCATAAGCAAATGATTCACCTAAACCACTTGTATTTCTTAGTCCCCCAAATGCACTCCTTCGCGTATCTCCCATATTCTCCAATATGTCAGCAATGGTTTTAGA
>Ga0136634_10000590_pt1 | contig 15337 bp, 13 predicted proteins | sample AntDrymUQ8332106_2_FD_104654 | JGI IMG/M metagenome (GOLD analysis project Ga0136634, IMG submission 104654) | Polar desert sand microbial communities from Dry Valleys, Antarctica - metaG UQ833 (21.06) | ecosystem: Environmental > Terrestrial > Soil > Desert | place: Antarctica: Dry Valley... | reverse complement strand
TCCGGGTGTTCTCCCTCGCCGGACCGGGGACCGACTCGCGCGTCGTGATCGACGTGGCGCACAAGTGGTGACGAGCCTCGGCTGAGCCCACAGCGGGGCGGGCCCAGAACATCGGTCCCGCCTCGACTGGGGGGCTCCGCACCATTCCCTGAATGGCACGGGGTGGTCCCGTGCCATTCCTTTGGGCACGGGGTCACCCCGTGCCGCTGGGTGGATAGCACGGAGCCGCCCACGCCGGGGAGCCGGACCCCGTACGCGGGGTCGCCTATCGTCGATGTCTCTAACCGGAGCACGACGAGGGAGTCAGAATGGCGCGCGACCGGGTGCTGGCGTTGATACTTGCCGGCGGACAGGGCAGCCGGATGGACGTGTTGACGCGGGAGCGCGCCAAGCCCGCGATGCCGTTCGCGGGCTCGTACCGCTTGATCGACTTCCCGCTGTCCAACCTTCACCACTCCGGCATCGACGATGTCTGGCTCTCCGTGCAGTACCAGTCGCACTCCATCGCAGATGAGATCGCGAGCGGTCGTCCATGGGACCTCGACCGCACGTACGGCGGCCTGCGCGTCCTCCCCCCGCAGGAGGGTCTCGGCGCGGTCGAGGACGGTCTCGCGAGCGGCAACGCCGACGTGCTGTTCCGCCAGCGCGACCTGATCAGGGCCGACGACCCGTCCGCGCTGCTGGTGCTGAGCGCCGACCACGTCTACCGGTTCGACTACGCCGAGGCGCTCGAGACGCATCGGGCCAAGGATGCGGACTGCACGATCGTGACGAGCGTCGTGACGCGCGAGCTGGCGGTCAACCACGCGACGATCACCGCGAACAAGTCCGGTCGCGTCACCAAGTTGGATTACAAGCCGAAGCGACCGATCACTGGCGTCGTCGCGACGGAGGTGTTCGTCTACCGGCCGTCTGCGCTGATCGCGGCGCTCGAGCATCTGCACCGCGCGCTCCCGGGCGACGAGGACGGTGGGTCCGGGCTGGGGGACTTCGGCGAGCACCTAGTGCCGTTCATGATCGAGGCCGGCGCCGTCTACGAGCATCGGATGCCCGGCTATTGGAAGGATGTCGGGCGCCCGGAGGCGTACTTCGCGGCCCACCGTGACCTGCTCGAGGGTGGCGTGGGGCTGCTCGACCAGCCTGATTGGCCGATTCTCACCCGAAGCGCTCAGCGTGCGCCCGTACGCGTGGTGAAGGGGTCGCGCGTCGAGGACAGCCTGATCTCACCGGGTGGATCCGTGGCCGGGACGGTACGGCGCAGCGTGCTCGGCCCCGGTGTTGTCGTCGAGGCTGGTGCGGTCGTCTCCGACTCCATCGTGCTGGCCGACACGACGATCGCCGCCGGTGCGAAGGTGTCCTGGTCGATCCTCGACAGCGGTGTGCACGTCGGGGAGCGCGCCCGACTCGGGGGTCGCCCCGCCGGCGACCTGCCGACGGACGACGAGCTCTCGCTGGTGGGCAAGGACGCGCGCATCGGCAAGGACGTGGTGCTGCGCAAGGGCGCCCGTCTCGAGCCCGGCACGACTGCGTGACGTTGTCCTGCCGTCCCGTCGGAACGCAAGCGGCGCTGACCGGGCCATCCGGTCGACGGACCGTCCATGCTGTCCGGCTGCCCCGGTCCGGACTCTTGTGGCTCCTGTCGCGCGGCAGGCACAGGTGAGCATCGCGCGCGCGCACCGCATCGCGGGCGTCGTGTTGGTCGCCGCCCTGCTCGCCGCCTGCTCGGTCTCCGACGACGACGCCGTCGGCCGCACGTCGGTGGACCCGTCCACCGCGGCAACCAGCACTGCTCCGACCCCGACGACGAACAGCTCCGACGCGGCGACGCCGAGTCCCGACCCGACGTCCCCCGCGGTCACCAAAGCACCGATCACGAAAGCGCCGGACGCACCGCCCGGTCCCGGGCCACTCGGCGTCGACATCACGCTGCCCCCGGCCGGTGTCGACGCCACCGGCCCGGCCGTGGTGTTGTTGCACGGCGGGTTCTGGGTAGGTGGCAACCCGGACATCATGGACCCGTGGGCGAAGGCCCTCGCCGCGGCCGGATCGGTCGTCTTCAACGCGTCGTACCGCCTGGTCGGGCAGGGGGGTGGCTATCCCGGCACGATCGACGACGTCGCCTGTGCGGTGCGGTACGCGCGAGCGCAGGCCGCGGAACTCACGACGTCCGACCAGCTTGTGATCATGGGGCACTCGGCCGGTGGCCATCTCGCCGCGGTGGTGGCGCTCAATGGCGATGCGTTCGGCGCCGACTGCGCGTACCCGCAAGCTGCACCCCCCGACCGCCTGGTGGGTCTCGCCGGCCTGTACGACATCCGCGGCTTGGGGTCGCTGTTCGACGTGTTCGTCGGCGCCCCACGCACGGACCGACCGGCGGCCTGGGAGTCGGTCAACCCGGCGCAGCTCGCGGACCGGCGGGACGACCTGTCGGTGGTGCTCGTGGCCGGCGCGAACGACCCGCTGGTGCGCCTGCCCGAGGCGACGGCGTTCGAAGCGCTGCTGCCGTCCGAGCACGTCACCCTCGAGGTGGTGCCCGGAGCTGGCCACAACGAGCTGATGGACCCGGCCGTGGTTGGCTTGGCGACGCTCGGCTTCGGATGACCGCTCGCACGGCCTAGACCTCGCTGCCGCAGCGGCCAGTAGGGTTTCAGCCAAGGCTGTCGTCCGTTGTCTCGAGCAGCCGACTCGCTACGGGGGAGATGTTGTGCGCGTTGCCGATGTGATGACGCAGGCGAGCATCTCCGACTCGCCGACCGACACCTTGCGCGACGCCGCGCACCTCATGTGGCACGAGCAGACCGGGTCCCTGGTGGTCCTCGACGGCGCCGACCTGGTCGGGATCATCACCGAGCGCGACATCTTGAAGGCGGCAGCACACGGTGCCGATATGGATGGCCTCACGGTGGGGCAAGCGATGACGACCGAGGTCGTGACCACGACAGCGGACACCTCGATTCACGACGCCGCCCGCCTGATGGCCCAGCACTGGATCCGCCACCTGCCGGTCGTCGACGACGACAAGCTCGTCGGGATGCTGAGCCAGCGCGATGTCATGGGGCTCTTCGCGTCGCTTCGCAGCGAGCCGGGCGACGTCGAGATCGAGTCGGACAAGCTCGTACGCGCGCGCCGCCTGGTCCGCATCGAGCAGGGTGACCTCGACTGAGCACTCCCACTTCCCCCCTCGCGCCGCCTCCCGGTGACGGCCGCTCACCCGCCGAAGACAGGATTCAGCCGCCCGACGCGCTCGAGTGGTTCGATCCCGAGCCTGCTCCGCATCCTGCGAAGTCGCCCGAGCCGTCGACACTCGGCCAGGTTCAGGCAGCCGCTTCAAGCGGGTTGTTTGCGCCTGAGGCTCCCGCCCATCCTGCGGAGTCGCGGGACGAGTTCCCCGACGAGTACGCGGACGACGAGCGAATCCGCCGCGAGGTCCCGCCTCACTACTGAGTCCCGCCTCCCCGTGCCCCCGGCGACCCCTCGCCCGTCCATCGAGCGGTCACTTCTGGTCCTGCCTCCGCAGCGCCCAAAGTGACCACTCGATGCGCAGGACCGCCTGGACCAGGGGTGGGTTGGTCGAACCTGCGCTCGTGGCGTACGTGCGGCACGGCTCGGCGCTGGCGAGGCGCCACACCTGCACTCCCTCGGTGGTGTTGGCGTAGCTGTGGAAAGACGGGATCGGGTGCCGGCCCGCTACCGCACTCGACCAAGTGCGCCCGCGCGCGGGGTCAGACCGGCGGGCGGCGTTGGTCGCGTAGCAGGTCGCGAATCTCTTGCAGCAGCGCGATGTCTTCGGTGGTCGCCTGGACCTCGGGCTCCTCCTTGGTCTTGCGTCGCTCGAGCAAGTGCTGCACGGGCATGACGACGAAGAAGTAGATCACCGCGGCGGTGATCACGAAGGTGAGGACGGCACTGAGGAACAGCCCTACGTCGAAGATCTGACCGTCGATGGCGAAAGTGCCGCCCTCGACGCCCCCACCCAGGAACAGACCAATCAGCGGCTGCAGGAACGCGGTCCCGAACGCGCTGACGAGCGCACCGAACGCGGCGCCGATGACGACCGCGATCGCGAGATCGATGACGTTGCCGCGAAGCAGGAAGTCCTTGAATCCCTTGAGCACGAACAGCTCCCCTTTTGTGTACGCGGCCGGGCGAGGCCTGGCGCGGCTCATGGCGAGTCGACGCCCTGCCCACGTCTATCACTTGCGCGGCCGGACCGAGGAGATGTCAGGGGAGCTCGGAGCTCAGGATGGTGAGGGACAGTCGCGTCGTGACAGTGGCGGCCGCCAACGCCCGCGCAGTGGTGGGTGTCGTCGCGACGACGATGAGGGCTCCGTCGCTGTAGCCGGTCGTGCCGCCCGCCTCGGGCACAACGATGACCAGGAGGTCACCTCCAACGACCTCGGTCGGCTCAGTGCCGTCGCCTGTGATCAGTGTGGCCAGCACATCCACACGGTCGCCTGGTCGGACCAGGGCCACCATCGCCGCGTCGGCGACACGGACGGGCGCGGCCACGAGACCGGGGGCGAGCCCGCCGACCAGCGCTGGGCCGACCAGTCGTACGTCGGTGATCGTTTCGCCCGCGCGGACGGGACTGGCCACGGTGCGACCGACCACGTCGGCGCCAGGCATCAGGTAACCCGCCGGAAGGGCGGCCGCAGGCAAGGCGACCGTCACGATGTCGGTGGCTGTGAGCGCGACACCGGCCGTCAGGTCGCGCGCGGCTGCGAGCACGGACGTGGTGGGCGCGGGCGGTGGCTCCAGCACCTGCAGACCCGCTGCAACCGCGCCTGCCGCGAGGCCCGCAGCCAGCAACCGACGGTGCCAGGACGCCGCCCGGCGCAGCTCCCGCCACCGACTGCCGAACCCGGGCGTCATCGGCGATCCAGGTCGAGACCGGTGTCCAGGCCGTCAAGCGCATGGGGACACTGTGAGCAGCTCTGATCGGCAGGAAGCGCAGGAACTATGTCGGCGAGCAGGCGCCGCAACCGGTCGATGTTGACCGCGAACACCTTCAGGACTGCGTCGTGGGTGACGGCCTCGCCGCCGTCAACGCCCACATCGTGGTCCGTCACCAGAGCCAGCGAGGTGTAGCACAGGCCCAGCTCGCGCGCCAGGACGGCCTCCGGATGGCCTGTCATGCCCACGATGGAGGCGCCCATGGATCGGTGCCATCGCGACTCCGCTCGCGTGGAGAAGCGAGGACCCTCGACGACAACGAGCGTGCCGCCGTCCACGAGCTCCCAATCGGAATGTTGCGCCGCGGTGAGGGAGGCGGTCCGACCAGTGGGGCAGTACGGGTCGGCGAAGCCCACGTGGACGACCTTGGCCGGCTCGCCGTCGAAGAATGTCTGGCAGCGGCCGGTCGTACGGTCGATGAGCTGGTCGGGCACGACCAGAGTGCCGGGTCCGTGCTCCGGGACGAGCGACCCGACCGCGCACGGCGCGAGCACCTGGCGCACGCCCAGCGAGTGCAGCGCCCAGAGATTGGCGCGATAGTCGACTCGATGGGCGGGGATCCGGTGGCCCCTGCCGTGGCGGGGGAGGAACGCGACCCGGCGGCCTGCGACCGAGCCGACGACCGGCGGGTCCGACGGCGGACCGTACGGCGTGGCGACAGCGACCTCGGTAGCGGCCTCGGGGTCGTCGAAGAACGAGTAGAAGCCGGAGCCGCCGATCACGCCGATGTCGGCTCGGTCGGTCTGTGCGCAAGTGTCAATGGCGGTGGGGGAGGTCACCCGCGCGAGGCTAGCGGCGCGTTCCGATCGCTGCTGGACGCTGTCCACAGGGTCGGCCTGCCGAGCGATGCGCATCGATGACTCGAATGCTCGAGAACCAGTTCAGGGGGGACTTTGGTCCCGGCCAGGTGGGTCGCCTGGCGCCTGGCAGTCTCATTGCCCCGGCCGCTAAGGTGGCTGCCATGAGCGATATGAAATTCATCATCGTCGGAGTGGACGAGTCCGAAAGCAGCCGCGAGGCCCTGCGCTGGGCTTACGACGAGGCGACGCACCACGGCGCCTCACTGACTGTCGTGACGACCTGGCACGCGCCGCCGCTGGGCATGACTCCGCGATACGGCTCGCAACCCCCCGAGGGCTATGAGAACCAGCCGAAGCGCAATGCACTCGCGCTGCTCGAGCAATACACCGCTGAGCTCGAATCGCGTTCGCCGGCGGTCGACGTCCGGACTTCGCTCGAGGAGGGGCACCCGGCCAAGGTGCTGATCGAGCGGTCCAAGGAAGCTGACCTTCTGGTGGTCGGGGCCCGTGGCCACGGCGGCTTCGCCGAGATGCTGCTGGGCTCGGTCAGCCACCAGATCGTGGCGCACGCGGAATGCCCTGTCGTCATCGTGCGCTGACCTCAAGCTGCTGGCCCGGGCTGACTAAGCCCCGACATTCCCACCGCGATACGCACCAGGGCCTTTGCCGAAAAGACTCGGTTAGGACGCGCAGCGCCCTAACCGAGTCTTTTCGGACCTCACGGTCGATCGATCAGATCTCCTCGCGCAGTGCTGATGTCTGAATGATGAGCACGTCGCAGGCGGCGTTCTTGACGATCTCGCGCGGGACCGAGCCGAGCACCTCGCCCTGTTGAGCGCCGATTCCGCGGTTACCCACCACGATCAGGCTGGCCGGGTTCTTGCCCGCAATTTGCAGGAGCGCGTCCACCGGGTTGGCGGCGACGACGACCTGCTCGATGTCCCGAATTCGATTCGACGTCAGGTTCTTCACGGAATTGTGCATGGCGACCCGCGCCGCATTCTCGCCGTGAAGGAGCTTCCGACCGCCCGCTTCGCTCCCCTTGCGCCCATCGCCGGGGTCGTACGCCGTGACGACGACCATCCTGGCCTCGGCGGCCGCGGCGACCTCGTGTGCCCGGGAGACTGCGTACAGCGCTGACGGGGAGCCGTCTGTCCCGACCAGCACCCGGTCGTACACCGTGATCTCGCGGTGCGCGCCGAGCGGCATGACAGCGGATTCCTCATCCGAGCGCGGGGGGTTGACCCACAGCATGGCAAGCGCCGCGCACCCGAGCAGAGCTCCAGCCAGCAGGATCGCGTTGGTTCCCTTGCTGTCCAGCAGGTTCTCGAAGATCCAGCCGAAGGTGAGCGTCTCGATGAGCATCGGGACGACGATCATCATGTTCAGGATCCCCATGTACACACCGGTCCGTTCCCGGGGGACCATGCTCGCGACCATGAGGTACGGCACGCCGACCATGCTGGCCCAGCAGATGCCGAGGCCGATCATCGGCACGAGGCTGAGCGCCTGGTTGTTGATCGTCGACAGGGCGGCCAGGGAGATGCCGGCCAGCGCCAGAGTGCCGGCGTGCACCTTCTTGCCGCCGTAGCGCTGACACAGCGGCAGCAAGAACATGGCGGAAACCATCGTGACGAAGTTGTAGCTGCCGTTCATCAGGCCGCTCCAGCCGGCCGCCTCCTCGTACCCGGGTGTGTCCGGGGCCGCATTGAAGACCGACTCGGCGACGCTCACACTCACGAACTGCCAGTAGATGAACATCGCGTACCACTGGAACAAGAAGGCGAGGCCGATCTTGTGCATGCCGATCGGCATCACCTTCACCGCGCGGGCGACGTCGGTCACCGTGGCGGCAAGGCCCTTGGACTGCGTCCGGATCTCCGCCAGCTCCGCGTCGCTCGGCGAGATCTCATTGGTCCGCATCATGGCGATCGAGATCGTCACGAGGCAGCAGACCGCTCCCAGCCAGAAGCAGACGTAGACCCAGTACGGCACGCCCGACCCGGCAGCGCCGGAGAGGAGCTTCTGGAAGACGTACAACGACACGTTTGCCAGCACCGCCCCGGCGCCGGTGAACATGCTCTGGAGCAGGAAGCCCTGTGGTATCTGAACCTTCCGCAGTCGGTCGGAGATCAAGGCCCGGTAGGGCTCCATGGCGGTGTTGTTCCCGGCATCCACCAGCCAGAGGCAGACCACGGCCATCCACAGGGCGGACACCAGCGGGAAGAGGAACAGGATGATTACGCAGACCAGGCCGCCACCGAGCACGTAAGGCTTGCGCCTTCCGTACTTCGGGTGCCAGGTCTTGTCGCTCATCGCGCCGATGATCGGCTGGATGAGCAAGCCGGTGATCGGTCCCGCGATGTTCAAGATGGGCAGGTTGTGTGCCTCCGCGCCCAGCAGGACGAACAGCGGGTTCACTGCGGTTTGGGTGAGCCCGAAGCTGAACTGCACGCCGAAGAACCCGAGGTTCATCCAGGCGATGTTGCCTGTGCTCATCAGCGGCCGGCGAACGTCATCCTCCGAGCCGACTTCGGTGACTTCCGCCAAGGTCGCTGTCATCGAAATTGCTCCTTCGGAATCGGGTCGAGAGCACGCTCTGCCTGTTGCGTCAGCGGCGACCTTGTTGAGTTCGGCGCTGCGAGGGAACGTCCAACGGCCATGTCCGTCGCCGGAGTCTGGCCGCAGGGCTCCCGCGATGTCAACAGTTTCGAGACCCCTACGACACGGGGTTGAAACCAGGGACTCGCGCGAGCGGCCTGATGGTCCCAGACGCACCCGGCCGGGCTCGCGGCACCCCCCGACGTGTCGACAACGAGGGTTTCGCGGTGGCCGGGAGAAGGTGTTCGCTGCCGCTCAGGCGGAGCTCAGGTGCCGCCCGAACCCGACGGCGAGCCGGCTGGCTTCGGCGCGGAGTCACGTGCGCGACGCGCCCCGGCGGCGTCACGAGACGCTGCGCCGCCGCCTCCCGATGTGCCGTTCACCGAGGCGGTGCCGGACTTCTGGTCCGAGCCCTTCTGGTCCGGGCCTCTCTTGTCTGGGCCCTTCCGCTCCGAGGCCGGTGAGGCGTCGCTCGAGGTGGACCCGCTGCCAGTAGACGTCCCGGGAGACGTCCCATTAGACGCATCAGTGCCCTTGCCGCTTGCGCCCGCCTCCGCCGATGCGGCTTTGCCAGAGTCAGCGGAGGCGGCCTTGCCGTTGGAGCGGCTGTCATTGCGGTAGAAGCCTGAGCCTTTGAAGACCACGCCTACCGCCGAGAAGACCTTGCGCAGCTTGCCGCCGCAGGTCGGGCACACCTCGAGGGCACGGTCGCTGAAGCTCTGCACGGCTTCCATCGGAGTGGCGCACTCGGTGCAGGTGTACTGGTACGTCGGCACGCGTCCCCCACTCGTCCGGCTATCGACGGATGCGCACTGGTCGGATGGGCGGCGAGGGTCAGGGCACCCCGTCGCCCTGGCACTCCCAGGGCTTGAGTGCTAAGTGTGCGGCATCGCCCGGCTCGTCGTCCACTTGGCGCCTTCGCGGGAATAGTTGAGTATTCAACGACCTTGCTGTCAGTAGGACTCCCCACCCTCCCGACAGGAGAACGACCATGGCTCTGTTCAACCGCAAGACCACCTCCACCGGCGACGCCGCAGGGACGATCGCGGTGCTCGACTCCCGCCCGACCGCTGGCGCCGATCTCCTCGGCGACTACGTCGTCGACGCGGCCCACACCCGCATCGGTTTCGCCGTCAAGCACGCGATGGTCACTACTGTTCGCGGCGCGTTCAAAGAGTTCGAGGGAACCGCGAAGCTGGATCCCGCCAACCCGGGCGCTTCCTCGGTCGAGATCCGGATCAAGGTCGCAAGTGTCGACACCGGCAGCGAGCAGCGCGACGGGCACCTGCGCACAGCTGACTTCTTCGAGGCCGAGAAGTACCCAGAGATGACCTTCGTCAGCACCGCCGTGCAGCAGGTCGACGATGACACCTTCGCCGTCACCGGCGACCTCACCATCAAGGACGTGACGCGACCAGTGACCATCGACTTCACGGTCGACGGTTCGGCGCGCGACCCGTTCGGCAATCTGCGCGTCGGCTTCGAAGGCTCGACAACAGTGAACCGAACCGACTGGGGTCTGACCTGGAACTCAACGCTTGAGACCGGCGGCGTGCTCGTCAGCGAGAAGGTCAAGCTCGACTTCGATGTATCCGCCATCCAGGTCGTACCCGCCACGGCTTGACGCCACCCTCCGCTACGCCAGTCCGCTCGCGGTTGAGGCCGCACCTGGTGGATCGTGGCGGGGTGAATGCCCTACCACCCCGACCGTCTCGCCAGTTGCGGCTTCCCCAGTAGCCGTTCCCAGTAGCCGTTTCACCAGTAGCCGTTCCCCCAGTTGCCGTTCCACAGTTTCACCGGGCCACCCGAGAGGATCGATCCGCATGCCTGCCGTCAGAGTTTCCAACCCGCTTGCCCTGCCGCGCATCCCGCAGGCTGATCCGGCTGACCGTGATCGCCCGGTGCTGGCCGTAACGACCTCACCCAGGGGTTACGAGGGCGAGGGTTTCCCCGTCCGTCGCGCCTTCGCGGGCGTCGACGTCCGTGCGCTCGACCCGTTCGTCCACATGGACCAGATGGGTGAGGTCGACTACGGCCCGGGTGAGCCCAGGGGCACGTCGTGGCACCCGCACCGAGGGTTCGAGACGGTCACGTACATGATCGACGGCGAGATGCAGCACGCCGACTCGCACGGTGGCGGCGGTCTCATCGGCGGCGGCGATACGCAGTGGATGACGGCCGGCGCAGGCATCCTCCACATCGAGACGCCGCCGGAGCACCTCGTCATGAGCGGCGGGCTCTTTCACGGCGTGCAGCTGTGGATCAACCTCCCCAAGGCGCAGAAGCTAGCCACTCCGCGCTACCAGGACATCACGGGCGGGCTTGTCACCCTGCTGAGCTCGCCGGACGGCGGGGCGCTCGTACGCGTCATCGCCGGCCATGTCGGTGCTCACTCCGGTCCCGGCTCGACGTACACGCCGATCACCCTGGTGCACGCCACCGTTGCGCCCGGCGCATCTCTCACTCTGCCCTGGCGCCGGGACTTCAATGCTTTGGTGTACGCACTGGGTGGCACCGGGACGGTCGGCGCGACAAAGCAGCCTCTCGGCTCGGGTCAGCTCGCAGTCTTCGGCGACGGGGACAGCCTCACCGTTGCGGCCGACGCGCGGCAGGACTCTCGTACCGACGGCCTCGACGTCTTCATGCTCGGTGGTCTGCCGATCCGGGAGCCGATCGCGATGTACGGGCCGTTCGTGATGAACACCCGCGCCGAGCTCGTGCAGGCCTTCGACGACTACCAGGCGGGTCGGCTCGGCAGCATCCCCGCCGCTCACGCCGACGTCAGTGCGCAGACTCCCGACGCAGTCTGACCCTACCGACTCGCCCGTATTCTCACGCCCATGCGTCGAGCGCTGCGGATCACCCTGGTCGTCGGGGTGGCAGTCGCGGTGCTCGCGGCGGCGACGATCGGGTACGTGGGCTGGACGATCCGGCGCTCGTACCCTCAGCTCGACGGCGAGATCGCCGTCGCCGGCCTGGACAGTGACGTCGAGGTCGCCCGGGACCAGCTCGGGATCCCGACAATCTACGCCGACACCTCACACGATCTCTTCTACGCCCAGGGCTACGTGCACGCGCAGGACCGGTTCTGGGAGATGGACTTCCGCCGGCACGTGACCGCAGGACGGCTGGCGGAGTGGTTCGGCGAGAGTCAGGTCGACACTGACGCGTTCATCCGCACGATGGGGTGGCGCCGCGTGGCGGAGCAGGAGCTGCCCCTGCTGGCGCCGGAGACGCGACGCCTGCTCGAGGCGTACGCCGACGGCGTCAACGCTTATCTCGGCCAGCGCAGCGGTTCGCGGCTCTCGCTCGAGCACTGGCTGCTCGGCGTCACGGGACCGGACTACGCGCCGGAGCAGTGGACGCCGGTCGACTCGCTGGCGTGGCTCAAGGCCATGGCCTGGGATCTCCGGAGCAACCTCGAGCAGGAGTCCGAGCGGGCTCGGCTCGCCGCGGTGCTTCCCTTTCAGCGGCTCGAGCAGCTGTACCCTGCGTATCCGTACGACCGCAACCAGTCAATTGTCACCGCGGGTGGCGTGCAGGGACAGGCGTGGGTCCCCGCACCGGACACCGGGCCCGTCGTCAAGCCCGCGTCCCTCGGCGAGCCCTCCACGTCGGAGTTGACCTCCGCCGCCGGTGCCGCGCTCGCCGATGACGAGGTGCTGTCCGCGCTCGCCTTCGTCGACACACGCCTGGACTCAGTGAGCGAGGTCCTCGGCCCGGCGGGCGCCGACATCGGGTCCAACTCCTGGGTGGTGTCCGGGTCGCGTACGGCCAGCGGCCTGCCGATCCTCGCCAACGACCCGCACCTGTCGCCCGCCATGCCCTCGATCTGGTACCAGGTCAACCTCCGCTGCCGCGCCGTGACACCCACCTGCCCGTACGACGTGGGCGGCTTCAGCTTCTCGGGCTTCCCGGGCGTCATCGTCGGGCACACCGCCGGCATCGCATGGGGCGTGACGAACCTCGGGCCGGACGTGTCCGACCTCTATATCGAGCGGCTGCGCGGCGTGGAGTACGAGACCCCGGACGGCTTGGAGCCGTTTGAGTCGCGACAGGAGACGATCGTGGTCGCGGGCGGCAAGCCGGTCACGATCACGGTGCGTACGAGCCGGCACGGCCCGTTGATCTCCGACCCCGCGCCGGAGTACGCCGAGGAAGCAGCCGAGATTCCCGGCATCCCGCCGGTCGGGCGCAGCACCTCGTACGCGGTCGCGCTGCGCTGGACGGCGCTCGACCCGGGTCGCACGGCCGATGCGGTGTTCGGCTTGAACCAGGCGACGAACTGGCAGCAGTTCCGCGCCGCGGCGCGCTACTTCGAGGTGCCGTCGCAAAACCTCGTCTACGCCGATGTGGAAGGGAACATCGGGTACCAGGCACCCGGTCGGATCCCCATCCGCCGCGGCAGCGACGGACGCAGCCCGGTGCCCGGGTGGACCGGAGAGTTCGAATGGACCGGCTTCATCCCGTTCGACGCGCTGCCGTACCAGCTAAACCCGGAGGCGGGCTACATCGTGACGGCCAACCAGGCCGTCGTCAGCGATGACTACCCGTACCTCCTGAGCCGCGACTGGGCGTACGGCTATCGCAGCCAGCGCATCGTCGAGCTGCTCGAGGCGGCGGGCCCGGTGGACGTCGAAGCGGTGCAGTCGATGCAGCTCGACACCAAGAACCCCAACGCCGCGTTCCTGGTGCCGCTGCTGCCCGCGGTGGGGGGCGACGAGTTCTATGCTGCGGCGCGGCGGCTGCTGGATGCGTGGGACTACTTGCAACCCGCCGAGTCCGCGCCCGCCGCGTACTTCAACGCGGTCTGGCGCAGCCTGCTCGCCCGGACCTTCCAGGACGAGCTGCCGCGCGAGGACTGGCCGAGTGGCGGCGACCGGTGGTTCGAGGTTGTGCGCCAGCTCTGGGACGACCCGGAGGACCCCTGGTGGGACGACGTCTCGACGCCAGAGATGGTCGAGACGCGCGACACCGTCGTGTCCGCCGCCCTGTACGACGCCCGCGACGAGCTCACGATGCTGCTGGCGAAGGATCCCTCGGAGTGGGAGTGGGGGCGGCTGCACGACCTCGAGCTCGAGCACGCAACCTTCGGGACGTCAGGAGTCGGGCTGATCGAGATGCTCTTCAACCGCGGCCCGATCCGGGTCGGCGGCGGCAGCTCGATCGTGTCCGCGACGTCCTGGGACGCAGCGGAGGGGTACGAGGTGACGGCAGTGCCCTCGATGCGGATGGTCGTGGACCTGGCCGATCTCGACGCGTCCAGCTGGATCAATCTCACCGGGCAGAGCGGTCACCCGTACCACCAGAACTACGTCGACCAGGTTGAGTCGTGGCGAGATGGTGTGCAGCTCGGCTGGGCCTGGACATCTGACGCGGTGGATGCCGCGGCGGCCGACCGCCTGGTTATGCGGCCACGGGCCCAGTAGCCGGCCCGCGCCCTCCGCGGTTCGCGGGTGCGCCCTAGTGACCACGTATCGGGGGCCTGTGGGTCCCTCACATGGCACCGACACCACGTAACGGACCCCGACGCCCCCGATACGTGGTCACTGGGCCGCCAAAGGGCCTTGCGCTACCCGCGGGTCAGTCGGCAAATGCGGCGCGGGGGCCGAGCCGGTGGGCACCGGAGGGCGTCACCGCGACATGCATCAGCAGGTCGTGCGGCTCAGTCGGGACCCGTACGCCATCCGGCAGCAGCTCGCCTTCGTGAAGCAGCGCGCACACCGACGTTTCTGGGCGCACTCGTCCGAGCACGCGGTCGTACGACCCGCCGCCCCGCCCCAGGCGCCGACCCCACGCATCGACCGCCAGCGCCGGGACCACCACCACATCGGCCCGGCTCACGGCCTCGACGCCCAAGCGGGGGCCGGCGGGCTCGAGCAGCCCACGCGCTGCCGGCTCAAGGCCCCCTGGCCCGTCGTACTCCGCCCAGTCCAGATCACCGTCGGCCAACAGGACGGGTGTGAGCACGAGCACGCCGCGCGCCGCCAGGACGTCGAGCAGATGCCGGGTGCCCGGCTCCGTGCCGATCGACACGTAGCACGCGACGCACCGGGCGGCCGCGACCTCGGGCAGTTCCAGCACAAGCTCGGCCGTCAGCCGCGCGTCGGCGGCGAGGTCGGCGACGCCGAGCCCGCGCCGCCCCTCGAGCACCAGGGCGCGCAGCTCAGCCTTGGCCCGAACCGCCACGGCGCGAAGAGCGGACTCCGGACCGCCCAGTGGACCGGTCACCGACGCGCCCAAGCCGTCCCCCGCCGGTGGCGCGTCCGCTGCACCAGTCATGTCCGCATTCTCCCGGATACTGTTGCCGATATGGCGCCCCCGGCTGCAGACGTCCCTTCGACGCAGGACGGCGCAGGCCCCCAGCGAAGCGGCCGCATCACCAAGGCGGTGATCCCGGCCGCAGGTCTCGGCACCCGCTTCCTGCCGGCGACAAAGGCCACGCCGAAGGAGATGCTGCCGATCGTCGATACGCCGGTGATCCAGTTCATCGTCGAGGAGGCCGTCCGCGCGGGCTTGGACGACGTGCTGATGGTCACCGGCCGGAGCAAGCGGGCGCTGGAGGATCACTTCGACGCCGCGTACGAGCTGGAGGCGACGCTCCGCGCCAAGGGCGACGACGCCAAGCTCGCGCTCGTGCAGGACTCGACCCATCTCGCGGACGTGCATTACGTGCGCCAGGGGGAGCCAAAGGGCCTCGGTCACGCCGTCCTGTGCGCCGCCCGGCACGTCGGCAACGAGCCGTTCGCGGTCCTGCTCGGCGACGACATCATCGACCACCGCGACCGGCTGCTGCTGCGGATGCTGGACGTCCGTGATCGACTCGGTGGCAGCGTGGTCGCCCTGATGCCGGTCAGTCCGGCGCAGATCAGCATGTACGGCGCGGCGAGCGTGACCCCGACCGACGAGCCGGACGTGTTCCGGGTCACCGACATGGTCGAGAAGCCATTGGCGGACGAGGCGCCGAGCAATCTGGCGGTCAT
>Ga0136634_10000589_pt1 | contig 15345 bp, 14 predicted proteins | sample AntDrymUQ8332106_2_FD_104654 | JGI IMG/M metagenome (GOLD analysis project Ga0136634, IMG submission 104654) | Polar desert sand microbial communities from Dry Valleys, Antarctica - metaG UQ833 (21.06) | ecosystem: Environmental > Terrestrial > Soil > Desert | place: Antarctica: Dry Valley... | reverse complement strand
GGTGCGCGCTACGTTGGGACCGCGCTTTGACTTCGCAGTTCGTTGTGAGGGACCGTTGGTGGCAGCGGTCGCGCTGACGGTCACGCGCCTTTGGTGGACCGTGTCGGTCCTGCAGATGAAGCGCCGGCCGACGTGGCGGCCGTATCAGCCGGAGCCGCCGCCCGCCGCGGTTACCGGCGGACGCGCTGCCCTGCTGCTGCGAGACAACCTGCGCAATAGACGCACGATCGAGCACGCGTACCTGGACGCATTTTCGCGGGCGCGTAGCGACGTGCTGATCGCCAATGCCTACTTTCTGCCTGGCAAGAAATTCCGCGATGCGTTGTGTGCAATGGCTGAGCGAGGAGTCCGCGTGCGCCTGTTACTTCAGGGGCGCGTCGAATATCGTCTGCAGCATTATGCGCAGCAGGCGCTGTACGGCGACCTGGTCAACTGCGGCGTCGAGATCTTCGAGTACAGACCGAGCTATCTGCATGCCAAGGTCGCCGTAGTCGATGACAAGTGGGCGACCGTCGGTTCGAGCAATATCGATCCGTACAGTCTGCTGCTGGCGCGCGAGGCGAACATTGCTGTGTATGACGAAAAATTTGCGCGCCAGTTGCGGCGCGAACTTGAACTGGCCATTGTTAACGAGTCGACGTCCGTCGATGCGGACGCGTGCGCTCGCCGCAGCTGGTTGCGGCGGACGCTAAGCTGGATTGCCTATCAGATGGTGCGCGGCCTTACGCTGATTGCGACGCGTCGTGCGGATGCTTAAGCTGAAATGAGATCGCAGGTTCGCGTCATGTCTTAGACGGTCCGTGTAGTAACACGTGCACTGCGCCAGCAATCACTTCCTCCACTTTAAGACTGATGTCCACGTGCACCGTGTCGTGTTCCTCGATGCGCGGACGCTCGAGCGTTTGCAGCTGGCTCGCGAGCAGCCGGCTCGGCATAAAGTGTCCGTGACGGGTCGCCATTCGCGATTCGATCAGGTGCGCAGGCCCGTCTAGAAAGACGAAGCGAACAGCTGGCGCTGCGGCCCGGATGCGATCGCGATAGGCGCGCCTTAACGCCGAACATGCAATCACCACGCCACGCGGCGACTGTGCTGCGTTGGCAAGCCGTGCGCCGATCCGATCGAGCCACGGCCAGCGGTCTTCGTCAGTCAGCGCAATGCCCGCTTGCATCAGGCTTACGCTTTGCTGTGAGTGCAGGCTGTCGCCGTCGATAAAATCAAGTCGGAGGTTGTTGGCAATTCCGTCTGCCACAGTCGACTTGCCGGAGCCCGATACACCCATCACTACGACCGTGATGCGGCAGGTTGTATCGGGCAGGACAGGATCCATCTTCGGGAGGATAAGCCGGGCTCTTCGTTCCTGATTGCTCCGGGGGGTTGATGTCACAGTTGCCGCTAATTGTTGCAAGACCCGAGGGGTTGTACTGCCCGCCTGGAGATTTCTACATCGATCCGTGGCGGCCGGTCAATCGTGCTGTGATAACGCATGCGCATGGAGATCACGCGCGCGGCGGCCATGCCAGTTATCTGTCGGCGAGTTCGGCCGAGCACGTCCTGCGCACGCGGCTCGGTGATATTTCGTTGCAAACGACCGAGTACGCGGAGCCGGTCGGTATTAATGGTGTGCGCGTGTCGTTACATCCTGCGGGCCATGTGCTGGGCTCGTCCCAAGTTCGAATAGAGAGCAAGGGCCGAGTCTGGGTCGCCTCTGGCGACTACAAACTTAACGCAGACGCTACCTGCGTGCCATTTGAACCCATCCCATGCGACACCTTCATCACCGAGTCAACCTTTGGTTTGCCAATTTACCGCTGGGATGATTCGCAGGTCGTGTTTGCCGATATCAACGCCTGGTGGAGCGCAAACGCGGACAGTGGGCGCGCATCGGTTCTGTTTTGTTACGCGTTCGGCAAGGCTCAACGCATCCTGTCGGGCATTGATCCAAGCATCGGCCGCGTTGTCGTGCATGGTGCGGTGGAGCCGCTGAACCGCGCCTATCGATCAAGTGGCGTGGTATTGCCCCCCACGCAGCTTGTATCCGAAACCGATAAGGCCGATTTGTCGCGCGCACTGATACTTGCACCCCCATCGGCACAAGGCTCACCGTGGCTACGTCGCTTTGGCGATTACTCGGACGCATTCGCATCGGGCTGGATGCGGCTGCGTGGCACGCGCCGCCGCCGCGCGCTCGACCGCGGCTTCGTTTTATCGGATCACGCGGATTGGCCCGGTCTGATGACCGCAATTGGCGCCACTGGAGCGGAGCAGGTGATCGTGACGCATGGGCAAATTCCAGTGTTGGTGCGATGGCTGAACGAACAGGGGGTGGAAGCTTCTGCCTTCGAGACGGAATACGGTGATGAGGAAGTCGGCGATGTGCAGCCTGCGGCAGCGCAAACCGATGCCGTCAGCGAACCCGAGCCCGGCACAGCTGAATGAAGCGTTTTGCACGGCTTTTCAACGAGCTCGACACGTCGACGTCGACGCGCTCCAAGGTCGAGGCCCTGAAGCGGTACTTTGCCATTGCTGACGCCGGCGACGCCGCGTGGGCTGTGTACTTTCTCGCCGGTGGCAAACCGCGTCAGGCGATCAATTCGCGTGTGCTTCGCGAGTTTGCAATCAGCGCCACCGGCCTTCCCGAGTGGCTGTTTGAAGAAAGCTATCAAGCCGTAGGCGACGTTGCCGAGACAATCGCTTTGTTGCTGCCGCCGCCGACGCGCAGCAGCGACGGTTCGCTCGTGCACTGGGTCGAGGAACGCTTGCTGCCGCTGCGCGGAAAGGCGCCGGCCGACGTTCTCGCCGCGCTGCGCGAATACGTCGACGAACTCGACACCGCCGAGCGGTTCTTGCTGATCAAGTTGATTGGCGGCGGGTTCCGGGTCGGCGTCTCGAGGTTGCTGATCACGCGGGCGCTTGCCGAACACTCAGGACTCGACGCGAAAGTCATCGCGCAGCGAATGATCGGCTTTACCGATATCAGCGTCGCCCCGAGCGCCGAGCGCTTTTTGTCGCTGGTGGATACCGGTAACCAGGTGGTCGCCGACGGTCATCCTTATCCATTTTTTCTGGCTCACGCGCTGACGTTGCCGGTCGCGCGATTCTCTGTCGAGCTCGGGCCGCTATCGGAATGGCTGGTCGAGTGGAAGTACGACGGGATTCGAGCGCAGCTCGTCAAGCGTGCCGGCAAGGTGTGGTTATGGTCACGCGGTGAGGAACTGATCACCGAGCGATTTCCGGAAATCGCCGATCGCGCGCACTCGCTGCCTGACGGTATCGTGCTCGACGGGGAAATTCTGGTGTGGCGCGAAGGCGCACCGCAACCGTTTGCGCTGCTGCAGAAGCGCGTGACGCGCAAATCGGTGACGCCACGCGTGCTGCAGGACGCACCGGCGGTCTTTCTCGCCTACGACATTCTGGAAAGTGATGGCAAAGACCAGCGCCTGCATCCACAACGCGAGCGGCGGAGCCAACTCGAGCAGCTTGCTGCAACCTGCGCGGTCCAGATGTCGCCGCGCGTCGATGCTCCGTCCTGGGAGGCCCTGGCCGTATTGCGCGAAGCTTCGCGCGAGCGCGGCGTCGAAGGTCTGATGCTCAAGCATGTTGATTCGACGTATCGCGTGGGTCGCACGAAGGCGGCAAACGAAAACTGGTGGAAATGGAAGATCGATCCGTACGCCGTGGACGCTGTGCTTGTCTACGCGCAGCGTGGTCACGGCCGGCGCGCGAGCCTCTACTCCGACTATACGTTTGCCGTCTGGAACAGTGATTCTGCTGCGAGCGAACGCACGCTGGTGCCTTTCACTAAGGCGTACTCCGGTTTGACCGATCAGGAAATCAATCAAGTCGACGCTGCAATTCGCCGTACGACGATCGAAAAGTTCGGCCCGGTGCGAAGCGTGACCCCGACCATGGTGTTCGAAATTGGCTTTGAAGGTATTCAGCGGTCACCGCGTCACAAAAGCGGAATCGCGGTCAGGTTTCCCCGGATGCTGCGCTGGCGGCAGGACAAGCCGATCGGTGAGGCCGATACGCTGAACAGGTTGCAGTCGCTGCTATTGGCGGCCGACAACGCGCTGTCGCGCGGTCCTGTAGCGTGAACGATCGCCCACGTCCGTTTCCTGCGGGCCCCAATGTCGGCACACAACTTCGTGCGCGCCGCGCGAAGAAGACACGCGAAGACAACCAGCGCGCTGCCGAGATCGAGGTGAGCGTTGCCACAAACTGTCTCAAGCACACGCCCGGTGCGCAGCTCGTGCTCCCCAGTGGTGAGGGCTGGTTCGCTGCCCACGGGTGGCAACCATTCGAGTTTCAGCGCGAGGTCTGGCAGCTCATTGCCGACGGTCGCTCGGGGATGCTGCACGCGACCACCGGCGCCGGAAAAACGTACGCGGTGTGGTTCGGGCTGCTGAATCGCGCACTCTCCGGCGCAGTGTCAGCCGGTGGCTTGCGCCTGCTGTGGATCACGCCGATGCGGGCGCTGGCGGCTGATACGGCGCGCCAATTGCGCGCGCCGCTGCAAGACCTTGCTCTCAAGTGGACGGTCGGCGTGCGCACGGGAGACACCGATTCTGCGGAGCGTGCGCAGCAGGCAAAGCTGCTGCCCGAAGTGCTGATCACGACGCCGGAGTCATTGAGCCTGATGCTGACGCGCGCGGAGAGCGCAGAGCAACTGTCCGAACTCTCATTGATTGTCGTCGACGAATGGCACGAGTTGATTGGGACCAAACGCGGCGTACAACTGCAACTTGCTCTGGCGCGTCTGCGGCGCTGGGCGCGCGCGCCACTACCGGTGTGGGGCTTGTCGGCCACGCTCGGGAACACCGAGCACGCGATGCACGTACTGCTGAATCGGCTTGATGGGGTGCTTGTCCGTGGCAGGATCGACAAAACGTTGATTGTCGACACGCTATTGCCCGACGAGCCCGGCCGATTTCCATGGGCGGGGCACCTCGGCATGAAAATGCTGCAGCCTGTGATCGCTGAAATTGCAGCATCCACGGTCTCGCTTGTGTTCACCAACACGCGGTCGCAGGCGGAGCTCTGGTACCAGGCGATTCTCGAAGCAAAACCGCAGTGGGCGGGGTTGATCGCCTTGCACCACGGTTCGCTGGCGAAAGAAGTTCGGGACTGGGTCGAGCTTGGACTGAAGGAAGGGCGGCTGAAGGCGGTGGTCGCGACGTCAAGCCTCGATCTCGGCGTCGACTTTCTGCCGGTCGAACGCGTGCTGCAGATTGGAAGCCCCAAGGGAGTCGCGCGTCTGATGCAGCGGGCAGGGCGCAGCGGCCACGCGCCTGGACGCCCTTCACGCGTAACGCTGGTTCCGACCAACACGTTGGAGCTGGTCGAAGCTGCAGCGGCGCGGACCGCTGCGCGCGAAGGCCGCATTGAATCCAGAGGGGCGCCGCAGAACGCGCTCGATGTTCTGGTTCAGCATCTGGTGACGATCGCTTTGGGCACGGGCTTTGTCGAAGACGATCTGCTGGCTGAAGTGCGCGACACATGGAGCTATCGCACACTGACCGACGACGACTGGAACTGGACGCTCGACTTTGTCGGGCGCGGCGGCGAAGCACTGCGGGCGTATCCCGATTATCAGCGCGTCACGCGCGGCGACGACGGTATTCACCGCGTGGCGAACGCGCGCATTGGACAGCGCCACCGGATGTCAATCGGCACCATCGTGTCGGATGCGGCGATGCTTGTGAAGATGATGAATGGCAGAGATGTCGGCACCATCGAAGAATCGTTCATCGGTCGTCTGCGCAAGGGCGACACGTTTTTGTTCGGCGGCCGGATTCTCGAGCTGACACGCGTGCACGAGATGACCGCGTATGTGAAAGTGGCGAAGAATCGAAGCGGAGCGGTGCCGCGCTGGCAAGGCGGCAAGATGCCACTGTCGAGCGAGATGGCCGATGCGGCACTGCGCGAGCTCGAAGGCGCGCTGGCAGGGCATTACGAAGCGCCGGAGATGAAACTGGCGCGGCCACTGATCGAACTGCAGGCGAAGTGGTCGCGCGTGCCGACGCGCGACACGCTGGTGGTCGAGTCAATGCGCTCCAGTGAAGGGCGACATCTGTTCGTCTATCCCTTCGCCGGCAGACATGTTCATATCGGGCTTGCGTCGTTGCTGGCGTACCGCATCGGCCAGGGCACGCCGTCGACGTTCTCGATCTCGGTCAATGATTACGGCTTCGAGTTGCTGTCGCCAGTGGACATCGACTGGATGGGCGCGTGGCAGGCGCGTTCTGAGACTTTGTTGTCCGACGATCACCTGCTTGAAGACGTGCTTGCGAGTCTGAACGCAGGCGAACTCGCGCTGCGTCGGTTCCGCGAGGTCGCGCGAATCTCGGGGCTCATATTTCAGGGGTATCCCGGCGCTCCGAAATCAACCAAGCAACTTCAGGCCAGCTCCGGCCTGTTCTACGAGGTCTTCCGCAAATACGACGGCGGTAACAAGCTGCTGCTGCAAGCCGAGCGCGAGGTGCTCGAGCAGGAGCTCGACTTAGAGCGCCTGCGTGCGGCGCTGGAACGCATGCGTCGTCAGCACATTGTGTACAGGCTGCTGGCGCGTCCCACCCCGTTTGCATTCCCGCTAATGATTGACCGGATGCGTGAGCAGGTCAGCACCGAAAAAATTGGCGCCCGTATCGAGCGGATGGTGGCCGACCTGGAGCGGGCGGCTGCATAGGGTCATACCAGATGTTGTGCCATAGGACACAATTTCGCCATTGCTTGTGTCCCTTCGTACATCTGTTCGTCGCTCGAGAAGGCTGCTTCAGAGGGAAAATCGCGTTGTTCGAGTGCAATTTCCCTCTGGGAATTCGGTTTTTCTCTTGTATTTCACTCTGATTGGCTTAGGATCGCGGTCACGCAACGAGAGCGCTCTCCACTGAATCGATCGAGAACCCTGTCGCTGTGACCTCAACCAAGAAGGAGAAATCAATGGCAACAAAGAAGGCATCGAAGGCGGGAAAAAAAGCTCCGGCCAAGAAATCGTCGGCAAAAAAGGCTGTGAAAAAGACGGCGACCAAGGCTGTCAAGAAAGCGCCGGCTAAAAAAGCTGCGAAAGTTAAAACCGCTCGTAAGCCGAATGCGGCGTTCATGCGTCCGCTGATGCCCAGTGGTCCTCTGGCTGCGATCATTGGTTCGACACCGATGCCGCGCACGGAAGTCACCAGCAAGATCTGGCAATACATCAAGAAGAACAAGCTTCAGGACAATGCCAATCGTCGCATGATCAATGCGGATGACAAGCTGCGTCCGCTGTTCGGCAAGGCGCAGGCTTCGATGTTCGAGCTGACCAAGTACGTCAGCAAACATCTGAAGTAAATGCTGCAGGCAGCGCGGTCGTACGGCCGCGCTGCGCTTCCTATGAGATCGCTGTAGGAGAATCCCGGCGGGCTCTATTCGATTCAAATTCCCTCTGCGCCCGAGCAACCGCGTCGGCGCCGCACGCCGAGGGTACGTATTCCTGAGACCGAAAGATCGAATCCATTGACCGCTCCGAGGTCAGTCGCGGCGTCGTGTCCATGAACGTGAGGGTAGCCAGAATCAGCAGCGTTATTGCAAAGCGCGCGGGGACCCCATGCGATGTTTCGATCGCGGGCACTGGTTCTTCCATACCGTACTGACCGTGCGTGGCCATGGCCTTCTCCGATGGCATCTTGACGACGCAGACAGTAAGCGGCGATCGATTTAACTTGAACTGAATGATCCGCACCTAACGCGCAGATAATTCGACATCGTGCGCCGCCGGCGGAGCCACCACGGTGGTTGGATCGGCTACTGAGCCCAGCGCGAATGGCGCGGAAGTGACGCCTGCAGAAATGTCATCTGATCCGTGAGAATGCGGCGATTGCTCAGGATGAAACCTTCATTTCGGCACACGGCGTACGGCACGTAGATCAGCGGCATGTTGGCTTCTTCAGGCCGGCGATTTCCCTTGCGGGTATTGCATGAGCGGCAGGCGGTGACGACGTTGGTCCACTCGTGTAGCCCACCGCGCGACACGGGAAGAATGTGTTCGACCGTCAACTCACTCTCTGCAAAGCGATTGCTGCAATACGCGCACGTTTGGCGATCACGCACAAAGAGCCGGTGCTTGGTCAACCCGACATGTGCGTGGCCGTAGGGAATGCGGTGTCGCCCGCGGATCATCACGATTGAACTGGTGACGAACTCCGATCGATACCCGGTGGCTTCCTGGATACCGCCCGCCATTCCGAACAGATTTTCGCCAAGCTCGGTCAGCACTTTGCCTGATGCGTAGTAGCGCGCAGCGCGCTGCATCAAGGCCCACCGGACGGGCTGTCCGTGGGAATCGATAATCAGAATCTTGGCGGTTATCTCGGATCCATACCACATGGCAGAGGGAATTGTGCCACGAGGACGCGCCACTCTCGCAAGGAAGTCGGTGACCGATCAGTCGCTGCGGCCACCGTCTTGAATCGACCACGGATCAAGTCCGGTCTCGGTTCGCTTGACCACGCCGGCAGGATCGAAGTAGATAAACATCGCTGCCTTGAATCCGCCGTGGGTGAGGTAGCGGTACATCCACGCGCTTTCGTTGCGCAACTTGTATACGAAGGTTTCAGCGGGTTGCCCGAATTCACGGAGCACGTCGCTTCTCGAGTCCTTTCCGGACTGAACGCGGGCAAAGGCGGCATCGCTCATCATCTGCTCGACACGCGCCAGTCGTCCTTGCGCGTCGAAATCCGCATTCCAAACTGACTGATCAAATGGTTGATTGGAATACTGCAGCCGCGTCCCACCACCGGCGAGCGAGTGACTCGCCGTCGGATTGCCAAGCTTCGCGCGCGCTTGTTCCAACGTCGTATGCGGCGAGAGCGATTGCGGAGTGGCACACGCCACCAGCGCAACCACTGATGCAACGGCCAATAACAGTGTCTTCAAAGCAATCATTTCGGTTCCCGGTACATCAGCGGTTCCGCGAATTTACGCTCGCACCTTCTGCAAGGTCGCGGTAGCGACTCACTCCAACTGTCTAAGCGATGTGCTTGAGACAGTAAATTGCTTCCAGGTATCCGCTCAGGCGCTCAAATTGCACCGGCTTGTGAACAAGAATTGAGCCGGGTGGAAGCGATCCGAGTGCGGCGATTTTTTCAGCGCTCATGCCGGTCGCAACAATTACAGGAAGCCGCGCGGTGCGCGCATCCTTGCGCAGCGCGTATAGGGTGTCGATGCCGTTCAATGCCGGAAGGCCGAGGTCCAGGATCAGAACATCTGGCACGCGTGAGCCGAGAGCGAGCAGCGCCTGCACCCCGTCAAACGCAAAGCGCAGCTCCACGGGTAAACCAATAGAGCGCAGCTTCGTCTGGTACAGCTCCCTAAAAAAGAGATCGTCTTCTGCAATCAGCACATCGAGCGCCGCGTCGGGTTTCGGCTGCGCGCTCGCGTTCCGGCCAGCTTCCTCAGATTCCGGTTCGACCTTTACGTCTTCTACTAGAAGAGGACGTTCCGCCAGCCCTCGATCACGCAACAGCGCGAGGACCGAGTCCGGCAGGATGCGACGGTGCCCGCCCGCGGTGCGCCAGGCCTTGAGTGCGCCCCGTTCCACTAATAGTTGCACCGAGGTTGCGGAGAGAGACAAAGCCTCTGCCGCTTCTTTGACTGTCAAAAAGAGTCCCGCCTGAGTTCGGTTTTCCAATTCTTGGCTTGTCATCTAAGCGTGGCTAGGGACGTCAGTGGTGGCTCACTCATCGCGCGCCTCTGCCTCTTATCGATGCCGGAGTTTAAAACGAAATAAACGAATGAGGTGAAATCATTAAATTTGAAGCTCGCCGCGCCATGCATCATCCCGTCGTGCTGCGTTTGAGATCGGCGAACTGTGCCGCTTTTTCAGCCTAATTCTGCGGTTCGAGGTTTGTATTCTAGGTTCTAATGCTTTTAACGAATTTAACGCCTCAGGTGACCAAAGTGATTAAAACGATTCTTGCGGTTCTCTCGACAGTGGTCCTGATGGCAGCCAGCTCAACCGCGCTGGCAGAGGGCAACCAAGCCAGCGTCGGAGTTTCGATCAGAATCGTCGACTCCTGTGGTGTCGCGCAAATATCCGGAAATGTTCAGGTCCGCTGCCGCAGCGACCGGGCGTCAGCCGCAAGATCGGGCCTGACAAAAAGCAGCCCCGCTAGCACGACGCAGCAGTGGTGCAGTACTGGCGCCGAGTCGAACAGCGATGCAGCTAAACCGACCTGTGTGGCAAAGCGCGCTGCGGGTTACGCGCTGCAACTTGTCACGATGACGTTCTAAGACGCATCGCCTCCCCGCTGTCGCTCCAGACTTCTAGAAATAGCTCCGCGTTAACGCACGCACGTACCTGCATTTCAAACGCGCATCGCATCAGCAAGCCAACCGCGCCATCGCGGCGCGGGTAGTCGATTCACTGCACAGAGGTTGCGCGCTTTTGCGGCAGATTCACCCAGACAACATACGTGCCATATCGCTTGGCAGCATGCTCAACGGCCGCCATGTATTGGCGATCGACCGAATCATCCGTCGCTTGCATGGTCGGAATCGAGCTGCAGCCAGCCATAAATGACACGGCAAGCGCTGCGATCAGTGCCTTTCTCATAGTGCCTCCATAAGTTGCGAACACGCAGGCTTGCTGCGCTGCTCGGAACTCTACGCCCGCCAGCCGCCGACGCAATACCCTTGTGACAAAACCGGCGTAGCCGCGACGAAATCGTGTTGGACCAGCCTGGCGCTTCGCTCCAAGGGACTGGCTGATCCGCGCTTTAAACTGCCTCGATGCGGCGCGCACCACCCATGGAGATCGAGCTCAAGTTACAACTGCGTCCCGAGCACATCGACCGTTTCAGGCGAAGCAGGGTTTTATCGAAGGCTGGCTTTACCGAGGTTGATATCGACAACGTCTACTTCGACACTGCGGACCGGTTGTTGCAGCGCCACCAGATGACGTTGCGAGTGCGACGCTTGGACGGGGGCTGGTTGCAGACATTGAAGCAGCAGGCAACGAGCGGGGCGGTCAGTCACCGAGGTGAATGGGAAACACCTGCCCGCGTGGTGGGCGGTCAGGGACGGATAAATCTCGCACGGTTGTCGGAATCGCCGTTGCCCGCGTTGCTCGCCAAACAGAATAGTGCTGTCCGGCTGCAGCCGATGTTTCAAACCCATGTTCGGCGCACACAATGGATCGTTACGCGAGGCGACGCCACGATTGAAGTAGCGCTCGACATCGGAGAAATCACCGCCGTCGCAGCGCAGGGAGCATTGCGCGAAACGATTTGCGAAGTCGAACTGGAAGTCAAGCACGCACCGGGTCGAAGGGGCCCGACCGCGCTGGTCAATCTGGCGCTCGAATTACTCGACGATTCCGGCAAGGCCACCCCTGCGTTGACTCCGGTGGTGCGCAGCAAGGCGGATCGTGGCTATCAACTGGTGGCGCAGCAACCTCCGGCGGCGGTCAAAGCGTCTGCCAGGGCGTTCGTAGAAAACGTAGGAAGCAAATCGACCACAGCGACCGCGATGCGAGCAGTCCTCGCGCACGGCCTGGGTGTGCTGACCGCGAACGTCGAGTGCCTGCTGCGTTACGGCGATCCAGAGTATGTGCACCAGTCCCGTGTGGCGTTGCGGCGCGTGCGGTCCGCTATCCGGCTGTTGGATAGCGAGCAGAAAGATGTGCCGGGATCGTTGGTCGGCGAGCTGCGGTGGTTTGCGAGCGCTCTGGGTGAGGCGCGCGACTGGGATGTGATCACGAATGAAACGCTTCCGTCGTTGATCGCAAATATGGGTCTCGACGGCGCGAAGCCACTCGTTGCAAGAGCTGATGCAAGGCGCCGTCAGGCGGGCGAAAATGTTCGCACGTCTGCCCTGTCGGCGCGCTACGGTGCGTTGGTCCTTAATGGCGAGAAGTGGTCGTTGACAACCGCACCGGCCGACGCCGAGTTGCTTACGGCCGTCGCCGCACCCTCGTTACAAGCGGCATCGAAGAAATTATTCAAAGCTGCACGTTTTTTCACCGCGCTGACACCTGAGAGACGGCATCAGGTGCGAATCCTTGCCAAGCGGCTGCGCTATGCGCTTGATACGTTCGCCGTTGTGTTGCCAAAGCGGGCAACCGCGCGCTACGTCGCTGCGCTGTCGGACTTGCAGGACGCGCTGGGTGAGTTGAACGATGCATCCGTGGCGACGACGGTGTTGCCGCAACTGACCCAATCTTCGCGGATCAGGAAGGCAGTTCAGCAGTCGATGAAGTCAGTTGAATCGGGTCGCGTTCGCAGTATCGAGGAAAAGTTGTTGAAGCTTTCGAAACTTGAGACGCCCTGGGCCATCGAATAATCACATTCGAGGTGGCGCTTTGGCTATAACGTGCTCAGAACGTTACAGTCAGCTGGAGTGTTTCCAGATAAGCCCCTACCGGAACCAGCTGGCCCGCAGGTATCACTCCTCGCAGGGTTTGCACAGTCGACCTCACTGGGTGTCCGTTAGTCAGCGACATCGTGCCGCCGGGAAATGTCCCGCAGCCTGCGTTGCCCCAAATCGCGGACGAGCTGCCCTGGTAGATGTTGTAGCCCAGGGTCGCCGCCGGAAGCGTCTGACGCTGCATCGTGCGGCCAAGAGCTCCTGTGCAGGTGTTTGACGACCCGTTGGAAAGCATCATGCTCCACGAGACACGCTCCCGGCCACCGCCAAGATGCGTGCACGTCAGCGTAATGGTTGCGTTCGCTGTCACCGCGGAGATTGAATCGTAGGTAAGGAAATTAACCGACCCGCTACTCGCCACGCTGCACGAATACGCCGCCGAAGCCGGTGCGCTCACGCCTAGCAGCACAAGCGCGAGTAGCAGAGCAGTTGATCGAGTTTTCATTTGCGCAGCGGTCGGCAGATAAACGGCCCCAACTTCGGCATCGCTTCTGTCTTCGACGCGGCGAACGCGACGTCAAACCCGCAGCGCCCACTCGCGAGTTCGGCTACGAAACTCGAGCTACTGGGCAGATCCGGAACGAAGACTTCCCCATCGCGGCCTACGAAGTAGCGCTGCGCGCTTCCTACGAGCTGCACGTCCGACCCGGCCGGCAGATGTGAACCGTCGGCGAGTTTCACTTCGAGAATCGCGCTCGCGCGTCTGCGCGCGTCGTATTCGGCGATCGCGCCAGAACGGAACTGAGGAATGATGCGCATTTCGCGGCTGTTGATCGCAACGTCGATCGGAATGTCGCGTTCGTCGATCGTGATCCGGTTCGCCGAATAGGGAGTCAGCCGTGGCAGCAGTACCTGGCCGTAACGGTCGGTACGTCCCAAGAGGTTGCCTTCGTGAAAGACGCGTATTCCTTCAAGCTCACCGACGCTTACGATCCCAAAGCTGTCCGTGATCGGACGGCTCGCGAATGTGTGTCCAGCGATGGCACCGAAGCCGCCGCTTGCCGTCGCACGCGCAGCCGTTGCACCTTCGAACGAAGATGCTTCCAGGGTGTACACGCCATAGCGCCACGTGTAGCCAAGGCTTGCGTCGAACTGCTCGCGAGTGGTGGCGCGTAGCCGATAACCGATTCCCTCATCGGTTGGTAATGAGCGTTGCACGGCAGCGCCGGCATAAGACGAGCGCCCGCTTGCGCCGCGTGCCGTAGACGCTTCGGCGCTCGCACTAGTGCGGCCATCCAACGCTATCGTCAGCGTTGCAAACGCAGACGTCTGGCCAAATGCGCCTAAGGATCGCGACGTTGAAACGGTCAGAAAGGTGCTCTGCGTGACCGTCGCTGAATAGGACACGGCAACCGTATCCGCACTCGGAACGTTCCGGTAGCGCTGTGCTGCCCAGGCGACGCCGATTGAACCGGCCCGTCCGAGATTCAGTCCGGCCGACGCCTGCGCCTGCCGCTGAAATACGAAGGACGATGTGTCGCCAACCTGGCGAAATTGCGAACTTGCCCAGACCGAGCGCGCGGCAAAATTTAAGCGTCGGCCCTGATATTCATAACCGCCGATCCACAACTGCCCGCGGCCCCCGCGGCCGTCGCTCAGCGCGCCACCTACCGTGACGATTCCCAGCAACCCCACCGAGACATCTGCTGTCGCACCGGCCGCGCGTACAACATCGTCCGCCTCAAAACGCCCTTCGACAGTCAGGCGGTCACTGAGACCGCGCCGCCAGTAGCCAGAGGCCAGGGGACCGCCGTAGTCGAAGCTGGAGAGCCCGTAGTTCTCGCGGACTGCGCCCAAGCTCAACTGGTACTCATCCAGTCCGCCCCGCAGCAAGCGCCGGCTCGCATAAAACGGCTGCGTGATGACTTGCTGCTGCCCGAATTGATCGCGCACGACCAGTTGCACGTCGCCCGCCCCGCTAATTAGCGGAATGTCGTTGACTGTGAACGGACCAGGCGTAACGGGCTTCGATGCAATCCGTGAGCCATTAACGAAGACATCGACGGTAGACGGTACGACCGCGGTGCCGGAAAATGGCTGCAGCGGATAAGTGATCAGTTCTGGCTGCAATTGAAAGTTCGTCCCAAACTGAACCCCACCGAAGCGCAGGCTGCTTCCCCATGTCCCTGCTTGCGTGAATGAGTCGCCGACATTCCAGGTACGCAGACCTTCGCGGTCATCGCTCCGCCACGCTGTGTCATACCGAACGAAGCGGTGAATTGAGGAATCCGCCGGCACGGCCGTGCTCGCGGATGCGGTCGTGATCAGCGAACCGAGGTTGCCGGACGCTCCCAACTCGAAGAAGCCCGCGCCATAGTTGGTCTCTGACGAGGTGTAACCAAACAACGAGTAGTTGATAAAACCGGCAAGCGGCGTTGGCGAAAGCTCTGCGTTGCTGCCGAGTCCGAACTGAATGTTTGCGCGCTCATACAGGTCGGGCGGAAAATTGAGCAGCAGCCGCTGCGTACGTTGTTCGAAGTTAGCGCGGGTGCCGGGCAGATCAGTCACCAGTAGGAAAACACGGTCTTCGAACTCAAAGGTGGCATGGGCCGGCACCTTGATGCGCCAGCCCCGCAGTGCGCTTGCCTCGATCGCGATCGTTTCTCCGCGCTCAACAATTACAAAAACTGGCCCCTGTGGCTGCCCGTTGACGAACCCATCTAGGACCGCGATCTGCCGTTGCGCGGCCGTCGCCGTGAGCTGCGCGAGAACGTCCTTCGCGGCGGCAGGGGCGTGTCCCGTACATGCGAGCACGGACGCGATCGCTGCGGCCATCGCGCTACTGCGTGCGCGCTGCGGCGATGTCGATCGAGATCGGCTGGTCCGCATCGTCCTGTCCGACCAAGCGAAGGACTTGCGCATTCTTCGCCGCATCGGGTAGGTCGATAGCTAGCGTGGACTTGGCGAGCACAACGATTCGCGGCATCGTGTGGATCGCTTCAGCT
>Ga0136634_10000588_pt1 | contig 15348 bp, 15 predicted proteins | sample AntDrymUQ8332106_2_FD_104654 | JGI IMG/M metagenome (GOLD analysis project Ga0136634, IMG submission 104654) | Polar desert sand microbial communities from Dry Valleys, Antarctica - metaG UQ833 (21.06) | ecosystem: Environmental > Terrestrial > Soil > Desert | place: Antarctica: Dry Valley... | reverse complement strand
TCCAGAAAATATTTGACGAATGCCAGATATACCGGATTGATCATTACCTGGGCAAAGAAACCGTTCAGAACATCATGGCATTTCGTTTTGCCAATGCTTTATTTGAACCAATATGGAACCGTAATTATATAGATCATGTTCAGATTACTGTGGCAGAAAAAATCGGTATGGAAGACCGGGGGAATTATTATGAAGGAAGCGGTGCTTTAAGGGATATGATTCAAAATCATTTGCTGCAATTGCTTTGCCTTATTGCAATGGAGCCACCGGTTTCATTTAATGCAGATGAAGTGCGAAACCGAAAAGTAGATGTTCTGCATGCGATAAGAAAAATAAAAAAAGAAGATGTGCATTTATTTGCAGTACGGGGTCAATATGGCGAAGGTTGGTTAGAAGGAAAAAAGGTTAAAGGATACAGGCAGGAAAAAAATGTTTCTCCATCATCTAATATTGAAACTTTTGCTGCAATAAAATTTTTTATAGATAACTGGCGTTGGAGCAATATCCCATTTTATGTTCGAAGTGGTAAAAGGATGCCGGAATCCATTTCGGTAATAACCATTCAGTTCAAACCTGTTCCTCACCAGTCGTTTCCCGAAGAAGCGATTGAAAACTGGCAACCAAATCGCTTGATTTTAAATATTCAGCCGGATATGGGTATCCGTTTGCGTTTCCAGGCTAAAAGGCCCGGATTAAAAATGCAGCTTAACCCGGTTGACATGCACTTTAATTACAGCGAGACATATACAAGTGGCACACCTGAAGCTTATGAAACTTTATTACTTGATATTATAGAAGGTGATGCTACATTATTTATGCGTTCCGACCAGGTAGAGGCCGCCTGGGAAGTATTGATGCCCATCCTTTCAACCTGGGAGGACAATCCTTCGGTTAATTTCCCTAACTATGCTGCAGGATTACAGGGCCCGGAAACAGCTGAAGCATTAATTGCAAAAGATGGAAATAACTGGATTGTTACCCCTATTGAAAAAAACGAAAATGAATAAGGTTTGTCGATTTCGTGATGAAGATGAACTCTTCAGGGGTGCAGCGGAACTAATCCTTGAATTATCTGCTAAAGCAATAGACAAGAAGGGTAGCTTTATCATTGCTTTATCAGGCGGAAAAACGCCTTCATCACTTTATAATCTTCTGGCACATATGCCTTTTAGTAAAGAGCTTAAATGGAAAAATATTTTTGTATTCTGGAGTGATGAAAGGTGTGTTCCTTCAGATGATGAGCAAAATAACAGCAACCTTGCCAGAAAAATGTTATTGAATCATGTGCCCATCCCTGCAGAAAATATCTTCCCGGTACAGGTGCAAATGTCATCAGAAAAAGCAGCTCTGCAGTATGAACAAATGTTGAAAGCCTTTTTTAAAGAGGAACTACCGGTTTTTGATTTGATATTATTAGGCATGGGTGAAGACGGACATACAGCTTCCCTGTTTCCAGGTGGGGAAGAGATCCCGTCAGGCATTCTTGTAAGTGCAGTTTCAAAACCCGGTGATAAAACAAAAAGGATAACCTTTACGCCGGAAATAATAAATAATTCAAAGCATATTTTAATTTTAGTTACGGGCAATAATAAAGCTGGTGTATTAAAAAATGTATTGGAAGGAAAATCGAAAAACGCATTCCCAGTACAGCTTATAAATCCCAAACATGGTAAGTTACTGTGGTATGTAGACGCAGTTGCTGCAGCGAATTTAAAATCACAAAATTAAATAATGTTCATACATGCCATTGAAAGAGTATCCCGGTTTACCAGGCCGGTGAATACGATACAGCGTACTTATGGAGCCAACCAGATAATTCCGGGTTCAGCAACCCTTTTTTTTGTAAATGAAAAAGGCTATGCGATAACCTGCAAGCATGTGATCGATATGCTTTCTGCATCTGATTCAATAAATCAGAATTTCCAGAACTTTAAAACTGAGCGGCAGAAAATAGCAAATGACGGGAAACAAAAAGCCCATCTGAAAGGTTTGGAATTGAAATATAAGTTTAACCCCGAAACAACAGTGCAATTAAAAAACACTTTTGTTGATTGTGTGGATAGCATGAGTGGCTTTACATGGCATGCTCATCCCACGCTGGACCTAGCCATTCTAAAATTTAATGATTTTAAAAAACTGCATTACCAGGATTGTGCAAAATTTATAAAAGACACAACAAGTATAAAGCAGGGAAAATATTTGTGCAGGCTGGGTTTCCCCTTCCCTGAATTTACAAACTTTATACACAATGCAGCAAATGATGATATAGAATGGACTTCTAACGGCATTAGCAATTCACCACGTTTTCCGATTGATGGTATGGTTACCCGCTTTCTGGCAGAACAAAATAAATTATACGGAATAGAACTAAGCACACCGGGATTACGTGGCCAGAGCGGTGGTCCTTTGTTTGATGAAAAAGGAAGGATCTGTGGTATGCAGTTTTCAACTAAACATCTTCATATGGGATTTGATCTGGTTGATAAAGAAATCCTGATAAATAATAAATTAAAAAAAATTTCTGATTATTCTTTCCTGCACCTGGGTCAGTGTGTCCATGCAGATGCTATCAAAGATTTTTTAAAAGTGCATAATGTGGAATTTTTTGAAGAAGATTGATAGTTTATACTTTATAGTTTACAGTTTTTAGTTTTTAGTTTCTTCAGCCAATGCTTTTACTTTTTCCAGTGCCTTTGGAAAGCTATCCTGGAAATACTTTTCATGGTCTTCTGCAATATCCATATCTACAATGAGTTCTGTGAGTCCATCTTTTTCCTTTAAACTATAATTTTCCATTGCCCCTGACCATTTCTTTGTTGCATCATCTATAGGTATTTCTTTTCCTTCTTTTACCATACCCAAATGTTTAAAGGACATAAAATCATTCGGAATTTTTTTAAATATCGTGCTATACATGCCTTCTCCTGAAGGTGAAAGAAATAATACTTTACTTCCTTCATTCCAGTCTGTTTGTGCATAAGATCCTTCACAAAATGGTGCCGTCCACTTTGTATAAGTTTCATCATTCCAAAGTATATTCCATACTTTTTCTTTGTTAGCCTTAATGTCAATTTTAAAATTTGCTTTTTTCATTTTATTTTTTTTTAAATATACCTAATGAGCTCTTATTCAAAAAACAATTCAATTATGGGTTAAAGATAAATTTGTTAATCAGGAGCATTAGGGTGGTATAACGGCATAATAGGGGTCAATTGCGACTTTTTTGAAAAATATTCGACTCGCCTACAAAATTTTTAGGCTAATGCTATAGATTTTTTAAACATTTTATTTAGTCAAACCGCCCAAAACCCTCTATCTTTTTATATGGATTTCTAAAAAAATTATTCACTACTTCATTGAATTGGTCCTTATAAAAAAATAGGTATTGAATGACCGGAATTTGGAACAATCCACAAATAAGAGCGTGGTATAGATTCAGCAATGAGCAAGGTATGTTTAGGAAGCAATACATCATGATCTCCCCCGATTACAAGAGTGGGGCAAAGAACTTTATTTAATTCACCAGGTAATATATTAGGCTCATAAGATAACAAGCGAGCTAGTTTGGTGTTATTCCTGCTTTGAGGTGTATGCTGCATTTTGCTTAAAGAGTCATTTAGGTTTCTTGCCCAATTATATATAAATGGATCTACCGCGGAGGTATCCGGCACAAGGTTAGCCCCTGTGATCGCCAGCTTTTTTACTTTGGAGGGATGTCGCATTGCAAGCAGTAAACCATTATTTCCCCCATCACTCCAGCCTATAACATAACAAGAATCCAAATGAAGTGTATCCAGCAATGCATTCAGATCGTCAGCCATCATTTCATAACTTAATGAATCTCCTGCATCTTTGGATTTACCATGCGCCCTGCTGTCAGCTACAATAACCTTATAATTTTTAGAAAAATAAGGGATCTGGTGAAGAAAGTTATTTATTGAACCGCCGTTACCATGGATAATAAGTAACGTCTCCCCTTTGCCGTAAGTCTCATAATACAAATTAATCCCACGTATTTTTACATATTTACCCACCTTCTCATTTTTACCAAACATTGTTGTGTCAATTGAAGAAGCATTTAATGTTTGCGCAGAAGCTACTGGAACATTTGTTATCGATATCAGTAAAAGAATAACTGCTTTTAATATTTTCATACTAATATAATTAAGCTAGATGTTTGAATGTAAATTATACACTTATTGCAACCTGGATAAATAGAATATCATACCCGTTGTTAAAATATAAAATTATAAGCAATATTTTAAAAAATTAATTTGAATTCCCATAATTGACACCCAGGTTAAATAATTATTACAATTGGATTATGGAAAATGATCTTATCGGTTAACTTTGTACCATGTTAGTAATTAGTACACGGGGCCGTGAAATGCCTGCATCTCCAATTCGAAAACTGGTGCCTTTTGCAGAAGCTGCAAAAAAAAAGGGAACGCATGTTTATCATCTCAATATCGGCCAGCCGGATATTGAAACTCCTCAACGCTGTCTCGATGCTGTTAAAAACTGTAACATTAAAGTACTGGAATACAGTCATAGCGCAGGTATGGAGAGTTACAGGAAAAAACTTGTAAAATATTATACCAGGAATAATATTGATGTAACTCATAATGACATTATTATAACAACAGGGGGAAGCGAGGCTATCCTGTTTGGATTCATGGCATGCCTTGATGCAGGTGATGAAGTAATTATTCCAGAGCCTTTTTATGCCAATTACAATGGCTTTGCAATTCAGGCTGATGTAATTGTTAAGCCCATCAGCAGTTCTATTCAAACCGGTTTCGCCCTGCCACCTATAGAAGATTTTGAGAAAGCGATCACGCCGAAAACAAAAGCTATCGTTGTATGCAATCCCAATAATCCGACGGGTTATTTATATAGTGCTGCTGAAATGGGAATACTTAAGCAGATTATTTTAAAGCATGATTTATATCTTTTTGCAGATGAAGCTTACCGTGAATTTTGCTATGAGGGCACACATACCAGTGCCATGCATTTAAAAGGTGCAGAACAAAATGTTATATTGATGGATACTATCAGTAAACGTTATAGCGCATGTGGAGGAAGAATTGGTGCATTTATAACAAAAAATAAATCTGTTCTGGATGCAGCAATGAAATTTGCCCAGGCAAGATTAAGCCCGCCTTTTTATGCCCAGGTATTGGGCGAGGCCGCAGTTGACCTGCCAGAAAATTATTTTGATACTACCAAAGCAGAATACAAATTAAGAAGGGATACTATTGTTAAAAGACTAAATGCAATACCTGGCGTATTTTGCCCGAACCCCGGTGGCGCATTTTATGCAATGGCGCAGCTACCCGTAAGGGATAGTGATGCATTTTGCCAATGGCTTCTTGAAGAGTTTTCTTATGACGGGCATACTGTGATGCTTGCACCTGCGACAGGATTTTATAGCACACCCGGACTGGGAAAAAATGAGGTCCGGCTGGCTTATGTGTTACATGTAGAATCAATCAATAAGGCAATGGATTGCCTGGAAAGGGCGCTGGAAGTATATCCGGAGAGAATTCGCATACAGGCGAAAGTTGAAGTTGAGTAATATTAAATTTTGTAAAAACTCTTTTAAACAAAAGAAGATCCTGCTTCATCAGGAATATAATCTTTTAAATTAAAGGTTTACTTACCTGATCTTTTCAAATTCAAACTTTTCTTTAAAATGCTTATTAAGATATATACCTTTTTGATCTTGATGTAATGATCTCTTCATATATTTCAACAGGCACATTCTTATAATCATATACCATACCTGAAACAAATGTTACTCTTAAAGTTTCCCTTTCTGCAAAATATTTTATAGATAAAACTACACTGGATGGCATACACTTAAAATTCCAATAATAAGAATATACTTTTCACAATCTGATTACAAAAACAATTCCACAACTGTTACTTCCCTCCGGGCGGACAATTCTTTCTAAGATAATTAGTGTACAACGTTTGCAAATGCTTTGATGTTCCCTCTCCTTCACTGATATTATGTGTTCTGTTGGGATAAGCCATAAACTGAAATTGCTTATTATATTTTATCAGCTCATTTAATAAAACTTCTGCGTTGCTGTAATGAACATTATCATCACCGGTACCATGAATATATAAGAGATTTCCCTGCAGACCCTGTGCATACGTTACCGGGGATCCTTTTATAAAATCGGCTTTGTTTTCCTGGGGAAGGCCCATATATCTTTCCTGGTAGATATTATCGTAAAACAACTGGTTTGCTACTGCAGCTATTGCTATCCCCGTCTTAAAAATATCCGGGTATTGAAACATAAGGTGCAATGTGGATGAACCTCCGCCACTCCAGCCCCAAACTGCTACACGGTCTTTATCAATAAAAGGTTTTTCAAGTATTTTTTTTGCGCCCATTGCCATATCACGCACATTAATATCACCGATCTTACGGTAAATGGACTTTCTCCAGGCTGCACCTTTCAAAGAAGGAGTTCCGCGGTTATCAATTCCTACCTGGATATATCCATCAGCGCTCATACTGCCATCATAAAGAAAATTATTATGGTTACCATAGCTATTCTTTACCGTAGAAGCTCCAGGTTCCCCATAAACATAAAATACAACCGGATACTTTTTATTGGGATCAAAATTATCAGGCTTATTCATCCATGCATCCAGCATTATATTATCCTCGGTTATGATCTGCATGTATTCCACATTGATAGACGGATCAGTATTAATTCTGGAAGCTAAGTTTTTACCGCTTTTTAAGGGCTTATTATCAGGAAGTGTAACCCACTCCTCTACATTGGGGGTGTTATAATTGCTGAACTGGTGCTTAGCTAATCTGCCATTGGGAGATAATTCGTAAGTATGCGTTCCCGTTAGTTTTGAAGGATTTAGTAATTCCGCTTCATCTTTTAATTTTCCGGTATTGTTTAATCGAACCCTGTATAAATATAATTGGGTAGGGTTAGAGGGTGAGGCTGAAAAATAAACATAGTTGTTGGCTTCATCAATACTTTTTACAGATCCAATATCATAATTTCCTTTTGTTAGATCAGTTACTGTTTTACCATCCCTGCTAATTTTGTATATATGCCTCCAGCCATCTTTTTCACTAACCCATATAAAATCCTGGCCTTTATTTATCCAGTTCCATCCTTCCTGCTCTTCTGTATTTAAATCTACCCATGCATCATCATTTTCTGCCCAAAAGGTACGGCTACTGCCGTCACTTGTGTTACAATAAATAAGTTTGCTTTCCTGTTGTTTCCTATCAAGTTGCTGAACTATCAATTCTCCCGGGTTACTCCATTCCATCCTGGGAATATAATTTTGCTCAGGATTCCCTTCTATATTCATCCACCGGATAAATCCATTTGATAAGGTAATTACGCCGATTCTTACTGCAGAGGGAGGCTCACCTACTTTTGGATATTCCACAGGTATAATTTTTGAATAATTTGAATCTGTAGTATTCAGCATGAAGTAATCTCTTGTTTTAATTGCATTTACCTGCCAGAAAGCTATTTGCCTGCTATCGGCACTCCATCTGAATCCATCCCTGCAACCAAATTCTTCTTCATATACCCAGTCGAAAGTTCCATTGATCATTTTGCGGCTACCATCTGTCGTTAGTTTCTTTATTATCCCTGTAGAAATTTCTTCTGAATAAATATTATTCTCACTTACATAGGCTACATTCCTGCCATCCGGAGAAAATTTTGCAAACATCAGTGATTGTGCAGGCAGGGTTTTACCGACCTGCTGCATTTTATTTCCTTTAATATTGACTATCCAGTAATCTCCTTTTGTATTGTACCTCCATACTTTTTTTGTATTTGTAAACAACAGCAATTTTGTATTATCATTGCTGTATGTGTAAGATTGAGGATTTAGTGCAGTTACAGATCCTTCAGGTGTAAGCAATTCTTTTTTAATGATTACAGACTCAGCTTCCGTTTTCGGATCTATACGAACAACATTGCCCTCCCTGATTTGCGTATAAGCAAGGCCATCGCCTGTCCACGTGATCTTTTGAGCTATACTTACCTGGTAAGACAAACAGAAAACAATAAATAATATTTTTGCCCTGAATTTCATAATTGAATTTTATTTAAAATTAAAATTAAGTAATATGCTTGTAGCATAGCGTTTCCATCCGCAGGAAATTGAATCTTATGAATTAATTTTGAATCATATGCAAAAAGAAAAACTCCGGCTGGATAAATTTTTATGGGCTATCAGGCTTTTTAAAACGCGTACACAAGCTGCTGAAGCATGTGATAAAAATAAAGTAAAATATAACAGTAACCCGGCAAAGGCTTCAAAGAATGTATCGCTTAATGATGAATATGAAGTTAAAACTGAATCAAAAAAATGGCTGATAAAAGTAACCGGATTACTTCATAACCGTGTTCAGTACAGTGAAGCTATCAATTATTACCTGGATATAACTCCTGCAGAAGAAATAGACAGGATGAAGTTTCAGTCAGCTGCATTTCATACCGGTAAACGAATGAGTAAGATAGGACGGCCAACAAAAAAACAAAAACGGGAACTTGATGATTTTACGGGAAATGAGATGTGAAATAAAAGATGGAAGATGTGAGATATAAAACGTTTCATATTTTCAGATTATATTTTTGTTGAAACTCCCTAAAAAAAAAGGTAAGCATGAGAATAGATATTATCAGTGTGGTACCAGACCTCCTGGTTTCCCCCTTTTCACATTCAATTATGAAGAGGGCAAAGGATAAAGGCTTATTAGAGGTAACAGTGATCAATCTTCGTGACCATACAACATATGCCAGAGCACAGGTGGATGATTACGCCTTTGGAGGTGGAGCAGGAATGGTGATGATGATAGAGCCATTGGTGAATGCTATTGAAAGTCTTCAGCAGAAAACAAACTATGATGAGATCATATATTTAAGTCCGGATGGAGATAAATTCACGCAGAAGATGGCAAATAACCTTTCCCTGAAAACTAACCTGATGTTGATTTGTGGCCATTACAAAGGAATTGATCAAAGGGTAAGAGATCATTTTATAACAAAAGAAATATCGATCGGCGATTATGTTATAAGTGGTGGTGAACTGGCTGCGGCTGTGATAACAGATGCTATCGGCCGCTTGTTGCCAGGTGTATTGAACGATGAAAGCTCTGCGCTCAGCGATTCTTTCCAGGATTGTTTACTTGCACCGCCAGTTTACAGCCGGCCTGAAAATTTCCGGGGATGGGGTATTCCGGATATTTTAAAAAGCGGCAATCATAAATTAATTGAAGAATGGCGGCACGAGGAAGCCATTAAAATAACAAAGAAAAAACGCCCTGAACTTCTCGATGATAATTAAAAAAATGTCACAATTTTTGTACCCAGATATATTCAGCAAAACCCGCTACATCCCAAAAAATATTTCCCTGCAGTTTTTTTCCTGTTAATATGCCGGCTGCTATTCTGAACGGCATAGCCATGATAAACCAGGGGTTGCGCCGTATGCCATATTTTAAAACCCTGCAATTATTTTCTTCAAAAAAATGCTTAAGTTCTTTAACTGAATATAGCCTGACATGGCTGGTATCATCCTTAAAATTTAAAGTACCATGCATTGAAGGAAGTCGTGTACTTTTTTCTCCTGGGTATTCCACATACATATAACCACCCGGTTTAAGTTTTGGTAAAAGATTTTTTAAAACCTTGTCCCCGTTGTATAAATGTTCAATTACATGAACCATCCATATGCCATCAAAAAAAGTATCAGGCAGGGCAGCAAAATTTAATTTTGTAAGATCCATTTCATAGAATCCTTTCATCTGCTTAAAATCATCTTCACTATTATTATAAGATCTGTCAAGATCAAGTCCATAATATGCGCAATCCGGGAACACATTTATAGCTTTTGAGGCTGAATGATTACCGGCGCCAACATCCAGCAAACGGAATGGGTGTTTACCAAATGAACGTTTTAAAAAAATAAACTTTGTTATAAAAGAAGAGAAAAAAGCTTTTGTATTCATCAGGTTAAAAATATTTGAGTATTAAAAACAAATGCCCCTTATTAAAGAGGCATTTTATTCTACATCAGTATAAATTAGTTTTGAAAAATACTTTCAGCAATTTCAACGTTTGTTTCAATTTTATCGAAAGTGATCGCTCCCTGCGAGCTGGTGATTGTATACGGAAACCAATAGCCATCCGCATTTTGTTTAAAATCTGAATAAGAAGTTTCCACTTCTGTTTCCTTGCCGTTAACAACTGTTTTAGAAATTGATTTTACCTGCCGGTTCGTTTTAGTATCAATAAAAAATGTTGCTGTATGGCCGTTTTTAAAATTAAGTTTTAATTTATATGCTTCTGATCCATCTACTGTTTCTTTTCCTAATAATTCAATTGTTGTGCCTTTTTCTTTATAATTGAAAAATGATCCCTGTACATCAAGCTGGTTGAACCCGCTTTTGAATTGAACTTCATCCATTTCTTTAGGCTCTGTCATTCCCATTACAGGAAAAAAAGCCCATCCTCCTTTATTATTAATAAGCTGGTAATTAGATGTACCCATAATATCAAGGTCCATCCTCATCCCTACCTGGTGAAGTTTTGAACTGTTAATAGTAATATCTGTTCCGTTAGCATTCATGGTTCCCGACATTTTCAATGACTTCAATGAAGCAAGTTTTTCTTTACCACCCATCGCTTCTACATTTTTATCTACGATCTCATCAACAGTTTGCGCAGATAACTGCACAGTTACCAAAGCCATAACAGCAATAAAAAGAGTTTTAAACATTTTCATTTTATAAATTTTAAGTTTGTTTTCAAAAAGTACAAGATGCGCAAAAGTATGATTTCTTTTATTGTACTATTTTCCTTTTAACATAACTTGAACCGTTCATAGTAAATAATGAATTTTTATGGCTTCATTTAATAAAAGAGGCAACATCGTTGATATAAAAAACAGGAAAATTTTTTTTGGAGAGATCCATGTTTCTGATGGAAGAATAAATAAAATACCCGTTTTAAATATTGCGCCTGATGAACAATATCCATATATTCTTCCGGGATTTATTGACAGCCATGTTCATATAGAAAGTTCCATGCTTGTGCCTTCGGAATTTGCAAAGCTTGCCGTTGTTCATGGAACGGTCGGTACTATCAGTGATCCTCATGAAATCGCAAATGTTTGTGGAATAGATGGTGTTCAATACATGATAGATAATGGCAAAACCGTACCATTTAAATTTTATTTTGGTGCGCCAAGCTGTGTGCCTGCTACAAAATTTGAAACAGCTGGCGCTGAATTAAATTCAACAGATGTTGATCTGTTGCTTCAGAACAAGGATATAAATTATTTAAGCGAAATGATGAATTTCCCCGGTGTGCTTAATAAAGATGAGGAAGTATTAAAAAAGATCGCGTCAGCAAAAAAATATAATAAACCTGTAGATGGGCATGCTCCCGGACTGAAAGGCACAGAGGCAAAACAATATATTGATGCAGGTATAAGTACTGATCATGAATGTTTCACTTACCAGGAAGCTTTAGATAAAATTTTATTTGGTATGAAAATTCTGATCCGGGAAGGCAGTGCTGCAAAAAATTTTGATGCCCTTATTGAACTTTTACATGATCACCCTGATAAAATAATGTTCTGTAGTGATGATAAGCATCCCGATAGTCTTGCGGAAGGGCATATTGATTTATTATGTAAAAGGGCTGTTTTAAAAGGGATCAATATTTTCAAAATACTCCTTGCGGCCTGCGTAAATCCCGTTATGCATTATAAAATGGATATTGGGCTGTTAAACATAAATGATCATGCTGATTTTATTATAGTGAATGACCTGAAAAATTTTGAAGTTAAAGAAACGTATATTAATGGTGTCCTTGTGGCAAAAGATGGACTATCTCTGATACAAACTATCAAAGCGCCGGTTATTAATCATTTTAATTGTGAAGCGGTTATTCCGGGAGATTTTAAAACACCTGATATCTCACAACAGCACAAGAAGCTTGTAATAGAAGCAATAGAGGGACAATTGATCACCAATAAAATTTTATATTCCGCATCCATAAAAAATAAACAGGTTGTTAGTGATACAGATAACGATATTTTGAAAATTGCAGTTGTGAACAGGTATTTTAAAGCGCCGCCTGCAATAGCTTTTATTAAAAATTTTGGTTTAAAAAAAGGCGCAATGGCTTCTACCGTTGCTCATGATAGCCACAATATTGTTTGTGTTGGTGTGGATGATGAAAGTATGAGCAGAGCAGTTAATCTTGTAATAAAAGAACAGGGCGGCATTAGTGCAGTAAATGATGAAAGAGAAATTGTTCTGGCTTTGCCTGTTGCCGGTTTAATGAGTAATATCGATGGTTATAAAGTTGCAGTAGCTTATACTGATATAGATAAATTTGTAAAAGAAAGCCTTGGAAGTACATTATCAGCTCCATTTATGACCTTGTCTTTTATGGCTTTACTGGTAATCCCACATTTAAAATTGAGTGATAAAGGTTTATTTGACGGAGATAATTTTTCATTTATAAATAATGCTTAAAACTTTGCATTGCTAACGATCATCGCCACACTATCTGTACCCTTGGGAGCAAAATATTTACTTTTAAAAGGTGCAGAACCGCCGGGAGTTATTGTTTCATATATAACATCCGTATCCTCTTCCAGCAAGGCCCCTGTTTTACTATAAAATTTCATATTTATACTAATGTCCTTATAACTTACAATTTTAGCATTATTGTAAATATTTCCCTTAATAACAGTTTGCCTTAACAGGTTTTGTTTACTATTGCCGCTTACCCTTAAAAATTGTTCAGGGTTTTTCTTTTCAATTTCTTCTATTGATGCCTTGCCCTTTTCGTAATTATCGCTGCTATTAATATCATATTTTTTTTCATTAGTACATGCGATAAATAAGTTTGCGGAAGTAAACAATATAATTAAGAAACCTTTCATAATTTGAAAATTTACTGAATAAAATACAATTTATAAAAGCAGTGACTGAAAATACGCCTTGCTGCGTTAAAATTAATAGTTTTGCTTTGTGGGTTATGGGATAATAATTTATAAATACAGATATTATCTTGTAATAAGATACTAATTCGATATGTATTATTTAGAATTCTGTTCTCTTTAATTCTTCACTATGGTAAAAAATCTCAGCTTAACACATTCTTTGGTTAGTAATTGGGTAAGTGAACTAAGGGATGTAGAAGTTCAGCAGGACCGGATGCGTTTCAGGCGGAATCTGGAGCGAATGGGAGAGGTAATTGGATATGAGATAAGTAAAAATATGGAAATGGTGGAAAAGGAGATCAACACTCCAATGGGTGTTTCAAATTGTAAAGTGCTAAAAGATCAGCCGGTGTTGGCGACAATATTAAGGGCAGGCCTTGCTATGCACAATGGCTTGTTAAATTATTTTGATAAGGCCGATAATGCATTTCTAAGTGCATATAGAAAACACAGAGCAGATGGTAGTTTTGATATAAGGCTTGAATATATGAGTTGTCCGGAAATTGAAGACCGCCTGGTGATAATCAGTGATCCAATGCTGGCAACAGGAGCTTCCCTGGTAAAATCAATACAATATCTGAAAGAAGAGGGAAATATTAAAGAATTACATATTGTGTGTGCAATAGCCTGTTCCGTGGGCATTGAATATATAAAAAGAGCTGAGCCAAAGGCTATTATCTGGTGTGGGGATATCGATGATGAAATTACAGCGAAAGGATATATTGTGCCCGGGCTTGGTGATGCGGGGGACCTTGCATATGGTGCAAAGATGCAGAGCTAATCATATAATTTAATTTTCTCCTCTCTCATTTTAAGGCAAATACAGCTTGAATAAAATTATTTATCAGGCAGGATATAATAAATAACGATACAGGGAGTTAATATTGTGTAATACTAAAAATTCAAGCAGCATTTTTGCACATTTTCTTATCTTTAAATTTACGAATGGTAATTACAATGAGAAAATATATTGTCTTCTTTTTTATCCTGTTACTAACAAAAACCCTACAAGCCCAGGATCCACATTTTTCACAATTTTTTGCTTCTCCGCTTACACTTAATCCTGCATTTACCGGAAAATTTGATGGGATCTGGCGTTTGGCAGCTAACCACCGCGATCAATGGCCATCTATCCCAAAAGCCTATGTAACTTCCAGTGCTTCTTTGGATTTTCCCATATTAAAAGGACGAATCCCTGAAACAGATGTATTGGGTGTTGGAATCTCGGGTGTAAGTGATGCCAGTGCAAACAGCCAGCTCAAACTAAATTATGGTTCTGTTTCCATGTCTTACCATAAGGCACTTGATGAAAATGGATACAATACGATCGGAATAGGTTTCCAGGGAACATATAACAGTATGGTACTGGATGTTTCCAAACTTACCTTTGAAGACATGCTTACCCAGAACGGATTTACCGGACAAACAAATGACGTTCCTGCATTATACGCAGGTGATAATAAAAGAAATTACATTGATGTTAATGCGGGACTTTTATATTCCGGCTCAACCAATGGTGAAAATAATTATTATTTAGGTGCTTCCATGTATCATATCAACAGGCCTAAAGTAAGTTATGTTGATAAAAACTGGTATCTGGCTGGAAGGATCACTGTTCATGGTGGAGGATCTTTTCCTGTTTCAGACGTAGTAACAATTAATACGTCAGTAATTCACCAGATACAGAACAAGGCAAGTGAAACAATTTTAGGAGGAGCGCTCGGTTTAAATGCAAATGGTGACATCAACAATCCCGTGAATGTTTATATTGGATCGTGGATGCGTTTGAATGATGCCATTATTCCCTATGTAGGCCTTGAGTTTGGCGGTTTAAGAATAGGTGCAAGTTATGATGTAAACATAAGCAGTTTAAAAGCAGCTACCGGTAACCGTGGTGGTTCAGAAATTTCTCTTATTTATATTAAACGCCCTGCTGATTACAAAGGCATCCCATGCCCCAAGTTTTAAGTAATCTTTATCTCACATTTTTTCAATACAATTTATTATCCTGATAACGATCGGTACTAATCACTAATCACTAATCTCTAATCACTAATCACTATTCCCATTTATCAAGGCAACCCCTTCACTTCACCGGCCTGCCACTTACAAATTTATTTCCTCTTATGTAAAACCTGTAAGGAAGTAATCCATCAGGCCCCGCACTTTCCACCCCTATCCTCCTGCTGCTGCCAATGTCATTAATATTAATATGAGACTGTTCATCAGAGTAAATAAAAATATCATCTCCGGCCAGCAACAATCCGGAATGTTTTTTTGAAATGACCAACGCTTTTCCAACATTTCCCGGCCCCCTTGTTA
>Ga0136634_10000587_pt1 | contig 15355 bp, 13 predicted proteins | sample AntDrymUQ8332106_2_FD_104654 | JGI IMG/M metagenome (GOLD analysis project Ga0136634, IMG submission 104654) | Polar desert sand microbial communities from Dry Valleys, Antarctica - metaG UQ833 (21.06) | ecosystem: Environmental > Terrestrial > Soil > Desert | place: Antarctica: Dry Valley... | reverse complement strand
GAGGCGCCGAGCAACCTGGCGGTCATCGGTCGCTACGTGCTGGACCCGGCCATCTTCCCCGTGCTCGCCACGACAGAGCCGGGCCGCGGTGGCGAGATCCAGCTCACGGACGCCATCTGCAAGCTGGCTGGGCGGGGGCCCGACGAGGGCGGGCCGGTGCACGGCGTCGTGTTCACCGGCCGCCGGTACGACACCGGTGACCGCGCCGACTACCTCCGGACGATCGTGCGCTTCGCGGTCGAGCGCCCCGACCTCGGGCCGGAGTTCCTGGCCTGGTTGCGGGGCTTCGTCGCCGAGCAGGACCAGCTGTCGACGCAAGACCAGCTGCCGACGCAGGACGGGCCGGCACCGGCAGCGCCCGGCGAGGGCCCGTGAAACGGGTCGAGGACCACCTCGCCGATGTCCTGTCCGCAATCACGCCGCTCCCGGCGCTGGACCTGCAGCTGCTCGACGCGTACGGCTTGACGCTGCTCGAGGACGTCGTGGCACCCGGTGACCTGCCGGCGTTCGACAACTCCGCGATGGACGGGTACGCCGTGCGGGCGGCCGATGTCGCGACCGCGTCCGCCGAGACGCCCGTCGTGCTCCCGGTGACAGGCGACATCGCAGCCGGCAGCTCCGCCGCGTACGCACTTGGTCCTGGCATCACCCTGCGGATCATGACCGGCGCGCCCATGCCGCGCGACGCCGACGGGGTCGTGCCGGTGGAGGCGACGGACGGCGGTGTCGCGCGCGTGACGATCCGCGAGCCTGCGGAGCCGGGAGCGCACATCCGGCGCGCGGGCAGCGATGTCCGGGCCGGCGACACCGTCCTGACCAAGGGGATGACACTCGGCCCGAGCCAGATAGGGCTGCTCGCGGCGATCGGGCGCGATCGCGTCCTCGTCCAGCCGCTTCCCCGCGTGGTCGTGCTGTCCACCGGTGACGAGCTGGTCGAGCCGGGGCATCCGCTGGCTCGCGGGCAGGTTCACGACGCGAACAGCTTCATGCTCGCCTGCGCGGCGAAGGAGGCCGGCGCGATCGTCTACCGCGTCGGCATCGTCCGCGACGACCCGCGCACGCTGCTCGACTCCCTCGAGGACCAGCTGATCAGGGCCGACCTCGTGATCACCACCGGTGGGGTGAGCAAGGGCGCGTACGACGTCGTGAAGGAGGTGCTGACCCGCCTGGGCACCGTGACCTTCGATGAGCTCGCCATGCAGCCGGGCAAGCCGCAGGGCTTCGGCACCATCGGGCCTGAGTCGACCCCGATCTTCACGCTGCCCGGCAACCCGGTCAGCTCGTACGTCTCCTTCGAGGTGTTCGTCCGGCCGGCGATCCGTCGCCTTGCAGGGCTCGACGACGACGACCTGTTCCGGCCGATCGTGACAGCCCGGTCGACGAAGACGTTCGCGGCGACCGCTGGTCGGCGGCAGTTCGTCCGCGTACGGCTGGAGCGGGCCGCGACGGGGTGGGCGGTGACCCCGGTCGGGGGACACGGCTCGCATCTCATCGGCTCGCTCGCCCACGCCAACGCCCTCGCCGTCGTCCCGGACGCCGTCGAACAGGTGCCGGCGGGAGGCATGCTCGAAGTCATGGTGCTCGATCCGCTGCTGAGTCCGGCATGAGCGCCGACGAACTCGGCGCCACCTATCTCGGCGGTGGGTCATGGGGCACGACGCCAGCCGGCCGGGCGGGCCTCACGCACGTCGACGAACATGGCGCCGCCCGCATGGTCGACGTGTCGTCGAAGGAGGTCACGGTCCGGACCGCCCGCGCCGCCGGTCGCGTGACGGTCTCGGCCCAAGTCGTCGGCCTGCTCCGGGGCGACGGTGTGCCCAAGGGGGACGCGATCGCGGTCGCCCGGCTGGCCGGCATCCAGGGGGCCAAGCGCACTCCCGACCTCATCCCGCTGTGCCATCCCATCGCCCTGCACGGTGTGGAGGTGGTGCTGCAGGTGACGGACGAAGCGGTCGAGATCGAGGCGACCGTACGCACTGCCGATCGCACCGGCGTCGAGATGGAGGCGTTGACCGCCGTGGCCACTGCGGCTCTCGCGCTCATCGACATGGTCAAGGCCGTCGATCGGCAGGCAGCCATCGAGAACGTCCGGCTCCTCACCAAGACCGGCGGACGCTCGGGCGACTGGGAGCGTGCGTGATGCGGGCGCTCGTCATCACGGCCTCGAACCGCGCTGCTCGCGGGGTGTACGAGGACACCGGCGGTCCGATCATCGTGGCAGCCTTGCAATCACTGGGGTTCCGGGTCGAGGGGCCGGAGGTCGTGCCGGACGGCGAGCCGGTGGCGGCCGCGCTGCGAGCGGCCGTCGTCGCCGACTTCGACATCGTGATCTCCACCGGGGGCACGGGCTTGACCGCCCGCGACCTCACGCCGGAGATGACCCGGGCCGTCATCGACCGCGAGATCCCCGGCATCGCCGAGGCCATCCGCGCGTACGGCGTGGCCAACGGCGTCCCGACCGCGGTGCTGTCACGGGGCGTCGCCGGCGTCGCTGGACGGACTGTGATCGTCAACCTGCCCGGGTCGACCGGGGGAGTGCGGGACGGGCTGAAGGTGCTGAGTCCGGTGCTGGTCCACGCCGTGGACCAGGTGCGCGGCGGCGACCACCCGCGCCCGGCCGACGACCCTTCGATCGGCCCCGCGCCGACGGGAGGCCGCAGCTGACCCGCGGATGGCCCGCCACACTGCAGGACGGCCGGGTCGTGCTGCGCCCGATGCAGCGGCGGGATGCCAAGGAGTGGGCCGAGGTCCGCCGTCGCAACGCCGCGTGGCTCCGCCCGTGGGATGCCACGTCGCCATACCAGCCGTCGACCGGCCTCACGTACCCCCGGCTGCTTCGCCGCCTCAACGCCGGAGCCCGTCAGGGTGACCTGTTTCCCTTCGCGATCACGTACGCGGATCGGTTCGCCGGGCAGCTGACCGTTGCGGACATCCGTTGGGGTTCGGCCTGTTCGGCGATGATCGGCTATTGGGTCGACCAGGCGCTCGCGGGTCGAGGGGTCATGCCGGCGGCGGTCGCGTTGGCGACCGACCACTGCTTCGGCACGGTCGGGCTGCATCGGATCGAGATCAACATCCGGCCCGAGAACACCGCCAGCCGTCGCGTCGTCGAGAAGCTCGGTTTCCGGGACGAGGGCATGCGCGAGCGCCTGCTCCACATCGACGGCGCGTGGTGCGACCACCTGTCGTACGCCCTCACCGCCGACGAGGTCCCGCGCGGCCTGCTCGCCCGCTGGCAGGCCACCCGCACGGCACCGCCCTGACGCACCTCTGACATTCGCTTCGCCGAGGTGTTGCTCCGTGCGCCTTTCGATCGACGCCTGAAGGCCCGCGCGAACAGGTGTGCGCGTGCGAACTCACCAGTCACAGCAGTGGTCCGACGACACACCGACGACAATCCGGCTCACGCGCTGTGTACGGCCTTAACGTCAGCGTCGTGAGTGGGCTGATCTATGGCGCGATCGTGCTGATCTGGGTTGCCATCCTGGTGCCGATGTGGCTGAGACGCCACGACGATGCAGTCGAGTCCGCGTCGCCCGACCGCATGTCGACCGCGGCGAAGGTGCTGGCCCGCCGGACCAACGCTCGTGAGGTGGGCGCAACTGCCGCGGACCCTGAGCCGGTGACGGAGGCAACTGACCGCAGCTCGACCTCCGCACGCATGGCCTCCGCACGCACGACCTCTACACGCACGACCGGGCGGCTTGCATCGTGGAGCAAGGCCGCCGTGCACGGGACGTCCCGCGCGGGCGTCGTCGCGTGGTCGTGGGTGCTCAGGCCCGTCGCGCGGTGGGGTCCGTGGCACCGAGAGGCGCCCGGTGCGGGGACCTCGTCCGTACGCCGTGCCCGGCGTGCCGCGCCAACGACGGCCCGCCGCCAGCGCGTCCTCGCCGTGCTCGTCGTCTCGACGCTCGCGATCACGGTTCTCGCCTGGCTGAAGATTGTGCCGTGGCTCGCGGTTGCTCCGGTCGCCCTCCTCCTCGTCGGGTACCTCGTCCTGCTCCGAGTGTTGGTCAGGCGGCACAGGACCGCTGCGGATCGGCGGGACCTGCCAGCCCGGCGCACCGGTGCCGCAGCAGATCAGCTCGTATCGGACGAGCCGAACCACAAGCTCGCGCCAGCGGCGGTGCGCCGCGACCATTCGCTGGTGCTGCCGCTGTCGGCGGACCTCGTCGACGCGTCGGCCGAGACGACCATCGACCTGCTGGCCGGTGCCGTCCCGGATGGCTTCGCCGGCCCGCGGGTGGGTTGGGATCCGGTGCCAGTGCCCTCCCCGACGTATGTGAACGCACCGCACGCGCCGCGTGCCGTACGCAGCATCGACCTCTCCGGCGCCGGCGCCTGGACCTCGGGTCGCCTCGTGGCCGACGCCAAAGCCGCCGCCGCGGCCGCCGTCGCACGGTCCGGCCGGCGGGAGGAGTCCCCGGCTGCCCGCCAGGCAGTCGGCGAGTAACCCGCCAAGCATTCGGTGCGTCGCACGGCTTCCCGACGCGGCTCGGGTCAGCGTTGGTGTCGACGGGTGTCGTCGCGGATCTCGCCGACGAGTTCTTCGAGAACGTCCTCGAGGCTGACCACGCCGATGACCCGCCCTTCGGGGTCGGTCACCCGACCCAGATGGGCGCGCTCCGCCTGCAGCGCGGCGAGCACATCGAAGAGGCTGTCTCGGGCGCTGACGTGCGGCAGGGGGCGCACCCGCTTCGACGGGATCGGCTCCTCCTGCCGGGTGGGGTCGACCTCGAGGACATCCTTGAGGTGCAGATAGCCCCGCAGGTCGCCGTCGTCGCCGCGCAGCGGGAAGCGGGAGTAGCCGGTGGCCGCGGCAAGCCTCTCCACGTCGCCGTGGGTCACGCCGGGCGCGACGGTGACGAGCTCGGCGAGCGGCAGGAGCACGCTGGAGGCGTCCTGGACGTCGAAGGTGAGGACGTCGGAGAGAAGGTCGTGCTCGGCCTGGTCGAGGAGTCCCTCCTGGCGCGAGTGCTGGACCAGCCCGGCCACCTCGTCGCGGGTGAACGCGCTGGTGACCTCGTTCTTCGGCTGCACCCCGACTGCACGCAGGCTGAGGTTCGCGATCATGTTCAGCACGATGATCAGCGGTTTGAGGACGCGGACCACCCAGGTCAGGGGCGGGGCCAGCAGCAGCGCGGCGCCGTCCGGGCCAGCGAGCGCGAGGTTCTTGGGCACCATCTCGCCGGCGACGACATGCAGGAACACGACGACGCTCAGGGCGATCACGAACGCGGCGGGATGGACGTACGCGTCGGGCACACCCCACGCAAGGAACGGCCGCTCGACGAAGTGAGCGACCGCAGGCTCCGCGACCGCACCGAGGCCCAGGGAGCAGATGGTGATGCCGAGTTGAGCGCCGGCCATCATGAGGGACACGTTCTCCATCGCCCCCAGGGTGGTGCGCGCGCGGCGGGAGCCTGCCGCGACTCTCGGCTCGATGGCGGTCCGACGGGCCGAGATCAGCGCGAACTCGGCTCCGACGAAGAAGGCGTTCGCGGCAAGCAGCGCGATCGCCAGGAGTATCGCTGTTCGGTCACTCATGCGCGGTGTCGATCATCGTGCCTCATGAGGGCGCCTCGGGTCCGGTGGAGCCTTCGAAGTCCTCGGGTGCGACGTCGAGCCGGGCCAGGTCGACCCGAAGCCCTGCCATGCGGGTCACGGTGAGCCGGTGCCCGTCGAGCTCGAGCACATCGCCCTCTTCGGGCACGCGTCCCATGGCGGCGGCGAGAAGCCCGCCGACGGTCTCGTACGACGCATCCTCCGGTAAGGAGACACCGGTCGCGAGCGTCACCTCGTCCGGACGCAGCAGACCCGGTACGGTCCAGCCGCCGCCCGGCAGCCGTCGCGGCAGCCGTCCGGGTCGGTCGTGCTCGTCGAGGACCTCGCCGACGAGCTCCTCGACCAGGTCCTCCATCGTCACGATGCCTTCGGTGCCGCCGTACTCGTCGACGACGACAGCCATCTGCAGGCCGCCGAGCCGCAACTGGGCCAGCAACGGGTCGAGCTCCAGGCTGGCCGGCACGAGCGTCGGCTCGACCATGACGAAGCCAACCGGGACGGTGCGGCGATCGGAGGGGGCGACCGTGATCGCGTGCTTGACGTGCACGATGCCGACGATGTCATCCAGGCCCCGAGGCCCGGTCACGGGAAACCGGGAGTGCCCACTGCGGCGCGTCAGGCCGATGACGGCGCTGACCGGCGCGTCGACGGGGACGGCGCGAACCCGTACCCGTGGGGTCAGCACGTCGACCGCACGCTTGTCGCCGAATGCGAGCGAGCGTTGCAGCAGGGTCGCCGTCCCCTCGGGGAGGGTGCCCTTCTGCGCGGAGCGCCCCACGAGCGACGCGAGCTCCTCGGCGGAACGCGCGGACGCGAGCTCCTCCTGCGGCTCGATCCCCATGCGGCGGACGATGGCGTTCGCCGTGCCGTTGAGGAAACGGATCGGCCATGCCATCACCTTCGTGAACCCGCGCTGGAAGCCCTGCACCGCGCGCGCGGTCTCCAGCGGGTGGGTTATGGCGAGGTTCTTCGGGACCAGCTCGCCGTAGATCATGGTGACCCCGGTCGCCACGACGAGGGCCAGCGTGAGGGCGACGCCGGTCACGGTGCCAGGCGGCACCCCGAGCGCACCAAGCGGACCTTCCAGCAGGCCGGCGACCGCGGGTTCGGCGAGAAATCCGATCGTCAGGTTCGTGACCGTGATGCCGACCTGCGCGCCGGACAGTTGGGTCGACAGCGACCGCAGCGCCGCGAGCACCCCGGCGGAGCTGTGGTCACCCGCCTCGGCAGCACGCTCCACGGTGCCGCGGTCCACCGTCACCAGCGCGAACTCCGCGGCGACGAACGCCCCGCACGCCAAGACGAGGGCAACACTGACGCCAACAAGCAGCCACTGCGTCACCCGCGCGCACTACCCCGCGACCACTCGGGCGCCCACGGTCTCCGGCTCGGCTGTGCCGACTCACCCACGGACACATGGCCCACGGACGAATCGTAGGCGGGCACACGTCGAGGATGTCACGCCACGGCTCCAGACGGTCTCGTCGTCAGGCCACAGCTCCTGCACCCGACCCCGGTCGCCGAGCGAGGTGTCCGAGCTCCGGTTTCGGGCCGCGGCGACGAGGGACGTGCTCGGGTTCGCACATTCTGCTCGCGACCTGTTGGCTTGCTATCCTCGACGCCGGTCCTCACGGACCGGTCCAGGGGGCTGTGGCGCAGTCCGGTAGCGCACCTCGTTCGCATCGAGGGGGCCAGGGGTTCAAATCCCCTCAGCTCCACCCTGACGACGCGCCCTCCCCGACCCGGGGAAGGGCGCATCCGCGCCTCTATGCGCCCGCACCACACATGCCACGAGTCGGTCGGTCGTACCGGCGTCGTGGGGGTCGGGGCGACAATTGCGATGCGTGGCGGGGCGCAACCCCTCATCCTCTTCAGATGAGCGTTTCGATAGATCTCTCCGCGGTTCGCGACGGCACCGGCCTGACGTACCGTCCGGCGACCCCGGACGACATCGACGCCGTGTTCGATCTCGTCACGACCTGCGACCAGCACGACGTCGGCGAGGCACTCCTCGATTCCGACGACATCGTCGGCGACTGGCAGCGCCCGAGCTTCGACCTCGCCACCGAGAGCGTCGCGGTGTTCGACGGTGACCGGCTGGTCGCGTACGCGGAGCTGTACCAAGGCCGTCGCGCCGAAGGGTGCGTCCACCCGGACGCCCGCGGCCGCGGGATCGGTGCGGCGCTGCTGCGCTGGACCTGGGACCTGTCTCGCGCGCGCGGCGGGACTTTCGTCGGTCAGCCCGTCTTCGACGGTTCGGACGCGGTCCCGCTCTTCACGTCTTACGGCTACGAGCCGCGATGGACGTCGTGGATCCTGCAGCTGCCCCCGGAGGCCGAGTTGACCGGGGGACAGCTGCCGCCCGGTACGGCGATCCACGAGTTGCGACCGGGCATGGACGAACTCGCGGCGTACGAGGTCATCGAGAATGCCTTCAGCGAATGGGCTGACCGAGCTCCGGTGACGTTCGAAGACTGGGCATCCGGCTCCCTGCAGCGGACCGGCTTCGAGCCGTGGCATCTCCAGCTCGCCGTCGAGACAGGCGGAGACGCCGAGCCGGTCGTCGTCGGCGCAGTGCACGTGGTGCCTTCCGGTGACGATGCGTGGATACCCGCGGTGGCAGTTCGCCGGGATCGGCGCGGCCTCGGGCTCGGCCGAGCCCTGCTGGTACGCGCCTTCGACGCCGCCCGCGCGCACGGGCTGGCGGGCTGCGGCCTGTCGACCGACTCGCGCACCGGCGCGCTCGGCCTGTACGAACACGTCGGGATGAAGGTGGAGCAGACGTTCGTGCAGTACGCCCGCGAGGTCTGACCCTCGCCGCGATGGGACCTCTACCCGACCTGTCCGCCGTACGGGACGTCGCGGGGCTCGCGTGGCGGCCGGCGACGCTCGGCGACGTGCATGCCGTCGTCGACCTGGTCAACAACTGCGACAGGCACGACCTCGAGGCGGTGGCGCTCAGCGCCAGTGAGCGAGTGGTTCAGCATCGCCTGGAGGACGTCGAGCTGCTCGGCTACTGGCAGCGACCCAGCTTCGATCTCAGGACCGACAGCATGGCGCTGTTCGATGGCGGTCGACTCGTCGCGTACGCGGAGGTGTTCAAGGGCCGACGCGCCGACGCGCACGTGCACCCGGATGCGCGCGGACGCGGTCTGGGGTCGGCCCTGCTTCGCTGGACGGTCGAGGTCAGCCGTGCCCGCGGTCGGACTCTCATCGGGCAGACGGTGCTCGCCGGCTCGGACGCGGCGGCGTTGCTCGAGGCTTCCGGATACGACCGGCTGTACACGTCGTGGGTGCTCGACCTGCCGCCCGCTGTGCAGCTGGCGTCGGGCCCGCTGCCGGCGGGAACGAGCATCGAGGCTCTCGGCCCTCACCACGACCGGCGCGCGGCGTACGACGTCACCGAGGATGCGTTCAACGAGTGGGAGGGACGGGAGCCGACCTCGTTCGAGGACTGGCAGGCAGTGACGGTGCTGCGGCCGGGTTTCGAGCCGTGGCAGCTCCAGGTCGCCGTCGAGCAGGGGGTCGATGGAGCACCGACGATCGTCGGCGCGATCTTCGTGGTGCCCGCCGGTGACGATGCCTGGGTGAACGCCGTCGCAGTCCGCGGCGATCGCCGCGGCCGCGGACTCGGGCGGGCGCTGCTCGTGGCGGCGATCGGTGCCGCCCGCGCCCGGGGTCTGGAGGGCTTCGGGCTGGGGACGAACTCCCGCACCGGCACGCTCGGCTTGTACGAATACGTCGGCATGCGCGTCACCCAGACCTGGGTGCACTACGCCGTCGAGGTGTGATGCCCGCCACACTGTCAGCGCATTGGGGATGCGATGGGCGTGCGGGCAGCCATGTGGCTGGGCCACGCGCGTCTTACCAGCCGTCCTTGCGGGCCCGCGCCTCGTACATGAGCACCGACGCCGAAATGGCGACGTTGAGGGAGTCGGCGGCGCCGAGCATGGGGACGCACACGCGGTCGAAGCCGTGGGCGTACCAGGGCTTGGAGATGCCGTACCTCTCGTTGCCCACGACGATCGCGGTGCGTCCTGCATATGACACGTGGCGGTACGGCTTGGCGTCGTCGGTGTCGGCGAGATAGACCGTGACGTCGCGCGAGAGCAGCCAGTCGACCGCCTCGTCGGGCTGCTCGAGCTCGATCGACGGCATCGACAGCACCATCCCGTGGCTCGCGCGGAAGACCTTGGGGTGCGTCAGGCGCGTACGGCGGTTGGTCAGGACAAGGCAATCCGCGCGGCAGGCGTCCATCGTGCGGATGAGTGTGCCGAGGTTGCCCGGGATCTCGACCGCGTCGGCGACAAGGATGAGGGCGTCGTCACGCAGCCGTACGGTCTCCGGCGTCCACGACGGGAGTTCTGCAACAGAGACGAGCCCGTCGGGTTTGTCGCGCTCGGACACACGCTCCAGGGTGCGGGGCGAGATCCGGTACGCCGCATGCGCCCGGGCCGCGATCGACTCGCTGCGCATGCGGGCCTCGTCGGAGTAGATCGACTCCGGGCACCAGAGGAACAGGTCGATCTCCACGCCCGTGTCGAGCAGGGCGTTGTGCGCCCAGAGCCCCTCTGCGACGAAGCGCCGCCGCGGGTTGGGCGAGGCGTTCTTCTGCAGGTCGACGACCTGCTTGATCCGGGGGTGCGACGCGCCGATCTGCTGCAGCTCCATCGTCGACGCCTAGATCCAGCTCCGGAACCACATGCGCGCGTAGTAGTCGTCGTACGGCAGCCACTCGCCGGTCAGCACCGGATACAGGTAGGCGGTGTTGGCGAGCACGAGGAGGAGGTACGCGCCGACGGCAACCGCGACCCAGGCCCGCCGGCGCCGCGACGTGCCCGGGGGGCCGAGCGCGTACCCGATGACGAGCGTCGTCGCCAGCACCAGGAACGGGATCGTGGCGACGGCGTAGAAGAAGAAGATCGGCCGCTGGGCGTACTGGAACCAGGGCAGGTACGTCGCCGCGACGAGGCCGAGGATCGCACCGGCGCGCCAGTCGCGCCGCCCGATCCACAGCACGATCAGCACGAGTGCGGCCGCGGCCGCGACCCACCAGATCGCCGGAGTGCCGACGCCGATGACGTCACGCGCGCACTTCGCTGCCCCACACAGCTCCTGCGCACTGCCGGTCACGCCGACCGGCAGGTCCTCCGTCGCCGCGTCCACGCTGGCGAACTCGAACTGCGTCGGGCGGGCGAGGAAGAGCCAGCGGAACGGGTGCGCGGCGTACGGGTGGTCCGAAGTCAGGCCGGTGTGGAACCCGTACATCTCGGCGTGGTAGTGCCACAGGCTCCGCAGCGCGTCCGGCACCAGACCGGAGAGGCCGGTGGCGAGGTTGTCGGCGCCCCAGGTGCGGTGCATCGAGTTGTCGGCCAGGAACCAGCCGGTCCACGAGACGACGTACGCCCCGGCCGCGACGCCGACCGTGGCGACGAACGCCGTGATGCCGTCGTAGACGATCCCCGCGCTGTACGGCCGGGCAACGCCGGCGATGCGACGCGCGCTGATGTCCCAGAGCACGACCATGAGGCCGCAGAGCGCGAGGACGTACAGGGCGCTCCACTTGGTGCCGACCGCGAGGCCGAAGCAGACGCCGGCGCCGATGCGCCACCAACGGACACCCAGCGTCGGCCCGCCGGGCGGTATGTGCCCGGCCCGTTGCATGGCGCTGAGTCGCGAGGCGAGGCGTACGCGCCCCTGGTCGCGGTCGACGAGCAGGCACGCCACGGCTGCGACCAACCAGAACGCGAGCAACCCGTCGAGCAGCGCGGTCCGGCTCATCACGATGGACAGGCCGTCGAGCGCGAGCAGCAGCCCGGCGATCGTCCCGAGCAGCGTCGATCGGAACAGCCTCCGGGCGAGTCTCGCCAGGATCAGGACCGTCAGCGTGCCGAAGAGCGCGACCCCGAAACGCCATCCGAACGGCGTCAGCCCGAACAGCTGCTCACCCATCGCGATCATCCATTTGCCGACGGGCGGGTGCACGACGTACGACGGGTCGGCCTCGAAGATGTCGGTGCGGCCGTCGAGGATCTGGGTGTCGATCGGCAGGATCCCCGAGTCCTCGGGGACGTCGACGATCTTGCGCTCGTAGCCGAAGCGCAGCAGGGAGTAGGCGTCCTTGGCGTAGTACGTCTCGTCGAACACGACCTGCGGCGGCTCGCCGAGGCGCCAGAACCGCAGCACGCCCGCGAGCACGGTCACCGCGAGCGGCCACACCCAGCCCCAGCTGCCGTCGGTCGGCAGCGGCGGGCAGAGCCGGTCGCGCAGCTCGGTCTCAGCGTCCTTGGCGTGGGCGGGGTCAGCACTGAGTTGCCCTGTGGGGGTGGACCCGTGCGGCTGCACGTCGGCAGGCGGCTCGTCGGCTTCCGGGTGCGCCGGACCGCCGATCGAGGTCGTCGTCACCTCAGCAATCGTACGGAACGCGGTGTCCCGGCCGCCGCGTTGCGCAACGCTGGCCCCGGCGCCGACAGGGCGAGGGTCTCCCACGCTGCCGCGGGCGTCGCTGGTCCGGCGTTGACCACGTATCGGTGGCGCCGTGTGGTCCTACGTGGCGTGGGCGCCACGTGCGACCACATGTGGCCGCGTAAGGGCCTCGCCCGCGATGGCATCTCGCGAGGCCAACCGGTCTGGTCGGTCTCTGATCAGGCCCGGGTTCGGAGGCCGTCAGAATCAACGCCATGAGCCCAGGACCCGGTGTGCTGATCCTTGCTGGCACCCCGATCGGGTCGGTCGACGACGCCTCACCGCGGCTGCGGGAGGAGCTGGCCGCAGCGGACGTCATCGCGGCGGAGGACACCCGTCGGCTGCGACGGCTCGTCACGTCACTGGAGGTGACGGTCACGGGTCGGGTCGTGTCGTACTTCGACGCGAACGAGTCGGCTCGTACGCCCGAACTGGTCGAGGCCCTGCTCGCGGGCAGCAGGGTGCTCGTCGTCACGGACGCGGGCATGCCAAGCGTGTCGGACCCGGGTTACCGGCTGGTCGCGGCTGCGGTCGAAGCCGGCGTACGGGTGACCGCCGTGCCGGGGCCGTCTGCGGTCCTCACGGCGCTGGCGGTGTCCGGGCTCCCGGTCGACCGGTTCTGCTTCGAGGGCTTCCTGCCGCGCAAGGCCGGTGAGCGTGGCGCCCGGCTGCGAGCCCTCGCGGACGAGCCGCGGACCCTGGTCTTCTTCGAGGCTCCGCACCGGCTCGCGGCGATGCTCGCGTCGGCGGCCGTCGAGTTGGGGGCGGGCCGCCGCGCGGCGGTTTGCCGCGAGCTGACCAAGACGTACGAGGAGGTGCGCCGAGGTGGACTGGCGGAGCTGGCCGACTGGGCGGCGGCCGGCGTACGCGGGGAGGTCACCGTCGTTGTCGCGGGTGCCGAGCCCTCGATGTCGGTCGGCACCGAGCCGGCCCAGCTCGCCGAGCAGGTAGGCGTACGCGAGTCGGCGGGGCAGTCGCGCAAGGACGCGATCGCTGCCGTCGCGGTCGAGGCCGGCGTCCCGAAGCGGGTGGTGTTCGACGCCGTGGTGGCTGCGAAGCCAGGCGCCAGTGACGCGCGGTGAGCCGCCGCCGAAGCCGGGTCGCCCGTTGTAGGGGCGTCCGGCGGATCTGGCCCCAGCTCTACGCAGTGAGGTGTGCCTTTGCGTGGCGTGCACGCCACGTGAAGGCGCACGCCGCCCCCGATACGTGGTCATCGGGAAGCCCAGGGCAGCAGGATGGTCACGCGGCCACGGCGGGCCGCTCCGTAGGATCGAGCTATGACGGATGACGCTCGCCCAGGCACGATCGAGACGGCTGCCGACAGTGGCGCCGGCTCGATGGCGCGTACGTCCGGTGCTGAGGCCGACGCCGGGGCAATCGGCAAGCGGTTCTACGTCACTACGCCCATCTATTACGTCAACGACCGCCCGCACATCGGCCACGCGTACACGACCATTGCCGGCGACGTGATCACCCGCTGGCACCGCCAGCGCGGCGAGCCGGTGTGGTATCTCACCGGCACGGACGAGCACGGCGAGAAGGTCCTGCGCGCCGCCGAGGCCAACGGCACCACGCCCAAGGAGTGGACCGACACGCTCGTCGACGAGGCCTGGCGACCCGTGCTCCAGACGATTGACGTGGTCAACGACGACTTCATCCGGACGACCGAGGACAGGCACACCCGCGGCGTCCAGGAGTTCTGGCAGCGCCTGTACGACGCCGGGCACGTCTATCAAGGCAAGTACGAGGGGCCGTACTGCGTCGGGTGCGAGGAGTTCAAGCTGCCCGGCGAGCTGGTCGACGGGAGCGGGGACCTGGCGGGGGAGCGGCTGTGCCCGATCCACGGCCGGCCGGTCGAGATGCTGCAGGAGGAGAACTACTTCTTCCGCATGTCGGACTACACCGAGCCGCTGCTCGCGTTCTACGCCGCCAACCCAGGCTTCGTGCAGCCGGAGAGCGCGCGAAACGAGGTGCTCCGGTTCGTCGAGCAGGGTCTGCAGGACCTGTCGATCAGCCGGTCGACGTTCGACTGGGGCATCCCGATCCCCTGGGACCCGACCCACGTGCTCTACGTCTGGATCGACGCGCTGCTCAACTACGCGACGGCGGTGGGGTACGGCGAGGCTGACGCGTCAGACGGTGCGGCCGTCCGCTTCGCCGACACCTGGCCCGCGGACCTGCATCTCGTCGGCAAGGACATCCTGCGCTTCCATGCCGTCATCTGGCCCGCGATGCTGATGGCCGCCGGCTTGCCGCTGCCGAAGCGGGTCTTCGCCAACGGCTGGCTCCTCGTCGGCGGCGAGAAGATGAGCAAGTCCAAGGTCAACGGCATCGCGCCGGCCGAGATCACCGACCACTTCGGGTCCGACGCCTTCCGGTGGTATCTGCTCCGCGCGATCCAGTACGGCGGCGACGGGTCGTTCTCGTGGGAGCACATGAGCGCGATCTACAGCTCGGAACTCGCCAACGGCCTGGGCAACCTTGCCTCGCGCGTCACCGCGATGGTGGGTCGGTACTTCGACGGCGCCCTGCCTGCTGCGGGGGAGCACGGCCCCGCCGAGGAGGCGCTCGTGCTCGGGCTTTCGGACGCGGTGATCCGAGCCGATGAGGCCATCGACGACGTACGCCTGCACGACGCGCTCGCGGCGATCGAGGCGTACGTCAGCCAGGTCAACGGCTATCTCAGCGACCAGGCGCCGTGGCAGGTGGCCAAGCGGGCGGCTGACGACCCGGACGCCAGGGCTCGGCTCGGCACCATCCTCGCGACCGCCGCGGAGGCGCTCCGGGGGATCGCGGTGCTTGCGCACCCCGTGCTGCCCAGGGCGACCGCCGAGCTGTGGAGCCAGCTCGGCGCGGTCGAGGCGATCGGGCCGATCAGCGATGCCCGGCTCGGCACGCTCGCCGACTGGGGGCAGCTGCCTGCGGGCGCGATCGTGACCAAGGGCCCGGCGCTCTTCCCCCGGCTCGAGGAGCCGTCGCGCGCGTGAGCCGCCGTACGACTGGGCGGCATCGTGCTATTCCGGGTTTGGCACGGGGTGGCCCTGCGCTCATAGGAATAGCACGGGGCCACCCCGTGCCGAACGGGTCTGGGGTGGGGCGGGGGGTGCTGGCGTGAGCCGCGACCGTACGAATGCGGACGCACCGGCGGTCCAGTCCGGCAAGGGCAGGGAGCGCGTCCCGGTCGAGCGTCCGCCGGCGCCGGAGCCGCTCGGCGTCGCGGTCGCCGACAGCCACTGCCACCTCGACATGGGGCACCTCGACATGGGGCACCTCGACATGGGGCACCTCGACATGGGGCACCTCGACATGGGGCACCTCGACATGG
>Ga0136634_10000586_pt1 | contig 15357 bp, 19 predicted proteins | sample AntDrymUQ8332106_2_FD_104654 | JGI IMG/M metagenome (GOLD analysis project Ga0136634, IMG submission 104654) | Polar desert sand microbial communities from Dry Valleys, Antarctica - metaG UQ833 (21.06) | ecosystem: Environmental > Terrestrial > Soil > Desert | place: Antarctica: Dry Valley... | reverse complement strand
TGGGACAGCGAGCGCGACCTCGCCGTCGACGAGCACCGCGTGCGTGGGCGTGGTCGAGTCGCCCGCGTCGCGGTCGACGAAGGCAAGTCCCCGGTCGGTGCGGAACAGGAACGCCACCCGGATGTTGCCGCCGGGCTCGCCGCCGTCCTGGTCGTCGACCGGGTCGATCTGGCGGTACTGGTACGTCGGTCCACCGGCTGTGACGATCGCGCCGACAAGCTGATCCAGGGTCTGTGTCGCGTCGACGACCGAGTCGTTGAGCGCGCCGTTGTTGTCCTGCACCTCCTCCAGCACGACGATGTCGGGTGCCTGCAGGTTGTCGACGACGATGTCGGCGAGTGCGCCGAACTTCTCCGGCCCGTCCAGGGGGTCGAGGTTCTCCACGTTGAACGTGGCGACGGCGACTTGCTTGTCCCCCTGAGCTGACGTGGTCTCGCGCGTTGCTCCGCCGGCGGTGATGGTGGGAACCGACGTCGGGTACATCCGGTAGTTGCTGAAGCCGTAGTCCAGCGGGCCGGTCACGAGGCCGGTGAGCTCGTCACCGGTGTTGACCAGCGGCATCGCGCCCGTGCCGATCAGCAGGTCGTCGAGCAGCAGCCGACGCGGGTTGGGCCGGTCGTACCCGCTGTAGACGACACCGCGGTTGACCGTGCGGATGTAGTCGTCGGGTCCGCGCGGCAGCACCACGATCTCCCCGAAGCCGTTTGTCGGGCCGACCGCCTCGGCGTTGTTGACCTGGATGAGCATGCCCTCGAACTGCTCGCACCAGTCGATGGCGTCCTCGTCGGGCTGGTAGGTCCCCTCCACCTCGATGTCGATCCTGGTGAGGGAGTCGTTGTCGATGATGTTCTCCGGCGCCAGCACCCCGGCGGGGCCGATGAGCACCGGCTCGGGCAGGTCGACGCCGGACGCGGCGACGGTGAAGGTCGCGCCGGTGAGCTCGGTGATGTTGAGGCCGGGGCCGGTGGCGCTGCCCGGGCGGAACTCGTCGACGGTAGCGATCAGGTCGACCGCGTCGCCGACTGCCGGAGTCGCCGCGCCCGACCCGGCGAAGACGAAGACGCCCGCCGATGTGGTCGGGTCGGCGTCGCTCTCGGAGTCCGGGGTCTGCACCCAGTAGCCCGTGCTCGACACCGCGGTGGTCACCCCGGACGTGTCGACACAGTCTCCGTCCAGGGCCGACAGGTGGCCGACGCCCTGGATCTCCTCGATCGTCGCCGGCACCGGGGTTGCGCCGCCGCACGGCAGCGGAGGCGGGTACGACGCCGTCACGCCCGCGGCGTTCGTCGGCGATGGCGGATTGAGCGCGTCGAAGTCGGCCGCGTTGTTGTCGCTGTCGGTGCCGGTCGCGTCACGCGAGGCGGACGACGTGTTGCCGCTCGGGTACGGCGCCGGGCCCGAGCCCTCGAAGTCGTTCGCCGTCGAGCCGTACCCCACGAAGTCACGCACGGACGGGTCGGCGTCACAGTTGGAGCCGCAGGCGAGCAACGTCGTGACGGTGGCGAGCGCGACCTTGCCCGCCGTCCCGCTCAGCGCGAGAGTGCCGGTCAGATCCGGCGTGGGCAGGTCGATCGTGCCGCCGGTGCCGAACGCCTCGCCCACCAAGTAGTGCGCACCAGGCTGAATAGTGCCGATCAACGAGGTCGCGGCGTACGTCGTGCCAGTGGCCGAGCCGTACTGCACCGACCAGCCGTCGAGAGCAACCGCAACCGAGCCCCGGTTGTACAGCTCGATGAAGTCCTGCTTGAGCAGCGCGCCGCTGTTGCCGCCGCCGCCGTACACCTCCGAGATCACCACATCGGGAGACACCGCGCCGGCCGGCGTGACGGCGACGAGCACGCCGCCTGCCGCCGTGGCGGCGACCGTCGTGGCGGCCACCAGTCGACCTCGGTGGAGGGACCGGAGCGGGGATCGAAGCATCGGCGGGAACTCCTCGATGTGCTGGTACTCGGATGGTCGGCTCGAATGCGCAAGCGTCGTCGAGCCGGCTCGTTGTCGAGTCCATGCCTACCAGCGCGGTCCGACAACACTTCCGGTCGAGCGAAACGGCAGGATGACGGGTGGGCGAACGATTGGTGCACGATTGTCCGCTGTGCGAGCCCAGAGCGCCAGGCACTTCACAGGCCCAAGTCGCGCTCGGCTCCGGCGTTCTGCTGAGCGCGTGCTCGTGCCGCTGCGACCCGTGCCTTGTGCTTTGCCTAGTTCGTCGCTGAGTCAACAGACAGGGAGCGGACCGGCGTGCTCGTTCTTCCGGACGGACAATGTCGGAGCCAGAGTGTCACCCGGAGCGTTCCCGCAGGTCTTCAGCCTCAGGGTGGCACTGGTCGAGGGCCCCGCCTTGCACCTCGGTCCAAGGAAGTAGCGTGCGCTCCATGGGTACATATCGGTACTGGACATGCACCGCGGTTCTCGGCAATATCACCAAGAAAGAAAAGGATTGGTATGCCGAGTTCTCGGACGCACCAACAATTATCGGCTGGCATGCCATTTTCGCCTACATCGGCGAGAACGGCTGGGAGGTGATCCAGATCCTAGATGATCAACGCTATACGAATGCCAACATGGGCGGAGGGTTCAATTGGGTTGTTAGGTACCGCATCGTCTGCCGCAAGCCCAGTGGAAGTTGAGTAAAGTGGAAGGCAGACTAATGCTCGAATCGAGCCTACCGAACAGAGATTCGACAGAATTGTAGATCCCGATCTCCATCGATAACACGCACGTCGTCAAGGTGGTGGCGTTCGCGGAGCGCCATGACGCGCCTCGCGCTAACCGACGTTGCCCGGGGGCGAACCAGGCGGGCTACTCGCGGACTCGAACAGATCGGGACCGTGCTCGCGGGGGGTGGCTGGCGGTGCCAGCGGCGGTCGGAGACCGCGGTCGAACCCTCGAATTGGCTGATGCGACGGCGAGGTCGCTTGCGCTGGCGTCAGCCCGTCCGCAAGAGCTCTGGCAAGCCGGAAGGCTCAGGTCCTGGCGCGGCCCTCGGCGAGGTACGCCAGCCGGCGCAGGCATTCGCGGTTGCGCACATGCAGGAGCGGGTCCGTCACGCCATGGGGAATGGCAGCGGCAGGGCCGGCGACAGGCTCCTCACGGATTGTGATCGTGCAGCCACCGTCGCCGTCGGTCGCCTCGATGCTTACGCTCGCCTCGCCCAGGGGCCAACCACGCGCGCGTAAGACCATGAGGGACGGCGCGTTGAGCTCCGTGCAGACCGTCTTGTCGTTGATCAGTGCCGGCCACACCCCGATCGAGTGTTGGATCGACGCGCCAACCGCCGGCCAGCTCGCGTCGACGCCGCGCACACGGGAGGCGCCGACGACCCAGGTCGGGTAGAGCCAGCCGTCGGACAGGACGGCGAAGACGTCGGCAGCGCTGCAGGCAGCTCGATGTGTGGTGACACTCATACCGGTGGGATACCCCTCTGCTCGGTGCGAACCCGGTCCGGCAGAGGGTGTGCGTCCTGCGGAGGGTGGCTCGACGGAGATCTCCTGGGGGGAACGCTCATCGGGCCCACTCGGAACGGCGCACCTCGTAGACCGCGATCGCGGTGGCGGTCGCGACGTTGAGGGAGGCGACCTTGCCCACCTGCGGCACGTACACCGCGGCGTCGCACTCGGCCAGCGCTGCCGGGGGCAGGCCGTGCCCCTCGTTGCCGATCACCAGGCAGGTGGCGTGCGGGTAGTCGTACTCGGCGAGCGGGACGGCCTCGCTGGCGAGCTCGAGCGCGAGCACCGCAAAACCGTCGGCGCGTGCGGCCGCTGCCGCTTCTGCGAGCGTCGGTACGCGGCGGGTGCTCACGGTGTGTTCGGTGCCGAGGCCGGTCTTTGCCACCTTCGCGTCCTCGGGCCCGGGGGTCGCGCCCACGAGGTAGACCACCTCGACACCGAGCACCGCGGCAGTCCGCAGGATCGCCCCGACATTGAAGGGGTTGGACAGGCTCACGAGCACGAGGGCGATGCGGCTGGACGAGCGCCGCCGCCAGTCGCGGTTGAGGCGCTTGATGTCGGTGGTGCCGAGCGTTTTCATCCTGGGCTGTCTGACGGCGGGCCCGGTCGCGGGCCCACCTGGAGAAGCCGGTATCCGCGCACGCTGACTCGCCGCTCGACCGCGTACGACTGCTCGTGCAGCCAACGCTGAAGCGAGTCGGAGCCGAGATGACGGTGGACGACCAGGTACGCCCGACCGCTGGGCTCGAGCCGGTCCAGCCAGGTGGTGAGGAGCTCGTGTAGCACCGCCTTGCCGACCCGGATCGGCGGGTTGCTGTAGATCGCCGCGAACCGCAAGGTCGGCTCCACGCGCTCGGGTTGCATGGCGTGGAGGCGATCCAGGCCGAGCCGCTGCGCGTTCGTCTGCGTGAGCTCGACGGCGCGCTCGTTGACGTCGATCGCCAGCACGTCAGCCCGAGGGGAGCGCAGGGCGATGGCGCACGCGATCGGCCCGTACCCGCAACCGAGATCCAACACTGACCCGGAGGTCGGAGGGTGTGGAGCGTGCTGGATCAGCACGGATGTGCCGGGGTCGATGCGGTCCGAGCTGAAGACGCCGCGCCCGCTCGTGAGCAGCACGGCCTGTCCGTCGACCACGAGCCTGACCTCACGATCGTCGCCCGCCGACGCGGGCCGCGCACTGAAGTAGTGCTCGACCGGCGTACGCGCGGCCGCGCCGGGTTCCTGCTCGTCGGGCGCGGCGGCACCCGGAGCCGCGGGGTTGTCGTCCTTCGAGGCGGATCGCGCTGCTAGGCGCCTCGACCCCACGTCCTCCACCCGCGTCATGCTAGGCACCTCCAGTGCCCCGGAGTGCGCATGGCGCCGACGACGTGCGGTTCTGGGCACGGTGTGCAGCCAGGTGCGATCCCAGGTCTCAGTGACTGGACACATTGTCTGCTGTTGTTGACTTGCACGGCTTGCCCGGTCATCCTTGAAAAGTCATGAGCAGCAGCCGTCTGAACCTCGCCCACCGCACCGGCACGTCCGGCGCGCCCTCGCCGACTGTTTTGGCGACGGCTGCCGGGTCCACCTCCTCGTATCGGTACTACTTCTTTACGACCCCGAGACGGTGGGCACCCAGCGGCTGACTTCCAGCCCCGCAGCGATCATCTGCAGGCCCGCTCTCTCACTGAGAGTCGGGCCTCTTTCTTTGCCCGCACCATCCCCGCAGCCCGTGCAGCATCCCAACGCAAGAGCACCACCCAGGAGGGTTCTCCCGATGTCAGCCACGACAGCGACGACCACGGGCACATCCGCCCATCCGCTCGCCGACCGCAGCGCCAACCCGTCCGGGACCGTCGTGACCATCAGCGGCGCGGGTGGCGATGTCGCGGTGGGAGGTCGTGAGTTCGTGGTCGCCGCGGGTCCGTGCGCCGTCGAGACGTTCGGTCAGCTGCACACCACGGCAACCGCGGTCATCGGCGCCGGGGCTCGACTGCTGCGCGGCGGAGCGTTCAAGCCGCGGACGTCGCCGTACGCGTTCCAGGGTCTTGGCGAGGAGGGTCTGCTGCTGCTTGCTGAGGTCGGGCGTTCAACCGGGGTGCCGGTCGTGACCGAGGTCGTCGCTGCCGAGGACGTACCCCTCGTCGCGCGGCACGCCGACGCGCTGCAGGTGGGCGCGCGCAACACGCAGAACTTCGCGCTGTTGAAGGCCCTCGGCTCGGCGGGCAAACCGGTGCTCCTCAAGCGCGGCATGTCCACCACGGTCGAGGAGCTGCTGATGGCGGCGGAGTACATCCTGGCCCACGGCAACCCAGACGTGATCCTGTGCGAGCGCGGCATCCGTACGTTCGAGACGTCGACCCGCAACACCTTGGACCTCAACGCGGTTGCCGTGCTCAAGCGACTCACGCACCTGCCGGTGATCGTCGACCCGAGCCACGGCACGGGACGGCGCGAGCTCGTAAACCCGCTGGCCAAGGCGGCGGCGGCCGTCGGGGCCGACGGCCTGATCATCGAGGTGCACCACGACCCCGACACGGCACTCTCCGACGGTGTGCAGTCGTTGACGCCGGAGCTGTTCGCCGACCTGATGCGGGACCTCGTGGGCCAGGTCGCGCTCGAGGGGCGCACCCTCGGCCCGTTGAGCCGGATCGCCGAGGCGAGGCCGATGCTCGCCTACCGCGACCGGATCGACGAGATCGACGACGTGATCGTGCACCTGCTGCAGGAGCGGGCAGCCCTGGGCTTGCGTGTCGGCCGGATCAAGGACGCGACCGGGCGGGCGATCCACGCTCCGGACCGGGAGGCGCAGGTGGTCGACCGGGCAGCCGCACTGGCGCTCGAGGACGGGCCGCTCTCGCCGGACGCGGTCGCCCGGGTGTTCCATGTGGTCATGGCGGAGACCCGGGCTGCGCAGACCCCCGAGCACGCCCTCGCCCTGAGCGCGACGGGTTGACCCCCCATTGGTGAGCGACCAGCAGGGGCCGGGCAGCAGTGAGCGAGCACGCGTGAGTGAAACCACGTCGACACCGGGGTACGACATCGCCTACCAGGGCGCGCCCGGAGCTTTCAGCGAGGATGCCGCGCTGACGTACGCGTCGCGCGCAGAGCTCATCGGGCCCCGGCTGCTGCCCTGCCCGCGCCTGGATCAGGTCTTCGACGCCGTGGCGCTGGGCAGAGCGGTCGTCGGTGTCGTACCGATCGAGAACACTCTCGCCGGCTCGGTCCAGGTGTGTTACGACCTGCTCCGCGAACGCGACCTCACGATCACCGGCGAGCTCGTCCGGCGCATCTCGCACGCGTTGGTCGCGCGCCCCGGCGTTCGGATCGGCGACCTCAAGCGGGTCCTGTCCCACCCCGTCGCACTCGCCCAGTGCACCGAGTTCTTCCGCCAGCACCCGGGCCTGGAGGTCGTCGCGGTGTACGACACGGCGGGCGCCGTGAGCCAGGTGATCGAGTCCGGTTCGGTCACGGACGCCGCGATCGCCGGTCGGCGAACGGCGGTTGTCTACGACGGCGAGGTCCTGGCCGCCCCCCTGGAGGACGATCCGGAGAACTACACCCGCTTCCTGGTGGTCGAGCCCATGTCGGAGCGCATCGGCAGCACAGCGGTCGAGCCGGCTGCGTGCAAGACCTCCGTCGTGTTCACCCTGGCGAACCGCCCCGGCGCCCTTCATGCGGCGCTGCGGCACCTCGCGGAGCACGGCATCGACCTCAGCCTCATCGAGAGTCGCCCGCGCCGGGGCCGGCCCTTCGAGTACGCGTTCTACGTCGATCTCGCCGGGCACGCCGACGTGGCCCCGCTCGACATTGCCCTCGACGGCGTACGCACCGAGTCCCTCAGCCTCGACGTCCTCGGCAGCTATCTACGCCAACGCGACCTGCCGGCTCCCGGCGGCAGCTGATGGTCCCGTTCGAGCGGGTCCTGATCGTCGGGCTCGGCCTGATCGGCGGCTCGACCGCGTTGGCGCTGCGCCGGGCCGGCTTCGAGGGCGAGATTGTGGCGTACGACATGGCGCCCGCCGCGAAGCAGGCCCTGACGGCGGGCACGGTCGACGCGCTGCACGACCGGGCGTTGGAGGCCGGCGGTGCCCGCGCCGGTGACCTCGTCGTGCTGGCCACCCCGGTGGGCGCGACCGTCGAGATACTGCGGGGTCCAGCGCGACACCTGGCCGCCGGGGTTGTGGTCACCGATGTCGGCTCGACGAAGCGGGCGGTGTGCGCTGCCTGGGACGAGCAACCGGCGCAGCCGGGTGTCGACTTCGTGGGCGGTCATCCGATGTGTGGGTCGCACCGCTCGGGTTTCGCTGCCGCTCGGGAGGACCTGTTCGACGGCGCGACGTACTTCCTGGTCGCCGATCACGGCACGGCTCGGGACGACATGACCGCCGTCGTCGAGGCTCTCGGAGCGCGACCCGTTGTCGTTGACGCCGGCACCCACGACCGCGCGGTCGCGATGAGCAGCCACCTGCCGCAGCTGCTGGCGAGCGTCCTCGGTGCCGTCGTCGCCGACAGCGACCTGCCGGTCGTACGCGCGTCTGGGCTCGCGAGCATGACACGGCTGGCGGCGAGCCCATGGTCGGTGTGGAGCGACACATTCGCGACGAATCATGATGTGTTGGCGGAACCCCTCGACCAGGTGATCGCGCTGCTGGCAGAGGCTCGAAGCGCTCTCGCGGTGGGCGATCCCGCCCCGCTGGAGCGGCTGTTCGCGCGCGCCGCGTCGTTCGAGAACCTGCCGCTGCACGCACTGGACCGGGACGGGCCATCGGGCTGATACTGCGGGAATGGCGGTCTACCCGGCTCCTGCGAGAGGCGCGGTGTTCGACGGCCGCGATGTGTCGGGCCGTGCGCTTCGGGTCTCGGCCCACCCCGAGCTCGGCCGTGTCGTTCTCTCGGTGTGGCAGAACGAGCGGTGCGTGGCGACCGTACGGCTGGCGGAGGCGGACGTGCCTGACCTCGTGCATGCGCTGACGGAAGCGCTCCTCCCGGCCGCGGACTCGATGCGTCGCACCGCTTCCGCGGGCTGACCCAGTCGGTCGTAGCGCCCCGACCCACCCTGTGGAGGACCGATGTGCCCGAGTCGACGCCCAGCCTCGCATCGACGCTCAGGTGTCCTCGGCGCGGTCGCCGCGCTCGCGCTGGTGGTGGTCGGCGCCCAACCGGCCGGTGCCGCAGTGGTGGCAGGAGCCCTCGACTGCGTGGCGCCAGCGCAGGTCGACGTGGAGGGAGGCCGGCTGGTCGCCGACTGGGATGGCGTGCAGAAGGACCGGAACAACTACACGACCGCGGAGAAGCTTGCGATGGAGCAGGACTTCCAGGCCGCGAAGGAGGCGCTCGGGTTCGACCTGGATCTGGCTGACATCAAGGACCCGATCGAGATCGACGTCTACTTCCATGTCGTGCGCAAGAACGGCACCATCGACGGCGGAAACATCCCCGTACGTGGCTTCGCGCGCAGATGAAGTAATTCAACCATTCGTTCCGAGGCCACGGGCACAGCGAGCCGGGAGCGCGTACGCCATTCACGTTCAGCTTCGTCGACGCCACCCGGACGACGATCAAGGACTGGTACCGCCATGCCGACGAATCCGACGTCGAGCTGGAGATGAAGACAGCCCTACGTGAGGAGTCGAGCACCGCGGAGACACTCAATGTGTACCTCACGCATCTATGGGGGGTCGGCCTCCTCGGCTACGCGTACCTGCCGCAGGACTACGGATGGGTCGGCGTGCGCGACGGCATCGTCGTCGAGTCTCAGTCGCTTCCAGGAGGGTCGATCACCGACTACAACCTCGGCGGCACCGTCGTCCACGAGGTCGGTCATTGGCTGGGTTTGCTGCACACCTTCGAGGGTGGCTGTGCCGGGGGAGTCGACGATTTGGTCGAAGACACGCCGCGACAGGACGCACCGACAAGTGGCTGCCCGGAAGGTGTTGACACCTGTCCCGACGACCCTGGGGAAGACCCGATCCACAACTACATGGACTACAGCACCGACGAGTGTTACGACCAGTTCTCGAAGGGTCAACGCGAGCGCATGCTCGACCAGTGGTTCGCCTACCGTGACGGTGTGGCGGCCTGACTCGATCGGACGGCCGACTCGCACGCCAGTCCTGGGGCAATCAACCGGCAGCGGTGAGGTTCACTCCCGGGAATGCTGCCGAAAGGCTCACGTGGAGCTTGGAAGGCCGGATTGGTGTCATGCTTGCACAGTTGGCCCCCAGTCCCGGGCCGCCCCACGAGCAGGCTGGGCGCCCCCCCAAAGGTGTGTCTGGTCTCAGCGCGGGGGTTCCGACGCTGCCAGCCACGTGCTGGGGGACTCCCGCGCGCAACACCCCGCACCTCTGAAAGGCCGCGCGCCCCAGCCCCGCCGGCCGCTGCGGGGACTGCGACGTCGACACCGCGTGAAGCATCAAGGCGCAGTGTCGGGCCAGCTCGGGCCACGCTGCCGGACCCGATCGGCTCGCAGCACAGCTATACCCCCTGTCGGCCCCTGCGCGCCGCAGGTGGTGGCCGACAAGGCATGCGAGATCGCCGGCGTCCCTCGGGTTGGACGCCGGCACTCGACCGCCGCGGCACGTGGTCAGTCGGGGAAATGTCCGACGCGTCCCGGAGCGTGTCCGTCCGCTGACGCTGACGGGTCAACGCCCGAGCGGTGCCCTGCTGTCGTACGCCAAGAGGCGGGCGCGCACGTTGAGCGCCGTCAAGGGCGCTCGGACGACCGATGGCCTCCGCCACCTCGAAGATCGGAATCCCATGAACGCCGCCCGCGTCCTGATGAGATCCGCGGCCGAGTCCGCCTACATGGCGTTCTGCCACATGAGGATCTATCGCCCGCTCGGCGACACGAACGTGGTACGAGTTGACGACCTGCACGGTCATTGGCTCGCCGCCCCAACGGCGCGCGCGGAGAACTTCTGACGTTCCATGGACCCTCTTCCCTGGTGAGTCGGACAAGCCGACGACGACCTGGCGGTCACTCCTCGACCAGTTCGTCGACGAGGGCTACGACGCCGATGCCGTCACGAGGGCGATCGCCGCCCTGGCGAACAGGGGAGACACCGCGGACGCCGAGAGGCTCCGTAGTGAGCTGGGTGGGCCAGCGACCTCGATCCCGCCGACGTCGCTCCCATGCCCGGCCTGGTGCTCGATGCCGAAGGGTCACGGCTTCGACGCCGACGACCAGGACGGGCGCCACACCCGGCTGCACGCCCGGGCGTTCGTCCAAGGGTGACGAGCCGTTCAGCATCGAGATCGTGGCCGCCGAGGTCGCCGCGACCGAGGACGGGCCGGTCTTGAAGGCCTTCCCGGTCGAGCTTGCGGTTAACGTCGACACTGATCTGACGCTCTCGGCGGCACTGGACTTCACGCAGGCGATGGTCAACGCGTCGCGGGCTCTGCTGGACGTGACCCGATGACCGCGACCGAGGACCTCGTCGAGGTCACGCCAGCGCATTGCGCAGTGTGGGTTGTGTCGGCACTGAGCGCCTGGACCGGCGACGAGCCCAGGTTCAGCTTGACGGCTCCGGCGCCGTTCGGCGCCTGCCCACCGTGGTGCTGGTACGACCACAGCGATGGATGGGAGGGCGCGGACACGTTCCACGCGAGTCCGCGAGCCGAGGTCCGCTAGAGCTTGCCCCCAGCGAGCGAGAGGGAACCACCTACCGGCTCAACGTAGCTTTCGCCCGTCTGCATCAAGATCACCGCGAGATCGCGCCGCGCATTCACGTCGGCGAAGCGACGAGCCGGCGTTCGCGTGCACGCTCGACGAAGCGGAGAGCTTGGCACGCGCCGTGCTCGCCCTCGTTGAGGTGGCCGCAAGGCTCCCGCGGCCCGAATCTTCCGGGAAAGCCGGACCCTGAACGGGCCGCCCTCTCACACGAGGGGCCGCCCTTGCCCCTACGAAAGCTGACATGACCGAGCGAAGAGGCCGAGGGAGCGGCGGGGCTCTCCCTCGGCCACGTCGGTCACTGGCGACTTGCCCATCGGGCGCCACCTACGACCTCGGCGGGGAGCGATGCCCCGCCGCCCATCCCCGCGACAGGGCACCGCTGGTCAGCGCCCCTGGCCTTCCTCGGACTCACCCAGTTGCTCGGCTGCATCTTCGATGCGGTCAGCGGCTTCCTCTATCCGATCAGCCGCAACCTCCAGGCGCCTCTCAGTGGGTGGCAACTGAGGACGGTCGAAGTATCGGGTCGCGCCCTTGTCGATCTGTTTCCGCTTGCTGTTTGAGTCGCTCATTGCCGCCACCTCGTCGACGCCTACGATTCGCCGCCCTGCCAAGGGTGCAGCTTGACCACGATCGCGACGTGGTGCGCGCGCGGGAAGACTGCCGGGACCTGGCGCTCCCTGCCGAACCCAGGTGTTGAGGGTTTCCCCCATGGCGGGCGGTCACCGGCGGAGATGTCATCGCTAGCAGCGTTCATGTGTCTCCCAAGGTCCGACGTGCCGAGATGGAGCGGCGAAGAGCGCGCTCACCGGCGCCCGGAGTCCAGGGGCAGCACCCTCAGCATGCCCTTCTCGCAGTTCGTTGAACCAGGCCAGACGGGAAGATCATTTTGGAGGTCCGAAGTGCAACGCGCAGCTTGGCTGTCAGTTTGAATCGCTGAGCCAGGCGGCGACGCGCTGGACGTTGTGTTCGTTGGGCGTGAGTCCCATGGCTCGGAGGTGCGCGGACAGCCAGACATGAATCTCGTGAGTGGGGAGCCCATCAAGTTCGCCACCGGCGATCGTGGCGATCAGGAGGTCGGTCTGGTCGGCCTGGTCGGTCTGTGCGGGCCGGGTCTGGTGGTCAGCGATGCTCACGATGGCGGTCATGGTGGGCCCCCCGATGCGGCGAAAGTTGACCTGGTCGGCGTAACCACCGACTACACATCGTGACCTTATCTAATGTACCGTACTAGTATGGTAGATATCGAGACACCGCTCCTGGCAGGACTAACGGCCATCACCCCCGCGATCATGATCATTATGACCGAGAACGCGTGCGGCCCAACAACCGCAGCCTCCACCCTTCACCGCAGCGCCACCCTGCACAACCTCCACGTCACAGAGGTAGCGACGGCAGTAATTGCCCTCGACGCCACCGCTAAACCGGTCTAGGTTTCACTGCAAGCTGCTTTGGCACCGGGTCGAGCCGTCCGTCGAGACGCCGACCCTCATGGAGCCCAACCAGGTGCCGGTGCACTGCACCCCCTCCCAGCGTGGCGCCTATGGCAGCCCGTACTGAACGAGTGCTGGCCGGCGGGGAAGGCGTGACCCATCCCACGAGCTTCCGTCCCGATCCCGGTGTGCGTGCGCATCGTGTAGCGCGACGATGGAGAGGGAGGGCTCAACGGGCTCGCAACGAGGTGGACGTCGATCGGTGTACGCCGAGCCCCGCGACTGCCGGCTCGGGTCGCTCGCCACGTGGCTCGCTCCGGGTGACGTACGCCGGCGCTAGCTGGGGAGTGGTGCGTCCTTACTCCTGACGCGCAGCTCGAGGCGAGTCTCAGCGAGAGAGTCGACCCTCACGTCGATCCAACACGCGTCGGGCCTTGGAACCGCGATGGGCAGGAGGTTCACGACCAACGTCCCCTGTTGGGTAAGGCTTTCGTCGCCACCGCGAGCCACCGCGAACTGCTCTTGCACGCTACCGACGTTCTCACCAGTAGACGAGGCAAGGACCTCGATCTCCAGTGCGTGCTCGCCCATCATCAGGTTCTCCCGGATCTCGGCGGACGACGCCAATGTTGCGAGGTTGAACCCATGCGGCAGATGACGCGAGTGGGGATCGGCATCGCTCCAGGCGTTGGCGTCAATGACGACTGGCTTCAGCTCGACGGCTTAGGTAGGAGATAATCCTGGAACCTCCTTTGGCCCTGGGCGACGAGCGCCTTCGCCAACTCGTTCGGCTCGCCGCGCCACCTCCCAACGATGAACAGTCCGTGTTCAGTTGTGAATATCATCGCCAGCGTGTGCGGTCGCGCCGTCGCCCGCACCGGACGACGGCGCGCCTCGCTGCCCGCCAGCGCGGCGGCAGGGGGGTGACGAACGCTGTCGGGTCGTTCGGAGCCGTTAGCGCAGCGGCGTAGGCTGCGGCCGAAGGTCTGCCGGTCATACCTGGTCACCCGTGCGCATTCGCTTGACTGCCTCCCGCGCCCTAGCGCCGCTCGAGCCGTAGCGCTCGAGCATGACGTCGGACGACTAGCCGGCCAGCCGCTTTGAGGTCGGGCCCCTGCCCGCCGGCAAGCAGGAAGTCGTGAGCGAAGGTGTGCCGGAAACGGTGCGGGTGCAGGTCCTCGACGCCAGCGGCGGCCCCGATGCGCCTCAGCAAGTCGCGTACACCGTCCGGTGACAGCGGCCCGCGCTGTGACAGGAACAGCGCGGGGGAGTAGGCGTGACGATGTGTCCGTCGCTCTCGCAGATACCGGTCGAGCGACCGAGCAGTGCGGGCGCCGAAGTAGACGGAGCGCCGCCTGTTGCCTTGCCGAGCACCAAGGCGGTCTCGCGGTCGAGGTCCAGGTCGTCGAGCATGAGCCCGGACAGCTCCGAGACACGGCACCCGGTGTCGAGCAAGAAGCGCGCGAGCGCCTCGTCCCGACGTCCGTCGAAGGCGCGACCGGCGCACGCCTTGATGATGCTCGCCAGCTCGTCATCGGAGATCGTGGGCACCGCCTTGTTGACGACCTTCGGAACCTCCATCTCTTCGCCGAGGCTACTCGGCAGCGTTATCGCTGGTCAGACGCTTCGCGCGGCTCGGTTGCACCCGCATCGGCTCGCCGGGCATCTTCGGGTATTCCGGGGGGTACGGCAGGTCGCCGAGGCCGCTGTCACGCTCAGCCCGCGCCGCCTGCTCGAGCAATGCGGCGAGCGAGCCGGCGTACGTGCCCGCGTCCAGCTCTGCGTGCAGATCACCGACCTCGGCGAAGCGCGCCGGCATGCTCACCGCGTCGAAGTCCTCTGGATGCACCGAGCCGAGCTCCTCCCACGTCACCGGCGCTGAGACGAGGGCCCGCTTGGTCGGGCGGATGGAGTAGGCGCTGGCGATGGTGCGGTCGCGCGCCATCTGGTTGTAGTCGATGAAGATGCGCTCGCCGCGCTCCTCCTTCCACCAGTTCACCGTCACGTGCGCGGGCATCCGGCGCTCGAGCTCTCGACCGATGGTGATCGCGCACCGCCGCGCCTGGGTGAACGACCAGCGCGGTTCGATCGGGACGAACACGTGCACGCCGCGGCCGCCCGAGGTCTTGGGGTAGCCGGTCAACGACAGCTCGGTCAGCACGTCGCGGAGCTCGTACGCCACCCGCACCGCGTCGTCGAAGTCGGTGCCGGGTTGCGGGTCCAGGTCGATACGGAGCTGGTCCGGCGCTTCGGTGTCGGCGACGCGCACCGGCCATGGGTGGAAGGTGAGCGTGCCGAGGTTTGCGGCCCAGGCGACGACGGCCAGCTCCGTCGGGCAGACCTCGTCCGCCGTGCGACCACTGGGGAAAGCGATGCGCGCGGTCTGCACCCAGTCAGGTGCGTTCTTCGGCACCCGCTTCTGGTAGAACGCGTCGCCGCTGTTGTCCTGCCGGGTCGACAGCCGGGCTCCCTCGAACACGCCACCCGGCCAGCGCTCCAGCGTGGTCGGCCGCTCGCGCAGGGCGTTGAGGATCCCGTCGCCGACCGACAGGAAGTACGTCACGACGTCGCGCTTGGTGAGACCACGCTCGGCGAAGTACACCTTGTCGGGGTGGGACACGCGGACGGTCCGCCCGCCCACGTCGATCTCCTCGGCGCTCGCTGCCATGCGCCAACCGTACGGCGTCCCCCCGCGCGCCGTGGTCGCGTGCGGGTGCATATTCCCGTTAGTTGCCCGGGAAAAAAACCCTGTATTACGCGCCGCCCAGGAGGCTTGCGGCACTGCGCGAACAGCGGGAGCGGGCCCGCGGAGGTTCGAAAAGTC
>Ga0136634_10000585_pt1 | contig 15363 bp, 18 predicted proteins | sample AntDrymUQ8332106_2_FD_104654 | JGI IMG/M metagenome (GOLD analysis project Ga0136634, IMG submission 104654) | Polar desert sand microbial communities from Dry Valleys, Antarctica - metaG UQ833 (21.06) | ecosystem: Environmental > Terrestrial > Soil > Desert | place: Antarctica: Dry Valley... | reverse complement strand
CCGACGTCGGGACCGTGACGGAGACGACGGCGTTCGCGAGGATGTAGTCGACCATGGCGGCGAACGCGTTGCAGAGGTTCGCGACCTGCTGCTTGCCCGCGGCGCCCGGCTCGCCCGGCTCGAGGTCGTACTTGTCGACGAGCTCGAGGTAGAGCACGAGCGCGACGCCGCTGCCGGTTGCGACGCCGAGTGAATCGACGATGACCTCGCCGCGTTCCATCATGGCGTCACGTCCCGACTTTCTCGCCGCCGTCGATCCACACGAACTCCCCATGTTCGCCGACCGGTAGATGGGTCACGCAGTGGACGCAGAACGTCCCGCCGTAGAACCCTGGGTCGCGCGCGTACGTCTCAGCGATCGCAAGCGGCATCGTCGTCACGGCGCCGCACACGAGGTGGCGATACGACGTGCGCACCGGCCTGACGTAGCCCTTCGCTCGCTCCGCCTCGGAGAGCACGAGGTAGCTCTTCTGCTGCCCCGTCGGGCCGATCGTGGGGTCGACATTTTTCGGATCGTCGGTGAGCATGGGCAAAACCTCCTTAGAGGGGTGAGAGAAAGAGACTCGGACACGGCGGGCTCGTGAGCGACGGCGTGAGCGGGACGCCCGTGCCCGCTCGGCCCACGGTCACGTTGCCCTTCAAGATGATGCTCGCGGCCGTGCCTTGGATGAGGCCGGGCTTCACCTGAAGCGTCGTCGCGCCGTCGGCACGGATGAGCACGCCTTCGTCCTTCGTCATCGTGATCGCGACCCCCTCTGCGTGCACGATCGCGATGCTTTCGTTCCCGCTCGTCGGGTCGAGCATGAGCATGTGCGCCTTCTGCGGGACGCCCGAGCTGTCGCGCTCGTAAGGGCAGTAGAGGACGATGATGTTCGTGGGGCCGTTCGAAGCGTCGAGCGTCTCGAACGACAGGAACGCGCCGCCGTAACCCGCATAGAGGATCTGACCCTCCTTCGGCACGCTCGGCGGCGGGTTGCCCTCTCGCTTGTTCAGCCACTTCAAGATCCGCTCGTCGCGGAAGGCGATGGGCACGAGGCCGTCGCTCGTCCGGAGCGCCAGCGCTTCGAGCAGGAGATCGCCGTCGGGCTTTTTCGGCGGCCGGCCGATGACGCCGATCGCGCCGTAGGTCTCTTGCTCGTCGCGCGTCTCGGTCTTCGCATCGTCCGGGTCGTCCTCGAAGCCGACGCCCGCGACGTCGTAGAGGACCGCCCCGCGCTTGCTGCCGAGTGAGCTCCCGACGACGCGCACGAACGCGATGAGGTGGCTCGCAATTTTCACAACGTCCATGTGCCCGCCTTCACGCACTGCATTTGCATGATGTCGCCGCCCTCGGCCGTGCGCCGGAGCATGACCTGCTCGGCGTAGTACTTCCCGACCGAGCCGCCGATCGTGTCGGCGATGATGTTGCACGTCGTGTCGGGCGCGTAGTTGATGCGGCCTCCGCGCTCGGTGTACGAGAGGCCGTCGGCGGAGATGACGAACGTGTCGAGCCGGCGCGTGCGTTCGCTGAACTCACGCGCCGCTGCGCGCTCGGCGAGCTCCTTCGTCTTGATCCCCTCGTCGAGGATCATGACCTCGCGGCGAAACCCAGCGTTTAGGATCTCCCGGCTCGAGCGGGTAGCGTTGATCTTCGAGCGCCGGAAATCCTTGCCGCCGCCGTAACCGAAGATGAGGACGTTCGACGGCGCGCTCGTCGCGTCGCGCGAGCGGTCGATGCTGAGGACGTTGTTGTACTTGCCTTCCGGCCCGCGCATGCATCGAAAGTTGTAAGTCGCTTCCTGGTCGTCGTCGGGCTCGGAGATGACGAGTGCCCCGCTCGGGCTGTCCCAGAGCATGAGCCCGTGGCGACGCAGGTGCCGGTCGAGAAACGCCTTGACCGTCTCTCCCGGTTGCACCGCCGCCGCCTCTTCTTTCAGCGGCTCGAGGTCTTTGCGCGCGGCGCCGCCGCGCGTCTTGCGGCCCGTGATGAGCTCTCGCGCGACGTCGCCGCGGTACTCGATCGTGAGTCCCGCACTCGATTCGTCGAGGTCCGTCATCGTGAAGAGCACGGCCTCGATGACCTCGCGAATGCTTCTGTTCTTCACGCGCACGCGCGGATCGGCCGCGGTCGAGGCCAGGTCGGCCATGATGGTGCGGACGACGAAGCGGACGACGCTCGACTGCTGCGCGTTCAGGGGAGAGTTCAGGATCTCGACTCGGCCGGTCACGCGCACGTTACCGTTCACGCTCACGGTGAAGCGGGTGCCGAGCGACGCGAGCTCGGAGAGGTCGAGCCAGGACCCGTCGTCCCCGACCTCGAAGCTCGCCTCGTTCGAGCGGACGATCGAGTTCAGAACCTCGACGCTCGTCCACCGGTCGAAGGCCTTGCCGTCCTCGGTCGTGATCGCGATGGTGTCGGCCGGCACGTCACGGCCACCTTTCGAAAACCCGGTACGTCCCGGGCTCGATCGCAAACGGATCTTCGATGCGCTGCTCGTTGATCTCGAGAAGCGCCGCGACCGGCTGCCGCACGTCGGCGGCGATGCCGTAGATGGTCGTCGGCTGCCTCACGACGTACGGGATGGGGCGCGGCATCTGCCCGTTCTTTTCGCTCGTCGCGTAGGCCGTGACGTCGAGCATCCGCTGAAGCTGGAGGATGGTGTTCACGGGCACGCCGTAGGTCGCGAGGATCGCGTTCGTCTGCTGCTGAGACTCGTCGTTCCCCTGCGCGACCGTCTGCGCGGTCTGGAGCACGCTTCGCATCGCGCGGTGCGCGGAGCGGACCTGGAGCGCGACAGCGGCCGTGTACTCGCCCGGCGCGCGCATGAGCCCCTCGAGCTCCGCGCAAAACTCGAGCAGGTCCTGGAGGTCGCCCGACCACACCCCCTCTTGCTCGGCCGTGAAGTGCGTGATCTCGGCGAGCCGCACCGCTGAGCCGTAGACGCTCGGCCGCGAGAAGCTCGCGGCGTCAACGTTGTCCTCGTTGTCCTCGATGAAGGTGAGCACGAGCCGCCCCGTGTCGACCTCGTCGCGGCTGTGCGAGCGCTGGTAAGAGTGCGCGCGCGCCCGCACCTTGCCGTCGACCGGCACCGACAGATCGCCTGTCTCGTGCCGGTTGAAGAACTCGATGACCTTGTTCATCACGTCCGGGTAAAGCGCCGGATCTTCGGGGATGCCGGGCTCGCGGATCGTGTTGTTGAAGATGGCGTTCAGCGTCCAGCGCCTGGGCTGGCTGCCGGTGTCGTCGAGCTTCGCGCCATCGCGGTACGGCCGCGCGTGTTCGACGATGCGGTTGCCTCCCGAGAGCGAGTCATCTTCGATCGGAAAGTCGACCCACTCGCTGCCCACCGTGAACGATGCGACGGGGAAGCGCTCTTGAACGTTCATGAGCCCTTGGCTGCTGATTCCGTCCGTCATGATTCCCCCGGAGGCGGTGGCTTGAGCGGTCCGCGCGAGCCGCTCGAGTCAGCGACGACCTTGACCTTGAGTTCTGAATTCGAGAGAGCGCGCGCGAGCGCCTGCCCGAAGTTGTCCTGGTCTTCGATCCTCACCTTGGTCGGGCCTGCCGGTGCGGCGGCGGCCGGCGGCGCTGCGCCGGCGGGCCAGCCGCCTTCAGGCATGGTCGGCAAGTTGCCGTACTTGAGGTAGTTGATCGCGTCCGGCTTCGCCTCGGGCGAGATGATCTTGCTGAGGCCCGGTATCGACATCTCGGCGCTGTAAGCCGTGTTCTTCGTGCGTCCCACCGCCGCCTCGGTGCGATCGAGCCCTTCGCTCTCAAGCTGCGCGGCCTGGGAGAACGCCTCGCGCTCTTCGGGGGTGAGGTCGCCTTTTTTGATCCGTCGGCCCTTGTCGCCGTATTCCTTGAACGCCTCCTCCTCCGTCATGCCAGCAACTGCCGTGCCGATGGCCGCAACGTCGCCGCCCTTTTTCTTGATCGCTGCCTCGCGCTTGTCCTTCGCCTCCTGCTCTTGCTGGTCCCGGTATTCGGTGAAGGCGGCGATGACGGCCGCGCCGAGCATGATGCCCGCGCCCGCGAGTCCCGCTGCGCCGAAGGCCTTGCTCGCGAACGAGCCGCCGGCATCGGCCGCCTTGCCCTTCAGGACGTCGCCCATTGAGCTGAGGAGCGAACCGCCGAGGCTGCCCGCCATGCCCTTCAAAGCGCCGCCTCCGCCGACGGCAGCGACCGCGCCGAGCCCGGCCCCGATTGGATTGTTGACCGCCCACTCGACGAGTTCGGCGAGTTTCTTCGCGAGGACAGGGAGGTGCTTGGCGAGCTTGTCCATCGCCTCGAACACCTCGGGTTTGGCGAGCCCCTCGACGAACATCTCCTGTGCGCGCTTGAGCTGCGCCATCGGGTCGTCATCGGCGCGCTTCTTAGCTTCGGCCGCGAGTTGCTTGGCCGTAAGCGCGTGCTCGCCCATCGCCGCCATGGCCTTGTCGAACGCCGCGAGACCAGCGGCCGTCGCGGCCTCCGTGTTCTTGGAACTCTGCTTGGCGGAGTTGAACGCTTCCTCGAACGGCTTCGAGAGTTCGTCGAAAACGACGCGCTGCTCGCCGCCGAGCTTCTCCGTCATGGCCTTGCGGCCTTTGGCCGTCGACATGAACGCTCGGAGCTTCTCCGCGCCGCTCATGTCGGGCGCAAGCTTCACGCCCGCGTCTTTTTGCAGGTCCTTGAACCCGGCCGAGCCGTCCTTCATCACCTGAAAGAGCTTCTTGAAGGCGGGGATGCTCTGCGCTCCGAGCCGATCGTCGAGAGCGCCCAGCATGCCGAGGACAGATGAGAGGCCCTTCTCGCCAGTGAAGCCCGCGTCCGCGGCCTCGCCGGCGAGAAGAGCAAACTTCTCGCCCATGTCCTCGAGCTTCAGCGCTCCGCTGCCCGTCTTCTCCGTGACGACGGCGATCATGCCGGGCAACGTCTCGAGCGTTGCGCCGAACTTCTCCTTCAGCATGCCCGCGACGTCCGCCCATTGCGTGAGTGACTTGTTCGTCACCTTCGCCGCGTTGCCGACATGCTCGAGCGCGCCGACGGCGAACTTGCTGTCGCCGACGCCCTCCATGAGGGTCGTCATGGCTTCGCCCATCTCGCCGGTCGAGTGCCCCGTCGCGATGGCAGCCGTGCGCGCCTTGTTCAGGAGGTCTTCCCAGTTGGCAGTCGCGTTGCCGGTCTTCCGGATCTGAAACTCGATGGTCCTGAACTGCTCGCGGAGCGAGATCGCTTGATGGATCCCCGATCCGAGGGCGAACGCGCCGCCAAGGCCGGCAGCGGCGCCGACCACCTGCTTGACCATGCCGGAGAGGCTTCCGATCGCGCTCTTCGCGCCGTTCAGGCCGGCGGTCCAAGCGCTCGCGCTCTTCGCGGCTTTCTTCTGCACGTCCTCGACGGCGTCGCCCGCACGGCGAAGCGAGACGATGAACTGCCCGTTATCGAGCGTGAGTTTTACAGAGGCTTCGCGTTCGGCCATGTTCGCCTCGGGCCGCTGTCACCGCGGCTTCAGCTTGATGCCGAAGATCCGAGCGAGGTCGGGGGCGGAGATGCCGAGCCCTTCGACGCGCCGTCCGCACTCCAGATCCATGGCAGCCGCAAGTGCGACGGTGCCATCGGGGAGTGCAAAGCTGCTCGTGCCGAAAGCGCAATACAAGCGCTCTGCGCGTGCCCATCGATACGCATTAAAGGGAGGAGGTGTCCCTCTCTTGAAATCTCGCTGATGACGGCCCAGAGCTGCTCGGGGTCGAGCTCTCCGCACTTCGGATCATTGAGCCTCGTCCACTCGTTCAGCTGCCCGTAAATCTCCGTGAGCGGGTGCTGCTTGTACTTCGCGAAGAGCGCGCCGCCCGTCGCGAACATCTGCACGTGAGGCGGCTTCGGCTCGCGAATGGCGAACGCGAGCTCCTCGAAGCTCTCGAGCTCCTTCACGAGGTCAGCGTCCTGCGCGCCCTCACCCTCGCGCCGCGAGTCGAGCCCCTGCTCCTGCGCCCACTTGCGTGCACGCGTGCGAGCCTGATAGCGCCGCTGGTTATCGACCAGCATGAGCATGCACGGCGTCTCGTCGAACCCGCCGTCGGCTGCGCGGCGGACGCGGATCTTCGTCGGTAGGAGCGGGCCGTTGTCCGAGTCGACGATGCCGAGCTCGTGCCAGCGGTCGAGCGTGAGTTCGACCGCGCGCCTCACCTCCTCGCGCCGCTGCTCCTCGCTCTTGTCCGCCATGGTGCGCGCGCGCTTTACTGATCTTCCATGCGCCCGATGAAGGTGCAGGAGATCGTCGTCGCGTCCTCGAGCGGGCCGTTCAGGTCGCACATCGTGTACATGCCGTTGACGACGAAGGTCTTGCCGCCCGGGGTCTTGGCGCGGATCTGTTTCACCGTCCCCTTCTGGACGAGCGCCCAGTAGTCGCGCTCGCTGCCGCCTTCGTCGATCGAAGAGTTGAACGTGACCGAGCACTCGGGCTTGCCCTTGACGACGCCCGCGCCGGGGCGTCGCTGGGTGTGGACCTGCTTGCCCTTGTTGTTCAAGGAAACCTTGAAGTCCGTGACCTGCACGAGGTCACCGTTGCCCATCGCCAGGTAGCTCTGGGGGAATACGAGCTGGTCGTCACCTTGCGGCATGAAAGCTCCTCACTCAGCCCGTCTTATGGAAAACCGCGCTCATCTTCGCGAGCGGCTTCACGATGCGGTCGGGGATGAAAATGTTGACCTGGCTCGCGTCCCCCTCGTCGATCTCGACCGCGAACGAGCCGTCGGCGATGACCTGATCGAGATAGGGAATGTTGGCGACGCCGAGCCGTCCCCAGCCCTTCACGCGCGAGACGCAGAAGCTGTAGACGTCTTTGCGCTCTACGACTCCCGGCGGGAGCGCGTCTGCGTTCGGGGGCAGGTCCTCGGTGATGCTCGCGTTCGGGAACTCCTGCGGCAGGGCCGTGCGGAGGTCGCGCGCAATCGCGCTCTGACCCCAGACGTCGCTCGCGTAATAACAACGGTTGTCGGGGTTTCCCGCCGAGTCCTGCGAGTGCGTCGTGATGGGGGCGACGAGCGCGAGCTCGTCGGAGTTCGGGGCGAAGTTGTACGGGCTGACGCCGTTCGAAAGCAGGTCCTCGCTTTCGGTCGGGCTCAGCTTGTCGTTCGTCGGATCCTTGGAGCCGATGAGATACGGCGCGCGGTTACCGATGCGATTGTAGTTCGCCCGCACTTGATACCAGCGCATCGAGTCGCCGAGATCCCAGCCCATGACTTCCGCCGGAAGGCTCTGCGCCGAGCGCGCGTAACTGTAGGTCATGTCGACCGCGTTCCGGCCGATGGCGCCGAGCTTCGCGTTCGCGACGCTCCCGGTGTGGCCGACGAAGCCGTATTGAAGGAGCGCGCCGAGGCCAGACTTGTGCGTCTCGATGTGCAGCATGAGCCGCTCGGCGTTGCTCGAGGCGGAGGCGAGGCTCGCGTCTGCGTTGCTCGTCGCCAGGCCGATCGCCGCGTACTCGGTGGTCGAGACGAGCGAGAGCGCGGTCGTGATATTGAACTCGGTCGCGCCGCCCGCGAGCGTCGCGCCATCTGCCGTGACGAGGCCGCCCGCGCCGCTCAGCTTCCTCACGCCGACCGTCACGTCGTTACCCCACGTGCCGCCGCCCCTCGCCACGATGTCGACCTCGGCCGGGGCCGTGCCGTCGACAGCCGTCGCCGGCAGGGGCCGAACCGAGTTCACGGCTGCGACGACGCGCGCTCGAAAGACCGCGATCGCTTCGCCCGCCGCCCAGGCGACGGGGCCGATCTCGCGGCCCGCGACGTCGAACAGAAATTGGTTCGTGTCGGTCGGCGCGCCTGAGATCGTGAACGTCTGCTCGGCCGCCGCGCCCGATGGCGCGGTCGGGGCGATGACGTCGAGCACGAGGTTACCGAACGCGAGGAACATCTGGATCGCGGCGAGGTGGCCGGGGGTCCCCTCGTTCAGCGCCGTCGCGACCTCGTCGGCGCCGTAGCAGCGACGCTTTTCCGTGTCCTCGACGATGTCTCCCCCGCTGAACTTGTGCGCGATGAGGAGCGCCTGAAGCGCGCTCGCCCCTGCGTTCGCGGCTCCCGCGAGCAGGTTCACGGCGATGTAAATGCCGGGCGTCTTGACGCTCGACTGCACGGCTTTCGGTAGTGCCATCAGCTCTCCTGCTTGCGCTCGGGCGCGTGGGTCGCGGCGTGGGTCGCGTGCGTCTCGGGCTTACGTTCCGGGGGGCGCTGGCTTTGCTTCTGCTCCTGCTCCTGCCGGCTCTGCGCTTCCCACGCTTCGCGCTTGTGCACGACGAGGCCGCCGTCGCGAATGGCGCGCCCGTACTCACGCGCGAAGCGCCGGAACTCGTCGCCCGGGATGGCGACGATGCGCTCGGCGTGAAAGACGACGACCTTCGGATTGGCGGGGTCGCGCTCGGCGCCGATGTAGACGCTCCCGCCGGGCGAGTTCGGGACGCTGAAGCGCGTCACCGGACCGGCGTCAGGATTGCTCGAAACGAAGTGGGTGTCCGGATCGGCGAGAGGATCGTTCGGCACGCTTCGGAGTCTATCGACTCGACCTCGTGACTCCCTGCTTAGTGACGTTCGTCAAGTGCGAGTGACGAGCGTCACTCGTCCTGCATCTCGACTTCGGGCGCGTGAACGACGAGAGGCTCCGGGTTTCCCGCGCCGGCTTCGACGAAGCTCTCGATCTTCGATGTCTGCCACGGCGTGAACGAACGCGTGTTCGTGCCCTCGAGCGTGACCACGGTGCGGAACGTGATGAGGAAGCGCGCCGCGCTCTCGCGCCGCGGCCTCAGGCGCACGCTCGACAGCACTTCGATCCCCGTGCCCATCGCGCTCAACGTCTCGCCGTCGTCGCTCCGTCGCCGGTCGGTGAGGAGCTCGCGCGCCGTCTCCATGATGTCGAGCGCCTCGCGCCGCCGCGCCTCTTCGCCCGTCGAATCGGCGGCGATGACGTAGAGCGCCCAGGTCTCATAGTACGCGCGCACGGCGCGGCCCTTGCGCGACCCGCCTTGCGAAAGCCCCGCCGTGCGGCCCTCGGTCGGAGCGCTCTGCATCCACGCGAGCACGAGCGCAGGCACGGCCCGCACCTTGGCTTGGAAAAGCGCGAGCTCCTCGGCCGGGCTCTGAATGTCGTCGAAGACGACGATCTGTTTCACCCGCCCCTCGATGCCGCCCGCAAACTCGGTCGTGACCTGCGCGCTCGGCTCGAGCCCTGGCACGTGGGGGAGAAAAACGAGGCGGGAGCCGACGGGGAAACTGAAGATCGCCCCGCCCATGCTCGCGACGAAGCTGACGAGCGTCCCCTCGGGCTCGAGCGTGGGGTCGACCGTCCACTCGCCGCCTTGCTTGTGCTCGAGTTCCGTCGCGGGGTTGAAGGCGACTTTGACCAGCAGCTCCTCGTGCGCCGAGCCGTCGATCACTGGGATCGCGTAAGTGTTGGGCGAAAGCACGATCGCCGCGCCGATGGCCGATCGGACGCGCGCCACGCCCGCGGCGCGGCTCCCCGTGAGCGAGGAGAGCTGCGCCATGAGCGCGCGGCCGAGCCGGTCGATGCTCACCAGGCGAGCTCCGCGGCGACGAGTTCGGCCGCGCGCTCGGCCACAGCTTCGAAGTCGATGTCGAAGAAGTCCCGGAGCGGGAGTCTCCCGCGCCCCGCCTTGCTCACGTGAAACTTCGCGTAGGGTACGTTCGTGAACGCCATCGCCTCCTCCTCGCTCGAAAAGGCCGTGATGCTACCGAAGAGCAGGCCCGTGTCGCGGAGCATCTTCGGGCTCGCCGAGGCGCGTCGCCGGGCGAGCGTCGCGGGGGCGAGCTCGGGCCACGGCCCCTGCGCATGCCCGCTCTCGAGCTCGAACCGTTCGAGCACGCTCTCGAGCAGGTCCTCGGCGATGACGGGCGTGAGCGCGCCGATGTTCCCGCCGCGCTGCCGGAGCTCCTCGAGCATCGGCCCGAGCGAGGCCATGTCGAACCGCACCCGGAGGTCGTCCGACCCCGACATGTTCAGAAGCCGCCCGGGCCCTTGGGGTTCGCGATGCTCGGAGCCACGTAGAAGCCTGGCGTCGGCTCCGACACGTGGCCGCGAATGCTCGTCGTCGGACCCGCGACCTGCTCGGCGGCGAGCCGGCGTTCGCCGCTGGCGATCGTCTTGATCGCCTCGCGCGCGCGCTTGGCCTGCTCGCTGTAGGCCGTCGTGCCGTCGGGCGCGACCATGTCGGGCTTGGCGAGCACCGCCATCTCGGCCGCGATCCACGCGCCCGCGCGGCGGAGCGTCTCGTCCTGCGAGAGCTTCTCGAGCTGGTCGTGCGTGAAGCCCTTGCCGAGCAGGAGACTCTCGATCTCGCGGTTCGTGTCCGTGCAGACCTCGGCCACGAGCTCCGCGTCGGCCTTGCCGTCGAGGTCGTGGTCGAAAAGCTGCTTGAACCTCGCTTCACCGAGCCGGCGAGAGAGGTCCTTGTCGTTGACGAACACCGCCGAACCTCAGCGTAGGTCGTCGAGAACGCCGCCGTCGCAGAGGGCTTTGAGGTCCGAGATCCTTGAGACCATCTCGTCGGGCAGGCGCATGCCCTCGGGGCACTCGATGGCGACGCCTGCCTCGTTCATGAGCTTCACCTGGCTTCGCACGTAGATGCCGGGCTTCCGCTTCATGAGGCGCTTCTCGCGCTCGAGCTGAGCGCGCCGCTCGCCCTCGGCCCGCGCCGCGTCGTGGTTCACGTCGCCGCCGACCTTCGTCTGCTCGGCGAGGTTCTGACGGCGCGCCATCTCGCGCGTCCGAAACTCCTCCTGCGTCTCGTTCACGGCCTGCCGGGCCGCCTCCTCGGAAGCGAGCGCGGACGGGGCGGGGGCGGGTTCAGGGTCGGTGCCGAGCACCTTGGCCCCCGTGATGTCGCCCGTCGAGACGACGGCTTCGACGGGGGCGCCGTGGAACACCTGCGGCTCGTCCTTCGGTCTCGGATGCTGTGCCATGTTCGGGCTCCCTTTTTACTGGATGACGTTCTTGATGAGGCCGCCCGTCGTCGGCGCGACCATCTTGACGACCTCGGAGTAGCCGGCGACGATCATCGTGCCGCCGTTGAGGCCGCGGTTTTCCACGCGATACTCGCGCGAGGTCCAGCCCGTGCCGCTCGGACCGCGCGACCGGAACGTGCGCACGGTCTGGATGCGCTCGAAGTTCGAGGGCTCGCCCGGGGGGTTCGAGAGCATGATGACGTCGCCGCCGATCATCTCGTCGAGCGCGCCCGTCGTGTCGTTCTGCGTGACGGCGGTCGCCACGTGAATCGGCGGCAGGCCCGGCAGGACGTAGTCGATCATCTCGCCCGACCCCTGGACTCCCGCGCCGCGCATGACGTTCGTGCCGGGGGCGAGATCGCCGTAGAACGATCGCATGTAGTCGCGCACCTTCACATGCGAGAGGAAGGCGTGGCTCGTGCGCAGGCCGAAGTAGATGTCGGTGACGGGCTGCGCGCTCGCACGGATGCGGGTCTGGAGGTCGCCGATGGGGTCGGAGTTCACGCCCCCGTTCCACTGAAAGCCAGCCGCGAGCGTGACGCGCTGCCCGGCGCCCCAGCTGCCGAGCGTGCGGAGCGTGTTCCAGATCGAGTACTCGCGCTCGGTGTAGAGAAGATCCTTCACGCGCTCGCCCGCTGCGCGCTTCAGGTCGAAGCTCGCCGAGTTCTCCGTCTCCCAGGGCAGGAACGAGCCGAGCCCGTGCGGGATCATCTGATACGGAACGAGCTCCGTCTCGGGGTCCACTTCGCCGACGGGCGACTGGAGACTGATCTCCGTGTGCACACGCCGAAATAGGTTCGAGATCCCGAAGACTCGGTAGGTGCCGACCTCCTTGTCGCGGAGCAAGATCGGCGCGACCTCGTCGCCGCGAAAGCCGCCGAAGGGCCTATAGCCCGGGAGGTACGTGTCGAGCTCCTCGAGGGAGCTCACGTCGGCGGGCGTGAGCGCGAGCCGGATGTTCTGCGAGCCGGGCACGCCGAGCAGGCGCGCGTCTTCTGGACTCGCGAGCTGCACGGAGACGTATTGCGGATTGGTGGCAAACATGGTGTTTGGTTTTCCTGTCGGACGTGGATGAGGAGCGCGCCCCGGAATCACCAGACGCTGGCGGGGATGTTCAATTCGACGGTGAAGACGTCGTTGTCGGCGGCTGCGGGATCGACCGCGAACCCGATCACGGTGTCGCCGGCTTCGGCGGCCTTGACCTTGCCGGCCGCGTCGGGCGCAACGCGCGCGCCGACGGCGACGACGCCGCTCGCCGTGCACGGGTGACGACCCTTGATGCAGACATCGACGTTCTGGCCGTCGAGCGACGCGTTGTGCGTGACGCCCTTCGGCACGTCGGTGTCGGTCGCCGTGACGACGATGCCGTCAGGCGTGTTTCCGGTGTCGACCTTCACGAGGAGGTAGCGCGCGAGCGGGCCTCCCGTGCGGTTACGACCCGGACGAAACTCGGGTGCCATGGTGGGACTGGTCAGCGGCATTGTTCGCTCCTCGGAGACGTCAAAAGGGTTGGCGGCAGACGCTTAGTTCGCGTCTTCGATCGTCACGTTCTCATCGCGCTTGAGATCCGCAGCGCGACGGTTGAGCTCTGCCCAGCTGAGCGTTGCTCCGTTCGGATCGTTCGCGCGGACCCAGTTCACGAGCTTCTCGGTCGGGTTCGCGCCCGAGAGGCCGCTCAGTGAAATGGTCTTCGGTGCGCCGTGGCCTGCTCCGATGCCGAGCTTGCGTGCGGGCGGCGTCTTCGAGAGTGCCTTCGGCGCCGTGAGCTGCGCGCCATTCGGCCCAGCGACGAGGCTCGTGAGGAGGTTCTCCTGCCCCTCGGGTGCGACGCCGTAGCTCGCGAGGAAGGCGCGGCGCCCCGCCTTGCGCGCCTCGGAGAGCTGCTTCGGGCGGGCGTTATCGCCCGCTTTCTTCAACTCCTCGGCGATGACGCCCGAGCGGCGCGCGGAGAGCGCGGTGCGGAGTTGCTCGTCGTCGGGGTAGCCCTTCGCGCTCATGGCCGCGGCGACGTCCGCGGTCTCGGTCGCGTTGTCGATGTGCGACTGCATCGTCATCGCCTCCTCGAGCTGCGCGAGTGCGTCGGAGAGCTTCGCCTTCGCGGCGAGGAGGTCAGGGATCCCCTGGAGCGCCGCGCCGGCACTCTCGAAGCCGAGCGCCTTCAGGAGCTCGGTGAGCGAACCCGCGTCGGCGAGCGCCGTGTCGACCGCCTCGACGATCGCCTCCTCGGAGTCGAGAGCGATGACGCCCCTTTTGCCGTTGAAGTGAGCGGCGAGTTTCTTCTTTACGGCATCTAGGGACATGGTCGACTCCTTGAGTGCTGGGGCGGTGACGGGCGCCGACGGCGGCGCCCCGGCGGGTTGGATCAATTGCTCGGAGGCTTGCTTCGCCATCGCGAGAAGGTCGGAAGGCAGGCTCGTGATCGGCACGGCCCACGCCTTGCGAAGGTCCGTCATCACCTCGGCCACATCGACGCCGAGCGGAGCGGTCGCGGGCGCTTCCGCCCAGGCGACGACTTTCGCAAGCTCGGCGATGACGCCTTCGGTCGTGGTGGCGGCGGGCAGCTGAAGGATCGCGCGCGTGAACTCGAACCCTTCCTCGGCGCTCCCCGCGGGATCTCCGTAGTAGTTTCGGAGGCCTGTCTGTCGGGCCGCGATCGGCGCGAGGTCGCGCAGGAACGGATGGTTCGTGAACGCGATGCTCGTGAGGTGAGGGCCCGCGGCCTTGTTCGTCACGGCGTCGGTCGACTCGAGGTTGAACGCGATCGAGACGAATCGATATTCGTCCTTCGCCATCTGCGAGCGGATGGCCTCGCCGAGCTTCGCGTACGCCCAGAGCTCGGCTTTGCCCTCGGCGCTCGTCTCGACCTTGAGGTCGAGCACCCAGGCGGGAGCGGGCGCGCCCGTCGCCGGCACGCTGCCCTCTCGTGGGTCGAGCTCGCTCACGTGCTCGTAGTCGAACGGGATGACGGGGTTTATGCCGACGCCGTCCTCGCCCGCCTTGAACTGCGCGTCGGCGTGCAGGCGCGTGACGAACGCCTCGAAGACGGCGCGATCGAGCTTGAACTCGCCGTCGGCGTGGCCCTTGAACGCCCCTTCGCTCGCGACGTGGATCCACTTGCGCTCCGGGATCACGGGCGCCGCGGCCGCGTCTGCTTCTGCGGGCGCAGCGTCGGCGAGGAGCCGAACGGGAGGCGCCTGACGGGTGAAGTCCGCGAGTCGACGGCGCTTCATCAGGCCGCTGCGTCCGGTACGCTGTAGTAGACCTCGACGAGGACCGAGCCCGCGGTGAGCGCGAGCAGCGTGTGCCCGCCGTCGGGCGCGAAGGTCGCGAGGAGCTCCATGCCTCCGTACGCGCCGAGCGGCGAGACGCCGGCCGTGCCCTGAAGCGGGATGGCGAGCGTCGTCGTGTCGAGGACGTTGAGGGCCGCCATCAGGCTGTCGACGTCGCTCGCGACGCCGAGCGCGAGCGTCGCCGCCGACGCGCTGCCGCCGGTGAAATACGTCGTGAGAACGACGGAGCGACCCGAGATGACGCCGCCGTACGGTAGCGACCCGAGCGAGAGGCTTTGAGCGGCGCCGTTCGCGGCTGCCGTTAGATCGGCGTGAGTAATCTGTCGCGACAGCTTGCGGAGGCGAGCTTCGTACGAACGCAGTTCCCGTTCGAGCATGCGCGCGAGTCTGACAGAGCAAATCTCGGAACCGTCACACACTGACTCTCGTCACTCTTCGAGTCGTCCGACTGACGATCGTCACTCTTGAACTTCGGAGGTCCGGAGTCGTGTGAGAATCGCCGAATGAACGATCCGGCGTTCGTCCCCGCCTCGCGCCTTCCGACCGATGCGGAGCTCGCCGAGGTGCACCGCGAGCTCGACCTCCTGTGCTCGGGAAAGGTCCCGCCGAGCGCGAGCGCCCTCGAGGCGCAGGCTAGAGGTGTGGACGGTTACGGCGCGAGGCGGGCCCGGCTCGAGTGAACTCGGCGACCGCGCGTCTCCTCGACGCTCGGGCGCCGCTCTTCCAGGCGCTGGACTGTCGCTCTTGCGGCGGCACCCGCGCGCTCCGGCTCGTGCAGCCTTCGAGCGCGAACGGCTCGCCCGAGCACATCATCGACGACGGCGTCCGCGCGGTCTCGATCGTGACGGGCGAGTGGGCGCGCGCGGTCGAAGTCGCGATCACGAGCGACAACGCATCCGGCATCAACCGGCAGATCCTCGGCGCCATCGGGATCGCGGACCTGTCGTCGTTCGCGGAGCCGACCGAGCGAGCACTGATGCACGCCGTCATGCTCGGAGCGCTCGACTCGGCCCATGAAGCGGCGAGCGGCGATGTCGTCACGCCGCCGGCGTTCAAGCCGCCCGCGCTCGCCTCCGACCGCTCGCTCGCTCAGAGCGTT
>Ga0136634_10000584_pt1 | contig 15452 bp, 12 predicted proteins | sample AntDrymUQ8332106_2_FD_104654 | JGI IMG/M metagenome (GOLD analysis project Ga0136634, IMG submission 104654) | Polar desert sand microbial communities from Dry Valleys, Antarctica - metaG UQ833 (21.06) | ecosystem: Environmental > Terrestrial > Soil > Desert | place: Antarctica: Dry Valley... | reverse complement strand
GTACACAGTGTTCAGAGTATAGCTGGGGAGAGTACGACCTCCATACGGTGGACGCAAAGATGGAATGCAATTATATGATTTGAAGACTTTCTCATAATCCACGCCATGGCTATAGGAACGCGGTGTATGATGTTACCAATTATTCTGACACCGCACGGAAAACCGGCCTTTTCAATGCAAAAGGGGACATCAATTTTAAATCCGCATCGCTCCGGGCAGAATATAATTTGATGAATAACACATTGAGACTGGTAGCAGGGGTATCGGCCAACAAATTTAATTATCCGGATACTGTGTATGGCGCTTACCAGATTGCGGCTACCTATAAAGTAACCAAAGAAAACCTCTTAAGAATTGTATACTCTCAGGCGCCGCGTTCATCCAGTATTTATGACACCTATGTAGATCAGACAATAGCTTTTTTTCCGGCGGGCTTTAAAAAATCTGTCAAAGTACTATTGGAGGGAAACAAAAACCTAAAGTTGCTCTCGACAACCATGATTGAGATCGGCTACCGTGGTAAGATTAATTCGAGCCTGAATATTGATGTTGAAGCGTTTCATATTACGGGTAAAAACTATAATACCCTAGTCCAAACCCGGCCGTATGTCTTACTGATAGGCACCGATACACTGGTTAACACTCCAATTGTACCTACAAACCTTCCTCTTACACTCCACCAAAGCGGGATCACTGTTTCATTAAGCTACAGTTCAAAAAAACTACAGATAAAACCATTTGCCACTTTACAGAAAACGATCATGAAAAATTATGCTCCTTTTTTGAATACTCCTGATGGAGGAGCACCCGGAGCCAAACATATATACTCAGGTATGGGATCAAAAGCAACCCTGGAAAGTACGCCAGCGATATTCGGCGGGGCCTCTCTCAATTATGTTCCGTCTTCAAAATGGAATGTGAACCTGAATGCCTATTATTATTCCGCTCAAAAGTATTATCATGTTACGAACGTTTTCTTCAATGATGGAATAAGAGGGATTGATGATATTGAAGGAAAATTTATCATAAATGCCAATGTGTCTTTCGAAGCGATCAATGGCTTGCACCTCTTCCTGAACGGAAAAAACCTATTAAATAAAAAATCAAGAGAGTTCTTCAAAACAGATGAAACTCCGTGTATGCTGTTGGGTGGTATCAATTTTGAGTTGTAAAACATCCTTTCATGCGCAACACTAACCAAGTTATTTTACAAGGGCTACGAAAAATACTCTCATGAATATAAGCATTAAGCAACGGATTTACTTATGCTTCTCCATCCTTGTATTTTTATTTGTGGTCAATGGTATCATTACCAATATTACACTGAACAACACGAGAAATTTTTCACTCCGCCTTGCCACAGTTATTGATCCATCTCTTCACTCATTGGAAGAGCTCAAAAAGATGTTGATCGAATCAAAAATGTACACCACCAACTGGGTGTTCCTAAGATCTAATCAGGAAGATAAAGAACTTCTAAAAAAACTACACTTTTCAGAATACCAGGCGTTAAAAGCAAAAATTAATGTCTATTCATCGCAATGGAGCAGGCAAAGCTACATTGATAGTTTACAAAACTTACATACCGGTTTTGAAGAGTTGCTGGCCATCGAAAAGCAGATTATGGGATCTCTGAAAGAATTCGCGGATTATGACGACCCTGTTATTAAACTCGAAGCAGAACGCATCGTTGAAGAGGAAGTTCTTCCAAGGACTTCTGCGCTAATAACTGTTTTAGAGGGTCTTCAGGCACAAGGTGCAAAGATCAGAAAAATAGAAACCGAAAAAGTTGAAAAATCGTATGTTCAAATAAGAACGGTTATTATTGTATTAGCTCTCACAACCATCTGTATGGGTTTTATTCTCTCAATATACATGACGAAGATGATCCTGAGTCCGATTCATAAAATCAGGTATTTGGTAAATGATTTGGGCAACGGCATTATCCGTAAAATAAATTATAAGTCTAATGGGGATGAGATCGGCAAGATGGTTCATTCGGTGAACAATCTTTCTGAAAAACTACAAGCAACAGCTACGTTTGCACACGAGGTTGGTTTGAGGAACTTCAATATACCATTCAAGCCTCTCAGTAGTGAAGATACCCTGGGGAAAGCGTTGATTTCCATGCGGGACAATCTTAAGGTCAGTGAGGCCGACCTGATCATTGCAAAAGAAAAAGCCGAAGCGGCAAGCATTGCGAAAAGTGAATTTCTGGCTAATATGAGTCATGAATTGCGTACGCCCATGAATGGAATTATAGGATTTTCCGAACTGGTTCTTACCACCAACCTGCAAAAAACACAACGGGAATACATGCAAAATGTGGGAAAATCTGCCTACAACCTCCTAAACATCATTAATGATATCCTGGACTTTTCCAAAATTGAAGCGGGAAAACTTGGTATTGATAAAAATGATTTCAAACTACACGAAGTCATTGAAGAAACAGTTGATGTATTATCGATAAAAGCATCGGAAAAAAATGTTGAAATCATTTGCAGGATTGATCCCGAAATTCCTACCCAGTTTTATGGAGATCAATTACGGCTGCGACAAATAATTATAAATCTAATTGGTAACGCCATTAAATTTACCAGCAAGGGTGAAGTTTTTATAACTGTTGGACAGGAAATGCCTGCTTATTTAAAAGATTCTAAACAATTTCTTGATTTGAATATTTCAGTCAAGGATACTGGAATTGGAATCGCCCGGGAAAAAATGGATGCTATTTTTGAAAGCTTTACCCAGGCCGATTCATCTACCACCAGAAAATTTGGGGGCACTGGTTTGGGGCTTACCATCTCAAAACGGCTTGCAGAATTAATGGATGGAACGCTTAGTGTACAGAGCGAATTGGGTAAGGGAAGCATTTTCACATTCAGGCTTCCACTCGAAATTTCTGATCATCAACCACGCATTCAAATCTCAGAAAAAAACCTATTATCCGAAGTTTTGATTGTAGACGACAACCTCACCAATTGCGAATTAATGGAAGGGATATTCAAATATTTAAATATCCCATGCCAGGTATGTTACAACGGCGAAGACGCGATTCAATTAATAAATAAAGCTTTTGCAAGCAATAAGCCTTTTGATCTGATCATCACCGATCATCAAATGCCCGTGATGGATGGAATTACCCTGGTAAAAAAAATCCAGAAGATAGTAGATGGCTCTACGGCACCTTGTATCTTGATGCTGTCATCGCTGGAAAAATCAATGTTCCAAAAAGATGCGGAAGAAATTGGCATTACAAAATTTCTTTCCAAGCCGGTTAAATTAACTGAGCTGGTGAATTTATTATCGCTCCTTTTTGAAAAATCTTCTTTGCCCCGGCAGCGTTTGGAAGAAATACCTAAAATTGGTAAATTTTCAGAACGCACGAAAATCCTTGTCGCAGAAGATGAACCTATGAATATGATATTGATTTCTGAGGTTTTGGGCAAAATGGGTCTTGAAGTTATCAAAGCCCGTAACGGCAAGGAAGCCATTACCATGGCCGAGTTTCATGATCCAGCCATCATTTTTATGGACATCAATATGCCGGTAATGGATGGATTTACCGCTACACAGGAAATCCGGAACCTGCCTCTCCCTCTTGGAAATATCCCTATTATTGCACTGACAGCCGACGCCATGAAAGAAGACAAAGACCGTTGCCTGCAAATAGGCATGAACGATTTTGTATCCAAGCCCTTTCGACTCCATGAAATTGAATTGATCCTCAAAAACTATTTAAAAAATTAAGATAGTTGATGCCCACTTGTTATAGCACGACTGAACAAGATTGCTTATTGCAATAATCAGCTCCGTTGAACGCTGATGCAGTTGACCTTGAATTTATAGTCTGTAAAGTCTATATATAAAAATTTCTTAGTTCAAGCCTGGTCAAGTAAATTATTCATTTTTACAGCAGCATATTTAAAATGATCTTTTGTATATAAAAAATCAATCATGAAAATTTTTTTATGCATACTGCTGGCTGTTAATATGACTAGCCTGGCGCAGCAAACCCGGGATGTTGAAACCCGGTTTGAAACTCTAAAATGGCTTGAGGGGACCTGGGAAAGAACCAACATAAGACCAGGAAATACCGCCAACGAAAAATGGACGAAAGCAGGGCCCTTCGAATTCGTCGGCGTGGGCATAACACTTAAAGAGAAAGACACCTTGTTTCAGGAAAAAATTCAGATAAAGATCAAACAAAACGAAATATATTATATAGCTGATGTAAAAGAAAACAAAGAACCTGTATTTTTTAAATTCACTTCTATCTCAGCAAATGGCTTTGTTTGCGAAAACGCCGCCCACAATTTCCCTAAAAAAATCGAATACAGGTTGAATGATACACAATTGATGGTCATTATTTCTGCCAACCGAAAATCTCAAAATTATCTTTTCGTGAAGCGCTAATTGAATACTAGTGTCTTGTTAGCTAATTGTCCGCATCGTAGGGTGTTGTATGACACAAACACCGGCGAAAACAAAACCTATAAGGTCTTTACAGCTCGTTGTATACACGACATTTACAAAGACCTTATAGGTTTTTGCGTGATTCGTCGCATCGTCATAGAACGCTCTTTTCAATCAGAAGTTGAATAATGTTCAGAACGTACAAGTGAGTGAAAACAGGCGATGATAGTAGAAATACAGCTGGCTATCAAATTCACTTACCCCTCACCGACTGTTGCTTACAAAAGCAATGCGTTTGCTGTCTGGGCTCCAGGATGGCGTGTTGATCGTACCCTGCCCTCCATACAAATAAGCGATTGCTTTGATGGCCCCTCCGTTAACAGGCATTAAGCGCAACATGACTCTTTTATAAAATGGGTGGGCGCCGGGATCAACCGTTGTGGGAAATGAGAGAATGACCATCCATTTACCATCTGGCGAGATATGAGGGAACCAGTTGTTGTATTCATCAAAAGTCATTTGCTCTTTACCGCTTCCATCTGGTTTCATTCGCCACACCTGCATAGTACCTGTTTCGTTGGCGTTGTAATAAATGTATTTACCATCAGGCGAATATTCGGGACCATCGGCCAGTCCGGTTTTATTAAATGTTAGCTGAACTTCTGGTCCGCCATTAATTGGTTTTCGATAAATATTATAAGCCGGACTCTTACTTGTACGTTGCGCTGTGTACACAACCTCTTTCCCGTTAGGGCTCCATCCATGTAAATAAGAGGGGGTACTGTCGGTGATCAGTTTTGGTTCACCTCCACTCAAAGGCAGATAATACACTGTAGAACCACCACCGGACATTCCATCACGGTGATGACTGATCGCCAGCATTTTTCCATCGAAAGAAATGACATGATCGTTGTTATTTCTATTAGCAGAACCAGTATTTAATTTTTCAGGTACACCTCCTTCAATGGGAATAGTGTAAAGAGAGCCAGCCTGGTTAAACAATAGTTTCTTGCCATCGGGCATCCAGTTGGGCGCTTCAAATCTGCCTGAATCCTGGAAAATCATCATACGCTTTCCGTCAAATACATTTAGCAATTCCAGTCGGCTGGATAATATACCATCACGATTGCCACTGTACGGTTCAGCCACTGGTTTTTCAATTCGTACATTCCATGCGGTAGCCTGTTCCAATACGTCGGCATCATGACTGCATATAAACAAACCTCCCAGTACTTCATCGGGCATTTCAATGGCATCTGTTCTTCCAATTTCCTGCAAAGGCTCACCAGGATTGGCAATGCGCATGATGAACATTTTGCCCATCCGTTCCAATTGTATGATCTGCGGGCTCCTTTTTACAGAAAAAATCTCATCCTCAGGATCGCGCATATACGCACCCCGCATTCTGCGCCATTGCAAAGCAGTCAATCCATCAGCATGAACGGTAGCACTCATGTGAGCAGCATCTTCCTGTTCAGATGCACGGATCATCCATCCAATTTTACGGTGAGGATGTTTGCCATCAGCAGGCAATTTTATATGAGCTGTTAAAATGAAGTCTCCCTTGAGTTTGCTATAAGCATACTGGAATTCATCCCTGTTAAACCAAACATTGGCACCGGCTCCTTTCAAAATATAACCCTGATCTGCCGCCTGGTAGATGGTTGTGCCTTTTATTTTGGGGTTACCGATATCTGCATGGTTTTGAAAAATTCCAACGGCATTCGATTGTGCCATTGTAAAATAACCGTGGAGCAGTAAGATGGCAATCAAATGAAGATTCTTAAAAAGATTGCGGATTCCATGTGGTCTTTTCATATAGCAACAATTTTTGTGAATGAAGGTACTCGAAGATAAGCCTGGATCAGAACTCTAAGTTTTTCAGGTAAGCCATATTGTGCTTCATACTTTCTAATGGTGTACTGGTGTACTCTTCCTGCTCTACGAAAAAATATTTCATTCCCGACTGGTCTGCATTCAGAAGCATTTTTTTTATCTCAAGACCCCCTTTTCCGAATTCAGTACTTTGCTTTTTTGACATATCCATATCTTTCAAATGCCAAAGCGGAAAACGACCCGGATATTTACTAAAATATTCCAGAGGATTTTTTCCGGCAACAATTACCCAACCCAAATCCAATTCCATATATACCAGGTTGGCGTCGGTATTATTCAGAAGTATATCATAAAATACCTGGTCGTTTTCCTGTTCAAATTCATATTCGTGGTTATGATAGCCGAATTTCATGCTTAGCTTTTTGCAATCCTCACCGGCCTTGTTAAAAGCTTCTGCTACCTTTTTATAATTTGCTGCGTTCTGACCGCTGCTGGGCATAGAAGAACATATTACGTATTCCTGACCTGCCTCCGCTGCATCATTTATTGATTGTTGCCATTGATCATCAAGATGCACATGCCCGCTACGTAATGTCATTCCGAGATCATTACATATCTGTTTTATTTCCTTCGGTTTTAGTCCATAATAATTTCCTTTTGTGCTTCGGGCAGATTCGATTTGCTTTATTCCCAATGCAGCCAGTTGTTTTAAAGTGCCTTTGGCATCCGCCATCATTTCTTTACGAAATGTATACAACTGTATACCCACATCTTTCACTTTTTTTACAGGTTTTGCAAATGATGGCAGCAATGTTGAACCCAGTGCAAGTGTTCCGGTGCTTACTAAAAATTGACGGCGTGATGTCATAACAATCGTTTTAACTTTTATATTTAGTGTAGTATTTACGGTGAACAATAATACTGAATAATACCACGTAGAATTATAAAATATATAAACTGGCAAAATCTTGAATACAATTACTTCCCATTCCGCCATCCAATAACCGGTTTATAACGATAAAACCCGCTACGGAAGCGGGTTTTAAGATAAGCGAGGAGGTCCCGAGCGGATTCGAACCGCTGTAGGAGCTTTTGCAGAGCTCAGCCTAGCCACTCGGCCACAGGACCTTATATTTTATGATTGACCGTATGCAATACCACCACTTGTTTATTTTTCATCGTCACAACAGCTTTTTGCGGCGTGGCAAAAGTAGGATATTTTTATGAAGAACTTTCAACGATACCTTTACAAATTACTTTAACCCGAATGCAACCCATCGCAGAATCTGAATTGATTGTAAACCGCCGTGGTGCTATCTATCATCTGGATTTACGACCTGAAGAACTGGCTGACTCTATAATCACTGTGGGTGACCCCGACAGAGTGAAAGAAGTCAGCAAACATTTTGATTCAATAGAGTACAAAGGTCAGTACCGCGAATTCATAACACATACCGGGTATGTAGGAAAACGCAGGCTAACTGTTATTTCAACAGGCATCGGACCCGATAATATCGATATTGTTTTAAATGAACTGGATGCGCTTGTTAACATAGATCTCGAAAGTCGTACGATCAGGCCTCGGTTGACCTCTTTAAATATTATACGCATCGGCACTTCGGGGTCTTTACAAACAGATATTCCGGTCGATAGTTATGTAGCCTCAACGCATGGATTGGGAATAGATAATTTACTGAACTTTTATCGCCAGGTTCAAACCGATGAAGACAAACAACTGCTTCATTCATTCATTACGCAAACGCAATTGCATACCAGTATTTCCTATCCCTATATCAATCCTTGCGGAGCATCGCTGATGAAACATTTTGTAAAAGATTTTTACCATGGTATCACTGTAACCTGCCCGGGGTTTTATGGCCCTCAGGGTAGAATCTTACGTCTCGGACTCAGTAACCCTGCGTTAATTGATCGCTTAACCGGTTTTTCATTCGGGCAGCATCGCATTACCAACTTTGAAATGGAAACTGCGGCTATATATGGATTGGGGAAAATGTTAGGTCATCATTGTTTGTCATTGAGTGCCATCGTCGCTAACAGACTACACCGGAATTTTTCAAAAGATGGAAATGCAACGATCCAGAAACTGATTCAAAAAACGATTGACATTCTGAGTAATACTTAGTTATTTGATCAACAGTTAATTTCATTCCGTCACCTTTATGTAGTTTTGAAAGTGCTATCGTACAGATCAGCTGTTTTCAAAACATTATTATACATAGCTTTTAAACTTATGCATATCCATTTCAACAAATACCAGGGTACAGGAAACGATTTTATCATTTTGGATAACCGGGATCAGGCATACCAGGCATTGACTAAAAACCAGGTTAAATTTTTATGCGATCGCCGGTTCGGGATTGGTGCCGACGGATTGATGCTTCTCAACCTAAATGAACACTATGATTTTGAAATGATTTACTACAATTCGGATGGAAGAGAAAGCAGCATGTGTGGAAATGGAGGCCGGTGCCTGGTAAAATTCGCGGACCATGTTGGCATCCGCAAAGAAATGTATCGGTTTCTTGCTGTAGATGGAGTGCATGAAGCAGAGATTGATTTAGAGGGTACTGTAAGCCTTAAAATGAAAGATGTAAGAGAAGTAGAAATCAGTCAGGGCGATTTTATTTTAGATACTGGCTCTCCGCATTATGTGAAGATGGTTACGAACGTAATGGATTATGACGTGTACAAAAAAGGAAAGGAAATTCGCTACAACTCAACATTTGCAGAGACAGGAATTAATGTAAATTATGTGGAACAGAAAAAAGAGGATGAGATTACAGTAAGAACCTATGAAAGAGGTGTTGAAAATGAAACCTTTTCCTGTGGCACCGGTGTCACTGCGGCCGCTTTGGTATGCTATCACAATGAAAATGGCTTCAATGACGTTACCGTACATACACGCGGCGGAAAACTATCGGTTGAATTTGACCGTATTGCTGAAAACCACTATGAAAACATCTGGCTCTGCGGCCCCGCAGAAAAAGTATTTGAAGGCAAAATGCTAATTAGCTGATGTGCTAATAGCAATGTGAAAATGAGTGTACTTTGACTCGCTCAAAAAATTCAGCATTCAGAGTTCTACCCCCTCCCCATCTGTCTCAAAAAAGCAACATGCGAAGCCACGGCGTATCTAACGCGGGGATATTCAATATAGACTATTCCGTATTCCTGGCAGGCCTGGCGGATGATTTTGCTGATTGCTGGATAATGTATATGAGAAATTTTGGGAAATAGATGGTGTTCAATCTGAAAATTCAATCCGCCTACCAACCACGAAACCAGCTTATTGTTAGTAGCAAAATTCGCGGTGGTCTTTATTTGATGTATTGCCCATTCATCATCCAGTTTATTTGTATCCACGTTTGCTACAGGAAAAGCGGTGTGCTCTACGGTGTGTGCCAATTGAAAAACAAGACTCAATACAAGTCCGGCTACAATAGTGAATATAAGAAAACTGATCAGCCAGGAGGTAAAACCCACCATATAAATGGGTAACCCAACAAACAGGAATAAATGGAACAACTTAAATGCCCAGAATTCAATATGATCTCCCGCTGACATCTTTTTCAACGGCATGCTTCCAACCCGGGCTTTGAAATATTTTTGATAGTCCAGCACGAATATCCAAAGAATGTATAACAACGAGTAAAGACCCCAGAAATAAATATGCTGGTACTTGTGTAAGCGGTATTTTTTCTGAGTAGAACTCATACGCATCCAGGGTTGAATATCTATATCATCATCCAATCCATCGATGTTGGTGTAAGCATGGTGGATTACATTGTGCTTTACATTCCACATAAAACTGTTGCCTCCCAAAATGTTAAGGGATAAAGCGGCCAGGGTATTGACCCACTTATATTTGCTAAAACTTCCGTGAGCCCCGTCATGCATCACATTAAAACCGATAGCAGCAACAACCCCTCCCAATATAACGCTTTCCAGTATTGCCCAAAAAGGGGAAGGAGTAAAAAATACCAGGTGTACATAAATAAAAACAAAGCTCGCCATCAATACGACTGCTTTTATAAACAAACTATAATTACCGGTAGTAGAAGTTCCTACTTCTTCAAAATATGAACTGATTCGTCTTTTTAGCTCAGAATGAAAGGATTGGGGGACATTGGAAAATTTTGGAACTGACATTGAAAACTATTTTATTAAATTATAATCGCTGCAAATGTAGCCTAATAACGCCGATCTCTGTTGTTAAATGATCAATTAATATACCATAACAACGTTTGCAATGAAATTATGTTTCAATTAATACCAATGCATCCAGATTTTTTAAACCAATCTGTTTTTCACTCGTAAATCCTTCTCCATATTTAACTCCTATTCTTTTGCCCAGCATACGTGCTCTTGCAACAACGCTGTCAAGAAAATCAGGCGAAGAAATATATGTTTGAGTGCCTTCTGAGGAAGTTTCAGCATTGTAGAATTGGGTACTATAAGCCTCAATAGCTTTCATGCGCTGTTCAAAGACATCACTGATATCGATAACGAATTGAGGTTCGTGATACCAATCCTGCAAATAGTGAAAAACGTATTTAGGGCGCCAGCGCTCCTGGGGTTTCCCGTTCTTATCTTTCGTTTCAATTTTAGTAAGGCCCGATAAAAAACAGGCATCAGAAATCAAATGGCCGGCCCGCCCATGGTCGGGATGTCGGTCGTCAAGTGCATTTGCCAGTATTATTTCAGGTTGATAAGTTCGGATCGCCTGTATTAGTAGCAATTGGTGCGTTTCGTCATTGATAAAAAAACCATCCCGCATTTTCAGGTTTTCTCTGATAGAAACTCCCAGGATTTTTGCTGCAACGTCCGCTTCTGCATAACGTGTTTTCGTATTTCCTCTTGTTCCGAGCTCACCCTGGGTGAGATCGAGGATACCGACGTTTTTTCCGTTTTTGATTTCGTGTAGAATAGTACCGGAACATCCCAATTCTACGTCATCAGGATGAACACCTATAGCAAGGATATCAAGCTTCATATAGTTAGTTAAGGTTGCAAATGTAATTCGTCTGGGAACAATGTCTTTTCAGGAGAAGGAAGTTAACAAAAGTTCATGTTTTGGCTCTTTGAATACAGTGAAGTAATTTCGCCAAGCTTTTTTATGGGTTGTTGATCTTGGTAGTTTATGCGCGTGGGAATCTAAAGGTCTTGCGTTTCAGGATTAATAACAACAGACTTAAAGTTTATCAGCAGCATTCCTCATTTTTTAAATTATTATATGGCTTACGATGTAATTGTTTTAGGTAGCGGTCCTGGCGGCTATGTAGCTGCAATCCGGGCTTCGCAGTTGGGTCTCAAAACAGCGATCGTGGAAAAAGAAAGTTTAGGCGGCGTTTGTTTGAACTGGGGTTGTATCCCTACAAAAGCTTTGTTGAAAAGTGCACAGGTTTTCGAATATATCAAACACGCGCAGGACTATGGCATTGAAGCCACCGGAAAGCAAAATTTTGAAGCAGTTATTAAACGCAGCCGGGGCGTAGCTGAAAAACAAAGTAAAGGAATTCAATTCCTGATGAAAAAAAATAAGATCGATGTGATCATGGGATTTGGAAAATTAAAAGCCAAAGGACAACTTGAAGTCACTGCAGCAGATGGAAAATCTCAGCTGGTAGAAGCCAAACATATTATTCTGGCAACCGGTGCACGCAGTCGCGAGCTACCGAACCTGCCCATAGATGGAAAAAAAGTAATTGGCTACCGCGAAGCAATGGTTTTGCCACAACAACCTAAAAGCATGATCGTGGTAGGAAGTGGCGCCATCGGAATTGAATTTGCTTATTTCTATAACACGATGGGAACAAAAGTTACGGTCGTTGAATTTTTGCCGAGGATTGTTCCTGTAGAAGATGAGGACATTTCTAAAGAGCTGGAAAAGAATTTTAAAAAGAATGGCATTGATATAATGACGAACAGCGAAGTAACAAAAGTTGACACCAGCGGCAACGGCGTGAAAGCAACGATTAAAACACAATCTGGCGAAGTTACCATTGAAGCAGATGTGGTTTTAAGTGCAGTAGGTGTTTCAGCAAATATTGAAGGCATCGGTCTGGAACAAATGGGTGTTAAATTGGAAAAGGGGAAAATAACCGTTGATAAGTTTTATCAAACCAATGTCCCTGGCATTTATGCCATTGGTGATTGTGCACCGGGGCAGGCACTTGCACACGTTGCCTCCAAAGAAGGAATTATTTGTGCGGAAAATATTGCATTTGCGGAAAAGAAATTCCAGCATAAGCCAGAGCCGATTGATTACAATAACATTCCTGGTTGTACTTATTGCTCACCCGAAATTGCATCTGTTGGTTATACTGAAAAGCAGGCAAAAGATGCAGGGTACGAAGTGAAGGTGGGTAAATTTCCGCTAAGTGTTTCCGGCAAAGCGGGCGCATCGGGTCACCCAGAAGGTTTTGTAAAAGTGATCTTTGATGCGAAATACGGGGAGTGGCTGGGTACCCACATGATCGGATACAATGTAACAGAACTCATAGCACAAACCGTCACTGCCAGGAAACTGGAAACAACTTATCACGAAGTTCTCAATAGCATACATCCGCATCCAACGATCAGCGAAGCCATAAAAGATGCGATTGAAGTAGCTTATGGCGAAGCCATTCATTTATAAAATGGTAAGATGGTCTGACCGTCCCAAAACTTAGGCTCTTCTGAATCAATTCGTAGTCGCTGTTTATACATCTCTCCCCAAATACATTGGTCAGATCGGGACGATCAGACCAGTGGTAAGATGGTCTGACCGTCCCAAAACTTAGGCTCTTCTGAATCAATTCGTAGTCGCTGTTTATAGATCTATCCCCAAATACATTGGTCAGATCGGGACGATCAGACCAGTGATAAGATGGTCTGACCGTCCTGCAACGAAGACCCCTCCGAATCAATTCATAACCGCTATTTTAAACTCCCCATAAAAATACATGAGTCAGATCGGGACGATCAGACTCATGTATTTTTTTTGCCATACCAGAAACTTTTTTGCTGCGTTTGTATTAACCTGAATAAATCCTATGAAAAAAAACTCAGCAACCTGCCTTTGTTTAATGTTTATATCCCTTGTTCTTCATGCACAACACTCACCCGCCATTTTTATAAAATGGGCGCCCGCAAGCCTCGCGGCCGGAAAGGTTACAATCGGTAGTGAATTTAATTTTAAAAGGAAGAACTCCATAGAGCTGTTTATTGGAATACCTGTTTCTACCACCCGCGATTTTGAATATGATGGAAAGAAAAATGATATGCATTTTAAAGCATTTTCTATTCTTGGCGGTTACCGAAGGTATTTAGGCAAGAAACCCTCGTCAGGATTTTATTTTGAGCCATTTGTGAAATATTTAAAGCATGAGGGATCCGGAATACTGGAAAGCAATTTAACCGGAGAAATTGCACGATTTAATACCATTACAAACTATGAATCATTTGGCGCTGGCTTGCAATTGGGTATTCAATTCATTATTGCAAAGCGCGTTTCCCTGGATTTGTTCTTTCTCGGCCCTGAAGCAAATTCTGCCAAGTTTACATCAAGTTCAACTGATATCGCCAACAATCTTCCATGGACTTTTGTACAGGCTCATGAAGCTGAAGATGAAATTAAAGATGCCACCAAAGAAATTCCTCTTATCGGCGATAAGATAGAAGTAACCGTAAATCAAAATAAAAAAACCGTGTACACAAAATATGAAGGGTTTTTGCCAGGTGTACGTGTTGGCGCTTCTATCGGTATACGTTTTTAAAAAACCTGCTTAACAAATAAAGCAGCTTTTAACCCAGTTTATTTATTTTTATGGAATGCAAGTATCGATATGGGAAAAGGAAAGTTTTTTTGCACCCCGGGATGTAATCATTGCCGGTAGTGGGTTTGTTGGGCTTTGGAGCGCGTATTATCTCAAAAAAAAATATCCTAAACTTTCTATTGCCATCATCGAAAGGGGCATGATTCCAACTGGCGCCAGCACACGAAATGCAGGCTTTGCCTGCTTTGGAAGCGCTTCCGAATTATTGGAAGATAGCGTGGCGCTGGGTGAAGAGAAATTGCTCGAACTGGTAGAAATGCGCTATCAGGGCCTGGAACGGATTCAAAAAATATTTAAAAATAACCTTATTGATTTTGATATCTCAGGAGGTTTTGAATTGTTTACCGAACAGGAGGGAATTCAGAAAAAGGAATTGGAAGGAAAAATAAAAAGTCTGAATCACATCCTGACAAAAGTGATCAATAAAAAAAACATCTTTACTTTCTCGGATAAGAAAATAAAAAAATTCGGTTTCCTCGGCGTCTCACATTTGATAGAAAATAAACTGGAAGGGTATTTGCATTCCGGAAAACTTTGTCAATCTCTTCTACAACTGGTGCAGGGAGCCGGCGTAACTGTTTTAAATGGGATTGAAATTACTGGTCATGAGCAGATCGGCGAACATGTAGTTTTGTACACCAATCAGCAAATACATATAACCTGTAGCAAATTGCTGGTTTGCACCAATGCTTTTGCAAAACAGTTATTACCACAATTGAATATTGTACCGGCACGTGGGCAGGTATTGGTGACCTCTGAAGTTTCGAATTTGAAATTCAAAGGCACCTTTCATTATGACAGCGGCTATTATTATTTTCGAAATCTTGGCAAACGTGTTTTACTTGGCGGTGCACGCAATAAAGCCTTTGAGGAAGAAACTTCTTCAACAATGATCATTACAGAAAAAATTCAACAGGAGTTGGAAGTTTTTCTTTCGACGTATATCTTACCGGACACACAGTATCACATTACTGATCGATGGAGCGGGATTATGGGAATGGGACCCGAGAAAATGCCAATCGTTCAAAAAATATCAGACAATGTTTTTTGTGCCGTACGAATGGGTGGAATGGGCGTAGCCCTCGCACCCGTAATCGGCGAAAAAGTAGCTCACCTGATGTTTCAATAATCATCCTTTATTTTGTTCTAAAGGGTCTTGATCAATTTATAGGGCTTGGTCTTTGTTCCGACTCTTATAAAATACAAGCCTTTTTGCAAACCGCTTATATTCAATTGCATTATTGCGGAATTGATGTTTGCCTGCATTACCATTTGCCCGAGGTGATTGTGGATGGTTAGGCGATTGCCGATCAGATCTTTCGCATCGCCAACGTTAAGAGTGATATTCTTACTGGCCGGGTT
>Ga0136634_10000582_pt1 | contig 15459 bp, 12 predicted proteins | sample AntDrymUQ8332106_2_FD_104654 | JGI IMG/M metagenome (GOLD analysis project Ga0136634, IMG submission 104654) | Polar desert sand microbial communities from Dry Valleys, Antarctica - metaG UQ833 (21.06) | ecosystem: Environmental > Terrestrial > Soil > Desert | place: Antarctica: Dry Valley... | reverse complement strand
GTCGACTTGCCCGCACCGTTGGGACCGATGATCGCGTGCCGTTCGCCGCGCGGAACTCGAATCGACACTCCGCGAATCACTTCGGTGCGCCCGAATTTTTTGCTGACAGCGTCGAGCTCAAGTGCGATGTCGCTTGCTGTAGTGCCTTTACTGGCGATGGCGGTTGGGGCGAGCGCGCTCATGGGTTGTCACGCACCCAGTCTTCGATTTCGCGCTGCACGTCATGCCATTGCTGTCGGAAGCGCCGGCGATAGAACTCGAACGCGGTCGCCGCCCCGAAGATCATCACGCCTGCAAATGTCCAGGCCGGCGCGCGTGACGTGTCGAAGATCATGCCGAACAGCCGTATCGAGGGACCCTGCCCGACATCGAGCGTCACGTGATACATCAGCTCGATCACAAGCACTGTTCCGAAAGCAAGGGCTAGTGCGCTTAACAGGACGCCAAGATAGGGATCGCGCAGGCGCCCGAATTTTCTGAACTTCAGCACCCGCAAGTTCATCAGGATCAGACTCGCCAATCCGCCAGGCGCAAACAGCACGAGCAGCACAAAGAACACGCCGAGATACAGTTGCCAGGCTTTGGTGTATTCCGACAGCGCAACTGCAAAGAACACGAACACCACAGCGCCGAGAATCGGGCCAAAGAAAAACGCGGCCCCACCAATGAACGCCGCAAGCAACACTCCACCCGACCGGATTGCGCTGACATTCTCGGCACTGACGATCTCGAAGTTGATCGCCGCAAGTGCACCCGCGATTCCGGCAAAGAACCCCGACAGGATCAACATCAGCCAGCGCACCCGCTGCGGGTTGTAGCCAATGAATTCGGCGCGCTCCGGGTTGTCGCGCACCGCATTGGCGATTCGTCCGAGCGGCGTTTGTGTCAGCGCGTACATCGCGACGATGCTGGCAAAGCACCACACCGCAATCAGGTAATAAACCTGAACCTGTGGCCCAAAGGTGATGCCGGGAATTCCGAGGAACGGCGCGCCGACGGCGCGATCCGCGGTGATGCCTCCCTCGCCACCAAAAAAGCCCGGAAACATTAACGATGCGGCGAATACCATCTCGCCGATTCCGAGCGTGATCATTGCGAACGGCGTGCCAGCTCTTCGCGTGGTCAGATAACCGAATAGCATGCCGAAGAGTGCGCCCGCCGCGCCACCGATCAGCGGCAGCAGCGACGTTGGCCAGATCAAGGTCCCTGCGCCGATCCAACGCAGCGCGTGGATTGCGAAAAAAGCGCCCAAGCCGGAATAGACCGCGTGTCCAAAGCTCAGCATGCCGCTCTGGCCCAGCAGCATGTTGTAGCTCAGCGCGAAAATGATGGTGACGCCCATTTGCGAAAGCAGCGTCAGCGAGAATCCCTTGTTGAAGTACGCGGGCAACAGCAGAAACAGCACGGCTGTCAGTCCCCACACAACCCATCGGCCCAGATTGATTGGCTTGAATGCCAACATCGATGTTGCACCGATCACGCGTCAATCCTCGCGCGTGCCAAGCAAGCCTTTCGGGCGCACGATCAGAATGAGAACAAGAACCAGGTACGGCAATACGGGCGCAACTTGCGACAGGGTCAGCTTCAATACGTCGTAGCCAGGAGTTCCCGCATCGACCACGAGCCCAATCGAGGTCGCCAGCTTGGCAACCGACCAGTCGGACACCTTGCCGAAGCTTTCGAGCAAACCGATCGCCAGCGATGCAATGAATGCACCGGCCAGCGATCCCATGCCGCCCACCACGATCACGACAAATACGATGGCTCCCACGGTGCTTGCCATCGCGGGCTCGGTGACAAACGCATTGCCGCCGACGACACCCGCAAGGCCCGCCAGCGCGCAGCCACCACCGAACACCAGCATGAACACGCGAGGCACGTTGTGCCCCAGCGCTTCAACCTGGTGTGGATGCGTTAGCGCCGCCTGGATCACCAATCCAATTCGCGTGCGCGTCAGGATCAACCAAAGCGCGATCAGGATCGCAACGGCAACCGCCATCATGAACATCCGGTACTCGGGAAAAGTGATGTCATAGCGCTGCAGCCAGCGCACTGGACCATCGAGCTCGGGTGGGACTCGGTAGGCGACGGCCGCGCGGCCCCAGATCACCTGCACCAATTCAACAATGATGTAGGAAAGGCCGAACGTGAACAGCAGTTCAGGGAGGTGCCCCCATTTGTGCACGCGTCGCAAGCCCCAGCGCTCGACGGCCGCGCCGAGGAAAAAGAGTGCGAGCGGTGCCAGTACCAGCGCCGGCCAGAAACCGAGCCAGCTGCTGATCTGGTAGGCCACATAGGCGCCGAGCATGTAGAAGCTCGCGTGGGCAAAATTCAACACGCCCATCATCGAGAAGATCAGGGTCAAGCCAGCGGCCAGCATGAACAGCAGCAAGCCGTAGCTGATGCCGTACAAAGCCTGGCTGACGAGTGCTTCCATCAGAAGTTATATCCCGCTCTTTCAAAGCGACGCCAAAAAAAGGGCCCGGTGACCCGGGCCGCTGTTGGCATTCTGAAGTCAGGAGCGCGCGGGCCGCTTCATGTTGCAACTCGTGGGCTGGGTCGCCACGTAAGTCGGATACGCGACAGCGGTTGCCCAGGTGAAGCCCGTTTTCTCAATATCGTGCTTGTTGGCGCCGCCTACTTTGGTCCAGGACGAAAGCCAGAGAGGTTGCAGCAGTTGATGGTCGGAAGCACGCATCTCGATATCACCGTGCATGCTGGTGAGCTTGGCGCCTTCCATTGCGTAAGCAACGCGCAAAGGATCGGTCGATCCGGTCCGCTTCATCGCATCGGCGAGCAGCGTCAGCGACGTGTAAGTGGCGACCGTATAGAACTCCTCGTTAAAACGCTTCTTGAAATCGAGATAAATCTGCTCACCCGGGTAACCCGTGATGTTCGGGTGCCAGTAGGAAATCATGTGCATCCGGTTCTCGCCGGCTGGGCCGACTGCGGTCGGTGTGCCGATAACGCCGGCGTAATAAGTGTAGAAGTTCGCATTGAGCCCGGCTTCTCGCGCGGCGCGCACGAGGAGCGCGAGATCCGGACCCCAGTTGCCGGTGATCACGGTGTCGGCATTGGCTGCCTTCATCTTCGCAATGTAAGGCGCGAAATCACGTACCTGGCCCAGCGGGTGCAAATCATCACCAACCACTTTCACGTCAGGCCGCTTGCGCGCCAGCAGCTCCTTCGCGACGCGCGACACCTGGTGACCGTGCGAATAATTCTGGTTGATAAGGAAGACGTTCTTCACCTCGGAGCGATCCTTGATGTAGGCGGTCAACGCTTCCATTTTCATATCGGTGTTGGCGTCGAATCGAAAATGCCAGAAGCTGCACTTGCTATTGGTCAGGTCGGGATCAACCGCCGCGTAGTTCAGAAACACGATCGCCTGATTCGGGTTGCGCTCGTTGTGCTTGTCGATCGCATCGATCAACGCCAGCGCTGCGCCCGAACCCTGGCCCTGCACGACGTAGCGGATGCCCTGATCGATCACCTGCTTCAGCGCCGTCAACGTTTCCTGCGGCGACGCCTTGTTATCAAACGCGGCCATTTCGAACTTCACACCAGGCCCCGCCAACTGCTGCGCGTTGACGAGATCGGCGCTGAACTGAAAATGCTTCAGCAGATTTGCGCCGACGCCTGCAAACGGGCCCGATTGCGGATCGATGTAAGCGATCCGTACCGTTTGCGTTGCGGAAGTGGCTGGTGCCGATTTGGAAGCCGCCGACTTTGTCTGCGCCATCGCGTAGCTGGCGAAAGCGAGCGCACCTGCTGTAGCTAACCCCGTGATGATGTGCCGGCGTTTCATGGTTTGTCTCCTATTGTTTTGTGATGCACACAGAATACTCAAACAACGGGCCGTCCTGTAAACAACTACGCACCAGGCAAGCGGTGCGCGCGAAACTGGTCGCGCAGCTTCGTCTTCAAAATCTTGCCGGTAGCGCCTAGCGGCAATGCTTCAACGAAGACGACGTCATCGGGCACCTGCCAGCGCGCCACTTTGCCAGCGTAGTGCGCCAATACATCGTCGCGCGTCACGCTCGCGCCTGGCTTCTTGACCACAACGAGCAGGGGCCGTTCGTCCCATTTCGGATGTGCCGCGGCGATGCACGCCGCCATTGCGACCGCCGGGTGCGACACGGCGATGTTTTCGATTTCAATCGAGCTGATCCACTCGCCGCCGGACTTTATAACGTCCTTGCTGCGGTCCGTGATCTGCATGTAACCATCGGCGTCGATATTTGACACGTCGCCGGTTGGAAACCAGTGCTTGTTCTGCTTGTCATCCACCAGCGGGCTGCCTTCGCCGCTCTTGTAATAGTCACGCACCACCCACGGTCCGCGGACGAGCAAGTTACCGAACGCGATGCCGTCCCACGGCAGGTCGACGCCGTCGCCGTCGACAATCTTCATATCCACACCGTAAAGCGCCCTGCCCTGCTTGCTTTGCACCGGAGCACGCTCCGCCGGCGACCACGCCGCATGCTTGTGCTTGAACGTGCAGGTGGTGCCGAGCGGGCTCATCTCGGTCATGCCCCACGCGTGCAGCACCTGCACGCGGTATTTTTGCTGGAACAGCTGAATCATGGCCGGGGGACACGCTGAGCCGCCGATCACCGTTCGGTTCATCGTTGAGAACTTAAGGTTGTTCGTTTCGGTATAGGCCAGCAGCGATTGCCAGACGGTCGGTACGCCCGCGGAGAAAGTCACCTTCTCGCTTTCGAACAGCTCGTGCAGCGATTTGCCGTCCAGAAACGGGCCGGGAAAGACGAGCTTCGCACCCACCATCGCAGCGATGTAGGGCAGTCCCCACGCGTTGACATGAAACATCGGAACCACCGGCAGAATCACATCGCGTGCTGAAAGGTTCAACGCGTCAGGCAGCGCAGAAGCGAGCGTGTGCAATATCGTCGATCGGTGCCCATATAGGACGCCTTTCGGATGGCCCGTGGTGCCTGACGTGTAGCAGAGCGACGATGCCGCGTTTTCGTCGAACTCTGGCCACGTGAACTCGCCAGTTTGCGCGTCAATCAAGTCTTCGTAGCAGAGCACCCCATCTGCGGCCTCTATCTTTGCAGCAGGCATGTGGTTGGGTTGCGCAAGTGCAACCCAATGCTTGACCGTCTTGCACAGCGGCGCAATGGATTGAATCACCGGCAAGAACGTCAGATCAAAAAAGACCGCCCGATCCTCGGCATGATTGACAATCCACGCAATCTGCTCGGCGTGCAGACGCGGATTGATCGTATGCAGAACGCTTCCCGCGCCCGAGACCGCGTAGTACAGCTCCATGTGGCGATAGCCATTCCATGCGACAGTCGCGACGCGGTCACCCCGATCGATTCCTAGCTCTGCAAGCGCGTTGGCCAGCCGGCGGGATCGTCGGTGCAGCTCGTGATAGGTGGTGCGATGAATGTCGCCCTCCACCCGCCGCGACACTATTTCAGAGTCGCCATGATGCCGGTCCGCGTGCTCGATCAGCGACGAGATCAGCAGCGGCATCTGCATCATCAGGCTTTGCAACATCGTGATGTCTCCCTGGGCCGGTGTTTGTAAATCAGCGGTCCCGACCGCATATGCTGGTGATTCAATCAACCGCCGTCAAGCTCATACAATGACACGCGGTTTCGGAGAACCTTGTGGACTCATCATTGGTCGCTGAACAGATCACGCCGACATCGGTTGCAACCCCGGTTGATCTGGGACTGCGTTTCGATAATTCATTTGCGCGATTGCCTGGCGCGTTTTACACGCGATTGGCGCCGACCGGGCTTCCCGATCCGTATCTGGTCGGTTATTCAGAATCCGCCGCCGCCCTGATTGGGGTTAGTGCTAAGGCAAACCGGCAGACGCTGGTCGATGTGATTGCGGGGAATCGTCCACTCGCTGGTACCGACCCCTTGGCTGCCGTGTATTCGGGCCATCAGTTTGGCGTTTACGTACCACGCCTCGGCGACGGCCGCGCGTTGCTGCTCGGCGAAGCGATCGGACCATCGGGTGAACACTGGGAGCTGCAGCTCAAGGGCGCGGGCAAGACGCCTTATTCGCGGATGGGCGACGGACGCGCGGTGTTGCGTTCTTCGATTCGTGAATTTCTAGGATCCGAGGCTTTGCATCACCTTGGTGTTCCCACCACGCGCGCCTTGGCCGTTGTCGGTTCGGATCAGCCGGTTTTCCGGGAAACCACGGAGACCGCCGCGGTCGTGCTGCGCATGTCGCCGAGCTTTGTTCGCTTTGGTTCTTTCGAATATTTTTACTGGACGCAGCAGCACGATTCATTGCGGCAGCTTGCGGACTACGTCATGGATCACTTCTATCCGGAATGTCGGGACGACCCACAACCGTACCTGGCCTTTCTCGAGCAGGTCGCCCGGCGTACAGCACGACTTGTTGCGCACTGGCAAGGCGTCGGTTTCTGTCATGGTGTCTTGAACACCGACAATATGTCGGTCCTCGGCCTCACGATCGATTACGGCCCGTTCGCGTTCATGGATTCATTCGACGCCGGGTATATCTGCAATCACAGCGACGTCAACGGACGCTACGCCTACAACATGCAGCCGCAGATCGCCCACTGGAATTTGTATGCGCTCGGGCAGGCGCTGGTTGGGCTTACCGACGATATTGACGCGACGAAAGCGGCCATTGATAGCTACCTCGAAGAATATTCGCGCGCCGCGAGTGCAATGTTTTGCGCCAAGCTTGGGCTCGAGACAATGCAGTCCAACGACGATTCGCTTGTCACCGGCGTTATTGATCTGCTGCAGGCCGAACACACCGATTGGACGAACTTTTGGCGCATGCTGTCGACTTTCCGGGTCGACGGAAGCGACGGCCACGCAGTGCGCGATTCATTTATCGACCGAGCCCGATTCGATGTATGGGCTATTCGATATCGGGAAAGGCTGCGCGCTGAGGGCTCGGTCGACACTGAGCGCGCAAAGCGAATGAATCGAGTTAACCCGAAGTACATTTTGCGCAACCACCTCGCGGAAGTTGCAATTCGCGCCGCAGGCGCCAGCACTTCGATCGGTGGCGGCACGCGCGATTTCTCTGAAGTGGAGCGGTTGCTGAAAGTTCTCGAGCGGCCGTACGACGAACTCCCGGAATTTGAATCCTATGCGCATGACCCTCCCGACTGGGCCCGGACGCTCGAGCTCTCCTGCTCCTCCTGAGGCTACGATGAACGACCCGGTGACAAAAGTGAACAAGTCAAAGTCCGAATGGCAACAGCAGTTGTCGGCCGACGAGTACGCGGTGACGCGCGAAAAAGGCACTGAACGTGCATTTTCCGGCCGCTACTGGGACCATCACGACGAGGGCATTTATCGCTGCGTGTGCTGCGGAACGCCGCTTTTCGCGTCTGATACAAAATTTGATTCCGGGTGCGGCTGGCCCAGTTACTTCAAGGCGCTCGACCCTGCCAACGTGCGCGAGGAGCGCGACGCTTCACACGGCATGACGCGTACCGAAATCATTTGCAATATCTGCGATGCGCACCTGGGCCACGTTTTCCCGGATGGCCCGCCGCCCACGGGTTTGCGTTACTGCATCAACTCGGCATCGTTGCAGTTCGAACCGCAGAAGATCGTCAAGACGTGAAGCTTCTCTTCGATCTGTTCCCGGTTGCCGCATTTTTTATCGCTTACCGAATCGGAAAAGGATTCCCGGAGCAATCGGCGGTGTTTGTCGCCGCGCTGATTGGGCCCGCTAGCGCAACAGCTGCCTTTCCAGATCTGGTTGCTGTGATCGTCGCCACCACGGTGGCAATCGCCGCGACGCTGATTCAGGTCGGATGGCTGCTGGCGCGCGGCCAACGCGTCAAACCCATGCTGTGGCTGTCTGCGATCTTGATCATCGCGTTCGGAGGAATGACGATATGGCTACAGAATGAGTTGTTTATCAAATGGAAGCCGAGCCTGCTGTACTGGAGCTTTGCGTTGATCCTCGTCGGCGGCCGGTTGCTATTTCGACGCAATTTGCTCGCATCTCTGCTCGGCTCCGAACTGACGCTGGCGCCGCCGGTATGGGATCGCCTGCTGTGGCTCTGGGCAGGATTCTTTGCGTGCCTCGGTGCCGCCAATCTCTATGTTGCCTACCAATTTACGACGGAACAGTGGGTGGACTTCAAGACGTTTGGGCTGATGGGTATTACGTTCGCGTTCGTGATCGGGCTCGGCATTTACCTCAGCCGTCATATCAAGGAGCCCGCCGCCGATGTCTGACGACACGATTGCGAAGATTCGCGAAAGAATGTCTGCGCTCGAGCCGCTGGCATTAGAGGTCATCGACGACAGTGCGCAGCATCGTGGGCACGCCGGGGCAGCGAGCGGCGGCGGTCACTATCAATTGCGCATTGCCAGCGCGCAGTTCACGGGCAAATCGCGGGTGGCGCGGCATCGCCTCGTGTATGATCTTTTGACCGATTTGATGCAGCGCGAAATTCATGCGCTCGCAATGAACCTGCAGGCTCCCGGCGAGGTCGAACCGGCGGCTCTTTCAGGTTTTACCAACTTCGAACATTCTTCTGGATCCTAGTTACTTATGGAACGAAACCGACTGATGCAACGTAGCGCCGCCTTTGCCGCACTTGCGCTGGCCAGCAGCATTGCAATCGCGCAGAACGTCGCGGTCATCAATAACAAGCCGATTCCCAAAGCGCGCGAAGATGCTTGGGTAAAAGAGCTGACCAAACAGGGGCAGGCGGATTCGCCCGAACTCCGCAAGCAGGTCAAGGATCGTCTGATCCAGAACGAGATCCTGCTGCAGGAAGCTCAGCGGCGTGGCGTCGCAGAGCGTGCCGAAGTGAAGTTCATGCTGGATGTACAGCGTCAGAACACCCTGATTCAGGCGCTGCTGCGCGACGAGGTCGAGAAGGCTCCGGTGACTGATGCGCAGATCAAGGCGGCGTACGAGCAGCAGAAAACGAAGGTGGGCGGCAAGGAATATCGTGCGCGCCATATCCTCGTAGAGAAAGAGGACGAAGCCAAGACAATCACCGAGCAGTTGAAGAAGGGCGCAAAGTTTGAGGAGCTTGCAAAAGGCTCAAAAGACACTGGTTCTGCTAAAAATGGCGGCGACCTGGACTGGGCTGCACCAGACTCGTACGTCAAACCATTTTCCGATGCGCTGACCAAGTTGACCAAAGGTCAGGTCACGGATGCGCCGGTGCAAACCCAGTTTGGATGGCACGTGATTCGTCTCGACGACGTCCGGGATACGCAGTTCCCAGCGCTCGAGCAGGTGACGCCGCAAATCCGCGAAGGCCTTCAGCAGCAACGCGTACAGACGTTTGTTGAAGGACTACGTAAAAACGCCAAGATCCAGTAGGCACCTAACTTGCTTTCTAGAGGCGTCGGCCGCCAGTTTACGGCGGCTGTAAATCAGTTGGCTGCGTTGACGCCAGCTTTTTGACGACTACAACGAGGAAAACAACTATGAATAAGTTAGTCTCGATCGCAGTGGGCGCGGCAATTCTGGGCGCAAGCGCTGTTGCTGGCGCGCAAACCAGCGGCACGATGAAGCCCGGTGAAAGCATGACCCCAAGCGCAACCACGGGCAGCACCGCCGGCCGTAGCGTCGACTTCAAAAAGATGGATACCAACAACGACGGTTGGGTTTCGCGCGAGGAATATCTTGGCTTTTACGGCACAAGGTATGACGGCATGAAGCGCAATGACAAAGGTTGGGTGTCATGGTCCGACATGCAGCAAAGCGACGGCCGTTTTTTCCAGCCGGGTACCTCAAGCAATACGACGGGTAACCCGACAACGGATCGCGCCGGCACGAAGGGCGGGAGCGGCAACCCACCTGCAACGGGTGGCGGTTCGAAGTAATCGCAGTTCGTAGTTGAAGTTCATCGGGCCGCTTATGCGGCCCGATTTATTTGTGCTGTCAGTTCACTGCTGATGGCCCGCTACCCGACCCAGCGGCGCGCGTTTCTGAAAATCTGCATCCATGGAGAGTGCTCGCCGAGCCCTTGCGGTTGCCAGGACATCTGGACAGTGCGAAAGACACGTTCCGGATGTGGCATCACGATCGTAAATCGGCCATCTGCGGTCGTGAAACCGCATTGCCCGCCAGGCGAACCGTTCGGATTAAATGGGTAGTCATCAGTTGGCCGCGCGTGCGAATCGACGTAGTTGATCGCACACATTGCGTTTTGTTGCTCGCTTTCGCGGTCGAACACTGCCCGGCCTTCTCCGTGCGCGTTTGCAATCGGCGCCACGCTGCCCGACATGCCGTTAAAAAACAGCGACGGCGAATCTGCAATTCGAACCTGCACGAGACGCCCTTCGTACTGCTCCGACGTGTTTCTTTCGAAGCGCGGCCAATGGCGCGCGCCGGGTATCAACGCCTTCAGGCGGCTCATCATCTGACAGCCATTACAGACGCCGAGTGCAAACGTGTCCTCGCGCGAGAAGAAATCTACGAACATCTCGGACAGTGACGCGCGATGCAGAATCGTTTGCGCCCACCCGCCGCCGGCTCCCAGCACATCACCGTATGAAAACCCGCCGCACGCAACAACACCTTTGAAATCTGCAAGTGATTGACGGCCATCGATCAGATCGGTCATATGGACGTCGACTGACGCGAAGCCCGCGCGATCAAAGGCGTAGGCCATCTCAGTCTGGCTGTTGACGCCCTGCTCCCGCAAAATTGCAACGCGCGGACGCGGACCCGTCGAGATGAACGGCGCTGCAACGTCCTCTTCAGGGTCGAATGTCAGCTGCATCGACAACCCGAGGTCATCTGCAGCAGCGCCGGCACGTGCGTACTCGCGGTCTGCACAGTCGGGGTTGTCGCGCATTCGCGCAATCCGCCATGACGTTTCGCTCCAAACGGTTTGCAGCTCCGCCCGCGGCCTCGAGAACACTGGCTTTGCGTCGCACCAGAACTCGATTACGTCGGTCGAGTTGGGCCGGCCAATGATTTGCGTCTGCGCGCCAAGACCGGCTTTTCGAAACGTTTCAATCACGGCGCTCTTCTCGCTCTCGCGTACCTGCAAGACCGTGCCCAGCTCTTCGCTGAATAGTGCCTTGAGCAGGAGTTCGTTGCGCCGCACCGCCACCTGCTCGGCCCGAATCTTGAAGTCGCCCCAGTCCTCAGCGACCGGATCGACAGTGAGCACATCAAGGGTGACGCTGATTCCCACGTGGCCGGCGAACGCCATCTCGATCAGCGCTGTAAATAGTCCGCCGTCCGAGCGGTCGTGGTACGCGAGCACCTGTCGATCCTTTCGCAACTGACGCAACACATCGAGTAGCGCAACAAGCCGTTCGGGTCGATCGAGGTCCGGACATTCGTTGCCGATCTGTTGCGTGACCTGCGCCAAGATGGAGCCGCCCATTCGATTACGTCCGGCCCCGAGATCCACCACTAGCAGCACCGTATCGTTGTCGGCAACAAGCTGCGGAGTCAGCGAATGCCGAACGTCGTCGACCGCTGCGGCCGCGCTTGCGATCAGCGAAATCGGCGCGATGACGGTCTTTTCGAACTCGCCATCACGCCATGTGCTCTTCATCGACAGCGAATCCTTGCCGACCGGCACACTGATTCCCAGCGCTATGCACAATTCGCTCGCGGCGTGCACAGCGTCAAATAACTTTGCATCTTCGCCCGCCACGCCGCACGCTGCCATCCAGTTGGCGGAGATCTTGATGTCCTTCAGTTTCACATCTGCTGCCGCAATATTGGTCAGCGCTTCGCCGATGGCCATTCTCGATGCCGCTGCTGGATCAATGACTGCAAGAGGTGTCCGCTCACCGATTGCCATTGCTTCACCGGCGTAGCCGTCAAAGCTCAGCGTGGTGACAGCGCAATCGGCTACCGGTACCTGCCACGGCCCAACCATCGAATCGCGGCAACTCATTCCGCCGACGGTACGATCGCCGATTGTCACCAGAAACGATTTGCTGCCAACCGTCGGATGCCGGAGCACATCGAGCGCGCACTGCTCGATACGTATTCCGGAGCCATCGAATTCCGGCAATTGCGTTGGCACATGAAATACGTCCCGGTGTGTGCGCGGCGGCTTCCCCAGCAACACATCCATCGGCATATCGACGGCGAGCACGCCACCACCGCTCTCGATTCGCAGCTGCGCATCATCGCTAATGTGGCCGATCACTGCATACGGGCAGCGTTCGCGCTCCGCGATCCAGCCAAAAGCAGTTAAATGCTCGGGCGCAATCGCTAGCGCGTAGCGTTCCTGCGCTTCGTTGCACCAGATCTCGAGCGGACTCATGCCGCTCTCCTCGACTGGGATCGCATCCAACACAAACCGCGCGCCACGCTTGGATTGATCAGCCAGCTCGGGCATTGCATTGGATAGGCCGCCTGCGCCTACGTCATGAATTGACAGCACCGGGTTGCGATCACCGAGTGCCCAGCAGCGATCGATAACCTCCTGCGCGCGCCGCTGCATCTCGGGGTTGCCACGCTGCACCGAATCGAAATCGAGCTCGGTCGTGTTGGTCCCCGCGCCGACGCTCGACGCTGCTCCTCCGCCCAGCCCGATCCGCATGCCCGGCCCGCCGAGCTGGATCAGCAATGTTCCAGGCGGCAGGTCGTGCTTACGCACCTGGGCATCTTCAATGTTGCCGATTCCGCCGGCGATCATGATCGGCTTGTGATATCCGTAACGCGTGCCTCCCACGTTTTGCTCGTAGCTGCGAAAATAGCCGATCAGGTTCGGACGGCCGAACTCGTTGTTAAATGCAGCCGCACCGATCGGCCCGTCGACCATGATCGCTAACGCGTCCGCGATCCGCGCAGGGAAGCCGAGGTCGCTATTTGCGCGACGATCGGACGCAGCGACATCGGCGTCACTTTCCCAAGCATGGCGCATCTCGGGAATACGCAGATGAGAAACCGAAAAGCCGCATAGCCCAGCCTTCGGCTTTGCACCGCGCCCCGTCGCGCCCTCGTCGCGGATCTCGCCGCCAGCGCCGGTCGCGGCACCCGAAAACGGAGAGATTGCGGTCGGATGATTGTGGGTCTCGACCTTGAACACCGTGTGCGTGAGTTGCTCGACCGATGCATAGTCGACGCCGACGGCGTGTGCGCTGAGCGGGAAAAATCGTTTGACGACGCGGCCCTGCAGCACGGCCGAGTTGTCGCTGTACGCGACCACGGTCCCTTGCGGGGCAGCCCGGTGGGTTGCGCGAATCATGTCAAACAACGTGGCGTTCTGTGGTTCGCCGTCAATTGTCCAGCTTGCGTTGAAGATTTTGTGCCGACAATGCTCGGAGTTCGCCTGCGCAAACATCATCAGTTCGACGTCGGTCGGGTCGCGCTGCATCCGCACAAATGCATCGAGCAGATAGTCGATCTCGTCGTCGGACAGCGCGAGGCCCATCTCCGCATTGGCGTACGCGAGTGCAGCGCGCCGTTGCGCCAACACCGGCACGGTCTGCATCGCTTTGCCCGGAAGCTTCTGAAATATGGAAGCCGGGTCAGTGCCTTCTTCCAATACCGTTTCAGTCATCCGGTCGTGCAGAGTCGATTCAATGCGCGCTGCACGATCGAAATCCTGTGCAGGTTTCGCCAGCCGCGAATGCCTGAACCCGATGTGATACAGCGTGCCGCGCTCTAGCCTCTGGACGTTCAACAACCCGGTGTTGTGCGCGATATCCGTCGCTTTGCTCGCCCAGGGCGCGATCGTTCCCAGTCTCGGTACGATCGTGACCGTTAAGTCATCCTGTGAAATCGGGGGCGGCCCAGCATCGCCATACCTCAGCAGCGCGTCCAGTCGCGCGCGATCAACGCTGTCAAGTGGCGCACGCAGATGCACGAAGTGAACAAACGTTGCGCGGATCGCGCGTGCAGAGGCGTCAATCAGCTGAATCCTTGCCAGCAGGCGCGCCGCGCGAAATGCGGATAGCGCCCTGGGTCCCGGCAGCGCTAAGAACGTCGCATCTGAAGTCATTATGGGAGACAAGCGCGCGCTCGCAGTTGCAGCGTTGAACTGGAACACGAAGGAGCGCACGATTATAGCGGTGCGTGTCGTTTCGACCACGCGCAAGGGTCAAGCGGCGATACAGTCCTCGCGCCAGTACGACGTCTGCGCTGCCGCCAAGGCGCGCAACATCGCCATATTGCAATCAAGCTGCGAGATATCGAGCGCTTCGAGCTGCTTGCGGCTCGCCACCGGGTCGTTCCGCTCGACTGCCTCTGCGAGAGACAGGTAGGGTGCGCATGGCCCGGCGCGCTCCGCCAGAGCCGCTTCGACGTTCAGTGGCAATTTCGCCCTTTGCAGCAAACGGGGAAAAGCAGTGCCCGTCATGCGGTCGAGGACCGAAAACGCGCCTGTCTGAAATAAGGATTCACGCAACTCCGCACCCTGACGGCTGCAGCTTGCGAGGTGTTCGAGAAATAGACCGCGGCGAATTCCAGCGTGCATCAAAGGTAGCGTGTCCGCGCATTGGGTGGATACGCGCAGCATGCGAGAGAGCCATCGGGTCAGCTTGGCATGGCCAAGCATCATCACAGCGCGCTTAACCGACGCAATCTGCATCGGCACCGCGAAGGCGGCTGAATTGACGAATCGGATCAGCTCGAACGTCAGCGCAGCATCTCGCTTGATGGTCGACTCGATCGCGTCGAAATCGGCGCGATCGTGTGCAAGCCGCAGCAGTTCGAGTACCGCCGCCTGGCCGGGCTGCGGTGGCCGCTCTATCGTGGAGTGCGCTTCGTCCATTGGCAACCCGACGCTCGCGACGGCGCCGCGTTCGTACGCCGACTGCAGCTCCTCGGTGCGAAACGCGCCCGTGATAATGAACGGCATGCGGCGCAGGACGCCGGGGGGCGGGGCGACATTGCCGCCGTCACTGCGTCGGCGGCGATCTTCAGTTATGTGAATCATTGCGTAGCTGAAGCAGTTGAGCAGAGCGGGCGGAAGCGGAACATCCGGCCGCCCGCGCAACGCCATCTTGATGCCGCGCCGGTGTGCGCGTTGGACAAGTCCCTGCATCAGCGGATCCCGCAGCGCGATGGTTGGGATCTCGACTACTGCGTTGCGCGGCGCCTGCCACTCGAGCAATGAGTCGTCGAGCTGAGCATCGAGCGGCGCGACCAGGACCGGCGTGCGCGAGTCCGGCCACATGCCACTCAACTGATCCAGAATCAAACCAATGGGCAGCCGATCGCTAGGCTTGATCGACAGCATGGTCAGGCGGGTGCCGAACGTGTGTCGATCGCGATCGATCAGCGGCGCATAGCTCATCGAAAGCGAGCCCAAAACGGGCGTCAATCCAAGGCGGTCGGGCGCATTCATATGTGCGCATTATTTGCGCGCGCGAGCGACTCGCGTAGAGGGAATTTCGACTACGGCAAGGTCTATTTGCTGTGTTCGAACCGTTTCATTTTGTTCCGAAGCCGCCGCCGCCCGGAGTTTGAATAACAAAGACGTCATTGACGTTCATTTCGGCCGATCCAATGTGCGTCAAGTGCTCG
>Ga0136634_10000581_pt1 | contig 15465 bp, 10 predicted proteins | sample AntDrymUQ8332106_2_FD_104654 | JGI IMG/M metagenome (GOLD analysis project Ga0136634, IMG submission 104654) | Polar desert sand microbial communities from Dry Valleys, Antarctica - metaG UQ833 (21.06) | ecosystem: Environmental > Terrestrial > Soil > Desert | place: Antarctica: Dry Valley... | reverse complement strand
CAGATGGTATCAGAGCTCATATGAGGCAACTTGCATTATATGGAGCAAGTACCGCAATTTCAGATCCTACTATAAATTCCTATATACAGGCCAACCCCTATGATGCTGCCAATGCATTGCAACAGATTAATACGCAATATTGGGTGGCGTCATTTTTAAATGGTCCTGAAGCCTGGGCAAATTTTCGACGTTCCGGATTTCCTGTATTAACACCAAATCCGTTTCCCGGAAGTGATCTCAAAACCGAAAAGTTCATTCGCAGGTTGACTTATCCTGATTCAGAATCAAGTGTAAATAGAGAGAATGTACAAAAAGCGATTGCCAGTCAGGGTCCGGATATACTTGATACAAGAGTTTGGTGGGATGTAAAATAGACTATTGAAAAAATGATTTGTATTGAATGTTTTAATGTTATCATGTTTCCGGAAAATGATTAGCAATGAGAAAACTTAATAAAAGAGTTTCTACTCCAACGAAGAGTAGGAGTGAAACGATAACTTCTACTTTGCCCGCTCAATTTCCTGGCAGTGCTAATGAAAACCGGAGGAGTTTTATTAAAAATGCTGCATTGGGTAGTCTCGGTCTGGGTGCTGCAGCACTTATTGCTTTTCCTAAATCCAGTGCTGCTGAATCCTTAAGCTCTGTGCCATCTCCTGTCAGAACGCCGATTATTGACATGCATCTTCACTGCTTTGCTGGTGAAGCAGATACCCGGTTTCCTTATCACAAAAATGCACCTAGCAGGCCCGCCGGCATTGCTTCGCCAGAGCAACTGTTATTATGTATGAACGGTGCAGGCGTCGACTATGCCGTTGTTGTTAGTCCGGAACCTTATCAGGATGATCATCGCTATCTTGAACACTGTCTGGAAGTAGGCAATGGTCGACTAAAAGGAACAATATTGGTCTTTGCAGATCATCCAAACTCAGTAAGTCAGCTTCCTCATCTCGCAAAGCGGGGAGACATCATAGCCGTTCGCATCCATGCGTGGAAACCGGATCGCCTGCCACCTTTTGGTAAACCTGCACTTCGCGAGTTATGGAAATTAGCTGCAGACAATGGACTTGCCGTACAGCTGCATTTTGAACCGCAATACGCTGCAGGCTTTGAACCGCTGATAAAAGAATTTAAAAATACACCTGTAATCATTGATCATCTTGGCAGGCCGTTGCAGGCACGCTCGCCACAGGAATATGCACTTGTAGAAAGATGGGGCGATCTTCCCAACACGATCATAAAAATATCATCACTGGGAACAGTATACGATCATCCAACCCCCGAATTAAAACCTTATGTGAATCAAATGATTACTGCTTATGGACTGGAGAGAATGATTTATGGTGGAGGCTTCAACGAAAAGGCGACACCGGAAAGCTATCGTGCTGTGCGGGAGTACACGCGGAGTTATATTGCTAAATTTTCTGAGGCAGACCAGGCGAATGTTCTTGGCGGAAATGCATCCCGGCTGCTTTGCAGGGGGTGGTGATCTCTGGTATCATGTTACGGATACTATGTCTTATCAGTTTAAAGTTTAATTGTTTAAGGTTTAACGTTCTTTAGTATTAAAATCTCTCTATTCTAAAGCCATATTTTTTGGCGAGCAAAACTTTAAATTTTAGACCTTAAACTTTAAACGAGTCAATAAATTAAATTGAATACATTGAAAAATTTAAAAAACCGGATCAAACAGGGAGAAGCTGTAAACGGATGTTGGCTAAATCTTGGAAGTTCTGTAACTGCTGAATTGGTTGGATTGGCAGGGTTTGATTGGGTTCTTATAGACCTTGAACATGGAGCCGGTGAAGAGAAGGATGTGCTGTCACAGCTTCAGGCTCTTGAGCACACAAATACTGCTACCATTATAAGAGTGGAAAGTTCTGACCGCCAAAGAATACACCGGGTTCTTGATTTTGGAGCTGAAGGTGTAATGTGCCCCAGGGTAAATAACCTTGAAGAAGCTAAAATGGTTGTAAGTGGTTTAAGATATCCACCCGAAGGAACCAGGGGTGTTGCTAAAATGGTTCGTGCCACTGGCTTCGGAAAAAACTTTGTTGAATATAGCAGCACAGCAAATAATAATATTATTGGAATAGTTCAAATTGAAACCCTCGAAGTACTCAATCATCTTGATGAAATTGCGGCGCTTGATGGAGTGGATGTTCTTTTTATAGGACCTGCCGATCTTACCATGGCATTGGGAATTTTTGGTCAATTTGATCATAAACTATTTAAAGATGCTCTGAAAGCTACTGTCGATGCGGCTCAAAAAGCCGGTAAGGCTACCGGGATTCTTTTATTTAACCCAGATGATTACAATATATATTATGAACAGGGCATGAGGTTTATTGCCTGTGGTGCAGATGCAAGTTTTGTAGCAGAAGGTTCCCGAAACATGGCTGCAAAATTAAATTCCATAAGGGATAAATTAATCCAATAAAAATATCATAATGCCTTTATTTTTCACAGATCCTTTATTTATTTTATTAGTTGGTGTACTTATAGTTGTAGGTGGGATTATCGGTTTAAAGTTGCATCCTTTCCTGGCATTGTTGCTTGGAGCCTTGGTGGTAGCATACATGACACCTGGTTCTGCTGTTGAACAATTTGCGATCGATAAGGGATCCACTCCGGCCGCTGCATTGCAAATGTCCAAAAGAACTATTGGTGAACGTGTTGCTCTAGAATTTGGAAACACTACCGGCAAAATTGGAATTTTGATTGCGATGGCAGCGATTATTGGAAAATGTATGCTCGAAAGTGGAGCGGCAGAACGCATTATTCGTTCCATTTTAAAAGCCATTGGTATGGATAAAGCACCGGTTGCATTTTTAATCAGTGGATTTTTTATTGGCATACCTGTATTTTTTGATACTGTTATTTTCCTGATGATGCCGCTCGCCAAAGCCATGTCTTTACGCATTGGAAAAAATTATCTATTGCTTGTGCTTTCAGTGATTGCAGGTGCAATGATGGCAAACTCACTGGTGCCTCCTGCTCCTGGTCCGTTGTTTTTAGTCGGTGCCATGCAGATACCCATTGGGCTGATGATTGTTGCGGGTTGCATATTGGGAATTATGACTGCTACATCTGGCTATTTGTTTGCCGTGTGGGCCAATAAGAAATGGATTATTCCGGTAAGAGATTCATTGGATGCGAGATTAGAAGATATAAAATTAAATGCTGCAAAATCGGATTCACAACTTCCTCCTTTATGGTCTTCTCTTCTTCCAATCTTAATCCCGGTTTTATTTATTTGTGCAGATACTTTTTTAAATGTGTCATCAACCACTGGCAATTCCTCGTATTTACTAGATGCACTCGTAAGATTTGTTCACTTTTTTGGCGATAAAAATATTGCATTGGTTACAGCCGGCCTGATTGCACTCCTGTTGTTGGTAATACGCAAAAGAGGTACTGAATATGACTTCTCGAATTTTGTTCAGGTGGCATTGATGAGTGGAGGAGGAATTATATTGATTACCGCTGCCGGCGGTGCTTTCGGTGGAATGCTACAGCAAACCGGCATCAGTTCTCAAATTGCAAGACTGACCCAGGATTATCAAATGGCTTTAATTCCACTGGCATTCATCATTGCAGCCGTTGTGCGCACGGCACAAGGTTCTGCAACGGTGGCCTTAATTACTGCATCCGGAATTTTAGCAGGTATGGCCACCAATAGCCATTTAGAATATCATCATTTATATATAGGATTGGCTATAGGTTGTGGCGCGAAGATTATGCCCTGGATGAATGACTCCGGATTCTGGATCGTTTGTAAAATGAGCAACTTAACGGAGAAAGAAGCCATGAAAACATTTGCTCCAATGGGTGTAGTCATGGGGTGTACGGGATTAGTAATAATTCTTATAGCTGCAAGGCTTTTTCCTTTAATATAGAACAAGGATAGAAAATCGATAATGAAAATCATTTAATAACTTTTTAATTATTTACAGATGGACAACAGTAAAGAAAAAGAAGAAATCGAAATCAGGAAGATGGAACGAAGGAATTTTGTAAAATCAATTACTGCCGGTTCCATCGGAGCTGCTGTTTTAGCAAGTTCAACTGGCAATGCTGTTTTTGGTAGAGAAAAGTCTGGCAAGGAAACTTTTCTCCCCCAGGAAAAAAAGGTGGTCATGAAAGTAGGTTGTCAGTCAGGCGGCACGACAAAACAAAATCTCGAATTTAAAGCCCGGCATGGAGTATTTAATATTGACGGGGGTTCACCCAAATATATTAAAGGAGTAGGTTGGGATCTCCAGGATTCTATGGCGAAAAAAGAAGCTTGTGAAAAATATGGTATTGCATTAGACGCTTACCATCTTCCTTTAACCTCTGCAGGAATTGATAAAGTTGCTGTTCCGAACATCATGCTTGGGAAATCACCTGAGCGGGACCGTGAAATTGAAATGCTTCAGCAGATGATTTCGGTTGCAGGCAAAACAGGCGTGCATTGTCTCAATTACAACACCATTATACTTCCTATTTTACGTACCGGGCGAAAGGCAGATCCAAAAAGGGGAAATGCTACTTATAGTATATGGGATTATAAAGAAGCAGTGAAAAAGAATGAACCACAAACAATAGCAGGCGTTGTATCCATTGACCAGGTTTATGAACGAATAACCTATCTTCTGGACAGGCTGATACCTGTTGCTGAAGAATATAAAGTTCGTTTAGCCAATCACATAGCAGACCCACCTACACATGTTGGTTACCGGGGAATAACCCGGTGGAATAGTCCGGATGTTTTTGAAGGCATCAAGCGTTTTGCTAAACTTTATGACAGTAAATATCATGGCTTTAATCTTTGTCTCGGATCTACTGCAGAAGGACTTAAAGATCCTAAAACAGAAATACTTCCCATTATTAAATGGGTAGGTGAAAGAAAACAAATATTCAATGTTCATTTACGTAATATCAAAGGTGGAATGGATTATTTTGAGGAAGTTTACCCGGATAATGGTGACATGGATTTCTTCCAGGTATTAAAAGCGCTGCGGGACGTTGAATATCCTTATATGGTTATGCCCGATCACGTGCCCCATCATGCTGACCCTGGAAGCAGTGAACAGGCATTTTCTTTCGCTTATGGATACATTAAGGCATTGTTACAGGCAGTTTCAGCTTAATCATAGAAAAATAAAACTTGATTCACCAATAATTATTTGAAAAGAAAGCATTGTACTTATGGAAAAAATTGGATTTATTGGTCTTGGAATTATGGGGAAGCCAATGGCTCATCATTTAATAAAAGCTGGATATTCATTATCGGTACTTGAAAGAAACGAAGCATCTGATGAATTAGTAACAGCAGGTGCTCAATCATTTCTTACAAATAAAGCAGTAGCAGAAAATGCAGATATCGTTATAACAATGCTTCCCGATTCACCTGATGTGGAAGAAGTTGTTTTAGGAAAAAATGGTTTAATAGAAGGATTGAAGCCAGGTGCACTTTTTATTGACATGTCTTCCATAGCCCCGCGAACAGCGAAAAAGATATATCAATTACTCAAGGAAAAAAATGTAGAGGCTTTGGATGCGCCGGTTTCAGGTGGGCAGATTGGAGCTGAGGCCGCATCTTTATCTATTATGGTTGGAGGAAGTAAAGTGGCTTTTGAGAGAGCGTTACCATTATTTCAACTGATGGGTAAGAACATCGTTCTTATTGGCGAAGCAGGTGCAGGTCAAACAACTAAAGTTTGCAATCAAATGATTGTAGGAATGACAATACAGGCTATTGCGGAGGCCTTTACCCTTGCTAAAAAAGCAGGTGTTGACCTTGAGAAAATGAGAGAAGTTCTTTTAGGAGGGTTTGCTCAAAGTCGTATCCTTGATTTGCATGGTAAGCGAATTATTGACCAAAATTTCAAACCAGGATTTAAAATTAAATTACACAGAAAGGATCTGAATCTTGCGTTGGAGGCAGGTAAAGAATATTCTGTGCCTTTGTATGGTTCTTCTATAGTTGCCGCCCAGATGGATGCATTAATAGCCCAGGGAAGTGGAGAGTTGGATCACAGTTCTCTTGCTTTATTATGCCAACAGCTTTCTAATTCAAAATAAAAATGATCGTAATGATCGATGAACATCCATGATCACTTTAACAAAGAATAAGAATAGGGGTCCGCTTATCAAAGAAGTTATTATTACACCCATTGCTATCGTTGATCCTCCGTTATTGAATGCTGCTGGTCTACATGCCCCTTACGCTCTGAGAACAATTGTAGAAATTATTACAGAAGATAATATTGTAGGAGTAAGCGAGATACCAGGTAACACCGCCATTAATGATGCACTTGTATCTGTGGGACAATTGATCATTGGCAAAGACGCTTTCCAGTTAAATAAAATAAAGGAGATACTCACCGATAATTTTGGAAAGGAAAATATAAGTGAGCGAGGTCTGGCGCCATGGGACCAACGCAAACTGGTTCACATTTTTAGTTCTATTGAAGTGGCCTGTTTAGATATTATTGGAAAAGTTATTGAACGACCCGTAGTGGATTTGCTCGGTGGTAAAGTAAGAAACAGAGTGCCCTTTGCAGCCTACTTATTTTACAAACCGGAAGGAGCAGGTGGTAAACTTGCTTTCAATACCGATAAAAATGCAACCGGATGGGCAAAAGCCCGCCAGGCAAGCGCAATGACTCCACAGGAATTGGTGGAACAGGCAAAAGCCATGTGCAAAGAATTCGGGTTTAAATCTATTAAATTAAAAGGGGGTGTTTTTGAACCCCAGGTAGAAGTGGATGCCATGTTTGCATTATATAAAGAATTTGGTCCTGATGTTCCACTTAGGATAGACCCCAATGGTGTGTGGGAAGTAAACACTGCAATCCAGTATGGCAAAATTCTAAAACCAATTATTGAATACCTGGAAGATCCGGTGAGGGGGCAGGAGAATATGGCTCTTGTTGGCAGAGAAATTAAAGTTCCTTTAGCAACAAACATGTGTACTACATCTTTTGAAGATATACCCAATAGTATTAAAGTACATTCCGAAGACATTATTCTAAGCGACCATCATTTTTGGGGAGGATTACATGCATCCATGGGGCTTACCAGGATATGTGAAACTTTTGGCAGAGATTTATCCATGCACTCTAATAGTCATTTAGGAATATCGCTGGCAGCCATGGTACATCTTGGCGCTGCCTTACCAAACCTTCGCTATGCATTGGATACACATTATCCCTGGCAGTCAGATGAAGTAATTATAGGTGGTCGGTTAAAATTTGAAGATGGTGAAGTAGCGGTTCCGGAAGGACCTGGTCTGGGTGTAGAGATTGACAAAGATGCATTGGCAGTCCTTCATCAAAATTACCTGGATTGTGGTTTAAGAAAACGGGATGATGAGATTGAAATGCAAAAGATAGAACCAGGATGGAAGTTTAAAGCAATACGTTGGTAACTGTATCGATAGTATCATTATCATGACAGCCATTGCAGCGCGAAAAAAGTGCCATTCTGTTTTGTATCTGGACCTTTTCGATCAGTTATAAAATGAACCGTAACAAGGATGGTTTCATCGGCGAGCCGGCTTTTCTATCGTGAATATAAATTGAAGTTCGGCGTGATGTAAACATGCATTCTAATTTAATAATTATAGTGTATGGATATTTCTACTCGTCAGAAGTCTGCACAGCAAGATCAAGCCGCCATCGGGAATGGCCCCATTAAATACAAGGTTGTAAATTAGTGAGCGTAATCATCAGGGAAGCAACAAAATTCCAGACAGTTTTAAATAAGGAATGAAGAGAACATCTACTTTTGGGTTTGAAGCGATGTTGATTTGCAGACGGGCAAAATAGAAAAATGTCTTTCTTTTGCGAAGACGGCCCATCAAAATTATTTCGATATTTGTATTCACGATTATTAAAACAACCACTATGTCTGAAACTCAATTAAGCCGCTGGTATGACCAGTTATGGAATAACGCGAATGAAGATGCCATTGATGAACTAATGGATGAATCTGCTATTATTCATGGCCTGGAAACCGATGGCGCGAAAAAAGGACCCCAGGCATTTAAACCGTTTTACCATAATTTCCGGCAAGGTTTTCCATCTGTTACTATCAAACTGGAACCTATTTTTTCAACGGGAGAATTTGAAGCGGCCCACTGCGTTGTAAGCGCGGAAACCAGGGATGGAAAAAAGGTCAATTTCACGGGCCTTAGCATTGCCAAATTCAACAATGGCAAGCTGGTTGAAGGTTGGAATGCATTTGACTTTCATACAATGCAAAAGCAATTAGAAGATACAATGGCCTCTCATTCCAATCAACCCAAATAAAGTGTCTTTACACATAATAGATCTGGTTTGATTTTTATAAACATCTCCGGCACAAATACCAGCTTAAGCTGAATTGGTTGCAGACGTATCGGCTGAAAAACGAAGGCATCAACATAGACTTCCTATAAAAAAGATAGAAAGTTTTGGGATAATACTACGATTAAGACCGAAAAGACAGCGGTTACAATTATCCTTCCTACCTTAAAAAATGATTATCCTGAATTTATGATTATAAAAACAATGTTTTCGGCAATACTGATTATTACTTGTTCTGTTACGAATACAGCTGTTCACGAAAGGCATGCCCTGCCTAAATACAACCAATATGCGAAACCTGAGATAGCAACAAAAGTTGATATCTGTGTCTATGGAGGTTCATCAGCAGGTGTTATTGCTGCCTATACTGCGAAGAAAATGGGTAAATCCGTTATATTAATTGAGCCAGGCAGGCACTTAGGCGGGCTGTCATCCGGTGGTCTGGGCTTTACTGATATTGGTAACAAGTTTGCCATCTCCGGCATAGCCCTGGATTTTTATCGGAGGATTGGAAAACATTATGGCAAGTTTGAACAATGGATTTTCGAGCCACATGTTGCCGAGGATTTGTTTATGGAGTATATACAACGAGCAAAGGCTGATGTTATATATTCGTACCGGTTGAAAGGTGTGAGTAAAACGGGAACAACGATTAATAGTATCACCATTGAAAATTCGAACCAACCCCAACCAGGAACCGATCGAATCATAGAAGCCAAAATGTTTGTTGATTGTACTTATGAGGGTGACCTGATGGCAAAAGCAGGCGTTGCGTATACAGTAGGCCGGGAAGCAAACAGCCTGTACAATGAAACGTACAATGGTGTACAGATAAGAGACAAACACCAATTTGTTGATGGTATTGATCCATACAAAACAAAAGGAAACCCGGAATCAGGGTTGCTCTGGGGTATTGATTCAGAACCTGCGTCACCACAGGGTACCGGTGATAAAAAAGTGCAGGCCTATAATTTCAGGATTTGTCTTACATCAATTCCTGCCAATCAAATCCCAATCACAAAACCGGATAATTACGACCCCTCACGTTATGAATTATTATTACGGGTTTTAGAGAAAGAACCGAACAGACCATTTAACCTGATCCTGAAGCCCGACCGGATGCCCAATCAAAAAACCGATATCAATAACAATGGACCTTTTTCGACCGATATGATCGGCATGAACTACGATTTTCCTGAAAGCAGTTACGAAAAAAGAGCAGCAATCCAAAAAGAGCATGAGTTGTATATCAAAGGGCTTTTATATTTCATTGGGCATGATGAACGGATGCCAAAACATTTGCGAAAGGAAATGTTGAAATGGGGTTATCCAAAAGACGAGTACACGGACAATGGCAACTGGTCGCCACAGATGTATGTACGCGAAGCCAGACGAATGATCGGTGCCTATGTAATGACCCAGGCAAACTGCGAGGGTCGGGAAGTTGTGCCGGATGCCGTCGGCATGGCAGCCTATACCATGGATTCGCACAACTGCTCGCGAATTGTTATTGAAAAAGATGGTGTGAAGATGGTGAAGAATGAAGGTGATGTTCAGGTAGGGGGCTTTCCTCCTTATCCAATTTCTTATCGTTCATTGCTGCCTAAAGAAGAAGAATGTAAGAATTTGCTGGTCCCGGTTTGTTTATCAGCTTCCCATATTTCGTATGGTTCAATCAGGATGGAACCGGTCTTTATGGTGATGGCTCAATCAGCAACTGTTGCGGCAGTGATGGCGATCGATAAAAAAACTGGATTGCACCAGGTGAATATTAAAGAACTCCAACAAACCCTTGCCTCAAATCCTTTGGCTGATGGAAGCTTGCCCGAGATAATGGTAGACAACGACAGTAAATATGTACAGGTAACTGGTAATTGGAAAAAAGTAAAGGCAGGTGCATACGGTCCATCTATGTTTGTGGATGACAGCAGGGGACGGGAAAATAAATCGGTCCGTTTCTTACCGGTGCTTAAAAATTCCGGCGACTATCATATCTATATCTATTTTCCAAAACTTCAAAATGGTTCCTCTAAGACTTCCGTAATAATATATGATGGGGTGAAAAACAAAGAAAAAATGATCGAGGCAGCCTCCGTAAAAGTTGAAGGACAAACATCAGGAGAATGGGTCGATCTTGGAAGATTCTCATTGAAAAAGGATGCTAAACCTTTTCTTGAGATTTCCAATAAAAGTGCGGATGGAATTATTGCAGCAGATGCTGTATTGTTTGTCCCGCAAAAAAAATGACATAGTTTGAAAACCTTACTTCTAATGGCGCTGCATAATATATTTAGCCCTTATACCAAATCCATAGTCCATCCCTGGCGGGTAAAGTCATTTAGATAAGTTTGAGCATGGGATCATGTTATTCATCCGTAAGGGGATGATCTATTGATAGAATAAAGATCGGTAATGTACCTAGCAGGAATGAACTATGGAATACTATAACCTTCTGTAATTTTATCTGGTACTGCCTGAAAAAGACGAGTTGTGATATTTTAAAAAGTTGCAACAAACACATTCCATGATTACCATTCTTTACATGTTCTACAATCCGCTATTAATAGATACCACTATGCTACAAGTGGAATTTGCAGCTGATACACCGTCTGCATTTGCTACACCCCTTCAATTACTTTTTTAATTTTAGCAAATGCTGTTTTTGCTACCTCCAATGGATCCTGGGAATAGTAACTTTTATTAAAAACTTCTTCAGAAAGGATCAGTGGCTTGTCTGATTTCTTAATGGATTTAAGTATCTGTTTAATAGGAGCGATGCCGTCTCCGGGATGAACACGATCGGCATCCGTAATGGTTTCACGGTTGATGGAAGGATAATCATTGATATGTATCAGTTCCATTGCCGGTTTACCTATCAAAGACAGCGTATCAACGGAGGAGCCGCCTTTATACAAATGATAAATATCGAGCAGGATACGTGCTGAAGGATGTCCGCTTTCCATGGCTACGTACATCACTTCACTGGCGCGGGTCAGATTTTTTGAAAAGCCCCACATTTCCAGCTGAGGCACCACGCCGGTCTGATCGCCTAAGTCCAGTATTACCCGGTAACGTTCTGCGGCTTTCTTAAGGTCAAGTCCGGGAGTATCTGTGGCACCCGTTGGAGGAGCTGCGATGCGTTTACAGCCGATCTGTGCGAGGATATCCATTTCTTTTTTCAGCTGTTCTATTCCCTGCTTTCTTACTGCATCATCGTCCACTATCCATTTTGCAAATCCAATAGCATTTTCAGCCGTCATACCAAGTGCACTTATGCGATTTTTTGCTTCCTTAATAGTACCACCCGAATTAAGATATTGCTGAAGCGAATCGATCCATATCTCTGCACTTCTGAATCCCGCTTTTGATGCTGTTTCCAGCTCTTTGATAAAACCAAGCTTATGTCCCCGGAGTGTGGACATGTTGAGACAGAATCTGAAATTTTCAAGTGGTTGCCTGGATTCCTCAGCAACACTACTCTGAAAAGGTATAACATACGCTGCGGCTGATACGCCGGTGATTTTTAACGCCTGTCTTCGGTTCACCATGATTGTTGATTTTTGATGTGTCTTTTGGCAATATCGGAGTGCATGAATGATTTATAAAAAAGCATATCAATCTAAATACATGCTTATGCCTCCTGTACCCAGATCAAAATTATAGTACAAAATACACTGCCAATTTAGATAAAAAGGAGCATATGGTTGTGTGTTTTAAATGGCAGTACCCCACAACATACGTAGGGCAAGTGATGAACCGCTATTCTACAGGTTTTAAATCTTTCTTAAGCAACCATCCCTTTGAAGTTTGGTTTTGATGATTGCGAAATACTACATAGATGAAACCATTTTTTTCTTCTAATGCCTTGAGTGTTGCATAAGAGTTGTTCCAATGAAGAAGAAAAGCATTGCGACGGGTGCTTTTATCTGGTTTGTCATGAAAGTAAGCTTTGTCCAGTATCTTGTACTGACCTATTATTTTCCCGGCTGTTTTATTTGCTATGGGTTCTTTGTCCCTGGCTTCATCCATTGGCTCCTTTGTAGTCGCCCGTTCCTGGGCAGTTCGTTCGGCTGCTTTTTTGGTTAATGCTGCAACGACACTATCTTCTGCAGGCGATACTTTTTCGGCGTTTATTTCGGGCGTTCTTTTGGCTTCACCATTTACTTCACCCTTTTTATTTTCAGGTGCCGGCATTAATAAAGTATCTTTTTCTATGGTGTTTTTAGTCAAGCCCGGGACATTGTCTTCTGATACAGGAGCTGCTGGTTTATCCCGGCTAATATAAATTACGGTGATTGCAAAAGCAATCAGGAATAAGAACAAGAATGCCTTATAAAACCGACTGGACAGTTTGACTTTTCGAAAACTTTGTACCCACTGTGGTGGGGTGGTTACATGCAGTGGTTCGTGCACTACGCGCCGCAATTCAGGTTGAGAAGTTTTTTTTGTGATCTCCGATTTTTGTAAAAGATACTTTATCATATCGCCTCTTAAAGTATTGTCTCGCACCTGAAGCTGATTAATGAGGCTTATCGTTTCTGCCAGTAAAAAATGCGAGGGAATAAAACTCTTGTCTTCCTTATTAAATTTCTTTAAAATGCTGTATTCAGGAAGACTCTTTGCAAAGTCCAGCACACCATTCTCTTGAAAGAATAATTTAAACAGACTATCCTGCTCCAGGTAATGAAATGACCGCCAGCGAAGATCCTGTTGATCTTTTGTAAAAGTTGGATTCTCCATCGGTTTACCGGAAAGGGCACTCATTTTTCCCTTTTCGGCCTGGGTCTCATCAAGCTGTTTGATGAACAACAAGGAGTTTATAAAATCAAGAACTGCCCCGGGATTCGATTGACTAGCCCTCGAAAAACCTGCCCAAACCTTATCCAGTACAGCACTATTTTCATTTGACAGCATGCGTTATTGATTATTAATTGAAGAAACCGGGGTAATAGGCCAATTTAAATCCTTATAAACTCTAAAGTAAAATTATAGTCTTATAGGAGATATTTAACCGGCCTGAACGATAACCATCTTTTACTAAGCGGGATTGCAAGAAAAGCCGGGTTAGCAACCATTCATACAAAGAAACAAATTTGCTCCATCAGTTGTCGTTCGTTGTACTGAATAAAAAGACGCATCACAACGCCCGTTCTAATTTATACCTGTAAGTTTCTAGAAGAAAATACTTAGCGAATAACTAAAAGATTGTATATGCCAGCATATTAGATGTGCAAATTCTCCGGGTGTATGCAATATCTTAAAAAGAAATCCATTTTACGGTTACAAATCCTTGCGCTAAGGTGTTAATGTGAATTGGCACCTGTTAACCGTACCAAAATGAAATACAATCCAATATCCTTTGTAGGAGCTATCCTTTTTGTACTTTTTTGTAATTATATCCAGGCCCAGTCTTTTGGGACCGCTGCTTCGGCGATTTGGATTACCGACTGTAATCAAAGCAATTTTTATAATACTTCAGGCACTGCCGTTAACGCGATCGGCCCAACAGGTAACGTGTTTGAGAATGCTAATTTCGGCGCTCACACTCAAAACTCGGGCACCCTGATTCTTCGGGGGGCACAAGTAAAAACATTTAAAATTCCTGCTTTATCCAATGTATGCAATGTGCGGATGTTTTACCGGGTGTACCCGCAAAGTGGTGTGGGCGGAGCTTTTAATTCAATCGATCTCCCTTTTCTCGAAGATTGCAATGTGGCAGGCAGCACATTTCCTTCAGGCGGTCCATGTGTGGCCGGTGATCAGAAATGGGACCGTGTAGTTGCCGATGGCGTAACAGCTCCTTACGCACCTGTAAACTTAACCGGATATGCACCTGGTAACTATGTACTGGAAGTATATTATGATGCATCGGGATCCAATACCAGCACTTCGTTGTGTAACGAGCTTGTAACCCTAAACAACAGTGGCAATAATTATAAGGCATTTTTCTCTGTTCAGTCGCCTACACTTTCAAGCACCAATCCTTCATCCTGTTTTGGCAGTCAAGGTTCCATTACTATTGGGGGGCTTGTACCAGGTACTTCCTATCAACTAAGTTATTCCGACGACGGTGTCGTGGTTGGTCCGGCCGCTTATGTTGCAAGCGGTGCCGGCCAGGTTATTGTTACGGGATTGAACAAGGGATTTTATTCGAGTTTTGCCCTGGAGACGAATGGTTGTACAACAAATCTTTTTACTGGTCTTATTTTATCAGACCCCATATTTGTTCCAACATTTACTTTTATTCCTCCTTTTTGTGCAGGAACAACAACGCCAGTCTTGCCGCCAACATCCAACAACGGCGTAACCGGAACCTGGAGCCCTGCAATAGTGGATAATCAAAATTCCGGGAATTATACATTTACACCTGCTGCCAATCAGTGCGGTTTTCCGATGACTATTACCATTAATGTAATACAAAGAACAACACCCACCTTCAGCTTCGGTACTAGTTTGTCCATTTGTATAAATGGAACTGTACCAACATTGGCCACTACTTCAACGAATGGCATAACCGGTACCTGGAGTCCTTCAGTCGTGGACAATCAGAGTTCCGGTACTTATACATTCACATCCAGTTCCGGTCAGTGTGCAACAGGAACAACGTTGACGGTAACGGTTAATCCTAACATTACACCCCTATTCAGCTTTGGAACAAATTCAACGATTTGTGCAGGCGCTGCTGTGCCCACGTTGGCCACCGCATCAACGAATGGTATATCCGGAACATGGAACCCTTCTGTGGTGGATGATCAAAATTCCGGCACCTATACATTCACGCCAGGCGCCGGACAGTGTGCCACAACAACATCATTTGCCCTGACAGTCAATCCGAATATAACGCCAACCTTCGCTTTTGGAACCAGTTCATCCATCTGCGCGGGAGCAACAGTGTCAGTATTACCCAATACATCCACCAACGGTATAGCGGGATCGTGGAATCCATCGGTAGTTGATAATCTGACTTCAGGTATTTATACCTTCACACCGGATGCAGGTCCATGTGCAACAACAACAACGCTTACGGTAACCGTGAACCCGAATATTACACCTACATTCAGCTTTGGGACAAGTGCAACATTCTGTGCAGGAGCTAGTGTGCCAACATTACCAGCAACATCAACGAATGGTT
>Ga0136634_10000580_pt1 | contig 15469 bp, 16 predicted proteins | sample AntDrymUQ8332106_2_FD_104654 | JGI IMG/M metagenome (GOLD analysis project Ga0136634, IMG submission 104654) | Polar desert sand microbial communities from Dry Valleys, Antarctica - metaG UQ833 (21.06) | ecosystem: Environmental > Terrestrial > Soil > Desert | place: Antarctica: Dry Valley... | reverse complement strand
CGGCCGCAGCGACTGCACGCCGAGCGAGACGCGGTTGACCCCCGCCGCGCGGTAGCCGCGAAAGCGGTCGGCCTCGACCGAGGTCGGGTTGGCCTCGAGCGTGATCTCGGCATCGTTGGCGACGCGCCAGTTGTCGCCGATGGCGCGCAAGATACCCTCGACCGAGCGCGGGTCCATCAGCGACGGCGTGCCGCCGCCGAAGAAGATGCTGGTGACGCGCCGCCCCGGCGCGAGATCGCGGTAGAATTGCAGCTCGCGCAGCGCTGCAGCGCGATAGCGCTCCTCGGTCACCGCCCGCGCGACATGCGAGTTGAAGTCGCAATACGGGCATTTGGCGGCGCAATAGGGCCAGTGAATGTAAATGCCAAAGGCGTCCATCGGGATCGGCCGATCAAGACTGGGGCGGCAGGCAGCTCTGCGCGAATTTGCCGAAGGCCGCAGCGCGGTGACTCATGGCTTCCTTCACTTTCGGGTCCATTTCCCCGAAGGCCAAGGTCTGTCCATCGGCCATGAATATGGGATCGTAACCGAAACCGTTCACCCCCCGCGGCGGAAATGTGAGCGTGCCGAAAACCTTGCCCTCGAAGAGTTGCGCCTCGCCGTCCGCGGTCGCCAAGCAGAGCACGCAAGTGAAATTGGCGCGCGGCGCGTCACTGCTTGATCCACCCAGCGCCGCGAGTTCCTTCTCCAGGCGCGCCATGGCGGCGCCAAAGTCGCGGCCCTCGCCCGCCCAGCGCGCGGAATGCACGCCGGGCCGCCCGCCCAGCAGCTCCACCTCCAGCCCGGAATCGTCCGCGAGCGCGGGAAGGCCTGTCGCGAAAGTGCTGACGACGGCTTTGAGCCGCGCATTGTCCTCGAACGTCTCGCCGGTCTCCTCCGGCTCGGGCACGCCGAGATCGCCCGCGGCGACGATTTCGATGCGGTACGGCGCCAGAAGCGCGCGCATCTCCACGAGCTTGCCCCTGTTGTGACTGGCGAGGACGAGCTTGTCGCCGGCATTAAGGCGCGCCGCCATCAGCCGACCGTAAGTTTTTGCAGGCTGAGCAGTTCGCGGATGCCTTTCTTGGCCAAAGCCATCAGCTCGGCAAAGGCTTCCTCGGAAAACGGGTCGCGCTCGGCCGTGCCCTGGATTTCCACGATGCCGCCCTTGCCGGTCATGACGAAATTGGCGTCCGCTTCCGCCTCTGAATCCTCGGCATAGTCGAGGTCCAGCACCGGCTTGCCCCGGTAAATGCCGCAAGAGATCGCCGCGATCTGATCGCGCAGCACATTGGCGTGGACCATGTCGCGGGCCTTCATCCATTGCAGGCAGTCATGCAGGGCGACCCAGCCGCCGGTAATGGAGGCCGTGCGCGTGCCGCCATCGGCCTGGATGACATCGCAATCTATGGTGATCTGATGTTCGCCCAGGGCCTGCAAATCGACGACGGCGCGCAGCGACCGCCCGATGAGGCGCTGGATCTCCTGCGTGCGCCCGGATTGGTGGCCCATGGTCGCCTCGCGGCGGGTCCGGTCGGTCGTGGCGCGCGGCAGCATGCCGTATTCGCCCGTGACCCAGCCGCGCCCCTGGCCTTTGAGCCAGGGCGGCACCCGGTCCTCGACCGAGGCAGTGCAAAGCACATGCGTATGCCCGAATTTGATCAGGCATGACCCTTCCGCATGCAGTGAGACGGCGCGCTCGATGGCGACCGGCCGTAAAATGTCGAAGTCGCGTTTAGATGGCCGCATATCCCGCCCCGCCGCTGTCGGTAAAGGCGGCACACTACGCAAGAGCACGGCGCGGATCAACTGCTCTGAGCCTGCGCGGTGGGTAAGTGTTTTCGCCTAGGATCGGCTTTAGGCGCTTGGCCGCGAGCGCTGTGCGAGACCTGGACGGCGGCTGTACGCGAACGGCATTTGACGCGCGGTTGCATCCCACCTAGATTCGATCCATGAGTTTGCATTCGATCGAGGCCAAATAAGTTGGCCACACGTTCAGTTCCCCCGGCCGTGCAGCGCGCGCGCGACCTTCAACTGGCGAAAGACCTGGCCGCGGCGGCCTTTGGCTCGCGCGGTGAGCTCACCACCGTGAACGAGCTGAACGAGCGGTCGCGCGCCATCTTCCGCCAGATCGTGGAAACCTATCTGTCCACCGGCGAGCCGGTGGGGTCGCGCAATCTGAGCCGGCAATTGCCCATGACGCTGTCGCCGGCATCGGTGCGCAATGTCATGGCCGATCTCGAGGCGCTGGGCCTCATCTATGCGCCGCACACCAGCGCCGGGCGGCTTCCCACCGAATCCGGCCTGCGTCTCTTCGTGGACGGCCTGCTGGAGCTGGGCGATCTGACGGAGGCGGAACGCGCCCAGATCGAGGCGCAGATCGGCGGGCAGCGCGGTGTCAACGATCTGCTCACCGAAGCGAGCGAGCTGCTTTCGGGCCTGTCGCGCTGCGCGGGCGTCGTGCTTGCCGAAAAGCTCATCAACCGGGTGAAGCATCTCGAATTCGTCAGCCTCGACGCCAATCGGGCGATGATCGTCCTGGTCGGCGAGGACGGCACCATCGAAAACCGAGTCCTCGCGCTGCCGCAAGGGCTGCCGCCCTCGGCGCTCACGGAGGCCACCAACTATCTGAACGCGCGCATCAAGGGCGCCACGCTGGGCGAAACGCGCCACCGCGTGGAGGAGGAGCTAAACGCCAAGCGGGCGCAGCTCGACGAGATCACCGCGCGCGTCGTGCAATCGGGACTTGCGCAATGGTCCGGCGGCAAGGACGACAGCAAGAGCCTCGTTATCCGCGGTCAATCGCACCTTCTTGACGATCTCAAGGCGGTGGAGGATCTGGAGCGCGTCCGCCTGCTGTTCAACGATCTCGAAGCCAAAAAGGACATCATGCAGCTGCTTACCCTGGCCGAGCATGCCGAGGGGGTGCGCATCTTCATCGGCTCCGAGAATCAGTTGTTTTCGATGTCGGGTTCATCGCTGATCGTCGCCCCGTTCAGCGACACGGAACACAAAATTGTCGGTGTTTTAGGCGTTATCGGGCCGACGCGTCTGAATTATGCCCGTATTATCCCCATGGTTGATTACACTGCGCGCCTGCTTGGCCGTCTACTGACTTGATTATCGGTTGCTTCTGGCCGATATCCGAACCACACTCGCTCCCGAAACCGGAGCCCTTCGACAGAAGGGGTAGAAACCGTCATGGAAGAAGAGAAGCGCGTGTCCAGCGAGGCCCATGAAGAGCCCGCGACCGAAGGCGCCGAAGCTGAAAGCGCGGCCGCCGACGGGTCTGCGGCGGTCGAGCAGGACGCCGAAATCCGGGCCGCCGAGACAGCCGCGTTGCGTACGCAGAACGACGACCTGAACGACCGCAATCTCCGCCTCGTGGCCGAGATGGAAAATCTCCGCCGCCGCACCGAGCGCGACAAATCGGAATTTGCCAAATACGCCATCTCGGAATTCGCGCGCGACGTTTTGAGCGTCGGCGACAATATCCGCCGCGGGATTGAAGCGGTGCCCAAGGAAGCGGTTCTGTCACACCCCGCTCTGGCCAGCCTGATCGAAGGCATCGAGGTGACGGAACGCGAGCTTCTCAAGGTTTTGGAGCGCTATCAGGTCAAGCGCTTCGATCCATTGGGCGAGCCGTTCAATCCCAACTTCCATGAGGCCATGACCAAGGTGGACGTGCCCAACGTTCCCGCCGAAACGGTCATTCAGGTGATCCATGCCGGCTATATGATCGGCGAGCGCGTGCTGCGGCCAGCGGCGGTCATCGTCGCCAAGGGCGGTGGCGCGGGAGAGCAGCCGCCATGGACTGGCGATGGCGAGGAAACCATCCCTCCCGGCACCATGCGCGTGCCCAACGACGCGGTGTCATCCGCCTCGCCGCAACAGGCGGAGCCGGCCCATCCCGATTTTCGCGCGCGCGTGGGCGGCCTCAGCTCCGGTGACGCGCGGCGTTCAGCACGGGGCGAGGAGCGGGCGGACGAGACGATCTCGGCGATGCGCCGCGCCCGGCAAGGTGCGGGCGCTGCGCCGTTCAACGGTCCGCGTCAGCAAAACGGCGCCGCGCCGCAGAACAAATCCTCGACGCTGCATAAGCCCGTCATCGGCTCCAAGCAGGAGTGGTAGGCGCGGCTGGGCTCGCGGACGCGAGCGCACAAAGCTTCCGGACGGCTTAGATACCGCACGCGGATTGCTGCCCGCCCGCCTTGCTTTGCGTGAGTAGCGAGCAGATCCCCTCTTGCACAAATTGCCCCTCAGGCTCAAATCCCAGGGGCCCTGCGGCGCACCTCTCCCCGAGAGAGGGAGTGATCTCACCGTCTTTCCCGGTAGGAACCGAGGTCAGGGAGGCCGAGGCGGGTCAGGCGATGGCGAGAAATGGGACGCCGCTCAGCAGGGCTGCGTCATCAGCGTCATGAATGGAGATGGCGCGGGGGCTTATCCTCCTTGCCGTCGTGGCCCAGCGCGGGGGCCTCTGCGATCGGCATCTCCCGCTCCGCCTGCCGGTATTGACGCGTGCTCACGCCGATCAGCGCCAGATAGACCAGGCAGACAAGCGTGAGCGTGAGATACGGATAGGTGGCGAGCACGGCCGCGAGAACGACGGTCAGCGCAACCACGGGCGCGATATAGTCGCGCGCGATGCGCCGGCCGATCAACTTGCCGGAAAATGTGCGCAAGCGGCTCACCATCAAAATGGCGATACCCATGGCATAGAGCGTGACCGCCGGCGTCACCATCACCGCTTTCGGCAGCCCCAGCTTTTCCAAATACAGCGGCAGCAGCAAGAGAATGGCGCCGGCCGGCACCGGCACGCCAACGAAAAAAGCGTTCTGCCACAGCGGCTTGCCGGGATCGTCGAGAGCGACGGTGAAGCGCGCGAGCCTGAGCGCCGCGGCCAGTGCGAATGTGAGCACCACGATCCAGCCGAGGCTTCTAGCGTCGTCGAAGCCCCATAGATACAGCACGATCGCGGGCGCCACGCCGAAATTCACGAAGTCGGCCAGCGAATCGAGCTCGGCGCCGAAGCGTGAGGACGCTTTGAGCAAACGCGCCATGCGCCCGTCCACGCCGTCGAGCAACGCCGCGACGACAATCGCGGCGAGCGCGATATCGAAGCGGTTCTCGATAGCCATCCGGATCGCGGTAAGGCCCACGCACAGCCCGATCAGCGTGACGATATTGGGCACCAGAGCGCGCAGCGGCACGGAGCGTTTGCGCGCGGCCAGGAAGGCTCTGCGGCCTCTCGATATCCGTTGCGGGAAACGGCGCTCCATCCGGCTGTGCCTTCGGCTGTTGTTCGACTGGACAGGCGTTTTACGCCAATTCCGTCAAAGAGCATAATCCGGAAAAGCATGTCCCCGCGAAAGCGGAGATGGAAACCGGGTCTCCAAAGGTCGTGGTTCGGCAATAGGAGATGGCCGCTTTCACGCTTGCGTTACGGCTTTATTCCCCCGAACGCCATTCGCGACGCGTGCAGCGGCAGATGCGTGATTTCTCTTGAATTGGCTTGATTATTTCGGTGTCCCGGGACTGGGCAGGCCGCCGCCAGGCCGAGCCGGACCCACGGGCGCATCCTTAACCTGGTGCCAGGATGTAAGGGATTAGACCATGATCACTTGAGCTGGAAACCTGCCGCACAACCAACGCCACGATGTCGTCATCCCCGCGCAAGCGGGGATCCAGTACTCCGCAGCGATGCCTGTGTTTACTGGATCCCCGCCTCCGCGGGGATGACGATTACTACCATGTGGCGATTTTCGTGTTCCGTCTTACCTGATCGTGCTTTGCGCCCCGGAGAAGCGCTATCCGGGGCGACATCTTGCGCTGTGCAACTTGTCCCGACATGCCGTGGTTAGGCTGGGCGCATAGCGTTGCAAAGCCGCGTCCGGGTTTCATGCGAACGCAGGAGGCTGCAAGAAATCACCTCCGGCTGTGAAGCCGAGCCGCCGCTTGACCTCCTCGGCGCTGAGGCCTTCGGCGCGCAGACTGTGCAGGCTTTTGTCGCGGTGCGACTTCGCCAGCTTGCGTCCGGAGGCGTCCAGGATCAGCCGGTGGTGGAAATAAAGCGGGGCAGGCAGGCCGAGCAGAACTTGCAGGAGACGATGCACATCCGTGGCGGCGAGCAGGTCCATGCCGCGCGTGACATGGGTCACGCCTTGCAGCGTGTCGTCCGTGACCACGGCGAGATGATAGCTCGCGGGACTGTCCTTGCCGGAGAGGACCACATCGCCCCAGCGCTCGGGATGCGCGTCGACGCGCTGCCGCTGCCCCGTCTTGGCGAAGCTTTCGTACCAAAGCGCCGCACCATATTTGCGCGAGGCAAACGTCAGCGCCTTTTGCATATCGAGCCGCAGCGCGTAAGGCTCGCCGGCCGTCATCCGCGCCGCGGTGCAAGCGGGATCCGCGCCGCGAAAAAGGCCCGGGTACAGCAGGACGCCATCGGGGTCGCGCTGCGCCGGGGTCCCGGCTTCCGCCGCCGCGTCGGCAATCGCCTTGCGGCTGGCGAAGCACGGATAGATGAGGCCGAGCGCCCGCAGCTTTTCCAGCGCGCCGGCATAATCGGCCAGATGCAGCGATTGCCGGCGCACGGGCTGTTCCCATTGCAGACCGAGCCAAGCAAGGTCGGCGTAAATCGCCGCCACATAGTCACTGCGGCAGCGGCCCTTGTCGGTATCCTCGATGCGCAAGAGAAAACGCCCGCCAAAGCGCTTCGCCGCCGCCGCCGTGAACAGAGCCGAATAGGCATGACCCAAATGCAACGCGCCATTGGGGCTTGGCGCAAAACGGAAAACAGGGCGCTCGTCCTTCATCGCACCATCTTCACCGCCCGGCAAAATTCTGCAATAAGCCATGAGGATTGGCCGCGATTGGCCTTGCGACAAGGACGACTATGTCAGGACCTCACCCCAAGCTCGACGGCCCCCGCATCACGACCGCCTCCGGCGGGTCGCCAAAACAGCTTGTGGTGCTCCTCCACGGCTATGGCGCCGACGGCAATGATCTGATCTCGCTCGGCCAGCATTGGCGCCAGCTTCTGCCGGATGCGGCTTTCGTTTCACCAAACGCACCACAACCATGCGCAGGCAACCCGTTTGGTGGACGCCAGTGGTTTGAGCTGACGTTTCGGGACCCTGGCGAGCGCTGGCGCGGCGTGCAATGGGCGGCGCCGGCTCTTCATGCGTTTCTGGACGAGGAACTTGCGAGCCTTGGCCTTACGGACCACGCGCTTGCGCTTGTCGGTTTTAGCCAGGGCACGATGATGGCGCTTCACGTGGGCCTTCGCCGCGCGCGTCCGCTTGCGGGCATTGTGGGCTTTTCGGGTCTTCTTGCCGGGCCGGAGCATTTGGCCGCCGGCCTTGTCTCGCGTCCCCCGATACTCCTGATCCACGGCGACAGCGACGACGTCATCCCCGTCGAGGCGCTCAGCGAGGCGCGCAGCGTCCTCGGCGCCGCCGGGCTCGCCGTCGAATGGCACATCAGCGCCGGGCTCCCGCACGGCATCGATAGCGACGGCCTCGATCTGGCGGGGCGCTTCCTCACGGCGGCCTTCAAGCGCGGAAGCGGCGGCCAATAGCGGCGTTGCCTCGGGCGCCGTTTTCTGCCGCGAGGTGAGGATGAGCGCCGATGCGGCAAAAAGAAAAATAAGAACGGTTAAACGAAATCCGGTCAGCACCATCGCAGCCTCCCAAATGACGGCTTTGCATGGAGTCCGTAGACTCTGAGGGCACCCTCGTCCACGGCTATTATCGTCTCTTCACAGGCGCGTAAGCTGTCTTGCCTCCCAGCAAGGATGGCGCGGCGCGGCGGCGCTTCTCGGACCCGCGCCGATCGCGCCTGTGGATAAGTTTAGCCCGGCGGCCGCGAAAGGCGCATGACGCAAAAGCGCCTCCGGCGCGGCGCGATTTTCATTTTTTTTCTTCCTATTCCGCGCTGGAACAAAAGCATTCTTGAAGCGCTTGTCCTGCAAGCTGTCGTCTCAGCGAACAACATCCTAAAAGGAGGACCCAAATGTCCACTCTTCGAATTGGCGCGGCGGCCTTGGCCTTTGCCTGTGCGGCTAGCCTCGCGACAGCGCAGACCAACCCTCCGGCTACCACCACCCCTTCGGCGACCAGCACCCCTCCGGCTGCAACCACCGACACGGCGCGTCCTGCCGACACCATGGCAAAGACCACCGATGAAAAGCCGCCGATCGCGGGCGCCAACAGCTTCACCGAAGCTCAGGCCATGGATCGAATCGCCAAGGCCGGCTTTGCGGACGTGAAGGAGTTGAAAAAGGACGATCAGGGCATTTGGCGCGGCAAGGCTCAGAAATCGGGCCAGCAAGTCGGCGTCGCCCTGGATTTTCGCGGCAACGTTGTTCAGCAATAAGGCGGATCACCATGACCCAAACGGTTACCCATGTTTATGACGATCCCAGCGAAGCACGCCGGGTCATCGCCGCGCTAGAAAGCGCTGGCTTCACCTCCTCGGAAATTAGCATCGTCCGCCAAAATGACGGCGATACCAGCTGGGGCGATAACACCAGCGACAGCGTCAGCGACGGCGCCAGCACCGGCGCATCCGTCGGCCTGGCCGCCGGAACCGGCGCGGGCTTGCTGGCCTCGCTGGGTCTCATCGCCATTCCCGGCATCGGCCCGCTGGTCGCCGCTGGCGTTCTCGCCACGACGCTCGCGACAGCCGCTGCCGGCGCCGTAACCGGCGGCGTTCTTGGAGCGCTGATCGACTATGGCGTGTCGGAAGAAGACGCGCCTGTTTACGCCGAAAATGTACGCCGGGGCGGAACGCTGGTTTCCGTCCGCGCCGACGACATGCGCGCGAGCCAGGCCGAGCAGATCATGATGCAGCACAGCCCGGTCGACATGGGCATGCGCGGCGATGCCTACCGTGAGGAAGGCTGGACCAGCTACGATCCCGCGTCTCCCGCTTACACCAAGGACGAAGTGGAAGCCGAGCGCCGGCGCTATCGCAGCATGTAGTTTTGCCGGGAGCCACGGCTCTTTGCATCGAAACAAGGCTGAGCCGGTTCGCGCCGGCTCAGCCTTTTTTACGCCGGGCAGGCGGTGGCCGCCCGCGATACAGCGCCCAGCGGGCTCAAAAACCGTTCACGCCGCGCGGCGCTTTTCCGCCCCACCCAGCAAACGCCGCTTTCGCCAAGATTTCACCATGCTGCGGCCTGTTGCCAGGGGGTACGATCGACCCCCTTCACAGAACTGAAACAGACCTATAGTATCCCTGACGTGCAACGTCGTGCGAGCGTGGCTGCAAAGGCTAACGGGTAACCGTCAGGAAAGGCAGACGTGACCGCAGCAGCAACAGCTTCATCTCCGCCGGCGGCATTTCCGGCCCTGGTCCTCAACGCCGACTACCGGCCGCTCAGCTACTATCCCCTCTCTTTGTGGAGCTGGCAGGAAACCGTCAAGGCGGTGTTCCTCGACCGCGTCAACATCGTCTCGCAATACGAGAAATGCGTGCGCAGCCCGAGCTTTGAAATGAAGCTCCCCAGCGTCGTATCTCTGAAAGTGTATGTGAAGCCCGCGCTGTATCCGGCCTTCACGCGCTTCAACGTGTTCCTGCGCGACCGCTTCTCCTGCCAATATTGCGGCGATCTCGACGACCTCACCTTCGACCATCTGATCCCGCGCTCGCGCGGCGGGCAGACGCGGTGGGACAATGTCGTCGCGGCCTGCGCGCCCTGCAATCTGCGCAAGGGCGGCGACCTGCCCGGCAAGGCGCGCATGTGGCCCTTCCAGATGCCCTACCGGCCGACGGTGCACGAGCTGCACCGTAATGGCAGGCTGTTCCCGCCGAACTACCTGCATGAAAGCTGGATGGATTATCTCTACTGGGATACCGAGCTGGAGCCGTAGGGAGCATCGTCCGCAAAACTGCGCAGCGGTTTTGCGGCAAAGACGATGCTCAGGCAAAAAGCATCGTCCGCAAAAGTGCGCAGCGGTTTTGCGACAAAGACGATGCTCAGGCAAAAACCAGCATCATCCGCAAAAGTGCGCAGCGGTTTTGCGACAAAGACGATGCGCGGGCAAAAAGCATCATCCGCAAAAGTGCGCAGCGGTTTTGCGGCAAAGACGATGCTCAGGCAAAAAGCATCATCCGCAAAAGTGCGCAGCGGTTTTGCGGCAAAGATGATGCTCAGGCAAAAACCAGCATCATCCGCAAAGTGCGCAGCGGTTTTGCGGCCAACTGGATCCCCGCTTGCGCGGGGATGACGATTTTATGTGTGGCGCTTTCCCTTCCGTCTCACACAGCGCGCTCTAAGCCGTTCGGGCCGCGTGTGACCGGCCTCTTGACCGTGGCGGCGCATCGTCCGCACGCTCGTCCCGATACACGGGACCGGACGGGGCCGGCGCAAGCGGCAGATCGAGCTGAACCCAAATCGCCGCTGCCACGGGCTGTAACGCGCCGGCATGATCGCGCGCCACCGCGACCTTCAACGCCCCGATTCTCTCGCGCTTCTCCATCACCGACCGCAGGATGCCGCTGGCGAGTCCGCCAAGCGCCTGCCACTCCGAACCATCTCTCACGTGACGCTCCACTGATACTGTTAAGCAACCGTTTACCATTTGTCTCTCCTGCTTAACCTGATTCGGCCGCGACCGTCTTGGCTTAGCAACAGTCAAGTGAATAACGGATGATGGGGTGTGGAAAAGACGAGGGAGGGTGGGCATGGTTGAAGGAGGCCGCCGCTTGCTGTAGGGACGCTCCGTCGAATGAAACCGGCCTCCGTTGGTTCGACGGGACGCCCGGTAAAGCCAATTCTGCTTTCGCCTCAGATGCCGACGAACCGGGCTAACCAGCTTTACGGCCGAGTCTGACCCAAAGCCGAAGTGGGACGGGGAACGGGAGACGTCCACAGTCGTGTCTAAGAAGATTTGCGGTACAGCCTTCCGTTCCCGAAAACAGCAAGTGCAGGGTCGAACAGCAAACCGACCTACGTTAGCCGGGCCGAAATACCGACTCGCGTCGCTCCGCCAATTCCCCAATGAAAGCCAAAGCATCTTCGACTTCGATACGCCAGTTGCCGCCAGGGTGGCATCGGAAACCGCTGACTCTAATTGTATTCCCAGTCAGCGGTCGTTCCGCAGTCCATTCTTGAGAGACGCGACCGTCTTGCATGCGCTGTATTCGAAATTTTACCGGGGCGTTTCGGCTATAGTAGCGGGATGGCTTCAGCTTAAAAGCGATCACACCGTTAGTGACCTCTGCTTCTTCGATGTAATTTTCCCAACAGTAAAACGTGCGCGCTGGAGGGACGGCTATCCGCACATACTGGATCAGGGGATGATTTCGCCCAACGAGATGTTCAAGTGACCAGGCATCTAACTGAGTTCGACAGATGATCACCTCGATATGAGGCAGGATAGAGAGTTCACCAGGAACAAGAACCTCTGCCATCCTGCAGTCATGGATATCGCGTCTCGCAGCGGGATCGAGAATTGGCGCCTCGTGGTAGACCTTATCAAACTCTATCCTGTTGAAGTAATCTAGGTCACTTCCGGGCACCATACCCGCATGGGCCATTTTGCGGTTAGAAAAGCATACACCTTCCATGGTGATTACCGATGGGAGCCGGAATACGAACATTACAGGCATCGACATCTGATGCTGCAGCCGATTAGGGTCGGAGAGAAGCTTGATACCCTCCGTTCGGAGATGAAACGGGGTCTTTGGCCTAAAATACAACCGAACGAACCTGTGAGCTTCAGGGTTTACCGCGATAGCGCCTTGATTAGCAATGTCGCGTTCGATCACGCCCAGATTCTGACGACATAAGAGCCTACCAGCGCGAATGATCTCGGCCGCATTGAGTGCGTCTGCCGCAAAAAAAAGGTACTCTGCCCACCAGCTATGTTCGCCTCTTCCCTGCGACCACTGCTGTACGTGATGGACAGCCGCCTCTACTGGAATCGGGAAGTATGTACTTGACAAAGCAGGATCGTCACGCTAAATTCACGGCAGATGTCAAGAGGCACTGCCATGAAGCTCGATATTACAAACCCGATCTACAATGACGAGGAGAAGGCCCGCGCTCACTTGGAAGCGCAGCTTTGGACCGATGGTCCGCTCTGTCCGCATTGTGGATCATTCGAGGCGACGGCTTTGCACGGCAAAGCGCACCGCAAAGGGCTTTACCAGTGCAACGCTTGTCGCGAGCAATTCTCCGTCACGGTCGGAACCGTTTTCGAGCGCTCCAAGATCAAGCTGCACAAATGGGTGCTTGCCGCTCACCTCATGGGTGCCAGCAAGAAGGGCGTCTCATCCAAGCAGATCGAACGCATGCTTGGCGTAAGCTACAAAACGGCTTGGTTCATGACCATGCGTCTCAGAGAGGCTATGCGCGGCGATACGAACGACGGTAGCATTGGCGGCGAGAACAAGGTCGTTGAAGCTGACGAAACTTTTGTCGGCGGCAAAAAGAAGAATGTCCATAAAGGCAAGCCCGAACCAAAAAAGCATGCCGTTGTCGCCTTGGTCGAACGTGACGGCGAGATGCGTGCCAGCCATGTTGCAGACGTAACCGCCAAGACGCTGCGCGAAACGCTGGTTACTCAGGCCAGCCGCAAATCCTATCTGATGACCGACGAAGCTCTGGCCTACAAGGGCGTAGGAAAAGAGTTCGCTGGGCACGGTTCCGTCAATCACTCAGCCGACGAATATGTACGCGGCATGTTCTGGCATACGAACACCGCTGAGTCGTTCTTCGCTATCCTGAAGCGCGGCGTGTACGGCACATTTCACTCTGTCTCAGAGCAGCATTTGCAACGCTACGCTGACGAATTCGCCTTCCGCTGGAATACCCGCGCAAAGCTTGGGTTCAACGACTTCGACCGCGCGAGCCTCATGCTCAAAGGCGCTACCGGCAAGCGCCTTACTTATCGGCGGATTAACGAAGCCGCGCACGCTTAAGCAGAAAGCGCGACACTTTTCAGCTTGGCGGAAGCGCCAAGCTGAAGCGCCCAAATCGTGAACAAGGATTCGACTCTCAAATCAGTTTCGGATAAGGAAAGGGCGACGGCGTTATCAGCCCCGTCGCCCTAATTGGGCTTCCCGGAAGCGCCCGGCCAAGCCTTATTGCCCTGTATGTATGCGTGTATTTGCGTTCGAGTTCAAGTCCGGGCGCTTCCTTTCATGCTTTTGTGAAAGGAAAAATACCTATGAGCAACCTTGTCCGAGGCCTACTCCGCCTAGACAACCGCCTTGTTTGGCCTGGTGCTTCCGGAAGGAAGTACGAATTTCAAAACCATGCCATTGGCACAGCCGCCTATCACGCTCTGCCCGGCGTTTATATTTTCTGTAGAGCCCCACAGCTGGGCAGGTGGAATGCGGTATATGTGGGAGAGACGGACAACTTTTGGCGTCGTCTCACCAATAAACTTACGTGTCACCACGGCTGGGATCGCATTATCGCCGCCGGGACCACGCACATATGTACCCTGCATGTCCCCGGATTGCTCCAGGAACGTCTTAATATCGAGACCGACTTGCGACATAGCCTAAATCCCCCTTGCAATCGCCAATAAATACGAAGGCCCAGCCTAAGAGCTGGGCCGCTCCTTATCGTCAGGCCTCCGCTTGGTATTGCGGCTCTTGCCCTTCATTTCCTTGTGGGGCTTGGGGGGTGTTTGCAGCATGCGTTTAAGGATTGCGTCGCCGCGTTTTTCGGCATTGTCATTTTCCTCGGAAGCCACGGGCTTTTTGTCAACCACAGCGAGTCTCCCATGCATCCATCTAAAAAAGCCGATAGAGGACACATCTCCAATTGGCATTGCCATGGTGATGATCAACTACATTGAATCGATCCTAACGGAGTCTAGCTCTTTGTCGCCAACACGATGAGCGCTCCACATAGAAATAAACACATCTAAAACAATCGCGTCGAGTGCTTCCCCGAACGCCCTTTCTCGCAGTTCAAAAACGCCAGCTTCGATCATCTCCGGCGTAACCTCGATATCGAAGCTGGCTTGTTGTTGCTCCGGCCTGTCACGCAAAGCGCTATTCATCTCACGTCGCTTGCTTTGTCAAGTACATACTTCCCCTGGAATCGGCATTTAAGTATCCTAGGCTGCCACCGAAAAATCGTCAAAACCGTCCGAGGCAGAGTTGAAAAACAATCCAATTTGATTATGAGGGTCGCTCGGATCGGGTTCTACTATTGTGTAGTTTACATAGGAAAGCTCCGCCAAGAGCGGAATGAGATAACCGGCGGCCTTTTGTGCCGTAATGTCGCCGAATGCCTTAGGAGTCAGCAGACCAGTCTGCAAACCGACCCAAGCGTTTACTAGAAAATCCTGTCCTATGGCATTCTTTAGGTCAGTAAAAATTTCTAGAGTGCCGTCGTTTCCGAGCCTGGCGGTGTAGGGCGTATTCTTCCATATGGTCCGAAATCGCCCATTCTTCTCCTGTATCGCAGCCTGGAGGTCTGCAACGAATTCATTGAATGTCACGGGCGGGAGACTTGCCTCTAGTTCATTGTGCTCTGGCCGAAATGCCGCACCTACGTGCCAATCGTGAATGTAAACCTGGATTGGTAGTTCCCATAAATAGTGCAGCATGAGTGGGCGCACCTCATCCCAGTCTAGATTGCCATTGCCGCATCCCAGCGGAGGGAAAGAAATGGATCTGATCCCCATGGCCTCATAGTGCTGAACAAATGTCTTGAGGCCATCTTCCACGTAGGAAATTTGAGACGGTTTCTTCCACGTAATCTTGGTTGGAAAATTCAGAACCCATTTCGACCCCCTCCAGAGATGCAAAACGCCCGGCTCCAGAACGCGATCATTACACAGCCGCTTGTACTCACGAAACATCGCTGGATAGCGTGCTTTAAACTCTTTAGCGATGCCCTTGCCCATTACGCCAACCGTATTAACGGTGTTTACCATGGTCTGCGCGGGCGATTCGAATATGCTGGTCCGGATAATCTTTAGCATCCCGTTTCCTTGCCAACCCATTGAGACCGGTCGCATCCTCACTACGATTTGTATGAGCGTTATAGTAGCGTTCTCATAATGTTCCATGGTGTCAAGCTGTATTATTATCAGCAGATTCCCTCGAATAAAGGCAATATCCACAACGATGAAGACCTCAGGGCAGGTGTACAGCTGCGCTCGCCTCAACCACTAGCGTAAGCAGGGAATAGCTGTATAGAGGCGTGGCGGAGACTTCGCGCTATCCCTGAGGGACACCGGCCGCCCCAGACGCAGAGCCGTCGGTACGAGGCGGGGACCGACGGCAAGTTATATGGCCCATTTCGGCTGTGAACTTTGCGCTCATTGAGGTCCGGAATCACCGCATAACCGACTAGATACCGCTTGGGCCAGCCGCCCTTGAACCGCACTGCAAAAACTTATCCCCGCCCCCTCACCTCTACCATACACTCCACCCGTTCCTTCCCCAGAGGGACGCGGGGCTCGAGACCGTCTCGTTTCGTGGGGGAGGAAGCGGTGCCTGAGGAATCCGCGGAGGG
>Ga0136634_10000579_pt1 | contig 15497 bp, 13 predicted proteins | sample AntDrymUQ8332106_2_FD_104654 | JGI IMG/M metagenome (GOLD analysis project Ga0136634, IMG submission 104654) | Polar desert sand microbial communities from Dry Valleys, Antarctica - metaG UQ833 (21.06) | ecosystem: Environmental > Terrestrial > Soil > Desert | place: Antarctica: Dry Valley... | reverse complement strand
CACTCCGCGCAAGCTCTCGCGCGCGGCCTGTGCGCCCTCGCCCTTGCGCAACGACACCGGAGTTTCAACCGCAATTCCGTGCGCGATGGCCCGTTGCTTGACGGAGCTGGCTGTCAGTTTCAGCCCGCGGCCCGCCGGACGGTCCGGCTGCGTCAGTACCAGCGGCACGGTCCAACCGGCAGAATCAGCCGCTGCGACGATTGCGTCCAGAGCGACAGCCGCGAAGTCCGGCGTGCCGGCAAAGACGATTCTCATCGGCCCATTCTAGAGGGCGACGTGACGCGAGGCGTCCTTACATCTGACGGAACAGGTGAACGTACTGGCGGGCCACGGGCAACTCACGGCTGGTGTCACGCATCCGGACATACAGCTTGCCGGACAGGTCACGGCGAGTTGACGACACCGCGTTCAGATTGACGATCACGGAGCGATGGATCTGCGCGAAGTCGTCGCGCTTCAATTGCTCCGCCAATTCGGACAGCGGTACGCGGATCAGCCACTCGCTGATCACAGCGCCATCGCGCGCAAACACGCACGTGTACTTGTCATCGGCCTGAAAGTACAACACGTCGCCCACCGGAATCTGCTGCGTGATCTCGCCGTCGACCGAGCGCTTGGTGGCGCGAATCCAGCGCAGGTGCGGCGTTTCAGCTTGACCGCTTGCGTGCGACAGATGCTGCGAGAGTTGCTGCAGCAGCGGAGCCAGATCGCGTGGAAGCGTGCGCGTGGCGCCGGCGCCTTTGCGCAACTTATCGACGGTCCGTTGCAGGCGCTCATCAGTCACCGGCTTCAACAGGTAATCGACGGCGTCGCGTTCGAAAGCCTCGACCGCATATTGATCGTAGGCGGTGACGAAGACCACCTGGGTGTCGCCTGCCAGCTGCTCCGCGACCTGCAGACCGGTTGCGCCTGGCATGCGAATGTCCAGGAATGCAATATCGGGAGCGTGCTGGGCAATCGCCGCGACTGCAGACGGCCCGCTGTCGGCCAGCGCGACAATCTCGAGCTCGGGCCAGAGCCGCGACAGCTTGTCGCGCAGATAGCCAGCCAGATGAACCTCATCGTCGGCAATGATCGCCTTCATCGCGTCGGCCGCCACTCAGGTAGACGAAAGGGGGATTGTCATTGTTACGCGCGTTCCGCGCGCAAGCTCCTGCACCACCAGTTTTGCTTTGTCTCCATAAAGGGATGTCATGCGCTCGCGCAGGTTCGACAAGCCCACGCCACCGCTCGACTGCGGTGTGAAGCCCAGGCCGTCGTCTTCGACATCGAGTTGAAGCGAACCGTCTGAAGCCCGAGCAATCAGATGCACGCTGCCTCCTTCAAGCTTGGGTTCAAGCCCGTGCTTGATCGAATTTTCGACCAGCGGCTGCAACGAAAGGGGTGGCAGGTGCGCCTCGCGCAGCTCCGCCGGCACGTCGATCGTGTACGACAGACGCTTTCCCATCCGGATGCTCAAAATATCCAGGTAGGCCGCAATTAATGCGGTTTCCTGGCCAAGTGTGGTCCGTTCGCTGCGGCTCGCCGCCAGCGATGCACGCAGCAGTTCGATCAACCGCTCAAGCATCAGCCGGGCCTTTTCGGGCGCGGCATCGATCAGACACACGACATTGGCAAGCGTGTTGAACAGGAAATGCGGTTCAATCTGCGCCTGCAGTGAGCGCAGTTGCGCATCGATCGCCTGTCGCTGCAACTCCACCGATCGGGCGCGCTCGCGCTGGTGCTCGGCCTCGGCCCGCGCCAGACGCGTCTTGCCCGCCATGTAGCGATACCAGAAGGTCGAAAAGATAATCGATACCGTGATGATCGCCACCAGCACGCGAGGCGCGCCCTGAACAATGCGTGCGACATCGACGCCGAGCAGGCTCAGGCCGATCCAGTACCCGGCGATGCAGCCGACAATTGGAATGCCGGCGAAGAAGATGACCCGATTGAGCGTCGAAAATGCCTCGATCCGCACGCGGCCGACAAGAAGTGCGCCCACCTCGAACAGCACGTGAATCGTGAACCCGATACTTTGAGCGATCACGAAGTTCCAGAGCAGCATGCGCCCTGGGTCGCTGCGAGCCGAAAACGCCCAGCTGACCAGCGTGAGGACCACCGCGATAGCCGTGTTGAACAGCAGCGTCCACACGCCCTGCAGCCACATGGGGCCACACGACTCGGTTGAGAAAGACAACCAACTGCGCCAAGACTGGCGCACTACCGACATGCTCAACATCGCCTTTGACGCCGCTAATAGTCGGACGAAATGTAGCCTTCGGCGGTTCGCTGCAAAGCTCGGCAAGGACGAAGCGTCATAATTGCGGCGCCAATCGCCGGCAAGCCACGCAGACAGCCGCCAGCAACCGATCAAGCGGCCTTGACTTTGCGCTTCTTCATCCGGGTCTTGATGCGGCTCTGCTTGAGCGCCGACAGGTATTCGACGAACACCTTGCCGTCCAGGTGATCCATCTCGTGCTGCACGCATACCGCGAGCAACCCGTCGCACTCGACCTCGTGCGCTGAGCCGTCTGCCTGCTGGGCACGTACTCGAACCTTAGCCGGCCGGGTAACGGCATCGTAAACACCAGGAACCGACAAGCAACCTTCCTCGCACTCGACCGTTTCTTCGGATGACCACACGATCTCCGGATTAATGAACACGCGCAGGTGATCTTTGGTCTCGGAAATGTCGACGACCAGCAGCCTTTCATGCACATTGACCTGGGTGGCGGCCAGGCCAACGCCGGGTGCGGCGTACATCGTCTGGGCCATGTCTTCGATCAGCGTGCGCAGGCGCTGGTCGAAGCGCGTGACCGGGCGCGCCACAGTCTTAAGCCGCGGATCCGGGTATTCAATGATGTTCAGTAGTGCCACGCTGCCTCCAGCCTAACCAACGGACGCGGGATGCGCCATGCGGACACACTCCAGCCCATTGGATCCAATCTGCCTTATTTGCCCTGTCTTTACGTGCTTTTCAAGCGCCCGCCAATTCGCGACTACGACAAACTTGCGCGACCGGACGGTACGGGATACGACCTTATGGCATCGCGCCTAGTCGGGATCAGAGCGTCCGGGTATCCGTTGCTAAATCAATGCATTACCGTCAAAATTTGTAGCGCGTTATTAGATATCCTCATATTCCGAAGAAGGTAAAGACTGCAAACACGCTGGGGTTGCCGGCTGGTTTCGTCTGTTGGGTCGTCCGCCTGGCTCGTCCACTGGTCTTCCAGTTGACCCGGCGGTTGTGATTGATAAGCGTGACAGGAGCTTGCATGACGAACGTTAAAACCGGCTTTCTGGCTACCGCGATCAGTGCCATTGCGATGTTGGCTGGCACCGCTACCGCTCAGGATTCCACGCCCGCCTCGCGCCTGCCGGTCACACCGCAGCAGCGAAGCACGGCCGATCAAGTTGCACAGGCCGGTGTGCCGCTGGCTGCGCTTGCCACAACAGCGCCTGATCGCTACACCGTAAAAAGCGGTGACACGCTATGGGACCTGTCCCGGATGTATCTGATCAGCCCGTGGCGTTGGCCCGAGCTGTGGGGACTCAACAAGACGCAGATCAGAAATCCTCACCTGATTTATCCGGGGCAGGTACTGGTGCTCACCAGGACCGGCGACCGTGCCATGCTGGGTTTGGCAGACGGCGAGCCTGGCACTGGACGGCTGGAGCCACGGATACGCGAACTGGCCGGCGACCGTGCCGCGATATCTGCGATTCCGACCAACCTGATTGCTCCGTTTCTGTCACAGCCGCTGGTGCTGGACGCCAACGGGCTGGCGGATACACCCCGCATCGTAAGTACTCAGGAAGGACGTGTATTTGTGGGTCGCGGTGACGACATTTATGCGCGCGGGATTCAGGATGACCAGACTGTTAACTACAACGTATTCCGACCATTGAAGCCGTTGTATGACCCGGACGATAAGGTTCGTAAAAACCCCATCGCGTACGAAGCCTTTTATCTCGGCACCGCCAACAAGGTGGGCGGCGGAGAAATCGTGAAGATGCGTATTGACTCCAGCAAGCAGGAAATTGGGGTTGGGGACCGCTTGCTTCCAATCGAGCGGCAGGAACTGATCAGCTACATGCCCAAGCGGGCAGCCACGCCGATCGACGCCCGTGTGATCGCAATGTATGACGGCGTTCGATATGCCGGCGGCGGAAGCATCGTTACGTTGAGCCGCGGCAGCAATGAGGGAGTTTCCATTGGTGACGTCCTTCAGTTGTATCGCACCGGAGAGACGAAGCTCGATCGCACCGCAAGCAAACGCGAATTCATCAAACTGCCCGACGAGCAGATTGGCCTGGCCTTCGTGTTCAGAGTGTTCCCCGGTATCTCCTATGCACTGATCGCGCGCGGAACGCGGCCAGTTGAAGTCGGCGACCGCGCCACGAATCCAAGCGACGACGTCGACTTCGCGCGTGAAGAAGAGCGCATGGGGCTCAACGTCGATCAAACGAGGCTGTCGCCGCAAGAGCAGCGCGCCAAAGACCTGGGCACCACGCTGCAGAAGTAACGTCGGGCATCGATCCACCGACGCACGCAAATGCAGGCGGCTGAGCGCGCCGCCTGGTTGCGCCTGATCCTGTCGCCGGGCCTGGGCCCGCGCACTGCGCGCCAGCTGCTCGCGACCTTCGGACTGCCCGATGCCATTTTTGAAACCGGGCTATCGGCCTTATTGCGGACAGTGCCAGAACCGCTGGCGCGCGCTCTGGCGCAGCCCGCCGGCGAAAACGTACGGTCAGCGATCGAAGCGACCGAAAAATGGCTGGCAGCCGCTGAGGACCACGCTCTTATAACGCTGGCCGACGCCAGCTATCCACAAACCCTGCTGACCACTGCCGACCCACCGCCCGTGCTGTTCGCCGTGGGCCGTGTCGACCTGCTGAATCGTCCATCGGTGGCAATCGTCGGTAGCCGCAACGCCACCCGGCAGGGCGCCGAGAACGCACATGGATTTGCCCGGGCGCTGGCGCAATCTGGCGTCACGATCGTCAGCGGGCTTGCGCTGGGCATTGACGCTGCAGCACACAGCGGCGCACTGGCATCCGACAGCGCTGCGTCGACGATTGCCGTAGTCGGCACAGGAGTTGACGTGATCTACCCGGCAAGTAACCGACGTCTGACGCTCGATGTACGTAAACGCGGCGTGGTGATATCGGAATTTGCGCTGGGCACGCCGTCCATCGCGCACAACTTTCCACGTCGCAACCGGATCATCGCGGGAATGACGCGCGGCGTGCTGGTGGTCGAAGCTGCACTGCGGTCAGGCTCTCTTATCACGGCGCGTTTAGCTGCAGACTGTGGGCGTGACGTCTTCGCGGTCCCGGGCTCGATTCACGCGCCGCTTTCCAAAGGCTGCCACCGGCTGATCCGCGACGGCGCCAAACTGGTTGAATCAGCCAACGACGTGCTGGAAGAACTGGGACTGACCGGCAAGGCCGACTTTGATTCCGCTACGCCACCCGAACCCAGTGCGCACGCCGACATTCTGCAGCTGGTGGGCCACGATCCGATCGACCTCGACCAGTTGGCCCAACACAGTGGTCGTGACACAGGCGAACTGGTTGGCGCATTGCTCGAACTTGAATTGGCACAATATGTTGAGCGTCTACCGGGTAACAGATACCAAAGGTTGCGTTAATCCGACTAACAGCCCTTTACATCGCGACAGCGGTCGCATAGATTGCGAACAACGTGTTCGACGTACTTGTCTATCTGTACGAAAACTATGGCGCGCTGCACGCGTGCCCGGACTCCGACTCGCTGTCGAAACGTCTGACGGACGCCGGATTCGACGACGAAGAGATTTCAGATGCACTGAGCTGGCTATCGGGCTTGCAGCTGATTACCGCTGAATCAATAGCTGTAGGGCCAGAGAGTGAGCGTGCCTTTCGAGTCTATGCAACAAGCGAGTTCGAACGGCTCGGCAGCGAAGCGGTGGGCTTCCTCAGCTTCCTCGAGCAGGCTGCGCAGCTGACGCCCACTCAGCGGGAAATCGTGATCGAGCGAGCGCTGGCGACCGACGAGACTCCCATTTCGCTTGAAATGCTCAAAGTCATAGTTTTAATGGTGCTGTGGAGCCAGCAGGCCGATATCGACATCCTGCTGCTCGAGGAACTGCTGGGTGCGGCAGACGACCGCGCGCTTCACTAGGCCGCTTCACTGGCCTGGCTTCACTAGCGCTTATCGACGGCCATCTTCTGACGGGGACCGCTAAGCAGAAGGCAACGCCGACTGCCCTCCGTTGCCCTTTCAATTTAGTTGTTATCCTAAAAAAAGGAACAAGCTAGGCGCCCTGCCTTGTGGGGCTGTTCATCCATTCATGTCGAAAACCCTGATCATTGCCGAGAAGCCTTCCGTGGCCGCGGACATCGCGCGCTCGCTCGGTGAGTTCACCAAGCATCAGGATTACTTCGAAAATGACGAGTACGTGCTGTCGTCCGCGGTCGGCCACCTGCTCGAACTGCGCGCACCCGAGGCCTATGACGTCAAGCGTGGCAAGTGGACCTTTACCCATCTGCCGGTGATTCCACCACATTTCGATCTCGCGCCGATCGCGCGCAGCGAGGCACGGCTCAAGGTGTTGATGCGGTTGCTCAAGCGTAAGGACGTCGGCGCGCTGATCAACGCCTGCGACGCCGGGCGTGAAGGCGAGCTCATTTTTCGCTACATCGTTCAGGCGGCAAAAGCCAGGCAGCCCGTGCTAAGGCTGTGGCTGCAGTCGATGACACCGGCGGCAATCCGCGAAGCGTTTGAGCGGTTGCGAACCGACGACGAAATGATGCCGCTAGCCGACGCTGCGCGCAGCCGGTCGGAAGCTGACTGGCTCGTGGGCATCAACGGCACGCGCGCGATGACCGCATTCAACAGCAAGGAAGGCGGCTTTTATCTGACGACGGTGGGGCGCGTGCAGACGCCCACGCTGGCGATCGTCGTCGAGCGCGAAGACAAGATTCGAAAGTTCGTGGCGCGCAACTATTGGGAGGTACGCGCAACGTTCGGCGCAAGCGCCGGACCGTACGACGGCCGCTGGTTCGACCCCAGGTTCAAGAAAGCGGAAGACGTCGATGCGCGCGCGGAGCGCATGTGGGACGAGAGCAGCGCCGCTGCGATCGCCAATGCGTGCCGCGGCAAGACGGGTACTGCGACCGAGGAAGCGAAGCCGAGCACGCAACTCGCTCCGTTGCTGTTCGACCTCACCTCGTTGCAGCGCGAGGCAAACTCGAAATTCGGCTTCTCAGCAAAGACAACGTTGTCGATCGCGCAGGCGCTGTATGAGCGGCACAAGGTCTTGACGTATCCACGGACCGATTCGCGTGCCTTACCGGAGGACTACGTTGCGACGGTGCGCAAGACGATGGACGCGCTGGGCGGCGTGGGACCGTACCGCGAGTTCGCCAAGAAGATCGTCAAGCAAGGCTGGGTCAAGCCGAACAAGCGCGTCTTCGACAATGCCAAGGTATCTGACCACTTCGCGATCATCCCGACCCTGCAGGTGCCAAAGCAGTTGTCCGAGGTTGAAGCGAAGGTGTACGACCTTGTCGTCAAGCGCTTCCTGTCAATATTTTTCCCCGCGGCCGAATACCTGGTGACCACACGCATCACCGAGGTCGAAGGGCATTCGTTCAAGACCGAAGGCAAAGTGCTGGTCGAACCGGGCTGGCTCGCGATCTATGGACGCGAAGCTGTGGAAGAGCAAGGCTCGCTGCCGAAGATCGAGCAAGGCGAGCACATACAGACGCGCGAAGTGCAATCGGTCGCATTGGCCACTCGCCCGCCGGCGCGCTACACGGAAGCCACGTTGCTGTCGGCAATGGAAGGCGCCGGCAAGTTAATGGAGGACGATGACCTGCGTGCCGCCATGGTGGGCAAGGGACTCGGAACGCCGGCGACGCGCTCGACCATCATCGAGGGTCTGATCGATCAGCGCTACATGGTTCGCGACGGCAAGGACTTGCGACCGACGCGCAAGGCATTCGACTTGATCACGCTGCTCAAGGGGCTTGATGTGCCCGAGCTGACGGCGCCTGAGTTAACTGGCGAGTGGGAGCACAAGCTGTCGCTGATGGAGCACGGACAACTCGAGCGCGATCTGTTCATGAAAGAGATCGCCGCGATGACCAAGAAGGTCGTTGATCGCGCCAAGAGTTATCAGGCAACCACGGTGCCGATCGATGATCCCGCGACACTTGCGACACCGTGCCCGAATTGCGGCAAGAAGATCGTCGAGAACTATCGGCGTTACGCGTGCACGAACTGCGAGTTCTCACTGCCCAAGCATCCGGGCAGCAGAACCTTCGAAGTAGAAGAAGTTGAGCAGTTGCTGCGGGACCGAACCATCGGTCCGTTGCAGGGGTTCATCAGCAAAATGGGGCGGCCATTTGCTGCGGTCATGAAGATCACGCCGGAATTCAAACTCGAGTTCGACTTCGGGCAAAGCAACGAAGGCGAAGGTGGAGAGCCGATCGACTTTTCGGCGTTGTCGCCCATCGGCCCATGCCCAAAATGCGGCGGCGGAGTGTTCGAGCAACCGATGTCGTACCTGTGCCAGAACAGCGTCGGCGCGGAGAAAAAATGCGATTTCCGCTCTGGCAAGGTCATCCTTCAGCAGCCGATTGATTCGACCCAGATGGCGAAGCTTCTGGCCGAGGGGCGAACTGATGTGATGCGCGGGTTTGTGTCGAATCGAACGCGCCGGAAATTTTCGGCGTTCCTTGTCAGGAAGCCTGACGGAACTACTGGATTCGAGTTCGAACCGCGGCCGCCGAAAGTGGGGAAATCAGCGGTGCCGGCATCGACTGCCGCAGCGCCATCCAATGGAAGCGCGACGGAGGTTGCTGCCAAGAAACCGGCCAAGGCGCGGACCCGCGCCTTGCGCGCGCCGAGCGTGACGCTGCCCGCAAAAAAATCGCGTGCTTCGCCGCCCAAGCTTGAGTCTGACGATGCGGCGCCTGCCGTTGGGAGCCGCAAACCGGCAGCAAAGGCGGGGCGTTCATCAGGTGTGAGAAAGCCTGCAGCACGGCGTTAACTGCGGATGACTGCCCGATGAGATTGGGCATGTAGGTCACGTTGTCGTCCTGCGCTCCCGTGGCCGCATTCACGCGCTCCTAACTAAATTTAAAACGGTGACACAACTGCCTCCCGCGCTCGACATCAAGCGCCGCCGCCTGCTTGGGGCTGCAACGCTGGCCGCCGTGTCAGATCCTGCTGTTGCGCAACTTTCGTCTCGCACATTGCGGATCATTCTGACGGCGCCGCCCGGTTCCTCGATCGATGTACTCGGGCGCGTGATCGCAGACAAGATGCGCGAGCGCTCGGGCCAGACCACCGTAATGGTCGAAAATCGTCCGGCAGCAGGCGGTACGGTTGGCACCAACGAGATTGCAAAGGCGGCTGCCGATGGGTCGACGATCGGGTTGTCCTTTACCGGACCGCTGGCAACTGCGCCATTTCTTTATGCGAAGTTGCCGTACGACCCGGTAAACGAGCTCGCTCCGATCGTCCTGGTAGGCACCGCACCTAATGTGCTGGCGATCAACGCGGCATTGCCGGTGCGCTCCTTCACTGAATTTCTTGCGTATGCACGCCGGAATCCGGGCAAGCTCAACTACGCCTCACTGGGCAATGGCAGCGCATCGCATCTGTCAATGGAGCTGTTGAAGACCGAGGCCGGCCTGTTCATGGTTCACATTCCGTATAACGGCGCTCCACCCGCGGTGCAGGCCGTCGCCGCCGGTGATGTTCACGTCGTGATGTCGAACCCCACCACGCTGTTGCCCATCGTCCAGTCCGGACGCGTCAGGCTGCTCGCGGTTACCAGCCGCGAGCGTTGGGCCGGACTGCGCGATGTACCGACGATTAATGAAAGCGGTTTCCCCGGATTTGAAGCGATCGCGTGGAATGGCTTTGTTGCACAGGCGGCCATATCGCGCTCGACTGTCGAACTGCTCAATCGCGAGATCAACGCAGTGTTGGTATTGCCTGACGTCACGGCGCGAATCGAAGCCGCGGGCTGGCAGGTTGAAGGCGGTTCAGCAGAATCGTTCGGCGCGTTCATGCGGGCAGAACGCACGCGATGGCAGCCGGTGATCAAGCGCAGCGGCGCACGGATCGATTAACCGTTCATCGTGATGGCATCGGCAGCTGCGAGCGATGCCAGCAATGCCGCATTGATCCGACCCATCGAAACACCGACCAGCTGCGCGGCGCGCTCGGAACCGACCGCGTCGCCGCGCTCGATGACTTCCGCCAGTGCCAGATACACGCCATAGGGTCCCTGATGTGCTCGCACCGCGTCGAGCACGGGCCGCGGCAGCGCCGCCGACGCAAACAGACGTTCGTGCGAGTGCCCGGTGATTTGCTGCAGCAATGAGAATGCGCCGACTGCGAACAGGTCGTCGCGCATGCCGTTGACCTGACTGGCCAACGCCTCGAGGAAAAAACCGCGCTGCACGGCCATGTAGATCAGCGGCATCGAACGCGTTTGCGCCGACGACACACCCAGCAGCAGTACCAGCCAGCGCACCAGCCGCTTGTAGCCGAGCACCATGATCGCGTGTCGTATCGACGTGATCGGAGACGTATGCGACGCGCCGGAGGAAAACGCAGGACCGTTGATGACCGACAGCAACATCAACGCGAGGCTCGGTTCGTTCTTGAAGGCCCGCTCGAGAGCCATCACATCGGCGTCGCCTTGAATCAGTCGCACGATGTCAAGCACCGCGCGTCGCGTCGGCTCAAGGCCTGCCGACGGTTCAACATTCGGTTCATCGAGCGGCCATCCGATAGTCGCGTTCGCGCCGCGCGCGAGCGCCGAGTCCACTTGAGCGCGCGTGTGAACATCTCGCACCCACATTGGCGGCTCTCCGTCTTGACCACGCGCCTTGTCACTGCCGGCAACGACCGCAGCGAACAGGTGTTGCCAGTCGCGTGGTGGATCCTGCGTTGACTGACGCAGAACAAATCGCACGCCGTCGCGTTGTGCCGCCTCGATCGCTGTTAACTGGCGGTTGGTCAGCGATTCACTGGACACTTCGAGCATCAGACCGCTTTTGCCGGCCGCCTTTTTGTTCCAGTCGGTTACCGTTGCGATATCGGATTCAAGCGACGATGGGCCCATCGCCAGCACGGCCACGCCCCGCGGCAACAAAGACGTCTGATCGGCCAGCGCCGAAATGACGGCACCCGCCGAAGATGCCGCAGCAGTTTCCGTCCCGGGTGCTGCCCCGACTTCGATCCGCACACCCAAAATGCGCCTGTCGCGGCCAACAATTGGCCTCCAGCCGAGCCGCAGATCGTCGAGCGCAACGCCCTCGCTCGACACCTCTTCGTAAAGGCTGTCTTGCGGTCGTAAATGGGAGCCGTCCATCACTGATTTTCGGCGTATCCCGGGCTGCCCTTGAGCCGACGGAACCCCGAAAAGCGGGGCTTCGACAGCGCTTGGCGAATTCGAAGGGATTCCCCCTGCGGGAAGCGGCAATACCGCGTGCGACAATCGCGCCCCTTTGCGGCGCGTGAGCGCCTGATCGCCGCGCCCGCTTTGAATTTGCACTGTCCGCACTGATGCCGCTTTTTGCTTCCACCATTTTGCTGTCGGCATTCCTGCTCTTTCTGGTGCAGCCGATCATCGCCAAGCAAATACTTCCTTGGTTCGGCGGAAGCTCCGCCGTCTGGACTACGTGTCTGGTGTTTTTTCAGGTTGTTTTGCTTGCCGGTTACACCTATGCGCATTTGACGACACGATATTTGCGTCCCAGGCACCAGGCTTTTCTGCATATCGGGCTGCTCGCGATGAGCCTGCTATTTCTGCCGATCATTCCAAGCGAAGCACTGAAGCCGCAGGCTGGTGCGGATGCCGCGATCCGGATCGTTGCGCTGCTCTTTGCAACGATCGGCCTGCCTTACTTTCTGTTATCGGCAACCGGACCGCTGTTGCAGAAGTGGGTTGCGCCGCGCTTTCCCGAAAAGACTGTCTACCGGTTGTTCGCGCTTTCAAACTTCGGATCGCTGATTGGACTGCTTGCATTTCCGTTTGCGATCGAACCGTTTTCCACCGCGCGCACGCAATCGGTCGCATGGAGTGTTGCCTACGCGTGCTTTGCAATTGCGTGCGCAGCGTCCGCGTGGACCGCATCGAAAACTGCGAATCAATCGGTCGCGCTGACTCGCGTGGCCGACGATGAAGCGCGCGGCTCGAGCCCCCGAATCGCCGATTACGCACTGTGGCTTGCGTTTGCCGCTCTCGGTTCAGTGCTGCTGCTGGCAACCACCAGCCATATCACGCAAAACATTGCGACCGTGCCCTTCCTGTGGGTGCTTCCGTTGTCGCTTTATCTGCTGACGTTTGTTGTCGCGTTCGAAGGCCGCGGTGGTCGTGGCTGGTATCAGCGCAGCTGGTTTCTCTTTCCAACGTTGCTGTTGCTGGTTGCGATGTCGGCGGGTCTGTCGGCCAACCGCGGTGTGCTCGACGTCAGCCTCGCCGTGCCTTTGTATACGGTCGGCATGATGATGGCGGCATTTGTCTGCAACGGCGAGCTTGCGCTCAGCAAGCCTGTGCCGCGCTATCTGACGCAGTTCTATTTGACAATCTCGCTGGGTGGCGCACTTGGCGGATTGCTTGTGGGCCTTGTCGCACCGCGTGTGTTTCCGACGTACTTCGAACTACCCGTGGCACTGGTGCTGCTGGCGTCGCTCGCAGTTTTCGTAGCGCGCAACACACGTTGGCTGATCGGCCCGGCAGTTGTTGCGACGATCGCAACCGGATGGTTCGGCAGCCAGTACATAGGTTTCCTGCGCGAGGAAGCGGTCTACATGCATCGCAATTTCTACGGCACGCTGCGCGTCAAGGAACAGGGCGAAGGCGACCAGCAAGTGCGCCGGTTATTGCACGGTGTGATTCTGCACGGAGAGCAGCTGACTATCAGTCCAAAGCGGCTCGAGCCCGGCACCTACTACGCACGCTCGTCTGGCGTCGGTCGCGCCATTGAAGCCAGACAGGACAATAAAGACTCAGTGAAACTAGGCTTCGTCGGCCTTGGGGTCGGAACGCTATCGGCATACGGTCGAGCTGGCGACGTGGTGCGCTTCTACGAGCTTGACCCGGACGTCCTGGCGCTCGCCAAGAATCAGTTTTCGTATCTGAACGCGTCGCCATCGAAGATTGAATATGTGATCGGCGATGCGCGCTCATCGATGGAACGCGAGCTCGCTTCAGGCAGCGCGCAGGGCTACGACGTGCTGGCCATTGATGCATTTTCCAGCGACTCGATTCCGGTGCACTTGATTACACGCGAAGCGGTGCAGCTTTATTTCCAGCATTTGCAACCAAACGGTATTCTCGCGGTGCATATATCGAATCGCTTCCTTGATTTGAAACCGGTACTCGCGAACATTGCGCAGGCACTTGGCCTGACCGCGCGGCTCGTTACCGACACCCCCGGCGAGGGCAGTTCCGGATCGACCACGGATTGGGTCCTGCTGGCACGCTCCGCTACTTCATATGACGCCGAGATGCTCGTCGAAGTGGCCGAACCGATCGAGCCAAAGCCGGAGTTCTCGCTGTGGACCGATCAGTTCAATAACCTGTTCGACATACTGAAATCGCGTCCGCTCGACGAACTTCGTCGATTGATCGGATTGGACTGACCCTGCACTCCGCTCCCACTTAACTGGAACTATGTCAACGCAACGCAAGCCACGCATCGTCGTCAAGAACTCACGCATCCACGGACGCGGCGTTTACGCAGCGCGCCGGCTGAAAGTTGGCGAGAACATCATCGAATACAAAGGCGAGCGTATCCGTTGGAAGGAGGCCGACAAACGGCCGCCCTCCGATCCTGACGATCCATTCCACACGTTTTTCTTTTCACTCGACGATCAGAAAACAGTCATCGACGCCAGCGTTGGCGGCAATGCAGCGCGCTGGATCAATCATTCGTGTGATCCAAACTGTGAAACCGAGGAAACCGACGACGGGCGACTCTTCATCCAGGCCCTGCGCGATATTCGGGCTGGCGAAGAGCTTAACTACGACTACTCGCTTACGATTGAAGAGCGCCTGACAGCCGCACTGAAGAAGAACTATGAATGCCGGTGCGGTTCAAAGAATTGTCGCGGAACGATGTTGGGGTTGAGCAAGCGACAAATGGCGAGCGCTGCCAAGGCCAAGAAAAAATCGCGCCCAAAAAGCGCGTAATCGTTCGCCGCGCAGTAGTCCGCACGCTCGATGGCGAGAACTCTGGGCGGAGCTTAACGTCCAACCATCATGCAACGTTTTCTGACTCGTCCGCTCACCTTGCTGTTCAGCGCCCTCACGCTGGGCGGCGGCGCCGCGGGCTGCGCTTCACTCGACGAGTGGCAGCGCCAGACGATCTTTAACCCGATCAAGGATAACCCTCGCTGGTACTCGGAGCCATTGCCGGGCACCGAGGAATTCGAGGTCAAGCTTGCCAATGGCCAGCAGCTGCATTTCTGGTACGTGCCGCAGGAATCGCCGCACACGGCACCGACCGTTCTTTATCTTCACGGCGCCCGATGGAATCTGAATGGCAGCGTCTTTCGCATGTCACGCTGGGTCGACCTTGGATTCAACGTGCTGGCAGTCGACTATCGCGGCTTCGGCAAAAGCACCGAGTTGCTGCCATCGGAAGAAACCGCCTATCAGGACGCACGCGTGGCGCTGGAAGAACTGAAGCGGCGCGAGCCCGACCCGGCACGACGCTTTATTTACGGACACAGTCTGGGCGGCGCACTGGCGATTGACCTGGCGGCCGGGCCGCTGAAGGAGCCGGCGAATCAGGTTGGCGGGGTGATCATCGAATCGACGTTCACGTCGATCCCAGCCGTGCTGCGTGGAATGAAATATGGATGGGTGCCGGGAATCGGTCTGGCGGTGACACAACCGTTCGACTCGGCCACCAAGATTGGCAAGGTCGACGTGCCGCTGTTGATCATTCATGGGACGGCTGATGGAATCGTGCCGCACGCAATGGCTGACGAGCTTTATTCTGCCGCGTCAAGCCGAGTCAAAAAGGTGATAAAGATCGAAGGCGGCACCCATTCTGGCGCCAGTCGCACCGGGGGCACGCTGTATCGAGACGCTGTGCTCGACTTCGTTCGTCGCGGCTCACAACAGGCCGCGCCAGCACGCCGTGGATAGCGCACAGGAGTCCGTCCTGCAGCGGGTGTCTGAACCCTCCGTGGTTTGAAAGACAAACCGCGTTCCTTGACCTTGCGCGGACCGCGCAAATGAACGTCGCAAGCGGAAAGCTGTCCATGATTTCATGGAACGCCTCACACTCACCCTCGACGCGGGCGAAATATTGCTCGACCGCCTGCTCCAGGATGGCGTTGATATCGCGCACGACTGCGGCGGCGTGCTCGCATGCTCGAGCTGCCGCGTAGTCGTGCGTGAAGGCCTTGAGCATCTCGATGCGGCGAGCGCAGACGAGATCGACATGCTCGACCGTGCGGGCGCCGCAGAGCCGGGTGCGCGCCTCGCGTG
>Ga0136634_10000578_pt1 | contig 15544 bp, 12 predicted proteins | sample AntDrymUQ8332106_2_FD_104654 | JGI IMG/M metagenome (GOLD analysis project Ga0136634, IMG submission 104654) | Polar desert sand microbial communities from Dry Valleys, Antarctica - metaG UQ833 (21.06) | ecosystem: Environmental > Terrestrial > Soil > Desert | place: Antarctica: Dry Valley... | reverse complement strand
AGATTGCAAGTCTTTTAAAAAAGCGACTGTATTCTCAGAATTTGCCGTTGCATATTCTCGCAGCACAAACTGTTTTGTTAAATAATTTACTGCTCCATAATAAGTTTGTTTTTCTCTTTGATTCGCCAGGGGTGTTTCTATTCTTTCATTGCGCCTTCCCCAAAGATAGCCACAGACATCTCCCCAAAGTAGATGACACTCATAAATAAGATACACCACAAGCTCTCTCGATTCTATAGCTTCTCGATGTTCTTCAAAAATTTCACAAATTTCTTGGTGCTTTTTTTTGACGAGTTCTTCATCACGCTTTGGGTTCTTCTTTTGAGATCTTTTCCAGGTAATCCCCGCCGATTTAAAAAGTAGATAATAGCTAGTTTTTGATTGAAATTCAATCTGATACCGCTCCGCTATATGATTTGATAATTCGGTTAATTCGAGCGTGTTTTTTATTGGATAACCATTGGATCACTTCCGCTCGTTCTTCTGGCTTAAGTTGCCCCCGCGAGTCTTGATGATTTAAGCGCAAACCTTCTATTCCATGCAACGCATAATTAATTTTCCACTTGCTGATAAATGGAGATGATACTCCCAAGATATTTTGAATAGTTTCGGGGCAAATTCCTTCAATTAACATGCGGATAGCCAAGGCTCTTTTTAGTTCTCTTGGATCGGGATTACTAGCAATAAAATTTTCGAGTTTCAATAAAGCTTGGACTTCATGCTCCACAAATTTTTCTGCTGATTGCTTTTGCGACATCTCAACTCCTACTTACATTCACGTCCTGATTATACATAATTTACGATTTATAAATCATTTGCGATCGCTATAGTTCCTCAACTGTTTCCTGGATTTGTACCTGAAGTTTGTTCGCCATATTGGATTTCCTCTACTTTTACCCTATATTTTAGTGTACATTCATAGTGAATTGGTATCATAAGCAAATTCCCCTAAATAAATGTAAAACATGGATGAGTCAAAAGCTCAATGTACCCCTTCTACCTTCTTCATTCTACTTATCAACGCCCAATTAAATTCACGACGGCATCAATCAGGGTGGCATCATGAAAACTACTTTTAGTTAGGTAGTAATCTGCACCCGCTTCTAAGCCCTGAATCCGATCCTCCTCGCGATCACGATAGGACACAATAATCACAGGAATGGAATACAAACGGGAATGGTTCTTCATTTGCTTCACCAGTTCAATCCCATTCATGCGTGGCATATCAATATCACTGATCACTAAATCGTAGTGGTTAGTCCGAACAGCATTCCATCCCTCCATCCCATTGACAGCAATATCCACGCTATAGCCGCGATTTTCTAGCAGCTTACGTTCCACTTCCCGCACCGTGATCGAGTCATCCACAACCAAAACTTTCTTGCGTTTGTCTTTAACAACTTCCGTTACCTCGCCTCCCACCTTTGCTAATCGTCCGGCGTTGAGGATAGCATCGATCGATCGCACCAGATCCGATACATCAACGATTAGAATCGGCGAGCCATCTCCCATTATAGATGTTGCACTAATATCAGGCACTTTGCCCAAGCGGGGATCGAGTGGTCGAACCACTAATTCGCCCTCACCTAAAAACTTGTCCACCACCAAACCATAGGGATTAGATTGATCGCTAATCACAACCACAGACAACGAACCTGGATTGGGCGGTGGCGCAGGTAATTCTAGAACTTGATGGGCAGCGATTAAACCAATATTTTGTTGATTCATCGTAAAGTATTGGCGATTTTCCACCTCCGAAATGTGCGATCGCTCCACCATGACGATCTGATCGATGCGAGCCAGCGGCACCGCATACGGTCTGCCAGAAATTTCTACCAACAGCGTGCGAACCACCGACAGCGTTAGTGGAAGTTGAAAGTGGAAACTCGTTCCTTTGCCAAATTGAGACATGGCACGCACCGTCCCACCCACTTCCTGTGCCATACTTTTAGCAATATCCAGACCCACACCTCTTCCAGAGATTTCGGTTACCTGTTTAGCGGTGGAGAATCCAGGTAAAAACAGAAACTCCATCAATTCAGCATGGGTGAGCTGGGCTGCCATTTCCGAAGTTGCCAGGTTTTTGTTAATCACCTTTTGGCGCAACTGCTCTGGATTGATACCTCGCCCATCGTCGGAAATGGTAATTGCTAGCATTCCACCTCGATGAAATGCCTCCAGTCGAATCATACCCACCGCCGATTTTCCAACAGCAGTCCGTTCATCTGGTAGTTCAATTCCGTGATCCGTTGCATTTCGCAAGATATGAGTCAGAGGAGCTTCCAGCTTTTTGAGAATGTCGCGATCGACCGGCGTTGCCTTACCTACTATTTCTAACCTAACTTGCTTATTTAACTTGCGTCCCAAGTCGCGGATCATGCGCGGAAAGCGTTGTACGCCATCCACAAAGGGACGCATATGCGAGGTAATGACTTCCCGGTAGAGGCGATCAGACAGGTTAGCAGTCCGTTGGGCATATAGCTCCAGTTCCCCCAAGCGCTCGCCCAGAAAATCTAGACACTCTTGTTCTTGGTTTCTTGCTGCTTCTAGGTATTCCTTTCCTTCTGGCTGATAGACACCGCGCTCAAGGCTATCCTGCAACTGTTCTAGCGTTCTGGAAATTTCGACCATCCGCCGTTTCAGGGACATCATGGAGTCTGCATAGGGTTGCAGCCAGTTCGCTTCAATCAGTGACTCACCTGCGAGCCCCATAATTCGATTTAAGTTCTCAGCACTGACTCGCACTACGCGATCTTGAGTAGCCGCGTGTTCTGATGCTGAAGAGGAAGATTTACCCCGCTCTGGACTTTCCTGCACCATCACGCCTGATGGCGATGATTCAGCTCGATCGATCGCGATCGCGGTAGATGAAGATGTGGACTGAATGCTAGATTGGTTGGAAATTTCTAGGGATGATTCGGAAACTGTAGAAGCGACTGAAACACGGGACTGAGAAACTATATTTTCCTCTTCTCCATCTCTAACTCTCCCGCGATCGAGTTTGGGTACAGCTTCCGGGGTCAAAATAGCAGCGATCGCCCCTCTTGTTATTTCAAATTCGGCATTATGTTCTGCTAACCAACTCGCTAATTCTACATCACTTACTTGACCGATACCTTCGAGCAAATCCACACCCTGAAGCAGCACATCGACACAATCGGGATTCAGTACCACTGTCTTGTTCTGTGCTGCCACAAAACAGTCCTCCATCACATGAGCTATATTGACTAACGCATCGAGTCCAACTATGCGGGCAGCCCCCTTAATCGAGTGGGCGGTTCGCATTAATGTTTCCAATACCTGCGTCGATTGAGAATTGCTTTCCAATGCTAGCAATCCCTCATTCAAGATAGCAACCTGTGCTTCTGCTTCCAGGCGAAATAAGTCCATCATGGAGTCATCGCCAGTCAGCGTCGCTGTTACATCTGGGGGTGCTGTAGGCGTTGTTTTTGTAGTATCCAGTGCCGCCGACACAACTGCGGGTGCTGTAGAGGTTTTTGTAGTACCCGCTGCCCCTCTTACATCTGGGGGTACAGTAGGCGTTGTTGTGATAGTGGGGTTGGAGGAAAGGGCGATCGCCCTTTCTTCGTGTCCTGCGTTATCAGAAGGGATAAGTTCAGAAGGGACAACTAAAGTTGTCTTCGGTACAGACTCAGAAGATGTCGTCTGCTCAGTTGTCTCCTGACTAAATGAAGACACATCAGTACCCCCTTCGTTCGCCTGAACTGAAGAAACAGCCATCATGTTAATAACTTCAGAGGACAAGACGATTGAAATAGCTTTTTGGGTCGTTGCCAAATCCCAGGAATGCTCCCTCATCCACCGCTCAAGCTCCTCCTCTGTCACTTTGCTCATACCCAAAAGCAAATCGCCCGCATGAAGTAAGACATCAATTTGGTCATCACCTAGCGTAACAGTCTTGTTCTGAGCGGTAATCAAACACTCCTTAATGAGTTGTGCCAGATTGGAAATCGCCTCCATCTTTACAATTCGAGCAGTTCCCCATACCGAGTGGGCTGCCTGAATTGCTTGCCCAAGTTCGAGCATAGAGAATGGTTGCATTTTTAGTATAGGAAGCACTTCCTTTAGGATGATGACCTGAGTTTCAACTTCCTGACGAAATAGCTCCAACTTCGAGTGTTCGCTCATAATCCGCTCCGTGTTCTGCTACAAAATTTTGTGATTGAGGGTGTAGAACAACAATTCAGAATCAAGATAATTGACTTGATTGCCATGCCAATGAATAATTCCCTGGGTGTAAGCCTCAGTGGCTTTAGTAATCACAATAGGGGCATCTCGTAATTCATTTAGGTGGAAGCGGTAAACTCCATGAACTTCATCAACCGGAAATACCCACTTATCGTTTCCCTGCCCTGCCATCATCATTCGTTTGGCATTGGCGGATGTGACAGTGGAGGAAGTCTCCTTAGCCGGTTCTAAATTCAACAAATGACTCAGGGAAGCACAAAGCAACGTTTCCCCCCGAATGTTCACCAGTCCCAAAAATAACTCGTTGCTGCGATGGGGCAGGGGTTGAATGACACAAGGAGGGGTGACTTCTTGCAGAATTCGGACGGGAAGAGCTAATCGCTCATTCCCAAGTCGAAAGATCATGACCGAAATAGCTTCCGCTGTATGGATGACTATTTCATCGCCTTCTACATCCTCGTGGTCTACGGGTGTTTCTGCCAGAATATTAAGCCACTCGTCTAAGTAATTCAGTGGTGGTTCGCGTTCTAGCAAACTATCGCCAGCTTCTGCATAAACTGGGCATTCATAGCAATGTATCACAGTTGCTAATTGACCGCATGACCGATCGCCCCTGACCCCAATTTGATTCCAGCAGTCATTCAGGGAGCTTTCTACAGTCAATGGTTCACTCCAAGGGTTAGTCATAACTAATTTGGTTGTTAAGTAAATCCACCTAATTAAACGTAAGGTCGGGATAAAAAGTTTGCTGTATAAGCATTCTTCACCTCGCTCTTCTTCCTTATTCCTTCTATAGCGGTTCTCAAGCGTTGTGAGGTATGGGGGCGAGTCCTATGCCAATGCCCAATGCCCAATGCCCAATGCCCAATGCCCAATGCCCAAAGAGCACCTCATGTTACTGAGAAAGGCTATAGTTAATCGTCTTTAGCGATAAGTCTTAGAGCGGGAGATCTCTTTCCGTAATCCTTGGGCTGCATCATCCAGTTGTTCCAAGACACTATTCGTTTCACGTAAAGCATCCACTGTTTGATGAGAAGCTTGACCGAGTTGCTCCATTGCCTCGCTAATTTGCTGCGCCCCCTCCGATTGGTTTTCAATGCTTTGACTGACTTGTTTAAATCGAGGTGGCAAACTCTGTACTTGATTGATGACTTTCGCCACTTGGTCGCTAATCTTGCTGACTCGATCTACACTATTGTTCACCGAGTTGTTGAATTTATCCATTTCCATCACACCAACCGTAACCGCCGATTGCATATCTTTTACGATTTGCTCAATTTCGAGCGTAGCGACTGCCGTCTGATTGGCAAGCCGTCGAATTTCTCGCGCAACAACCGCAAAGCCGGCACCATATTCTCCCGCTTTTTCGGCTTCAATAGCTGCATTCAGTGACAGGAGGCTGGTTTGGTCTGAGACCTTTGTGATTGTGGTCACAACATTGCTGATGTTTCCGGCTTTTTTATTCATCACTCCTAGTTTGGAAGAGATAGAAGTCGTTGCCTCCGCCAGTTGCCTCATGACATTTTCCATCTCGGCGAGTTCATCCTGACTGTTGTTTGCAGAGATGGCGGTTGTTTGAGCCATCCCAGCAACTTGTTCCATTGTCTTTACCAAAGTTCTGGAGGTTGCAGCAATTTCCTGTGCAGTGGCGGTGACTTCATTAGTGGAAGCAAGTTGTTCAGCAACAGTGGCCTCCAATTCTTTACCAGATGCTGCAATTTGAGTTGCAGAGGTTGTAATTTGCACCACTGACTGTTGCAAGCTCTGAATCAGCGCATTACTGAGAAATCGTCCTAAAAGAATTGCTATGCCAGGGCCGAGCAGCATAGCCACAATTGTCCAAAACTGTGATTGGTTAATAGCTTGAGTTGCATTTTTTTCGGCTAGAGTAGCAGTGTTTTCACTCATTCTCAGTGCTTCTAGAATCGCTGCGGTTGCAATATCAAAAGAGGCACGATTTGTCTTGGCACGATCGCGTAGCTGCTCGAAAACACTAGCGGCGTTTCGAGCCTTTGCTATTTCTATAGAGTTATTTGGGTTTTGACCCAGCAACTCCACTTGTCTGGAGGGATGCAGAATTCCTAAACTTTCAAATTGCTGGTTGAATTTGAGAAAATCTTCATGATCGCTTTTCCATCTATTCCAGTTACTCTGGAGGTTTTTATAGTTTCTATCCTCTTCTTCCGGTCGAGCAGTTGCTTCATACTGCCTAAACCCTTCATCGATCTGATTCCAAGCTTTTTTGATTCGCTCTAACTCAGCTTGTCGTTCCTGGGCGGTTAGTCCAGCAACCAATAAAGCTCGTTCTGACGATTCAATCTGGGTTTTGCCTTCGTTGACTTTCCACAATCCAACCAGGCTCGGCAAACTATTATTGCTTAATGTATCGATGTTACCACTTAAGCGCACCGTAGAGATTAAGCCCACTAGCGCTACGATAAGAACCAATGCTCCCATGAAATTGAAAGCGGTCTTAATGCGACTTTGTAAAGATTGATCTTTGAACACGTTATTCACCATAAATACTGCCTCATTGTTATCCACATAATTGGGTATTTTGCTGTATCTTCTGAACTCGCTGCTTAAGAATTTCTGCACCCACAAAATCGCCCCGATGTTCTTTCAAAAGAGATAGATGTATCAAGGCTTCGTAGCAAGTAGGATTAAGGTAAAGTGCTTTCTGAAAATATCGTTCAGCTTGAGCATTTTCATTTTTTGATTGATACAACGTACCCAGTAAAGTATAGGCTTCAAAATTAGTAAAGTTGCCCGCCAAATATTCTTGGCAATGATTAATTGCCTTTTCTACTTGCCCGATATCCGCTAATTGTCGAGCCAGTTCCAGCCCCCAATGAGTTTTTGTGCTGCTTCCTTGATCTGTTGATTGGATTGTTTTAGAAGGCAATTGAGAAGTTGAATGACGGGTAAAGATCGCGGTAGAGGAGGTATTCCGTGCTAGAGTTCGGGGCTGTTCAATCTGGGTTACGTGATTTTTGTTCAACGCTAAGCTTTGCTTTAATTCAGTAGATACTGAAGTCTCTATCAATGGCGACTGCAATTGAATGATATCAGATTTTCGGTACGCAAATGTAAAGGATTGTCGAATCGACATAAAGGGATGGCTGGGGACTTTTCCGGTTTCAGCCGCTCCGACGAAAAGTAATCCGTTCGGAAGTAACAAACGATCCAGAGTATTGAAGACTTGAGTAGAAGCAGTGGGTTCCAAATAAATTAATAGATTACGACAGAAGATAATGCTATACTTGGTTTCGGCATCAGAAAACACATCTAAAAGGTTGCCCTGGCGGAACTTAACTATATTCCGAACAGGTGCAATGACTTCATAGCCGGCTACAGTTTGTTGAAAATAACGATCTCGATCAATCCAGTCTTCGCCCCGAAATGAGTTCTTCCCATAAATGCCTCGCTGCGCTTTGACGATCGCCTTTTTGCTAATATCGATCGCATCAATGCTGAACCGATTTACAGATAAACCTGCCTCCAGTAGCGCGATCGCCATTGAATAAGGTTCTTCGCCACTGGAGCATGGTACGCTTAACAGACGCAGTTTAGTCGAACCTGATTTCTTTAACCATTGAGAGCGGACGTAGTTGATGAGGAAATCAAATGGTTTGCTATCGCGAAAAAACCAGGTTTCTGGAACTACAATTTTTTCAATGAGTTCTTCTAATTCTTGGGTTGAAATTTGTAAAACTTTGAAATAGGTATCTAAATCGGGTAAACCACAAGCTGTTTGACGAGTTTGGACGGCTTTGCCAATTTTGTGAGTGCCTATGATATTAGCGGCAATTCCAATATTTTGACTTAACAAGGTTTCAATTTTTGCTAGGCTCATCAGTATTCGGCTCTCCTACTGCTAAATAAAGGTGTCGTGCATCAGTGAATAGCTGATCCAGGTGAATCCGCTGAATCATGCCGTTTTGATCGAGAATCATTCCGCCTAAGTAAGGTGCTACGTTCATGCGAGCATCGGAATTTACTAATTCAGTTTCTGGCTTATTCAATGTCTTGATTACTCGTTCCGCCATCAATCCAAGGTGTTGCAGCCTATTATCATTAGTGGAAGAGCTGACCATAATAATCCGCGTACTCAATTTAAAGCCGCTTGGTTTCCCCTGAATCAGATGGCAAAGGTCAATAACAGGTGCGATTTTACCTCGGTAGTTAAACAATCCTGCGATATACTCCGGTACATGATTGATCTTCCTGAGAGGAACTCTAGGAATTACTTCTACCACTCGAGAACTCTCGATGGCATATGAATCTTTTCCAATATAGAAGAGTAACATTAACATGGTAAGACCCGTTGCTTTCTTAAATAGTAAGTAAAAATACAGAAGCTTTGAACTTAAAAATTATACACGAAAAAGTTTAAAATCTACTAAGTTTTTGACTGTAGTTGGGAGCATCTCACTTTTGCACCCCAGCTAGAAATAGGAGTTTGGAGACACGAAGCAGGAGGCAAAAGGAAGAAAGAAGAAGCCAGAAGAAGTATTTTTACAAATATGAGGTTCTCCCTGTAGTACCCAATATAGTCAATATTAAATGTTACACTCATTCCCTAGAAGTGTCAAGGATATTCTGGACATTTTGACCAAAAATGGCGACCTAGTTCTCAACACCTGTCTTTTCAATTATACTACTTAATGTAATGCTCCAACTTGAAGAATGTAATCAATGCTTCAAGTGGTGTATCTTCGGCGGTAGGAGTCCTTGAATCCATCTCTTGAATCGTTGTCGGATTTAAATATTGAAAGACCTCATAAGTCAAAATTTGAATGGCGTCTGTTGGTAAATGTTCAATCTCACGGGCATATCGAGTTAGCCGTGACTTGGCAAAGCTGATTTGGAAGCGAGCACGCCTCAGAAGGCGCTGCCGGATATTCTCATAAAGTTCTGGATTCTCCGAAGCCAAAGTTTTATGATTTAATAAGATGGGAATGATATCAGGATTTTCTTCTAAGAACAAAAGACTACCTTCTCGCTCATAGGCTGCTACTCCTTCCATTCCCAATGCTCCAATATCCGCTAAGGTAATAATTATCGCTAGAGGTGATAAAGGTTTGCTGGAGTTATAAAGAGCAGGTTGATAAATCGCTTGCTCGGATGGCTCGTATATGCAAATGGTGGCTTCGATTGCGTCTCGAATAATCAATAAATCTGCATCCGAGAACCGTGCAAGACTATTTAGATTCTGTTCGTCTTGCTGTTGATTTAGGATGTTAATGTATTCAAACAGCTTCTCAATTGTTACCGTCTCACTTACACCCATCTCACGTCGTCTGGACTTGTGAGGTTGGGTTTCAGGAACAAAAAGTTGCAGCATATCATGGGCAGTTGCACAAATATCTAGTAGGAGTTGCATTCGTGTCATATAATCTGGCGCAGCATTGTCTTTTAGGGAGATTTCCCAATAAGGACGGATTGCTTGAAAAATAATGTTCGCTCGGCGCTGTACGTTATTAATATGCTCGCGGGTGTGATAGTAAAGCTGCTTTTGAGCAATTTCTTGATCGAACTCCTGAAGAACAAAGTTTTTGAGCCTAGCAATCGCTTCTGCAAACGTAGTCGGCACCCCTTCTAAGTTTTCCTCAGAGTGGTCTTGCGATTTAAAATTTGGAGAATTTAACGAACTCATGTCAGGTCAACTCCAAAACTACGTTGACAAAAATTATTTTGTTAGCCGCTACTCTCTCTATAAACTTGTAAACACAAACAGAGTGTAATAAAATATATGAACTTCGACGAGTGCCGTCGGATTCAGGGGTGATAGACTATTTTTAAGCTGCTTTAACTTTCCCCATCTCAATAATCATTAAAAATATTTATAAATGAATATTTTTAGATGCTTTTTTGTCTATGTATAATTTATGAGTTTAGCAATTAGGGAACTTACGAGCGATTAACGAATGATGGTTTAACCCAGTGGCATCCGGCATTCTTGCAGTTAGGTAAAAGTTTAGAGGAATGCGCTCAGAAGTATCGAGGTTTCTGCCAGAGGTACAAGGGGAAAGAGAAACCCGCAAATAAAAAGTCTCACTGGGGAAACAAGTGACTCGCTGGTTTCTCCCTTTTTCTGCCTCAAAACCAGATATCCGAAGAATCCGTTTTACAGGCAGTTGTAGAGCAGTTTATCCAGACGAATTAAGAAGCGTCTGATGGGCGAACAAGGGCGGTTGGTGTCAATAATCCTAACTGGTATGTGTTATGATTCACACTTTTCTCCCATATCTATAATACTCTTCCCAAATTCTCATTCTCTCCTTTTGCCCTTTTTCATTACTCATCCCTTTCGTCGCCTCGACTGCCCTATTATGAACACCCCAGTTCCCCCCCGCGACTAACTCCAACGCCTCCTCTGAAAGTTCTCCGCCTTCGACATCCATCCCTGCTGCCTTATAGGTTTCTGCGGCTTCTTGGGGGGTAAATTCATAGCCATATTTTGTTCCCACTTCTGCAATGGAGTGAGCAGCATCCATCAGCATGGATTCATCTTCTTTGCCCTCAATAGCTTTGAGGAAGTCTTGTTGCAAGGCAGCATCAGTATTGATTTTGACGAAAAATTCTCTACAAGATTGTTGCCTTATTTGAATTTTACCTTATTATGTGTAATGTGTGGACTCGCGGATGGATGATTGTTAATACTGCGCTGACAAAAATTTGTCCCCTTAGCGGGCGGGATTTATTTCTTTAGAGGGGTGACTATTTCTATAATAGTCTACTCACAGTCTAAGTCAAGTAAAGGGAGGGCATTTTTTAGGGTCTTTAAGAAAATTTGATATTTGTAGCTATTTTGTTAAGATTTGATGCAATCAAAAATTTTGAACTTGCTCACAAGTTCTTTCTATCCGCCACAGATTTCCCTTTCGCGTGAAGCGATCGCTCACCTCATTAATGATCAGTTTTAATCAACCGCGCTTGTACCACCAGAAGTGCTCGCCTCTGAAGGTGCGGGTACCCTCAATCTGGAGTCCTTCTTCTTGAGGGGTTTGGGGCCTAATATGACCAGAGTATTAACTTTTATTTATGTTTGAGCGGTCAATTTTTATTAAATCTTTATCCAAAAGAGTGGGTAGGAGAGCAAAAATGGGAATAGTATTATAAACAAACAGCAGATGTCAATCGGTCATTAGATAAACGAGCGCTGGTGCAGCTAGCGATCGTACTCCCCAAGGCCAGATGCCGAAAGACAACGCAAAGCCCTGACCAGTTTGAAATTGGCAGGCGCGGTGACTCGGAGGAACCCCTGTAAAAGGCATTGATTAGCCACTGGGAAGCGATCGCGCTCTGACAGAAAAACCTACAGCAGCCTTTTCCACCGAATTTCATCTCTCAAAATCCCAACAGCTTTTCGATTATGCTAGAGCGATCTAATAATGACTTACTTAATCGATTTCCATACTTCTAAACAAGTAATTAAAAGCAATAGCTTTTTGCCGTTAGATGCACCGAATACGGTGTGGATGGTAAAGGATGGAGCAATGGCAGTGTTCGCGATCGCCTCTACCAATGGTAGCCCACAGGGAGCGCGACGCTATCTGTTCGATATTGCACCAGGAGACGTGCTGTTCGGTATCGCGACCGTATTTGAAGGTCAGTCTCACCAATTAATTGCTGTTGCTTACGAGGAAACGCATTTAGTATCGATCGCTCTGGTAGATTGGATAGGTCAGGTAATAGCCGATCACAATGGCACGCGGGAGTTGCTTCTTCAGCCGTTGCGACAGTGGAGCGATCGCTTAGCCGCAGTTATCCGAGATGCAGATATTTCACTCAATGCTATTAAGGTAGACGGGCTAGATACTTTAGAGTTGGTTACTGAGTGCCTGGAGCGATTCCATGCTGACTTCTTGCTGTGCCTGCACCAATTCGACCAAACAGAAACTCTAACGCGCTCCGATCAATTTCGTTCGCGCCTGCGACTCAATCAAGAGGCGAGCGATCGAGCGCTGGGCAATCTCACTGCTATTTTTCACCGTAAAGAAGCAGAATTTTTTCAAGAAGGAACAGCCTTATTAATTGCGGCGGGGGCGGTGGGTAAAGCGATGGGCATTGAGATTCGCCCTCCGGCGCAATCGGAAGACCCCACGCGCGTCAAAGACCCCCTACAGGCGATCGCGCGATCGTCCCGAATTCGGACTCGCCGAATCATTTTGCGGGGTGCTTGGTGGCAGTTTGACTCTGGCGCAATTTTGGCATATACGGCGCAGGATGAACGTCCGGTTGCTCTGCTTCCGGTAGCTGGCAATCATTACGAAATCTTCGATCCCGAACAAAAGCAGCGCATTCGGGTCAATGCAAAGACGGCTCAGATGATTTCGCCAGTCGCTTATGTCTTCTATCAACCTTTCCCGCAAAAGATGCTGAAATCCCTACAAATTTTGAAGTTTGTTACTAAGGGGATACTGCGGGATGCGGCAACAATTTTAATCCTGGGTGCAATCATTGCCATATTGGGGATGGTAATTCCCCAAGCGACGGGGATTTTAATTGATACTGCTATTCCTAATGCTGATCGCGGATTGATTTTTCAAATTGGTTTAGGGTTACTAGCCATAAATTTTGGCAGCACGCTTTTAGACTTGGTGCAAAATGTCGCTACTTTTCGCGCTCAGGCGCTTGCTGAAGTGCAAACGCAAGCTGCCACTTGGGATCGGCTATTGAAGTTGCCCCCTCCTTTCTTTCGTAAGTACACGCTCGGTGATTTGCACTCTCGCGTTTCTGGTATCAACCAACTTAACCAAATTCTGACTGGCACAGTAATGCAGTCACTATTTGATAGTTTGTTTTCACTCTTGAATTTGGGTTTACTGCTTTACTACAATGCTCAATTAGCATTGGTGGCGATTACCGTTGCTGCGGTCAACATCGCAGTTACACTCTTTGCTTTGTTTGTTTCCCGCCAAAAAATGATTCCCCTGCAAGAAATTAGTGGGGAAATATCTGGGTTGACTGTGCAGTTAATCGGTGGGGTAACGAAGCTGCGAGTTTCAGGTGCGGAAGAAAGAGCCTTTGCCTATTGGTCGAAAAAGTTTGGGCAACAACTCAAGTTAATGCTCAGTACAGAAACCCTCGAAGATTTAGTAACGCTTTTCAACACGATGTTACCTACTGTCAGCTTAATAGCGATTTATGCGATCGCAGTATCGTTAATTGTTAAAGCGCAATCCGAAGGACAGACGGGGTTTTCTACGGGAACTTTTTTAGCGTTTAATACAGCCTTCGGTACTTTTGTGAGTGGGGTTACGGGTTTGAGCGGCACAATTATTAAATTAATGGAGGTTAATGTTATTTGGGATCGAGTTAAACCAATTCTGGAAGCCAAACCGGAAGTTGACGAGGACAAAACCGATCCTGGGCGGTTGAGGGGTGGAGTCAAGCTCGATCGCGTTAGTTTTCGCTATCGGGAAGATGGACCATTAACGCTGGATAAAGTGACAATTGAAGCCAAGGCCGGAGAATTTATTGCTTTAGTTGGGCCATCAGGAAGCGGGAAATCAACAACCATTCGGTTACTGTTAGGTTTCGAGCAGCCGGAAGAAGGGACACTTTTTTACGATGGTCAGGACTTATCGGGATTAGATATTTGGGCAGTGCGGCGACAATTGGGTGTTGTTTTGCAAAACGGGCGGATTAATGGTGCTTCGATTTTTGAGAATATTTCCAGTGGTGCATTAGTCACAATGGATGAATGTTGGGAAGCTGCAAGAATGGCTGGTTTTGCTCAAGATATCGAAGAGATGCCGATGGGAATGCACACGGTAATTTCGGAAGGGGGAACGAATTTTTCGGGAGGACAGCGCCAGCGTTTATTAATTTCTAGGGCGTTGGTTTTAAAACCGAGAATTCTAATTTTTGATGAAGCTACTAGCGCTTTGGATAATCGCACTCAAGCAATTGTCAGTGAAAGTTTGGAACAGTTAAAGGTGACAAGAATTGTCATTGCTCATCGTTTGAGTACGATTCGCAAAGCCGATCGAATTTATGTGATTGCGGCAGGACAGGTTTTGCAGCAAGGTAACTTTGAAGAGTTGATAGCACAACCAGGAATGTTTGCTGATTTAATGTCGCGACAAGTAGCTTAACGAGTCCTCGATTAATTGACTTGCTGCTGACAAGACTTGAGTTTCAGTTGTTTTACTGACACTAACAAGTAGCTTTATCCCTATAAAATATGGGTAAAGAATCTATTTATGTTATCTTTACATAATCTGTGACTCTGCAACATATATACTAGAGCCTTCATGGTCTGGTATTGGGTCGGTGTGAGTTGTTTTTCTAAATGGTTCTGGTAAAATTGAGGAAACATAATTATCTAGATGGGGACTTGACAAGAAAGAGTAATGTTTGATAAGATTGCGTTCAGTGAGATTCGATTTCACGAACACCATTAAAATAGAGTCAATCAAAAGTTATGTCAGATACAAAAGTCGAAGAATTTTTGAAGAAGGTTGAAGAAGATCAAGCTCTGCAATCAGAGTTGGCTCAGGCTTTAGAATCGGAAAACGATCGGGAAGCCGTGACAGCGCTGGCTAACTCTAAGGGCTATGACTTCTCCTCAGAGGAACTTTGGGCTGAAATCCAAAAGCGTCAAGCTGAATTCAGTCAACACGAAGCTGCTGGAGAACTCTCGGATGAAGAACTAGAAGCTGTGGCTGGTGGTGGTGTAGGTGATGTAGTTGAGACGATTAGCTTCGTTATAAAGACTGTGAACGACACTATTCAGATTACCAAAGACCTCAACGTCAAATGGTAATCATTGCTGTTTGAGCCAGGCCGTAACAATCAACCTTAATAAGGAGTAAGTAGGTGCTGTAAAACGTAACTATGTAAACAATTGTAAAGCATCTAAATCCCCTAAGCGTGAGTGATTTAGCCCTGTTTACATACTATTACGTAGTTCGGTTTACTCCCGCCTACCTACTTACTGGGGAATTTATGTCTACAAAAAAAGTTGAAGAGTTTCTGAACAACGTTGGAGAAGACGAAGCTCTCCAAGCAGAGTTGAGCCAAGCTTTGGAATCGGAAAACGATCGCGAAGCCGTGACAGCGCTGGCTAAATCCAAGGGCTATGACTTCTCCTCAGAGGAACTTTGGGCTGAGATCCAGAAGCGTCAAGCTGAACTCAATCAACAGGAAGCTAGTGGAAAACTCTCGGATGAAGAACTAGAAGCTGTGGCTAGTGGTATATCGCCTAAGCTGTTGCACATTTAAACTGTGATACAAGCATTACCCTTATTTTTGATTTTGCGACCCCATTTAATTATTAATTGCGCTTCATTTAAGAGGCGGTGCAATAAATACTCTAGCTCTT
>Ga0136634_10000577_pt1 | contig 15567 bp, 15 predicted proteins | sample AntDrymUQ8332106_2_FD_104654 | JGI IMG/M metagenome (GOLD analysis project Ga0136634, IMG submission 104654) | Polar desert sand microbial communities from Dry Valleys, Antarctica - metaG UQ833 (21.06) | ecosystem: Environmental > Terrestrial > Soil > Desert | place: Antarctica: Dry Valley... | reverse complement strand
AGCCGGTCTCCCGCGCGAATGCGCCCCTCCCAGCGAACGCTTCGGGGTTGATGACTTGCAAAAACACCGCGGCGCCCCAGCGATCGGTGTTCTCCGCGCGGCCGAAACCGCTGAGCGCCGCAGTGAGAGCCTCGACCAAAAGCCCGAGCGCAAATCCCTTGTGGCCGAGATCAAGCCCGCCAAGCGGCAGGATGGCTCCAGGCGGCTGAGCGGCGAAAACATTTGGATCGTCGGAGGGCTGGCCGTCGGGCCCAATCAGCCACGGACCCGGTAAGCGCCGCCCTTCGCGCTGCGCCCGGCCAACCGCACCGTTCGTCGTGGTCGAGGCCGATATGTCGATGATCACCGGCTCCGCGTCTGTCGGCCACCCAGCTGCAATCGGGTTGGGCGTATAACGCGCCGCCACGCCGCCCTGCGGCGCCACCGATGCGACCGACGGGTCCGAACAGGTGAGCAGCAGCATCAATCCGCGCTCCGTGGCGAAGCGTGGATACGCCGCGAGACAGCCGATGTGACCAGCGCGCCGGATCACAACCGTTACCACTGGGTGGTCCGTGCTGCGGGCGATAGCAAGATCGAGCGCGCTGCGCACCAGCCACGGTCCCGGAAGCCAGCGCCCATCCCACGTCACAGCACTGCCGTGATCGGCGATCGTTTCGGGCTCCCCGGTCAAACACATGGCTTTGCGCTCAATCGCGTCCAGATAGGGGGACAGCAATTGCAATCCATGCGTGGTATGCCCCATCAGATCGCCTTCGAGTAGGACTTCGGCGACAATCTCGGCTCGCTCGGGCGCCAGTCCAAGCGAGGCCAGCAGCGACGCGGCGAACGAGAGCAGGTCCTCAGCGCGGTAGATCGGTTGTTCGTTCGGCAGATCCATCGACATCGCCTCTTTCCTTTATTTCCCTATTTCGGAGCACCCTTAGCGCAAACTATCTCGCTTCCCGCTTCAAGATTGGCTACAGAAAACGCGGTGACTCATGAGGTGATGCGGCATGGACGGGTGGATGCGGCCTGCAATCGTTTTGGGGGTAGTCTTCGCCCTCATTGCGTTGAACGTTCTCGAGTTTAGAGGCAAACGCCGGCAGGATCAGAATGAAATCGCTCAGATCAATGCGGAAGCCTCGCTCAATGCCTATTTCCTGAAAAAGCAATATCTGCTCACCCAGAATATCGAGCAATTGCTGCACATGATCAGCACCATCCTTTTTGCAATCCTCATCACCCTGCTATGGAATTGATTGCAAGCGCCCTCCCATACCCTCTAGTCTGTTTCTAAAGACGGTGTGCCCTCGGTAGGAGTCCTCCCCCCTTGTCTCGCATGGCAAATCTCACCGCCGCGCATTCGGCGCAACCAGCCTTGGGAGTCCGCCCTGCTTGGCGCGCTATCCTTTATACAGCTGCCGCGTCGGCAGCGTTGGCTGGCTTCGTGGCCATCCCAAGCGCCATTAACAATGTCGCCGCGCCAGCCGCCGACCCTGCCCTGATTATGCTGCTGCGCTTCATGGCGGTCGTCAAAGCCGCGATGGCCATTGCCGGCATTGCGCTGGCGGACTGGCGGTTTCGCCATCCCGCATCGTCGCGCCTGGCGACGAGCTATGTGGTGGCGTCGGGGCTCATGGCAGCCGGGTCGGGACTGATCTGGCATATCGCGACGATCGTGGAAGGCGCGGCGGTGTTTCACACCGGGCTAGCGCTGCTGATCGTTCTTGCGTGGGTGGATCGCGGCGAGACTCAACGCTTGTTCGGCGTCGCCAAGGTTCGCAGCCGGTCCGGCCGCCCGTGAAGGTCATTGTATTTGGCGCCACGGGCGGGACGGGACGGGCTGTCATTGCGAAGCTCCTGGCCGACGGCCACGACGTGACCGCCTTTGCCCGCGATCCGTCAAAGCTCGAGGCCGCGCCTGGGCTGACCATCGTTCATGGCGATGCGATGCGGGCCGCCGACGTTGCCGGCGCAATGCCCGCTCACGACGCCGTGGTGGTGAGCTTAGGCAATTCACAAAACCCGTTCGCGTTGCTGCTTGGCGCCCGCCGCTCAACGCCGAGCAATATCTGCGAAGTCGGCACGCGCAATATCATCGCGGCTCTGCCGACGGCATCACCCGTGCCGGTGATTGCCGTGACCGCATTCGGCATCGGCGACACACGCGATCGGTTGACCTTTATGATCAAGCTGTTTTACCGCCTGGTCTTGCGGGAGCACATCGCCGACAAGGAACGCCAAGAGGCGGCGTTAAAGGAGTCCGGCCTGGATTTCGTGCTGATTCAGCCATTGGCGCTGACCGACAAACCTGCCGCCGGAACATGGTTTGCGAACGCATCCGGCGAGATTCGCAAACAAGAAGTAGCTCGCGCCGATCTCGCGGCGTTCATCGTGCAAGAGCTCGCGGATCGCCGGCATAGCCGTCAAACCCTTGCCTTTTCCGGTTAAGTGAACCGAGCGGGACGAGCTCACGAAGACAGGGTATAAGCCCGCAACGAAGGCTCGGGCACGTTGCCCAACGCGGAACTGTCTCCGCCATACAAACCGCCACGAAGGTCTAAGGCGTGTCGCAACCCGGAATGACTTCTGACCTCGGCAGGCGCCAGTTGGCCGACGATCTCCGCGCCGCCGTGGCCGAGGGCGCTCTGCAGGTCTGGTTCCAGCCGCAGCTGAGGCTGGCTTCGGACAGCATAGCCGGTGCCGAAGCGCTGTGCCGTTGGCACCATCGCACCTTTGGGCCGATACAGCCCACGGTGTTTATACCTCTTGCCGAACGCGACAGCCTCATCGCCGATCTTGAGCGGCTGGTGCTTAACCGAGCCTGCACCCTGGCCGCCCCCTGGATCGCGGCCGGGCTGATCCGGCGGCTTTCGGTCAACCTTTCCCCCCGGCATGCCGAAATGGGCAGCGCTGTTGACGATGTGGTGCAAGCCCTGGCCTCGTCCGCTATGGAGGCATCGGCTCTCGAGCTGGAGATTACCGAAAATCACCCCGCCCTTCCGCATGCAGGCATTTGGGAAAAACTACGCGAGCTGGGCGTCTCCCTTGCTTTGGATGATTTTGGCACCTGCCACTCCAATCTGGCCTATCTCGGCCGATTGCCAGTGAGCGCGCTGAAGATCGACCAGTCGTTCGTTGCGGAAATAGATGTTGCCGGCAAAGGTCGCGCCATCGTCGAGGCGGTGATCGGATTGGCGACGGCGTTTGGGCTACGCACTGTTGCCGAGGGGGTCAACCGCGCGGAGCAGCTGAAAACCTTGCGCGAACTCAAATGCGACGAGGTGCAAGGCTTCCTTATCGGCGAACCGATGCCGGCTGAGGTTTTCGGCAGGTGGCTCCACGAGCGAGCCGGACTAACTTGACTGCGCCCGATACAGGCCTCACTCGGCAGGCACAACCACAGCCCGCGGCCGCGGTGCGCTCAACCAGTGCTGAACGCGGTCGAGATAAAGATAGATCACCGGCGTGGTGTAAAGCGTCAAGATTTGGCTGAGCGCCAAACCGCCCACCATCGCATAGCCGAGCGGCTGGCGCAGTTCGGACCCGGTGCCCGTGCCAAGCATGAGCGGGAGCCCTGCGAGCAGCGCGGCAATCGTCGTCATGAGGATGGGCCGGAAGCGCAGCAGGCAGGCCTCCCGTATCGCGTCCACGGGAGAAGCGCCGCGCTCGCGCTCGGCTTGGATGGCGAAATCGACCATCATGATGCCGTTCTTCTTCACGATGCCGATCAGCAAAATGATGCCGATGATGCCGATCACCGAAAGGTCGAACCCGGCCCACATCAAAATGAGCAGCGCGCCGACACCCGCCGAGGGCAGGGTGGAAAGAATGGTCAGCGGGTGAATGAAGCTCTCATAGAGCATCCCGAGGATGATGTAGATCACCACGAGCGCCGCCAGGATCAACAAGGGCTGGCTCGACAGCGAGTCCTCGAAGGCCTGGGCGTTGCCCTGGAAGCTGCCATTGAGCGTATTGGGAGCGCCGATTTGCGTCATCGCCGCGCGGATGGCGTCCACAGCCTGGCCGAGAGCGACGTTCGGCTGCAGATTGAACGAGAGCGTTACCGAGGGAAACTGACCCTGATGCGTGACCGATAGCGGCCCGGTCTTGGTATTGTTGACTGTGACGAGCGTTCGCAGCGGCACGATCTGGTTGGTTACGGGCGAGCGCAAATACAGGAAATCCAGTACGCCGGCGTCGGTCTGCATTTTCGGCAGAACTTCCAAGACGATGTTGTAGCTGTCGAGCTGCGTGAAGAACTGCGCCACTTGACGCTGGCCCAAGGCGCTGTTCAGCGTGTCGTTAATAGCCTTCGGGTCGATGCCGAGTTGCGACGCGCGATCACGATTGATCGTGATGTCGAGCTGCGGCGCGGCGAGCTGGAGGTCGCTGGAGACATCCGCCAGCTGCGGCAGCCGCTTGAGCGATTCCAGAACGCGCGGCGCCCATTGGTTTAACTCGTTCAGATCTGCGTCTTGCAGCGTGTATTGATAGAGCGCGCGTCCGGGCCGGCCGCCGACGCGGATGTCCTGCTGGGCCTGCAAGAATGTCGCCACACCTTCCAGCTTGGCCAATTGCGGACGCAGCCGGTTGATGATTTCGGGCGCCGCCGCTTGCCGCTCCTCGCGCGGTTTCAGGGAGAGGAACATGCGACCCGAATTCGAGGTATTCCCCGAGCCCCCGCCGACGAAAGCGGCCAAACCCGATACATCGGGGTCCTTGAGGATGACGTCCATGACATTTTCCTGCAGGCGCATCATCTCCGTGGGAGAGACGTCCTGCCCGGCTTCCGTCGATCCGGATATAAGCCCGGTATCCTGGACTGGGAAAAAGCCCTTGGGGATCTGCATAAACAGCCAGACCGTCAATCCGACGGTGGCGAAAAAGATCATCAAGACCGCGAACTGGAAGCGTAGCGCCACGTCAAGGGTTCGCCGATACCCAGCAAGCAGCCCATCGAAAGCGTTCTCGATCGCGCGGCTGAGCCGGCCTGGCTGGCTTTCATGTGCCTTAAGGAACAGCGCGCAGAGCATGGGCGTGAGCGTCAGCGACACAAACACCGACACGGCGATGGCGGCCGTGACCGTCAGCGCGAATTCGCGGAACAGCCGGCCTATAATGCCGCCCATCAACAGCAGCGGAATGAACACCGCGACCAGCGAAATGCTTATGGAGAGAACCGTGAAGCCGATCTCCCGAGCGCCTTTGAGCGCTGCTTCGAAGGGGGGCGTGCCTTTCTCGACGTGCCGGTAGATATTCTCCACGACGACGATGGCGTCATCCACCACGAAGCCGACAGCAATGGTCAGCGCCATCAGCGACAGATTATCGAGCGAGAACCCCAGCACATACATCACAGCGAACGCGCCGAGCAGCGACAAGGGAACGACCGCCCCGGCAATCGCGGTAGCCCGCAGATTTCTCAGAAACACCAGAAGAACCACCACCACCAAACCCATCACCAGCACGAGCGTGAACTCGACTTCATGCACCGAGGCACGGATCGTCTGCGTGCGGTCGCTGATGGTTTCAATCTCGGTGGAAGGCGGAATGACGTTCCGTATGCCCGGCAGTGCGGCCTTAATGCTATCGACTGTTTCGATGACATTGGCGCCCGGCTGTTTGAAAATCACGAGCAGCACGCTCCGCCGTCCGCTGGCCCAGGCGGCCTGATGGAGGTTTTCCGGTCCCTCAACCGCTTGGCCGATATCGCGGACGCGGATGGGCGCGCCGCCGCGATAGGCAAGGATCACGTCGTTATAGTCCTTAACCTCCGTTAGCTGATCATTGGTGGCGACCGTCAGCGATTGGCGCACACCATTGACCGTGCCCTTAGGGGAGTTCGCAGTGATGGACTCAAGCACTGCGCGCGTGTCCTCTAACGTAAGGCCCCGCGCTGAAAGCTTTGCGGGATCGATCTGGACACGGATCGCGGGTTTTTGCTGGCCGCCGATGAAGACCTGAGACACGCCCTTCATCTGCGATATTTGCTGGGCCAACACGTTATCGGCGAAGTCGCTGACCTCCGTGATGGGACGGGTTTCCGAACGCACGGCCAGGATGAGAATGGGCGAATCCGCTGGGTTCACCTTTCGGTAGCTTGGCGGCGAGGACATATCGTCGGGCAATTGGTTGCCCGCAGCCGTGATCGCCGCCTGCACGTCCTGTGTCGCGGCGTCGATGTCCCGGTCAAGGTCGAATTGCAGCACGATCTGCGTGGAGCCGAGCGTGCTGGTCGACGTCATTTGGGCCACGCCGGCAATCTGGCCGAAACGGCGCTCCAGCGGCGCCGCCACAGATGAGGCCATCACCTCCGGGCTAGCGCCGGGAAGCTGTGCACTAACTTGGACAGTGGGAAAATCGACCTGCGGCAAGGGCGCGACGGGAAGCAGAAAATAGGCAAAGCCGCCGATAAAGGCTATCGCTATCATCAGCAGCGATGTCGCGACAGGCCGGTAGATGAAAGCGGCGGAGATGTTCATTGCGGTGTGGCCCCCTGCGGAGCTACGCCTTCGGACGAACTCACCTTCGGTTCCTCGAACTGCAAGGCCGAATTCGGCTGTAGCCGGTATTGACCGCCGACGATAATACGGTCGCCTTCAGCGATGCCGCTTTCCACGATGATTTTTTCGTCCTCGACAGGCCCTGTCTTTACGGGCGCCATCTTGGCCTTCTTGTCAGGTCCGACCAGCCAGACGTAAAGCCCTTCCGGCCCACGTTGAATGGCCGCGCTTGGCAGCGCCAAGATGTTTTGCCGCACCGCAACGCGCAGCTTTACCGGGACGAATTGGCCAGGCCAGAGCGCATTGTCGACATTTGCAAATTCGGCCTTCAGGCGTACCGTGCCGGTGGTTGGATCGATATGATTGTCCACGACGCGCAACGTGCCTGCTGCGATTTCGTCATCGCCATCCTGATGAAAGGCGGAAACCATCACCGCGCCTGCTTGCATGGCCTGGCGGACCGGCCCAAGCTGGTTCTCGGGAAGGGAAAACATCACGTTGATAGGCTGATGTTGCGTGAGCGTTGCTATCGCGATGGCATCGGCAGGCCTGACGATGTTACCGGCATCGACGCCGCGAATGCCGACACGGCCATCGAATGGCGCCGTGATTGTTGTGTAATCGAGCTGAACTTCGGCGCTCTCAACGGCAGCCTGATCGGCGTCGACCAGGGCCTCTCCCTTGGCCACGGCCGCGCGGCGCTGATCGAGTTGTTGCTTGCTGGTGAAAGAGCGCTCGGCGAGCTGCTGGTCACGTTCCAGATCACGGCGGTCGTTTTCGACCTGCGCCTTGTCCTGCGCGAGCTTAGCCTTGGCTTGGTCGAGGGCGGCCTTATAGAAGCGTGGATCGATCTGCGCGAGCACCTCGCCTTTTTTGACGGTCTGGCCTTCAGTAAATGCCACCGTGTCCAGCGTGCCCTCCACGAGAGGCCGAATTTGCACGGTATTCGCGGCTTGCACCGTCCCTAGCGCGGGCAAAAAGATCGGCAGATCTTGCTTAAGCGCCGAGATGACCGAAACTGCGACGGGAGCAGGCGCACGCGCGGCCTTCGGATCGGCACCATCCTTTTGCGTGGATAGCCACCAAAAGACTCCAACGCCAAGAGAGATAAGGAAGATGAAAACTTTCAACACAGCCCGTCCACAACCAAACGCCACATATGGAAGCGGCTCCGCATATGTCAGATCGATCTCGTCCTCACTGAACAAGCAGATGCAAAGCAGGACAATGACGCTGCGCCGCCTCACCGTGAACTTAGTTGAAAGGCCAGGCTCGTCTGAGTCAAGCGGCAACCCTTACAGCCGGCGCGTGAAGGTCATCCCGATGTTCACGTTTCGATGATTTGCGCATAGGCGCTGCCCTTGCTTGCGCGTGCCACCATCAGATGGGTCCCGGAAAGGGGTTGTGCCGGGTGCAAGGGTCGCGTAAGCCTCGCTCGAAAAGGGTCAAGCCTATGAAAGCCGTGACTATAGGCGGCGCGATGGTGGACTCCATCGCCCTCATCAATAGCGGCCGCATCGAGCGCATGACCATGCGCAATGCGGAGGCCTCCTTCTTGCTGCTGGAAGAGGGCCGCAAAACCGAGGTCGAGGAAATCTCCACCCATGCCGGCGGCGGCGCGGTGAACGCCGCGATAAGCATGGCGCGGCTTGGCTTCGATGTGTCGTCGGTCGTGAAGCTTGGTACGGATCAGCGCGCGGACGCCATTCTGGCGAAGCTGGAAAACGAGGGCGTATCCACCCGCTGGGTGACGCGTGACAGCAGACAGCCGACCGGGGCTTCGGTGCTGCTTTCGTCGCATGAGCGCAATGCGGCGGTTTTCACCTTCCGCGGCGCTAACACGCTTTTGGAGATGGACGACATCAAGCCCGGCGCCCTCGGCGTGGATCTGGTCCATGTGTCGAGCCTCAGCAACCAGTCCGCCGATTGCTTCCCCGCACTGGTAAAGGCCGCCAGGGCGAACAATTGCCTTGTCGCCGCCAATCCGGGCATCCGGCAGCTCACCGCGCGCGGGCGCGCCTTCATGGACGCGATCACCGATATCGACATTCTCGTCATCAACCGGGCGGAGGCCAATGCTCTCGTTCCGGCTCTGTCGGCCATTGCCGGAGAGGGCGGGCCCTCGCTGCCGTTCGACCCTGAAGAGGACATTCCGGATCTTATCCGGCGCGGGCTCTCATCGGGCGGGTTCGAGATCAGCCTGTTGCGGTTTTTCCGCTGCCTTCTCGACGCGGGGGCCGGGATGGTCGTCATCACCGACGGCCGGAACGGCGCTTTTGTCGCCACCTTGTCGGAGGTGGTTTTCTGCTCGGCTCTCCCAACGCAGGTCGTGGGAACCGCGGGGGCCGGCGATGCCTTCTCGTCGACCTTTGTGGCGCTCACGGCGCTGAAGCATCCGCTGAAGCAGGCGCTGAAAGGGGCCACGATCAATGCCGCATCCGTGGTCAAATTTGCCGACACCCAAAGCGGCCTGTTGAGCTACGCGGAGCTGGAAATGCAATTGGCCGCGCATGAGAAGGAAGCAGAGTTTCGCAGCTGGCCGGTTTGACCCAGTCCGGGCAGTCCGGACAAAGAAGGAGGCCGGCTGCGAGAGCCGGCTCCGGATTTCTGTCAACCTAAGGGGTTGAACAACGCATGATTACGCGCGAAGACTAGGCGGATGCAGGTATTTTATATCTTTGAAGAATACGGGCTCCGCATAACGTTTTCCAAGACTAAACCCAACGCTACTCTGATGGTGCTGTTGATAAAAAAGCTCGTTCAAGTCATTGAGCAGATTTGTCAGCATCCATTCGCTCCGTTACATGCTGTGCCGCCTTGTGACCGTTTTCAAGCAAGGGCCTCGCCGCGGCCGCCGAGGAAGCCTTACGGCTTCCGCTCTATGCGCGCGCATTGCAAATGATGGGCACAAAAAGACACGATCGGCGCCGAGTGTTTTTCGGTCCGTCGAGCTATTTTCAAGCTTCATCGATTTGTCCTGCGCCGCATCTCCAAAGCGCTGTTACACGCTTGGATTTCGTTGTTCCCCGGCTCTCAGGCAGTGCGCCTGTGGATCTGGCCGGTTACCGAACGTTTAACAATCATATCACGATTCTAACTTTCTGTGGAGAACCGTGAATGAAGTGTTAACGACGAGGGCCCCAAAGGCGTTTCGCTCACAAAAAAGCCGCTCTCGGTTGCCGAGCGCGGCTGCAAATGCTCATGTTCGACGCCGACCCCCAATGGAGAGCCAAGCAAGCCCTGCGGGACTAATGCGGCCGCGCGCTGTGCTCGGCCACATCGGCAGCCTTCTTGACTGCCTTTTGCACTTTCTCGAAGGCACGAACTTCGATCTGGCGAATGCGCTCACGGCTGACGCCAAATTCGCTGGAGAGCTCCTCGAGGGTCAGCGGGTCGTCCACGAGCCGCCGCGCTTCGAAGATGCGCCTTTCGCGCGGCGTCAAAGTGTCGATCGCCTCGTTGAGGAAACCGCGGCGGTTCTGCCGCTCTTCCTGATCGACAAGGATGGACTCCTGGTCGAGTCCTTCATCCACCAGCCAGTCCTGCCACTCGCCCCCGCCATCGGCATCCGCGCGTAGAGGCGCGTTCAGCGAACTATCGCCGGCAAGGCGCCGGTTCATGGATATGACGTCCTCTTGAGGGACGCCGAGCTTTGTGGCGATCGTCTCGACCTGATCAGGCCGAAGATCGCCTTCCTCGAACGCCTGAAGCTGTCCCTTCAGCTTGCGCAGATTGAAGAACAGCTTCTTTTGCGCGGCCGTGGTGCCCATTTTAACAAGGCTCCATGAGCGCAAGATATATTCTTGAATCGCCGCCCTAATCCACCACATAGCATAAGTAGCTAGGCGAAAGCCCTTATCCGGGTCGAAGCGCTTCACGGCTTGCATGAGGCCCACATTGCCCTCGGAGATGACCTCACCGATAGGCAGGCCATAGCCGCGATAACCCATGGCAATGCGCGCCACGAGCCGCAAATGGGAGGTGACAAGCTTTTGCGCAGCCTCGGTGTCTTCATGCTCCTGCCAACGTTTGGCGAGCATGTATTCCTCCTTGGGCTCCAGCATGGGAAAACGCCGGATTTCCTCAAGGTAGCGGGATAAGCCGCCGCTCGCTGCTACGGAGGGAAGTGAAGCCATGGCATACATCCTTTGTGGCGTTGCAAGCACCCTTCAATGCGGTGAACGATGTCCTCGCGGCATTCGTTCCGAAGCGTCTGCCTTCTACGTTAATTGCGCTGACAAGCGCAGTCGCCTTACAATTTGGTAAGGGCCTCCACCGCCTCGCGCATATCAGCCGGCAGTTCGGATTCAAACTGCAGATAACGGCCGGTTGTGGGGTGATGAAAACCGAGGACGGCAGCGTGCAACGCCTGTCTCTTCAATGACATTATTGCAAACCGCGCCGCTTCCGGCAATGCACGAGTTTTTGAACGGAAACCGCCTCCATAAACCGGGTCGCCAATCACCGGATTGCCGATATGGGCCAGATGAACGCGGATCTGATGCGTGCGTCCCGTTTCCAATCGGCACTCCACAAGGCTTGCAGCCGGTGCAGCGTTCTGCCCGCCAAAACGCGTCAAGGAACTATACGTCGTGATGGCCGGTTTTCCGGCGCTCTCCAGCACCGCCATCTTGAGCCGATTGCTCGGATGGCGCCCGATATTGCCCTCGATCGCGCCTTTCGCCGGACGCAACACGCCCCACGTCAAGGCGTGATAACGCCTCTCCAAACCGCCGGAGCGGCCATGATCGGCAAATTGCGCGGCCAGGCCGCGATGGGCGGTATCATGCTTGGCAACGACCATAACCCCGCTGGTGTCCTTATCCAGCCGGTGGACGATGCCAGGCCGTTTCACGCCGCCGATGCCGGAAAGACTGTCTCCACAATGTGCGATGAGCGCGTTCACCAGCGTGCCGGTCCAGTTGCCCGCCGCGGGATGCACGACGATGCCGGCCGGCTTGTCCAGCACAATGAGAGCGTCGTCCTCATACAGAACCTTCAGCGCGATGTTTTCCGGCTCCGGCTCCGCGGGTTGCAGCTCAGGCATGGAAAGAGCAAAAATTTCAGCGGGTTTGACCCGGTAATCCGGCTCGACTATCGTGCCAGCCGAGCCGCGGACCTGGCCGTGCTTGATCAAGTCGCGCGCCCGCGACCGGCTCAGATCCGGCGATGCGGCCGCTATGAAGCGGTCGAGCCGTAAGCCCCTGTGGGCCTCTTGCGCTGTCAGTAAGCGATTCGGCATGGAATGCATGTCATCACTATCGGGGTCCGATGCTGAACGAATCTGAAACGCCCGTTGGACACAGCTTTACCCCGCGCCAATTGCGTATGTTGAAGGCGTCCGTCATCATTATGGGCGTTCTGCTGGTGGTCGGCTTCGGCCTTCTGCTGATTGGTATTTATCTTCAAGCCACGAAAATATCAAAGGCGCCGCCAGGAGCGCCCACGGCAGCCGCGCCACAGACGCTGGCCCGCACGCTATCCCTTCCTGTGGAAACGGGTGCGGAAGTGCGGGACATCTTGCTGGATCAGGGGCGCCTGATCCTTCATCTGCGCCGCGAGGGCGGTAGCGAAATCGCGGTCATCGATCTTGCAAGCGGCCGCGAGACGCAGCGCATCACACTCTCACCCCGGCAATGAACGCTTGAATTCGCGGAGTCCGCTGCTTATAACTGAGCTGCCTCAAACGCCCCGTTCGTCTAGAGGCCTAGGACGCTGGCCTCTCACGCCGGTAACAGGGGTTCGAATCCCCTACGGGGCGCCATTCCGTGGCCATCATCAACACATCGCGTGTCTTTCAACGCACCGGCCATGTCCTAAACGACGTGGCGACGGCTTGCCATCTTGTAACGTGGCCCGAAGGCGATCACGCGTACCGCCCTTAACGAATCGCCTAACAAAAATCGTCCTCCGTGTCAGAGCTGATCTTGACAGGTGACTATATTGTCACCTATCGTGCGGACGTGACAGACGAAGACCACGTTTTCAAGGCGCTCGCCGACCCAACACGCCGTTTCCTCCTGGATCTGCTCTTCCAGCGTGACGGCCGCACGCTGAAGGAACTGGAGTCCGGGCTGGCGATGACACGGTTCGGCGTCATGAAGCATTTGAAGGTTTTGGAGGATGCTGGTCTCGTCGTCACGCGCCGGTCTGGCCGAGAGAAGCTGCATTTTCTCAACCCGGTTCCGATCCGGCTGATCCACGACAGATGGATAGACAAATACAGGGAACGAGAGGTCTCCGCGCTTGTGGCGCTCAAGACCAAGCTAGAGGAAAGGGAATGACCCTCATGACGGACAAAGCCGCGACAACCCAGGTGTACCGTGTTTTCATCAAGGCAAGCCCCCAGGTAATCTGGGACGCGATCACCAAGCCCGAGTGGAGTGATCGCTACGCCTATGGCGGCCGCGTCGAATACGATCTGAGGACTGGGGGCCGGTATTGTCACAAGGCCAGCGCGGAAATGAAATCGATGGGCTTGCCCGACGAGATCATCATCGGCGAGGTCATCGAAAGCGATCCGCCTCACAAGCTGGTGCAGACCTGGCATCCGGTGTGGGACCCGGACAGCGCCGCGGAAGCGCATACGCGCCTCACTTATGAGATTAAAGAGAACCAGGGCGGCATCTGCACCGTGACCATCATCCACGATGTCGCTGGCGCGCCCATCGTCGCCGGCATGGTTAGCGGCCAGGGCGATCCGGCCCAGGGCGGCGGCGGCTGGCCGTGGGTTCTCAGCGATCTCAAGACGCTGCTGGAAACCGGCCAGCGCATGGCGGCTTGATCCGTTAATGCCACGGCGGAGGGACGCCACGAAGCGCAGCTTCCGCCGTACCATTGCTTTGAGGCGCTACAACCGCGCATCTCCTCCCGTGCGCATGATCGCACTTACATCTTCCAACGCAGCGCCGCCGTGTGCACCGGCGCGTCCCAGAGTTCGGCGATCGGGTCGGTGAGGCGGCACACGGTCAGCGAGCAGCCGGCCATGTCCAGCGATGTCACATAGGAGCCGACCAGCGCGCGCCCGATCGTGACGCCGTGCTTTTCCAAGAGAGGCCGGACGGCATTGAACATCACATACAGCTCGATCGCGGGCGTGCCGCCGAAGCCGTTGAGGATGACGATGGCCGGACCGGCGGCATCCGCGCCGAAATCGGACGTGACCGCCGTTACCATCTCCTCAGCGATTTGCCCGGCCGGCATCATCTTGATGCGCCGCCGGCCCGGCTCGCCGTGGATACCAACGCCCATCTCCATCTCATCGTCGCCAATGGCGAAGGTCGGCTTGCCGGCGGCCGGAACGGTGCAGCTCGTCAGCGCAACGCCCATCGAGCGGGTCCTCTGGTTAACCTCACCGCCAAGCGCCTTGAGCGCATCGCGGCTCATACCCGCTTCCGCCGCCGCGCCGACGATCTTCTCGACGATCATGGTTCCCGCCACGCCGCGCCGCCCGGTGGTCCAGAGCGAATCCTCCACTGCGACGTCATCGTTGGTGATGACGGTGGCGATCCCGCCTTCCGCCATTTCGCGCGCCATGTCGAAATTCATGACGTCGCCCTCATAATTCTTGACGATGAACAGGCAACCTGCGCCGGTATCGACCGCCTGGGCAGCGGCCAGCATTTGATCCGGGGTGGGCGAGGTGAACACCTGGCCGGGGCAGGCCGCATCCAGCATGCCGTGGCCGACGAACCCGGCGTGCAGTGGCTCATGCCCCGAACCGCCGCCCGACACGATGCCGACCTTGCCCTGGCTGAGCGTCCGCCGCCGCACGAACTTGCGCTCCTCGCCGAGCGTCACGAGGTCGGCATGCGCCGCCGCGAACCCATCCAAGCTTTCGGAGATGACGGTGTCCGGCGCATTGATCAGCTTTTTCATGGAAGCCTCCCTTATTTTTTATTCGCGGATGTCATGGCTGAAATGGGCGATGCGTTTGACGAGTTGCACTATCAGCTCCTCGAACTCGCGGTTCTTTTGCGCATCGCCGAGATCCGGCACCGCGAGGGCGATGGTGCGTGTCGCGGCCTGTTGCGGCGCGATCGCCAGACGGCGGGGATGTGCGAGGTCGTAGGCGGCGGTAAAATCTCGCTTCTCGCGCGGCGAGAAATGGCAGATTTCGAAGATGCTTTGCAAATGCTGCGCGGGTATCGGCGTCAGATAAGCAGGATTGGCGATCTGCGAGACGAAGGAGCGGTTCTTGCGCAGCGTTTCGGCAAGGCGCTGGCGCGTTCCCGAGGGACGATTGTCCAGCACGGTTTTCAAGATTTGCTTGTATTGCGCGACGGCGTCGTTGGCCGGGCGCACCGCTCGCTTGCTCATCGCCGCATTCCGCTGCCGACTGCTGCCAGGGGCTGATCCGTATCAGCGGACAGATCGATCCCGGCGATCGCGGCTTTTGCCCGCCCGACCGCGCCGGGCGACATGGAGAGCGAGCGTAATCCAGCCCGCAGCAGATGCGGGATCATGGCCGGGTCGCCGCCCGCGTCGCCGCACAGGCTGACATCGACGCCGTGCTCGCGTCCGTGGCGCGCCACTTCCGCGATGAGGCGCATGACGCCGGGATGCAGTGGGTCGGCGAGATCGGCAACCGCGCCGATGTCGCGTCCCGCGGCTGTGGCATATTGCGTGAGGTCGTTGGAGCCAATGGAGAAAAAATCCGCGTCGAACGCTCCGATTGCCAGCGCCGCCGCCGGCACCTCGACCATGATGCCCAGTTTGGGGCGGCGGATGGCCAGACCCTGCCGCAGATAGGCTTGGATCTCATCGTCGAGAAGGGCGCGGGCTGCGGCCAGCTCTTCCGGCACGGTGACCATCGGTAGCATGATCTTCAGCGGGCCCAGCGCCGAGGCGCGGATCAACGCGCGCAACTGCACGCGAAACACGTCCGGGTGGCGCAGCGAAAGCCTTATGCCGCGCACGCCCAGAAACGGATTGCTTTCCCCGTCCAGCGTGAGGCCGGGGATCGGCTTGTCGCCGCCGGCGTCGAGCGTGCGGATGGTCACGGGCCGCCCCGCCGCCCACTGCACGATGCGGCGATAGACTCCATATTGCGCGTCTTCGCCGGGGAGTTCGCGCTGCT
>Ga0136634_10000576_pt1 | contig 15589 bp, 17 predicted proteins | sample AntDrymUQ8332106_2_FD_104654 | JGI IMG/M metagenome (GOLD analysis project Ga0136634, IMG submission 104654) | Polar desert sand microbial communities from Dry Valleys, Antarctica - metaG UQ833 (21.06) | ecosystem: Environmental > Terrestrial > Soil > Desert | place: Antarctica: Dry Valley... | reverse complement strand
TCTTTTGGTAACCGCAATGCACACCGCCCGCAATATCAATTGCGCGCCGGGCTAGCAGGGCTCGCGGTAATATCTGGTTCAGAAATAGCGGGTAGCATCGACCGCGGACCACAACCGTCTGCTAAGTGAAACGCAACAGCCACGCATGATCTGTTCAGGAGATAGGGCATGTTTAAGAAAGTTTCGACCCTCATCGCGAGCCTAGCGCTTGCGGCGTCCGTTACAGCGGTCAGCTTAGACAGCGCCGAAGCACGCTCCCGGCATCGGGGCGCGGTCGTCGGCGGGGTGGCGCTCGGCGTTCTTGCGCTCGGGGCGTTGAGCGCTCGCGGCGATTCATACGCCCGGGGCGGCTGTTATCGTGGCCCGAGCGAGTGCCGTTGGGTTGGCGGCGGCTGCTTTTACAATCGCTTTGGCGACTATGTCTGCGGGCGCGGGCGCCGGGAATGCTCGCGGCAGACCTATTGCGACTAAGCCTATGGAGGGAGATCGTGGCTCGTCTAAAATATCGCGGATGCCACGATTTGCCGGGGCAGTTGCCGCGCCGTTTTCGCGTTGATCATCCAAAGCGGAACTCCGCTCTTCCAGCTTTGGTAATCACACCAGTCTAGGTGTCAAGCAGGACCGTCCGGCTCTACAATTCCAGGCGGCCTTGCATTTTCAGATGCGCCGCATGAAGGGCAATCGCGGCGGCATTCGAGACGTTCAAGCTGCGGATCGGTCCCGCGGTGGAGAGCGTACAAATGACATCGCAGAGCTCGCCGGTGAGCCGGCGCAGGCCACGGTCTTCCGCGCCCAGTACGATCGCGAGCTTTTCCGGTTCCGGCATATCCTCGAACCGTTCGCTGCTGCCCGAATCCAGCCCGATACGCAGGAACCCCATCTCACCCAATTCGGAGAGCGCGCGGGCCAGATTGGGCACGAGCAGCACGGGCACATGTTCCAAGCCGCCGGATGCAGCTTTCGCCAGCGCGCCGTGAAGAGGAGGGCTGTGCCTGGCCGTCATGACGAGGCCGTCCACGCCGAAAGCAGCCGCTGAGCGTAAGATCGCGCCGACATTGTGCGGATCGGTGATCTGATCGAGAACGACAACGAGACGCGCGGCGTGCAGGTCGGCAAGGGCCGGCTCCGGCAGGGGCTCGGCTTCGATGAGCACCCCCTGATGCACGGTGTCCGGGCCGAGCACGCGGTCGAGGTCGCGCGGGCTTACGGTATGCAACGGCGGACGCTCCGGCAACGCCGTCAAGGCGAGCCGTTCCGAGGCGTTCAGGGTGGCGTGGATCGCCAGCACGCGCCGCTTCGGATTGGCCAGTGCCGCCTCGACCGCGTGCAGGCCGTATATGCGTACGCTCTCCTCCCCGCCGCCAGGCGCTGCTTGGCGACCGGTCCGGCGCGGACGCTCTTTGGCGTGCCTGCCTTGAGGATGGGGTGTCATGCTTTTGCGATGCGCTGGGCTGCCTATAAGGCCGGGGGGCGGCCCGCAACAATAGGCCAGCGCGCGCGCAGTGTTCAATGCTTTTCACGACAGCGCCGCGCTGTTGCCGCTGCCTCATACTGCCGCGATCGCGACGCTCCGTGATTGCATAGGGCCGTCTGTGATGATAGTAACGTCACACCACGCTCGGGCCGCCAGGCCGATCGCCGCCGACCTTTGGGTTGACGGGCCGTGGTTCGTCATTGGAGGGATGCCCGAGTGGCTAAAGGGGACGGGCTGTAAACCCGTTGGCTATGCCTACGCTGGTTCGAATCCAGCTCCCTCCACCATTTCACCCTACTCGCTGAAGACGTCAGTAAGGCGCTACGCAGAGGTTGCTTTCGCTAAGAGCTGCGCCGGGTGCGCGGGTCAATTATTTGGAAATGGCGGGCATTCTTAAGGATAAGAACACCGCCCTCTTTCACGAGATCGCCTTCGCATTTGACGATGAGACGCTCTTTATAGGCGCGGACGACCTCGGTGAAATCGGGCGCGTCGAAATGGGCATGGATAGGGCGGGCGTGACCGTCGACATAGGCCATAACAACGACTGAGCCGGATAAAGCACTTTCATGGCTCTCAAGCTCAATGAAGGTTCCCTCGAGTTTGACGTCATAGGCTTTTGGCATCCCCCAGAATGCGTCGCTTGCGGCCTCGATGAAGGGACTGCTTTCGGGACGCAGAACGACCCTGCTCGGCACCGTGACCGAAGGTTCGCGCATACTGGCCCAGGTCATCGAAAACTCGATAAGGCTGTCCGGGGAAACGCTCTTTAGGCCAACAACAGCATCACAAAGATTGGCGGACACACCATTTTCGACAGCCTTACGAAACGGATCGATGCTGCCCTCCGTGGCGGCGATATGGGCCGCTTGTTCCATGGCTTGCAAAGCCTGCATAAGGGTGATCGTAACGCGCCGCTCGAAAGGCTCGGTCTCTGGCTCACCCGCATGCGGCGCCGTCGCGTTTCCCGCCGGGACGGGCGAGATTACGGTAAAGACGAAGCTGCCCTGTTCGGTTTGCCCAAGCTGGAGCTGTTCCATGAACTCGAAAATGGTTTCGGATGGCCGATTGGAAAAGAAAGCGCGCTTTTCCACCGCCGAGCGCGCCGCCGCGACAACGACATCCCTGATGCGCTTTATAAGCGTCAGTCCTTGCAGAAAGGGCAACGTATTGCCGCTGCCCTCGCCGGTGATAACGCGCACGCGAATAACATCGGCCGCGGCGGTCGCGAGATCATGCAGCACTTCGGTTGGCGAGCGGCCTTCGACTTGGGCGACACCGCGCAGCAAATCGCCCATTCGCAACGCATAGTCGTCGAGGCTATCGCGGAGCGGCAGAAGAACGTCGGTGTCCCCACCCCCGGCGGGGGCAAGCCAAAGAGAGGCTTTTTCTTCGCAATAAGACGTGCGCCGTTTCCAGCCTTTCGCTTGCAAATAGGCCGCAACTTCTGTCGACCGGATCGCACCTAGCTGTTTGTTCATCTTCAACGGCCGCCCTCACAGCGGTTCTCCGTTATTGATCCGCACCATCATATCGCGCAACGCTTCAGGCGTAAGCACGTTCTTTCGCGAAATTGGGACCGTGAAACTTTTATTATTACTCGTCCGCAATCCGCCGGCAAGCGACTTCCAATATGCACAATATCGTAACAGAACTGCGTCGGGTTTAAGACAAAGCCAGTCCTCAACATTTCGCGGCACTGTCACCAGCACCAAAATTCTCGGCGCGATCAGGTCGCTTAAGATGAGGTCATCATAATTTTTTGCCTTAAGCCTGTAGCGGATTTCGTCATCGCCACCTGGATAGATCGTGCTCTTGAGCTGAATGTCGAGTTTGGGACGCCGGGGCAGGCGGCATGAGAGCGTCCAGTCGATGCTGTCATTATCGGGAACCGGCCGGCTTGATGCGCATCCCGCTGCCGCGGCGATCGCGAGCAGGAACGCATCGGAAAATTGCTCCTGGCGATTGGGCCGGGCGACCCAGGGCAGGGGCGCTGTTCGCGGCAAGTTTGACGTAGACTGTGACAATGGCTTCGAGCTCGATCCGACCACGATGCATTCTGTCCCCCGGTCTTACGCCGCTGCGTGTGTGGGATATAATAAGAACTTATTCTGACAGGTTGATTAAAACTTTTACGTGAGCGTTTAGCTCCTTTTACAATCTGCATTTTTCCCGGTGATCTCGGATTGGGACCAGCTTGCCGCTTTCTGTGCCTGCCCAATTGGGCAGTAGGCGGAACGCTCAGCCGTAGCCAAATTCAGTGCAACAGCAAATGGAGGCTCTATGACTCAAAACGCTTCACGCACCCCCCTGACCGAGCTTTCCGCCTCTATCACCGCCGTGATAGCAAATGTCGCGCCCAGCGTCGTCGCCGTTCACTCGCACCGCTCGCGGTCGAGCGGTTTTATTTGACGTTCAGGACTGGTCGTCACCGCAAATGATGCCTTGTCCGAAGAGGGCGAGTTCGCCGTTATGCTCCCGGGCGGCGAAAAGATCGCCTCGCAGCTCGCTGGACGCGACCCCAGCACCGATATCGCGCTGCTCCGCGTCGAGCGCTCCGGCCTACACCCAGTTGCGCTTGTGGCGCAGCCCATTGCCGCAGGCGCGCTCGCCATGGCGGTCGGCGCCGAAAACGATGCACCCACTGCCGCGCTTGGAGTCGTTTCACGTGCCACGGGCTCTTGGCGCTCCATGCGTGGCGGCGAGATCGACGCCCGTATTGAGCTTGATCTGCGCTTGCGCCGTCGCGCCGAAGGCGGGCTCGTGGTCGATGCGGCCGGCCAGGCGATCGGCATGGCTGTTTTTGGGCCGCGCCGGCGCGTGCTCGTTATTCCTGCGGCGACCATTGAGCGGGTGGCTGGCAAGCTTGAGAGTCACGGACGCATCGCGCGCGGCTTTCTCGGTCTCGGGCTGCAGCCGGTGGCAATCGAGGGCGGCGAGGGATCGGGCGCCATGGTGATCAGCGTCGACCCACATGGACCAGGTGTCGCGGCGGGCATCCATCAAGGCGACATCATCGTCGCTTGGAATGGTGAGCCGGTCCGCCATATGCAAACGGTTCTGCGCGCGCTGGGACCCAACAGCGTTGGCCAGACCGTGACGCTCGGGCTGCGCCGAGCGGGGGAGACAAAAGAGACCCCGCTTACCATCGCGGAGAGGCCTGCCGCTTGAACGAGGACGTAGCTTCCGACCCAATCCGGCTGGCGCTCGACATCGCGGACGCGGCGCTCGCCGACCGCTTGGCGGCGCTGCTGGCGAGCGTGCCAGGATTACGGCTGGTCGGGAGCGGCGAGACAGCTGACGCGGCGGTGGCTCTTCCCACCGCCGTCGCGCCGGCAGCCGATGCGGAGATCCCGCTGACGCCGCGCGAATTGGAGGTTTTGGCGCTGCTCGCCGAGGGATCTTCGAACAAAGTCATCGCCCGCCGTCTCGCTATTTCCGTTCACACCGTCAAGTTTCATGTCGGGTCGCTCCTCGACAAACTCGACGCGGTCGGTCGCACCGACGCTGTTGCGCATGCCGCGCGGCTGGGTGTGATCCATCTCTGAACTGCCCCTATGCGCAAAAGCCGAAAGGCCACTGGCCCGATTGTGCCCGCTACAAAACGGCGCCGCGAGGCGGGGCAGGCCATAGATCGGCATCTCCCGGCGAGGCGCTGACCTGCCGATGCGTAATTGCATTCGAGGCCAGAGCCACGGCCAGACGGGCGCTTCCGTTAAAGATAAGTGCAACCCCAAGAAGCACGCCAAGCATCCAGGTGAACGGGCCTGGCAGCCCCGAAGCGACAAGCAGTGCGAGGATCAAATTGGTGACGCCGCTAATCACCAGCCATTCCCATTGGCTTGAGCCGCCGCGGCGATGCGCGACGGCTATCAAGATCGTCACGGCCCCAGAAAAAGCAAAGTATGCTGTGAAGAGCAGGCGCGGAGCGATTGAGCCGTCGGAAAGGTTCTGCAACAGCCCCATTGCGGTTGCCAATCCGATCAACGCAGCAAGGAGGGACGGACCGAAACCTGGGTATGGATGCGCGCATAGGGTGGCAATGAGAGTGACGGCACCCGCGGCGATGAGAATGTAGCCTGCGGAAACGGTGATTGGGATGCTTGCTGGTGCCATCAGCAGCACGATGCTGCCGAGCAGCATAAGGCAGGAGCCTTCCAACACGTACCACCGCCAGCCATTCAAGGAGTTCATCCCAAAATGGCTTCCGAGGCGTTCATGCGGTGAAGGTTGTGGTGCGCCGTTCATCTCCCCTACGCAGTCGCTCCCTTGCCGTCCTCAACGCCAAATCGTCGAGCAAACGATCGCTATGGTACCCCTCGCTGGCTTGCTTTGCCCCACTCACGAACTCAGGATCCGGTCACGAAGAATATGATCCGGGTCAGGAAGGTATAGTTCGCCTCAAGCGCCATGATGCCCACAAACACCAACACCAACACGGGCGGGACGATGATGGCATAGACCAAGGCCAGTCTCTCCCAGGCCATGTGCATGAAGACAGCAACGATCAATCCCGCCTTGAGGAGCATGAAGAGGAGGATAAGAAACCAGCGAAGGTAGCCCTCGAATTTGAAGTAGTCCACGAGGTAAGAGCAGGCGCTCAGAATGAACAGCCAGCCCCAAACGACAAGATAGAGCTTGATCGGGTGCTGTTGTGCCTCGTCATGCGTCTTCGCCGGTATCGTTGCGTGCGCCATGTTTCACCAAAGATAGAAGAATGCAAAGATAAACACCCAAACCAGATCGACGAAATGCCAGTAGAGTCCGATGATTTCGACAACCTCGTATTGTCCGCGCCGGCCCGTGAAGAACCCGCGGTGTCCGGTATCGAAATCACCCCGCCACACTCTTCGCGCGACGATGAGCAGGAAGATCACCCCGAAGGTGACGTGGGTCCCGTGGAAACCCGTGATCATAAAAAATGTGGAGCCAAATTGCTCCGCGCCCCAGGGATTGCTCCAAGGCCGGGCCCCTTCCATGATCAGCTTGGTCCACTCGAAAGCCTGCATGCCGACGAAGGTGGCGCCCAGAGCCGCCGTCAACAGCAGCAAGGCCGCCGTTTTGGTGCGATCGCGGCGGTAGCCGAAATTGACCGCCATGGCCATCGTGCCGCTGCTGCTGATGAGCACGAAAGTCATGATGGCGATCAGAATAAGCGGAAATTCCGTGCCTCCTATATGGAGCGCGAAAACCTCGCTGGGATTGGGCCACGGCACGACGGTCGACATCCGCACCGTCATGTAGGACAGCAGAAAGCAGCTGAAGATGAAGGTATCGCTGAGGAGGAAGATCCACATCATGGCCTTGCCCCACGACGCGGTTTTGAACGATCGCTGGTCGGAAGACCAGTCAGCGGCGATACCTTGCAAACCCGCCAGCCGCTCTGGGGCTTCCGCCGTGTGCGTCAGGGTCCCATCTTGCATCGCTCATGCCCTCTCTAAGTCAGCAACTGCCGGCAAAGGGTGCCGAAATCCTCTGCCAAGCCCGTCAGTAAACTGAACAAGACGAGCCACACAATGAGCATGAAGTGCCAGTAGGTAGCGCATATATCGACGCTTAGCTGGATTTTCTCCGCTGCAATCCCACGCCACGCCCGTTCAGCGGTCCAGCCCAAGGCGGCCAACCCGCCCAGCACGTGCAAGCCGTGCAATCCGGTGATGAGGTAAAAAAAGCTGTCGGACGGGTTTGTCGCCACCAGAAAACCCGACGCGGTGAGTTCTTGCCACGCCCACAGCTGACCGCCAACGAAGGCGAGGCCGAAAACGCCGCCCGCGGTGAGCCGCGCTCGCACGGCATTCAAATGCCGGCGCGAGACCGCGTATTTCGCGCCTTGCAGCGCCACGCTGGTCAGGACCAGGGTGGCCGTATTGGCCCATAACACATGCGGGACGCGAATCTCACGCCAATCCGCATAACCCCTGCGCATGAAATATGCACTGATAAGCAGGGCAAAGAGCGAGCCGATGACGGCGAGAAAGACGCCCAATCCGATCTTCGCCGCGGGCATGGACAATGAGCCCGTGCCGTCGAAGTCGCCAATAACGCCTTCTTCCAGCCAAGGCTTTGCAGTCAACCTTTGCTGCAACAGCCACCCTCCGGCGATGGCCATGATGACAGCGAGGAATAGCACCGTGATCGGCATGATGGTGTCCTATGCCGGTCGAGGAGTAGGAGGCACATTCTGCGGAATGAAATCCTCCTTGGCTCCGGGCACGCTGTAATCATAGGGCCAGCGATAGACGATGGGTAAGTCTTTGCCGAAGTTGCCGTGGCCGGGCGGGGTTTCCTCGGTCTGCCATTCCAGCGTCGTGGCTCTCCAAGGATTGCTCGGCGCGGGTTCCCCTTTGAATGCGCTGACGATCAGATTGTACAAGAACACCAGCTGAGCGAACCCAACGATGAGGGCCATAATGGTGATGAAGGCGTTAAGCGTTTGCACAGTTGGCGGAATGAAGGCGGTCTCCGCCATCTCATGATAGCGGCGCGGCACGCCCAGAAAACCAAGGTAGTGCATCGGGAAGTAGATGAGATAGGCGCCCAGAAATGTGACCCAGAAGTGGAATTTGCCCAGGGTCGCGTTGAGCATCCTTCCCGTGGCCTTGGGGTACCAATGATAGATCGCGCCAAAAATCACCATGATGGGCGCGACGCCCATTACCATATGAAAGTGGGCGACGACGAACATCGTATCAGAAAGCGGAACATCGACGACCACATTGCCGAGAAACAAGCCTGACAGGCCGCCATTCACAAAGGTGACGATGAACCCGAGGGCGAAAAGCATGGGAACGTTGAGGTGGATATTCCCATGCCACAGAGTCAGGACCCAGTTATAGACCTTGATGGCGGTCGGGACCGCAATGATCAGCGTCGTTGTGGCAAAGAAGAACCCGAAATATGGGTTCATGCCGCTTACATACATGTGGTGCGCCCACACAATGAAGCTGAGAGCGGTAATGGCCACGATCGCCCACACCATCATGCGATAGCCGAAGATGTTGCGCCTCGCATGGGTGCTGATCAGGTCGGAGACAATGCCAAAGGCCGGCAGGGCAACGATATAGACCTCAGGATGACCGAAGAACCAGAACAGATGCTGGAACAATATCGGACTGCCGCCGCGATAACTCATATGTTCGCCCATCGCGACGATGGCCGGCATGAAAAAGCTGGTGCCCAACAGCTTGTCGAACAGCATCATCACGCAGGCCACGAACAGAGCGGGAAAAGCCAGCAGCGCAAGCACTGTCGCGGTGAAAATGCCCCACACGGTCAAGGGCATGCGCATCAGCGTCATTCCGCGCGCGCGCGCCTGCAACACTGTCACGACGTAGTTGAGCCCACCCATGGTGAAGCCGATGATGAATATGATGAGCGAGACGAGCATGAGAACGATGCCGGCTTCCTGCCCGGGCGTGCCGGTTAGGATCGACTGGGGCGGGTACAAGGTCCAGCCAGCGCCTGTCGGCCCGCCTGGCACGAAGAAGCTTGAAACGAGAACCAGCACCGCGAGCAGGTAGATCCAGTAGCTCAGCATGTTGACGAACGGAAAGACCATGTCCCGCGCGCCGATCATGAGCGGGATGAGATAGTTGCCAAACCCTCCTAAGAACAACGCGGTGAGAAGGTAGATCACCATGATCATTCCGTGCATGGTGATGAACTGATAGTAACTATTGGCGTCGATAAAGGAAAAAGTACCGGGGAATCCGAGCTGGAGCCTGATCAACCACGACAGCACGAGGGCGACAAATCCGATCGCCAGCGCGGTAATCGAATATTGGAGAGCGATGTATTTGGCGTCTTGAGAGAAGACGTATTTCTCGATCCAACTATGCGGGTGATACAGCTCTACGTCCGGGACTTCGGCAGGTGGGATTGCTTCGATTGCGCCACGTGTGACGTCGACCATCAGAATGCTCTCCTTGCTCCCGTCCGATGAGGTTCAAGGGTCTCATCGTGCGTATCCTTCCCTTGCGCGAAGCTCAAGCTCCGCCTTATTCTTGCGGGACCGGTTTTGTCCCTTCTGCTTTTTGTATTCGGCCAGACAATTGCGCGAACGTCTTTTGCTGATCCAGCCACGCCCGATAGTCTGTCTCTGTATCGACCATGACCTTACCGCGCATCAAAGCGTGTCCAACGCCGCATAATTCCGCGCACAGGATGTCGAATGTTCCGGTTCTTGTCGGGGTGAACCAAAAGTAGGTCACCATGCCTGGAATGATGTCCATTTTGGCCCGGAATTCAGGCACGTAGAAATCGTGCAGGACATCGATGGCGCGAAGCACGACCTTGACAGGCTTTCCGAGCGGCAAGTGAATCTCGCCGCCCTCCACCACGACATCGTCCTGCCCATTAGGGTCTCGCGGATGCAAACCCAGCGGATTCTCGCCAGAGACATTACGCGTATCGGACCCGCCAAGCCGGCCGTCTTTTCCGGGCAGGCGGAAGCTCCATTGCCATTGTTGACCAACAACTTCCAGTTCGGTGGCCTCTTTCGGGACGGTGACGAACTGCCCCCATACATACAAGCCCGGAGCAAGCATGATGGCGACGCCTATCGCGGTCGCCACCGTAAGCCACAATTCCAGCTTCTTGTTCTCCGGCTCATAGACCGCTTGCCTACCCTCTTTGTACTGAAAGCGGTAGATGCAATAGGCCATGAACAAGACGACGGCGACGAAAACCGAGCCGGTAATCCAGAATGTGAGGGTGATCGTGTTGTCGATATAGCCCCAGTTGGACGCAATTGGCGTCCACCACCAAGGGCTTAGCAAATGAAACAACACCGAGCCGACGGCTATGACGACAAGTATGATTGCAGTTATCATCCCTAGCTCATCACCTTGCCTGTAACCGGCTGCGAAGGATTGCTATTACACGCTTCAAACACCGCCAACATACAATTGCAGAACGCGCAGGGCTTGTGCAGCATCCATCCGCTAATGCTCCACAACCTTGCGGTACAGGTGCCAAGTCGAATGTCCTAGCACCGGCAACACGACGGCGAGGCCGACCAAAAACGTTATAAAGCCGATCAGCAATGAGCCGGCGACGATGAAACCCCATAAGGCCATCGTGATCGGGTTTGCGGCTACTGCTCTGGCGGAAGTCGTTACCGCCGTCGCGACGCCGACATCACGGTCCACAAGCATGGGGAAGGAGACGACGCCGATGGTGAGCGCCACGAGGGCGAAAAGGAAGCCAACGCCGCAACCCACTATAATGAGTGTCCAGCCGTTAGGGGTTCCGAAAAGCTGGCGTCGGAACTCCATAAAAGATGACGGCGTCCAGTTGCCGAAGGTGCTCTGGTAGATTGTCATCGCGGCGATCAGCCATGCCACGAAAATGACCATGAGCACCGCGCCAAGAATGAGGATAGTTCGGATACGCGAACGGCTGAAAGTGTTCAAGGCCTCCCACGAGGTACTGAGACCCTGCTCGCGGCGCCGCGACATCTCGTATAAGCCAATAGCTGCAAAAGAGCCGACAAGCGCAAAGCCGCCAACGAGCGGGAAGACTATCGGTAGCAGATCATACCCGAATGTAAGTCTAAGGAAGATGAGACCCGCAATTGGATAAATTAATATTAAAAAGATTGAAGATGTGGGCATGGCCAGGAAGTCGCGAAACCCTTTAGCCAAAACATCAAAAAGATCGGACACGCCAATCTTCCGGACATTCGGATAAGCGGGGCTTGCTTCCGTATTTAGGGACGAATTCACGGCGGCCATAACTGTGCCCTCGTCTCGCTCATCTGAGCGACTGCTATCCCACAATTCTTACAGAAGACACCCAATTGGGGGCAACTGTCAAGTTGCAGCCGTCTTATCCGCAAAAAAATGCGTATATGTATGCACACCCTGCTAATTTGATCGCCAATACAAATACTTAGGTATTCTTCCTCCTCGTTTATAAGCAGTATTTGAGCCTGTCATTCATGCGGCACGGCGCCCTTCCCCTATTTATATGTGCGGCGACGCCTTTGCGGCGATGAACGTGCTGGATTACCCCTCTGGCGAGACCGCACCAAATGAGAGCTGGGAGGTGTGGTATGAATAATGGCTTGATCACTCTCTCCGCGCGGGAGCATAGTGGGCATGCAATAGATAAAGAAATTACAGGGATGATGCGCGCGCCGTCTTCATGGATCATCAGAGGTCGGCGAAAGGGAGGAAAGTTTGAAGAGAGCGTTTTTGGGGCGGATCGCTATCAGCGCCGCCGTGCTTGCTGTGTTTGCAAGCCAAGCTGCATTTCCCGCGTTCGCGCAGGAGAAGCTGACGGTTTGGTGGGTTAAAGGCTTTTACAAATCGGAGGACGACGCGCTTTTCGAGGCCATAAAGAAATATGAGGCCAAATCCGGTGTGAAGATCGACCTGTCGCAATATGCGGTCCAGGACATGATCCCAAAAACCGTGTCGGCCCTCGATGCGGGGGCGCCGCCGGATGTCGTCTATGCCGACGTGTTCGACTTTCAGGTCGCCGGCAAATGGGCTTTCGAAGGCAAGCTTGAGGATATTTCCAGCGTTCTCGAGCCGTTGAAGCCAGAGTTTGCCCCGAATACACTGGAAACGGCTAATCTTTACAACGATAAGACCAAGAAGAAGGCCTATTACGCTTTCCCGATCAAGCAGCAGACGATGCATATCCAATACTGGGCCGATTTGCTCGAAACTGCCGGCATTAAGGAAAGCGATATTCCGAAGGGCTGGAAGGAGTATTGGGCGTTCTGGTGCGAAAAAGCGCAGCCTGCCTTACGCAAGGCGACCGGAAAGCGCGATTTTGCCATCGGCATGCCGATGGGGGTAGATTCGAGCGATAGCTTTTACTCGTTTCTGACTTTCATGGACGCTTACAATGTGAAGCTTGTCGACGACAATGGCAAACTGCTGGTCGACGATCCCAAGGTAAAGCAAGGTCTCATCGGCGCGGTTACCGACTATACGGCGCCCTATCTCAATGGCTGCACCCCGCCCTCGTCGACCAACTGGAAAGACCCGGACAACAACGTCGCCTTCCACAACAAGACGACGATCATGACTCACAATGCGACGATCTCCATCGCCGCCAAGTGGCTCGATGACGCCAACAACGAAGCACAGCCGGCCGAACAGCGCGAGCAGGCCAAAAAGAACTACACGCAGCTTATCCGCACCGCGGGCTTTCCGAACAAGCCCGATGGCTCGCCGATGAACTACCGGACGGCAGTAAAAGTGGGCGTCATCTTCGCCGATGCGAAAAGCAAGGACCGCGCTAAAGAATTTGTAAGCTTCCTACTGCAGCCGGAAAACCTGACACCCTATGTGGAAGGCTCACTCGGCCGTTGGTTTCCGATCATGAAGGCGGCGCAGGAACGGCCGTTCTGGACCGCCGATCCGCACCGGAAAGCCGTCCGCGATCAATATGCAAGCGGCACGGTGAACTTTGAATTCACGAAGAACTACAAATTCACTATTCTCAACAATGAGAATGTGTGGGCCAAGGCGGTCAACCGCGTCGTGAATGAGAAGATACCGGTCGAACAGGCCGTCGATGAAATGATCGCACGCATCAAAGCCGTTGCTGGGTAACTGCGGGTATAGCGGCCGCAAGGAAAAAATGCGGCCGCTCGTCCTTTCTTCAGGCGGATACTGATGTCGACCATCGCGATCGAAAGAGCCGAGCAGCAAGCCGTAGCGGGAAAGACCAACGAAAGGCTATCGGCAGCGCAATTCTGGGGGCTGATACTGATCGCGCCCTATGTCGCGATCTTTCTTGCTTTTGTTCTGTACCCGACGCTTTACGGGTTTTGGCTGGCCCGGCAGCCCGAAAGCTATGGGGAGCTTTTCGCCGATCCGATCTTTGTCAGGTCGATCCGCAACACGCTGCTGTTTCTGATCATCGGCATTAACCTAAAGATGATCCTTGCGCTTTTCCTGTCCGGATTTTTTGTCACATCGCGTGCCTGGATCCGCTGGCTATCACTTCTTTTCATTCTGCCTTGGGCGCTGCCTTCGATCCCAACCATCCTCTCCTTCCGGTTTATGCTGAATCCGGAATGGGGGATTATCAACCAAACTATATTCCGGCTGACCTTCGAGGACGGCCCGAATTGGCTCAACAATCCCGATTTGGCGCTGGCGCTGGCGGTCGTGGTGCATATCTGGAAGTCGCTGCCCTTCTGGACGCTGATCTTGATCTCGGGGCGGCTCGCGATCACGGCTGATCTCTATGAGTCGGCTTCGGTCGACGGAGCAAGCGGCTGGCAGAAGTTTCGCTACATTACCTGGCCGTCCATGCGCGGCCTGTATCTGACGTGCACCATCCTCTCAATGATCTGGACGCTCGGCGACTTTAACAGCGTCTATCTCCTGACCGGCGGCGGGCCAGCCGACCTTTCGCATGTGCTCGCGACGCTCGGCATCCGCTATCTCAGGCTCGATCGCGTCGATCTCTCGATGGCCGCGATCGTAGTCGCGCTGCCTTTTGTCATGCCGCTTGTGTATTTCATGATGAAGCGGTTGTCGAAATGAGGCTTCCCCACGCTGGCGCAGTGGCCACCGAGGCCAAGCTCCTCCTCATCGGCATTCCCGTGCTGCTCTGGACCCTGCTGCCGATCTACCACATGGTCCTGTTTGCGATCTCGCCAAAGGAATCGGCGTTTGCCGGCAATCTTTGGCCGGCAAATCCGACGCTGAACAATTTCCGCATCGTTTTCGAGCAGAAGCACTATTACCTCAGCAATTTTTGGCTACAGATGGGGAATTCCCTCATCATCGCCGTAGCGACCGGTGTCCTGACAATTGTTATCGCAACTTTTGCCGCCTTCGCGATCAGCCGTCTGCGCGTCCGGGGCGGACGTACGGTCATGAACCTCGCCTTGTTCACTTATTTCATTCCGGCCGCGTTCCTTGCCGTCCCAATGTACCGCACCATGGGAACGTACGGCCTGCTGAACAATCAATGGGCTTTGATACTGGCGATGGTGACCCTAGCCTCGCCCTATGCGATTTGGGTGTTGAAGCAAGCTTCGGATAAGCTTCCGCTGGAACTCGACGAGGCCGCCTATATGGATGGCGCAACACCTCTGCAGCTGTTTCGACTGGTTTATGTGCCGTTGATGATGCCGGCCATCGTCGCGGTCGGCACCTATGCCTTGCTGCTCGCCTGGAACGAGTATCTGTTCGCCTTCCTGCTGTTGTCGAAGGACACGGATATAACGCTATCGGTCAGCCTGGGGAATTTTCTCGCCGCCGACGATTCGCCGTGGGAGCTGCTGATGGCGACCGGCCTCGCCTACGCCCTTCCGCCAGCCGCGATTTATTACGCGTTCAAACGCTATATGGTCGGCGGCCTCACCGCCGGAGCGGTAAAAAGTTAAAGCGGCATATAAATTCTAGTCGGCGCGTTGCGCTCTAACTGTTCGGCGGATACGGCGTCGCGCTCTCTAGGGCGGTGTCGTCCAGATGCATTTCGTTGCCGCGCCAGCTAAAGCTATTGCCGAGCCAAGCATTCACCCATAATGCCGGCAGCATAAGATCGCGCACGATCCATGACAGCAGGGAAGTCATGCTTAGATGCCATCCCGCCGCTTTGGTCAAAAGGGCCTCACTGCCAAACCAAACCACAGCAAGGGATAACAGGGCAGCTCCCGAGGACAAACCCATCCCGTCCGCGGCATAGGCCCCCGCCAGCAACGGCCATAGGCTGCCGGCAAACAGCTCGGGAATGAAGAAGGCGGCGAAGGTCGCGCGCCTCAGCCGCGCCCAGCGAAGCTGCCTGTCCCAAACCTGCCGGGCGGTGCGCCTGCCCAGGGGTTGCCCAAACGGGTGCTGCACGAGGCGGACCCGCAGCCCCTGCTGCCGCACGACTTTGGTGGAAGCGGCGTCTTCCGCAATCTCCCCCGCAAGCGCACGGATACCGCCAGCCTTTTCAAGATCGGCGCGGCGCCACAACATGGTCTTACCCTGAGCGAAGCCGAGGCCAACGCTCTCCGCCGTATACTGCCAGCGGGCCTGGTAGCTGTTGAGGAAGGCGCATTCGAGCTGTGCCCAGAAACCTTGGGGCATGCAGCCGATGGGCGGAGAGCACATCAGCCCGGTGTCAGCGCGCCAGCCCTGAAACAGTCTATGGATA
>Ga0136634_10000575_pt1 | contig 15594 bp, 11 predicted proteins | sample AntDrymUQ8332106_2_FD_104654 | JGI IMG/M metagenome (GOLD analysis project Ga0136634, IMG submission 104654) | Polar desert sand microbial communities from Dry Valleys, Antarctica - metaG UQ833 (21.06) | ecosystem: Environmental > Terrestrial > Soil > Desert | place: Antarctica: Dry Valley... | reverse complement strand
GGTCAACATGTCTCGGGCGGCGTCGATGACGGTCTGCACCGGATGCCCCGGGTCGACAGCGATCGCGCTCACACCATCAACGTAGCCACCGGGTCCGACAGTTACGGGCGCAGAATCCTCAATAATTGCAGTAGTTTCGCACTACTTTGCGTTGTCGCCGGGATCGGTCGGCGGCGGGGGTGCTGCTGATACGGACAGTCGGGCAGCAAGGAGCACAGGCCACCATCAACGGCGGCGTGTCGAGGTGCGCTGTGCCCTTGCTCCCCCACGGGCAAGCCAGCAGCCCACCGGCGAGGCGTACCCATGAACCAAGTATCGCGCCGGGCGCTGCGCCGGTGACCCGTGGATCTCGGCCGCGACCATCACCGGCTTCGGTGCCGCGGAAGCCGCAAACGTTCCACCAGGCGGCATGATCTGCGGATGCCCGTCCTCGTCGGCACGTCCGGCTGGCAGTACGCCGAGTGGGAGCACCGGTTCTACGCCGGCGTTCCGAAGCGCTGGTGGTTTGAGCACTCGATGGCGCACTTCCAGACCGTCGAGCTCAACGTGAGCTTCTACCGGTTGCCGGCACGATCGAGTTTCCTCAGCTGGCGCAACCGAAGCCCGTACGACGCGGTCGTCACAGTCAAGGCGTCGCGCTACCTCACCCATGTGCGGAAGCTGCAGGACGCGGCCGAGCCGGTGTCCCGACTGATGGCGAGCGCGGTCGGGCTCGGGCACAAGCTGGGGCCCATCCTGGTCCAGCTGCCGCCGAGCCTGCCGGTCGACTTCTGGTCCCTCGCATCAACGCTGGACAGCTTCCCGCGCGGAACCAGGTTCGCGTTCGAGCCCCGCCATCCGTCGTGGTGGTCCGACGACATCCGCGCCCTGCTTGCCGATCGCGGCGCCGCCCTGGTGTGGGCGGACCGAGCAGGTGAGGTGTTCGGTCCGCTGTGGCGCACGGCCGACTGGGGGTACCTACGCCTGCATTACGGTGACGCGCAGGTCCCGCCCAACTATCACCGCCACACCCTCGGCCGCTGGGCTGAGCGCATCGCCGCGGCGTATAGCGACGACGAGGACTTCTTCGTGTACTTCAACAACGACGGGCGATGCGCGGCCGTGGACAACGCGGTGACGTTCGCCGAGGAGGTACGCCGCGTGGGCCGCACCGCCACCCGTACGCCAGGAATCCGCCCGGACAGCTGGTGACCCGCGCTGCTGCGGCGCGGCTCAGTCGATCGCCGGGCTGCTCAGCTCGGGCAACACCACCGAGTCGAGCGAGCCGCCGACGTCGTCTGCACAGAAGGCGTCCACCAGGGCGTCCGAGAATGCCACGGTCACGTCGGGCGGTGGCACACCGTTGAGGGGGTCGACGTTCATCATGAGCGACACCTGACGGGTGCCGTCCTCGGAGCTCACCACCATGTCGTAGTAGCCGAAGAAGAGCCCGTCGTGTCCCCACGCCGTGCCGCAGCCCAGGTCGACCTCGAACAGGCCGAGACCGTATCCGTAGACCTCATCGATGGGAACGGTCGTTTTCATCTCCTCGAGCAGGTCCGGCGCGACCAGCTCGCCGCCGAGCAGTGACCGGTAGAACTCGGCGAGGTCGGGCGCGGTCGAGATCAGGGAGCCCGCCGCCCACGCCCACGAGGGGCTGAGTGCCGTGGTGACGTTGAAGAGTCCACTGTCGACCTGCCCGACATAGCCGCTGGCGTGCGCCCCCGGGATCCGCTTGCTGTACACCGGAAAGCCCGTCCGGCTGAGGCCGAGGGGCGCCGCGATCCGTTGCTCGATCTGGTTGCGGATCGGCTTGTCGCCGGTCTCGCGGATGATCATGCCGAGCACGATGTAGTTGGTGTTCGAGTACGCCCAGCCGGTGCCGGGCGCGAAGACCAAGGGGTGGCTCGTGCTGTACGCGACCAGCTCGCGCGGCGTGAAAGCCTCCCCCGCCAGCAGTGCTGCGCCGAAGTTCTCGTCCTCGTTGTAGTTGAACAGCCCACTGGTGTGGTTGAGCAGCTGCCGTACGGTGATCACGTCGCCATCCGGCAGCAGGTTCGGCAGGTAGTCGGCGACGACCGCGTCGAGGTCCAGCTCCCCCGTCTCGACCAGCTGCAAGGCCAGTGTCGCGACGAACGTCTTGGTCACGCTTCCCGCCCGGAACGCGTCGCCGGTCTGGAGCTCGCGCCCCGCCACCACGTTGGCCAGGCCGCTGGACACCGCCTCGTACGCACTGCCGTCCTGCAGCACGAGTGCCGCTCCGGGCGCGCCCGCGGCCACGATCGCGTCGACCCGAGCCTGCAGATCGTCGGCCGCGGAGATCACCGGAGCGGCGGCCGCGGCGCCCGGGAGCCAGGCGGCAAGCAGGGTCGCCGGCACGGCGAGGACGGATGCCATTCGCAGTCGCATGCCGCGATTGTGCAACATCAGATACACGACCCCACAGGGGATGGCGGCGAGACACAGGTGGGCCTAATCTCGGCTTCGGTGGCCGCCGGACGGCTTTGGTACAACGGACATCGCACAACGGACACGGCACAACGGACACGGCACAACGGACACGGCACAACGGACATGGCCCAACGGACATGGCCCAGCGGATCGCAGAGCGGGAGATCGCGATGATCGAGGCAGACCAGATCGAGTCCATCACGGCGGCGGACGTACGCAGCAGCGATGACGAGAAGGTCGGCTCCGTCGGCCAGGTCTTCCTTGACGCCCAGACGGGCCGCCCGGAATGGGCCGCCGTGAAGACGGGGTTCTTCGGCACCAAGGAGGCGTTCGTGCCGCTGCGCAACGCCGAGTGGGACGGGAGGGTCGTGCGCGTCGCGTACGACAAGGAGCGGGTGAAGAACGCGCCTCACGTCGACCCCGACAACCGCGGTCTCGATCCGCACCAGCAGGGCGAGCTCTACACCTACTACGGCTTCACGGAGACCACGTCCTCGCAGCCCCTGACAGCGAGCTCCGGCTCGACGACGCAGCGATCACTCCCGCCACCCGCCGCCCGCGGCGAGACCACGAGCACCGCATCGACCGACGCCCCGCTCGCGTCCTACCGCGAGGACCGCACCGACACCTCGACGGTCATGCCCGGCGCCACGGTTGCCGCGACGCCGGCGGGCGAGTCCCTGTCGGCGGTCGCAATGTCCGAGCTGGACGCCCGCGACGACGCCCCCGGAACGCAGGCCGCGTCTGACTCTGGGCTACTTCGGGCCGGTTCGCTGTCCGCCATCGCAATGTCGGAGCTGGCCGACCGCGACGAGCCAGCGTCGCCGGCCGTCGGCGACGCGTCGGACTCCTCGGACGACGGCGGTGCGGTGACCCGGATTGAGGAGCACCTCGAGGTAGGCGTCGAGCAGCACGCGACAGAGCGCGTACGACTGCGCAAGCACATCGTGACGCAGGTCGAGACCGTGACCGTCACACTGCGACGCGAGGAGCTGCGCATCGAGCGCGTGCCCATCTCCTCCGACGAGGCGTCCGGTGTCGCAGCCGGCGCCGGCATCGGCGAGTCCGAGACGGAGATCATCCTGTACGAGGAGCGGCCCGTCGTGACCACGGTCGCTCGACCGGTCGAGCGCATCCGGCTGACGCGCGAGGTCGTGAGCGAGGAGCAGACCGTGACGGGCGACGTACGCAAGGAGCGCATCGAGGTCGACGACAGCAGCCTCTGAGGGGCTAGAGCCAGCCGTTTCGGCGGAAGGCGTACCCAAGACCCACGCACGCCGCGACGATGACAGCGACGACGAGGAAGTAGCCGTACTCCCAGCGCAGCTCGGGCATGTTGTCGAAGTTCATGCCGTAGATGCCCGCGATCGCGGTGGGGATCGCGGCGATGGCGGCCCAGGCGCTGATCTTGCGCACGTCGTCGTTGAGGCGGGCGGCCGCTCTGTTCTGCCGGACGCTGACCTGCGCAAGGTCGGCGGACAGCACGTCGGTGAGCATCCGGTCGTGGCTGTCGACGACGTCCGTTGCCCGCATGAGGTGGTCGTGCACATCCCGGAAGTAGTGCGCCGACTCGGGCGCCACGCCGTCGACATGGCCGTCGGCCAGACGCGACAGCGGCAGCGCCAGTGGCGACATCGCCCGCCGGAACTCGATGAGCTCGGTCTTGAGGAAGTAGATCCGCTTGGCGTGGTCGCCATCGCTATCGCCAGCGCCATCGCCGAAGACCTGCCCCTCGATGTCCTCCACGTCGACGGTGATGGCCTCGGCGACGTCCTCGTACTGGTCGACGATGCGGTCGGCGAGCCGGTACAGGACGGCGGTGGGGCCGAGAGCCAGCAGCTCGTCCGCGCCGTCCGCCAGGTCGGCGCGGACGTGCGCGAGGACCTCGCTGTCCCCGTGTCTGACCGTCACGACGAAGTGCGGGCCGTGAAAGACGGCGATCTCGCTGACCTCGACCACCTCCTCGGAGTCGACGTACGTGGCCGGCTTGAGCACCGCAAACACCATGCCGTCGTACACCTCGACCTTGGGCCGCTGGTGCGCCAGGACCGCGTCGTCGACCGCGAACGCGGGCAGGTCGAACGTACGAGCCACCACTGCGAACTGTTCCGCGGTCGGCTCGTGCAACCCGATCCAGACGAAGCCATCTGTCTCGGCCGCGACCTGGGCAGCGTCCTCGAGTGCGACGTGACCCGGACGGCGCCCGCCCGACTCGTACACACCGCAGTCGTCGATGATCACCTCGACGCTCTCACCCTGGTTCGTCACGCTGGACTGTCTACACGCCACGCCCCCGGTCCGCGTACCGTCTGACGCGTTTCCTCAACCACCGAAAGGCGTACGCAATGTCGAGCACTGCCACCCAGACCGACCTCGCAGCCCGAATAGTGAATGGCAGCAAGGTGTACGGCGAAGGGCTCACCGAGGTGACGGCCCTGCGCGGTGTAAGCGCCGAGTTCACTCGGGGTGAGTTCACCGCCATCATGGGACCGTCCGGCTCGGGGAAGTCCACCCTGCTGCACTGCCTCGCCGGGCTCGACACCCTGACGTCCGGCGCGGTCTATATCGGCGATGTCGAGCTCGGCCCGCTGAAGGACAAGGAGCTCACCCAGCTCCGCCGGGACCGGATCGGGTTCATCTTCCAGGCGTACAACCTCATCCCCACGCTCAGCGCGGAGGAGAACATCATCCTGCCGCTCTCGATCGCGGGCCGGAAACCCGACAAGGCCTGGATGGACGAGGTCGTCGGCGCACTCAGCATCGGCGACCGCCTCAACCACCGACCCGCCGAGCTGTCCGGGGGCCAGCAGCAGCGGGTCGCGGCCGCACGAGCGCTGGTGTCACGGCCGCAGATCGTCTTCGCCGACGAGCCCAGCGGCAACCTCGACTCCAAGTCCGGCTCCGAGCTGCTGGAGTTCATGCGCCGCGCCGTCCGCGAGCTCAGCCAGACCATCGTGATGGTCACGCACGACCCGATGTCGGCGAGCTACGCCGACCGGATCCTGTTCCTCGACGACGGCTCCATCGTGGACACGATGACCGAGCCGACGCCGGAGCGGGTGCTCGACCGGATGAAGAGCTTCGGATCATGACCATGCTCAAGACAGCGCTCAAGAGCCTGTTTGCCCACAAGACCCGGCTCGCGCTGACGGCCGTGTCGATCGTGCTGGGCGTGGGTTTCATCGCCGGGACGTACGTCTACACGGACACGACGAACGCGGCGTTCGACGACGTGTTCGACACCGCGTTCGAGGGTGTCGACATCTACGTGTCGGGCAACAGCGACTTCACCTTCGGGCAGGGCGTCTACTTCGACGAGTCGGTCGCGGACGACATCGCCGCGGTGGACGGCGTCGCCAGGGTGGAGCGCGGGCTGCAGACCTTCGGTGTCGAGGTCATCGGCCCGGACGGCGAGTCGATGGGCGGCGGCGGCGCACCGCAGCTCGGGGCGTACCTGCCGCCGGAGGCGGATCGGGTCGCCTCCGCGTTCGAGCTCCGCGAGGGCGCTGCTCCTGGTGGGCCGGGCGAGGTCGCTCTCGACGCCGCGACGGCCCGGGAGGGCGAGTACGCCCTCGGCGACTCCGTCCTGGTGTCGTCGCCGACGGCACCGGCCGCGGAGTACGAGCTGGTCGGCATCGTCGGCTTCGGCGACGCGGACAACCTCGCCGGGGCCACCTTCGCGCTGTTCGACCTGGCGACGATCCAGGAGATCGCTGGACGCGAGGGCCTGCTCAGCGACGCGTCGATCCAGGTCGACGAGGGCGCGTCGGCGGACACCGTCCTGGCCGACGTCCAGGCCGTCCTGCCGGAGGAGGCGCAAGCGCAGTCCGCGCAATCCGCCGCCGAGGAGCAGGCCGGCGAGATCCAGGAAGGCCTGGGGTTCTTCACGAACTTCCTGCTCGTGTTCGCTTTCGTCGCGCTGTTCGTCGGCAGCTTCATCATCTACAACACCTTCCGCATCGTGATCACGCAGCGGATGCGGGAGCTGGCGCTGATGCGCGCGATCGGCTCGACCCGTGGCCAGGTCATCCGTACGGTGCTGCTCGAAGCGGTGATCGTGGGGCTGGTCTCCTCGGTCATCGGGATACTCGCCGGGCTCGGGCTAGCGATCGGGCTGCGAGCCATCCTTGACACGTTCGGCATCGAGCTGCCGGCCGGGTCGCTGGTGCTCGCGCCTCGGACGATCATCGTCGCGCTCATCGTGGGTGTGGTCGTCACGGCGGCGTCAGCAGTCTTCCCGGCGATCGCCGCGTCGCGCATCCCGCCGGTCGCTGCGATGCGCGCCGACGAGGTCGCCCCGCGACGTGGATCGATGCGACTGCGGGCGATCATCGGCGTCGTTGTCCTCATCATCGGAGCGGCCCTGATCTGGACCGGACTGAACAACGACTCCGGCAACACGACGGTGATCCTGACCTCGGTCGGTGTCGGTGCCCTGGTGATGATCCTCGGCGCGTACGTCCTGAGTGCTCTGCTCGCCCGTCCGGTGGCCGCCGTGGTGGGCGCGCCCTTCGCACGGTTCTTCGGAGTCTCCGGGAAGCTGGCTCAGCGCAACGCGGGCCGCAGCCCGCGTCGTACGTCCGCGACCGCTGCAGCGATCATGGTCGGCATCGCGCTCATCACGATGGCGTCGATCCTGTCGGCCTCGCTCCAGGCGACCGTCGACGAGATCTTCTCGACGGGCGTTGACGCCGAGGTGGTGGTGACGTCGTCGGACCAGTTCAGCCTGGGGGGCTTCTCCCCCGATCTCGCCGAGCGCGCCGCGGATCTTCCCGAGGTCGCCGACGTGAGCCGGGTAGCGGCGGGTCCCGTGCTCGAGGACGAGAGCGAGACCTTCATCGCCGGCCTGGACCCCAACTTTGCCGACTTCTTCGCCGTCGAGAACGTGCAGGGCGATCTCGACCTCGGCGCCGACGGCCTGCTGGTCGACGACGTCACCGCGGCGGGCAACGGCTGGGAGCTCGGCGACGCCGTCGAGCTCGTCTTCGAGGAGACCGGGGCGCAGACATTCACCGTCGCCGCCATCGTCGAGACCGAGACGCTCGACGGGATGTCGATCAGCCGGGAGGCGTACGCCGAGAACTTCCCCGTGCCTGCCGACAACCAGCTCTACATCCAGCTGGCTGAAGGCGTCAGCCCCGAGGAGGGCCGTGACGCCGTGCAGGCGGTGGCGGCGGACATCCCGACCGCGGTGGTGCAGACGTCCGACGAGCAGGTCGACGCGATCTCGGAGCAGGTCAACCAGTTACTCGGCCTCATCACCGGTCTGCTGGGGATGACCGTCCTCGTGGCCCTCATCGGCGTGACCAACACCATGGCCTTGGCCGTCTTCGAACGGACCCGCGAGATCGGGCTGCTGCGGGCGGTCGGGCTCAACCGCACCCAGACCCGACGCATGATCCGCTTCGAGGCCTCGATCATCTCTGCGTTCGGCGCGCTGCTCGGTGTCGTCCTCGGCATCTTCTTCGGCTGGGCGATCATCCAGGCGCTCGCGGACCAGGGCTTCGACTCCTTCGTCGTCCCGTGGGTCGCCCTCGCGCTCTGGGTGGTGGGCACGGCCGTGCTCGGTGTGCTCTTCGCCATCTGGCCGGCGATCCGCGCGGCCAAGCTCAACGTGCTGGCGGCCATCTCGTACGAGTGAACCCCCCCGCCCCGTTGACCACGCATCGGGGGCGGAGGGGGTCGATACGTGGCGTCGACACCACGTACGACCACCTGACGCCACGTATCGGCGCCTGAGTCGACCGGCGCCCGGACGCGGCTGCGATCGGGGAGTCAGAGACAGGCGGGCCCGGATCGGGCGGCTGGTTCACCGCGCCGCCGCGGAGCCGCTAACCTCGGGCACGACACGAGAGCGCCCCGCGAAGGCGGCGGCGGGCTCGATGCGCGGCGCGGCCGGCTCCCGGACCCCGAGGTGTCAGTGCTCCGCAGTCGCAGGGGAGTGCGAATGTCGTTGACCCGGGCGCGGGTGTCGCCCGACCTCGCCGACGATGAGTCGGCCCGACGCGCGGAGCACAGCCGGGCGCTGGACCGGCTGACCCGTCAGCTGGCCGCCATCCCTCCGGGCCAGCCCGTACGCCTCGGCAAACGCACGTCCAACCTGTTCCGACAGCGCGAGCGCAACGCCACCCCTCCGCTCGATGTCTCCGGGCTCGACCGCGTCCTGTCGGTCGACCCCGTCGCGCGCACCGCGGACGTCCAGGGCATGACGACGTACGAGCACCTCGTCGACGCCACGCTCGCCTACGGCCTGATGCCACTCGTCGTCCCTCAGCTCAAGACCATCACCATCGGCGGCGCGGTGACCGGCCTCGGGATCGAGAGCACATCGTTTCGCAGTGGACTGCCGCACGAGTCGGTTCTCGAGCTCGAGGTCCTGACGGGCAATGGTGACGTGGTCCTCGCGACACCGGACGGCCCGCACGCCGAGCTGTTCCGGGCCTTCCCCAACTCCTACGGTTCGCTCGGCTACGTCACCCGACTCGTGATCGAGCTGGAGCCGGTCCGGCCGTACGTCCGGCTCCGACACGTCCGCTTCACGCAGCTCAGCGAGGTCACCCGAGCCATCGACGAGATCATGCAGTCGTCGGCGGACGACGGCGAGCCGGTCGACTTCCTCGACGGCGTCGTGTTCAGTGCGAGCGAGTCCTACCTGACGCTCGGCACCTGGGCCGACACGGCGCCCAGCACGTCCGACTACACCGGCGCCGACATCTACTACCGCTCGATCCAGCGGCTCCAGACCGATCATCTCAGCATTCGAGACTACCTGTGGCGATGGGACACCGACTGGTTCTGGTGTTCGAGAGCATTCGGCGCGCAGAACCCTCGCATCCGCAGGCTCTGGCCGAAGCGGTGGCTGCGCAGTGACATCTACTGGAAGCTCGTACGCCTCGAAACCCGGTATCACATCGTGGGACGCGTTGACCAGCGCCGGGGGCGACCCGCGCAGGAGCGCGTCGTGCAGGACGTCGAGATCCCGGTGGAGCGCACCGCGAGCTTCCTGGCGTGGTTCCTCACGGAAGTCCCGATCGAGCCGGTGTGGCTGTGCCCGCTCCGGCTGCGGGAGCCGGCCGGGCCAGACGCATCGGGCAAAGCTCCCTGGCCGTTGTATCCAATCGCCGCCGGGCGCGACTACGTGAACGTCGGTTTCTGGTCCAGCGTGCCGGTCCTGCCCGGCGCCCACGACGGCGACGTCAACCGACGCATCGAGCGCGTGGTCTCAGAGCACGAGGGCCACAAAGGGCTCTACTCCGACGTGTTCTACGACGAGGCCGAGTTCTGGCGCCGGTACGGCGGCACCGACTATCACCACGCAAGACAGGCGTACGACCGTGACGGACGCCTGCTCGATCTCTACGACAAGGCGGTGCGACGCAAGTGAGCCTCCATTTCGACAGCGGGCGCAGGCCCGGTCGCGTCTCGCTCGGCGAGATGTTCGACCGGCTTTACGGGCCGGACGCGCCGCTGCGCCTCACGGCCTACGACGGCAGCGAGGCCGGCCCCGCCGATGCGCCGGTCGGGCTCCGGCTCGTGCGACCTCGCGGCACGGCCTACCTCGCGAGCTCACCCGGGTCGCTCGGCCTGGTCCGGGCTTACGTCCAAGGTGACATCGAGCTCGACGGCACGCACCCGGGTGATCCGTACGAGGCGGTGCGTGCGTTCCGAGCCCTTGCGGCACGCCGTCCCCCACCCCTGGAAGCACTGCGCTGGCTGCGGTCCCTCGGTCCGAGCAACCTGATCCGGCCGCCGCTCCCGCCGCAGGAGGTCAGGCCGGTCCGGCCGGGGCGCAAGCACGGACGACGCCGGGATGCCACGGTGATCAGCCACCACTACGACGTGTCGAACCGCTTCTACGAGATGGTCCTCGGGCCGTCGATGACGTACACCTGCGCGTGCTACTCCACCTCGACAGCGACGCTGGAGGAGGCCCAGGAGCACAAGTACGACCTGGTCGCGCGCAAGCTCGGCCTGAAGCCGGGGATGCGGCTGCTCGATGTCGGCTGCGGGTGGGGTGGCATGGTGCGTCACGCCGCGCGGGAGCACGGCGCCCGCGTCCTCGGCGTGACTCTCTCGGCTGAGCAGGCACAGTGGGCGTCGGACCGGATCGTGGCGGACGGGCTGGAGAACCTCGCCGAAGTGCGCCACCTGGACTACCGCGACGTGACCGAGACCGACTTCGACGCCATCAGTGCGATCGGCCTGATCGAGCACATCGGCATCGAGAACTACGCGTCGTACTTCGAGTTCCTGCGCTCTCGCCTGCGCCCGGGTGGCCGTCTGCTCAACCACGGCATCACCCGCTCGGACAATCTGCATCCCGGGATTCCGAAGCGTGGATTCATCGGCCGGTACGTTTTCCCGGACGGCGGCATCACCGGCTCCGGGGCGATGGTGACTGCGATGGAGGACGCCGGGCTGGAGGTCCAGCACCAGGAGAACCTTCGGGTGCACTACGCCCGGACGTTGCAGGGCTGGTGCGACAACCTCGTCGCCAACTGGGACGAGTGTGTGGCGGAGACCAGCCTGCCGACCGCCAAGGTGTGGGGTCTGTACATGGCTGGCTCGCGATTCTCCTTCGAGCGCAACGACATCCAGCTGCACCAGGTGCTGGCCACTCGTACGGCACCCGATGGCAATGCCGACTACCCGTTGCGGCACGACTTCGGCACCTGAACGGGGTGTCGGCGTCGCACAGCGCTAGGTCGATCTCACCTGGCACCGGCGACGATGCCGGCACCTTCCTGGCCGGACTACGGAAAAGCGGCTGCCCCCGACCCGAAAGGGGACGAGGGCAGCCGGCGTGACGGGGGGATGAGCGTCAGATCACCCGAGATGTGAGCGGGGGGCCGCTCTCGAGAGGGACGATTTCGAATCAGAAGGTCGGCGAGACACACTGACCCGAACGCCCGCCGGCGACCGTGTTGGACTTGTTGTCATTGGTGGGTGCCGGGGCGTTGCCCGCACAGGTGAGGGCACCACCGATGTTGTTGGCGGAGATCAGGGGCGCGATTCCCGACAAAGGAACATTGTCCGAGACCGTGACGGCGGCACCTGTCGTGGTCCGTGCCAGCGAAACGTTGCGGGTGTTGTTCGCGACCGTGATCGCGCCACCGACGGTGTTGGCCCCGCACTTGTTGTTGTCGCCGATCTTGACCTTGCCCACACCGCCCGAGACGGAAAGGGCGCCCCCGACGGTTGTGCTACCGCAGAACTCGAACAGCTTGGCGCCGCTAGCGGTGATCGCTCCGTTGACGGTCGAGTTCTTGGAGGAGAGCGAGCCACCCGCCTGGACTGTGATCGCCCCGCCCACGTTGGCACCACGCAGACACAGCTTCTGCCCGCTCGCCACCGTCTGTGCGCCGGCAAGATCGCCCGTCACGGTTTGGGTGCACGCAGCCGTAAGGCCGGAGGTGCCGGCGTGGGCGGCCTGCGGGAGGACTGCCGCCAGACCGACAACGGCGAGCGTCCCGGTGAGGGCGGACACAACGCCATTGCGGACGCGGGGGGAGATGGTCATGGTCATGAATTGCCTCTCGAGTTGCTGTAGGCCGGAGTCGGCATGCGTTTCGCTGGAGTACCGGCCCCAGGAATGCTTGGCGGGAGGCTGGTAAAGGCGACATTAGCAGCTCTGATTACTTTGCGCTTAACTTTTATTACTCTCCGTTAAAAGTTCCTCTATACCGCATAAGTCGCATTCGTCCGTGTTGAGAGGGATGCAGCGAACCGCTGTTGCCAGCCTTCACCCAGTGCCCGATCGGCCTATGCTCCGCGTCGTGCGAGTCAGTGTCCTCGGCGCGATAGAGGTGGAGGTCGACCGCGCGCTCGTCGACCTCGGCACCCGCAAGCAACGAGCACTGCTGGCTGCACTGGCCGTGTCGCGCGGGCATGCTGTCTCGCCTGACCGCCCGCGACGACGACGAGCGCGGCATGGCGATCGCCCTCACCCTGCAGGCCGTCCGTTCGGCGAGCTGGGCCAGATCTCGCGAATGCGGCTGACGATGCAGGAGGCTCGCGATCACGCGGCGCGGCTGCGGATGGCGTACCCGCTCATCGTCATCGTTCTCGACGGCATGCGCATTCCGTGGCTCGCCATGGCGGTCGGTGAGGTGGCTCTCGGGCTCGCTCGGCCAGACCTCCGTGCTGCCGCTACGCGAAGGCCGCCCCCTTCGCGGGCCGGCTGTGCGTCGCCGGGTCCGGGGCGGCAATGGGCCCTGTTGACGCCTTCCTCGCACTAGCCGCAGCAGCGACCGGCGAGACCGCGACCGCCGCTATGCACGCGGCGGCCGCGGTGGAGTTGTGCGAAGGATGGGAGATCCCGCTGGTCGCCGAGTGGCTGCGCGGCCATCGTGATCGTCACGGAGTTCTGACCTGCCGTGCGGTCAGTGGAGGTAGGAGAAGGCCCGCTGGTCGAGCCGGTCTAAGCGGCGGGCGCGCGAGCTGCCACATCACCCTGAACGGCAGGCAGGCCCGTCTTCGCGAACGCTCGTTCCTGGGCCTCGGCAGGAACATCCAGGCAAGCCCACGGCACGGCGACGGGCGGCCACCTGTCCCGGCAGCAGCAGCTGTTCCCCGGACCCGGTCGTTGTGGTGGTCATGTCGAGCTCCCTTCGTGTTGAGGCACTCGGATGGTCGGCCCTGTGTGGTTCTTGAGCTCCTGCGAGCTCAGTGCGGTGGTCAGCGGGCACCGACCGGGACGTGCTCCGAGCCGGCGTTCGCGTGCTCATCGGAGGGCGAGTGCTCCGCACCGGTCGCGGTTGCTGTGGTTTCCTCGCCGACCTCGATGTCCAGGTGCGGCAGTGCTCGGTCGAGCCAGGCGGGCAGCCACCAGTTCCAGGGGCCTGCGGTCGATATCGGTGCTGGCAACTGCACCGAACTACTGATGACGAGGCTGCTCCCGCGCGCTTGGGATCCGGTTGGTTCGACTTGGGGTCGGCTAGGGGTCGCCTGGGCCTCAGTCCAGGCCTCTCGGCGGGCAGAGGACTCCAGTTGTCACTGTCAGGCACCACTGACCGCGATCTACTGCGTAGAGTAAGTGTGTACTCACACACAGTGCACCAACCAGGATAGGTCGCCTCCCCGCCGCTCGTGTGATCGACACCTGAGCTGCGTACGCCTCCGACGCGATGGCGACTCTGACCCGAGCGAGGGAACCGACGTGACGCGACGACGACGTGCATCCGTTGCAGTGCTCGTGAGCCTGCTCGTGTCCGGTTGCGGAGCAGCCGCTGAGCCCACCAGTGTCGCCCCGCAGGCCGGCGAGGCGCCGGCGCAGCTCGTCCTGAAGCCCGCGACAGGAAAGCCGATCGTGACGTTCAACGGGTTGGTGAACGGCGGCCAGCCCCTGGCTGTGGATCTTGCATCATTCAGCGCTCTGCCCGAACAGAGACTGACGGTCGTCGAGCCCTTCGTGAGACAAGCGATGACGTTCACGGGCGTTGGCTTTGCCGACCTGCTCAACGCGGCCAAAGCGACAGGTCAGTCCGTAACGCTGCATGCGCTGGACGACTACGAGGTCACCCTCGATGCCGCAGTGCTTCGGGAGCCGGGAGTGATGCTCGCCACCCAAGCCGACGGAAAGCCCATCGACGTTGCTTCCGGCGGACCGGTGCGCTTGGTCTTTCCGGCCTCGTCCGCCAGCGGTAAGGACACTGACCTATGGGTCTGGAGCATTGACGAGATCACCGTCGGATGACGGCACGAACAAGCGGTCGGACCAAGCTGACCCGTACTCAAAAGGTTGGCGGCGTGCTACTCATCGCCTTGGTGCTGGGAGCGAACCTGCTCAACGTCTTCGTCAGCCACTCGCTCAGCCGCACCAATGCACAGGTGTACGCGGCTGGCGAGACAATGACGACAGTGGCAAACCTCGGCCGCGAGGCAAACTTCGTTGCGGTGGCAGCGGCACAGCTGCCTGACCGCCAACAGCTCGACGAGGTGGTCCTGCATCACGGGCTGATGGTGCGCCAGATCGCCGTCGCACACGTCATGCTCGCGGGCATGTTCGGCACAGAAGCAGCGATGTCGGAGGTTGATCTGCGCCTCGCCGAGCTGGAGGACACGCTCGACTCGCTAGGGCCGAGCCCGCCGGATCCCGAGCTCCGCAGGGCGGGAGTCGTGATCCTCGGGCAGGCGCAAGCACTAGAGGTTGCCACCAAGCACCTGTACGACGGGACAGAGATCGAGCTGTTCGAGGTGAACCGGAGCGCAACATCGGTCCAACGCCTATATCAGATAGCGCTCGTCGGAATGGGCCTGTTCACGGGGCTCGTAACGGTCGGTCTGCTGATCTCGCTGAGGCGCCGCGCGAGCAAGGACCTGGCCGCGGCTTATGACGATCTCTTCGACGAAACGCAGGAACGTCGCCTCGCCGAGGACGGGCTCCAGCGCAGCAACGATCACTTCAGAGCACTCGTACACAACGCGAGCGATGTGATCACGGTCATCGACAAGGAGCTCCGCATCACGTACCAGAGCCCGTCGGTGATGGGCGCACCCAGTAGCCGCGCAGACGACCTGATCGGCACCGGCTTCATGGATCTCGTCGAGGAGGCAGACCGGAACCGGGCCAGGGTCCGGCTGGACGAGAGCGCCGCCCACCCCGGCACGGCAGTTCGAGCGGAGCTCAACTTGCGCAGCGGCGACGCGTATCGCCTCCACGAAGTGACGATGTGCTCACTGCTCGATGACCCCGCGGTTGAAGGCGTCGTGCTGAACTATCGCGACGTCACCGAGCGGGTCCAGTTCCAACGCGAGCTGGAGCGCCTTGCCTATGAGGACGTCCTGACCGGACTGCCCAATCGCGCCCATCTGCAGAAGGAGATCGTACGCATCACCCAGGAACATGACGCCGTCGCCATCCTCTTCATCGACCTTGACGCTTTCAAAGTCGTCAACGACTCTCTTGGTCATGCGGCCGGTGACCTGCTGCTGCAGGCGGTGGGGGAGCGACTGACGGCGGAGACACGAACTGGAGACCTGCTCGCTCGGCTCGGTGGCGATGAGTTCACCATCGTCGTCACCGATCGTCGTGTCGACACAGTCCGCGCACTTGCCGATCGACTGATCTCGGCACTGAACGAACCCTTCTTACTCGCAGAGCAGTTCGCGTTCGTCGGCGCAAGCATCGGAATCGCGACGACCCAAGACGGCGAACGGTCGCCG
>Ga0136634_10000574_pt1 | contig 15608 bp, 18 predicted proteins | sample AntDrymUQ8332106_2_FD_104654 | JGI IMG/M metagenome (GOLD analysis project Ga0136634, IMG submission 104654) | Polar desert sand microbial communities from Dry Valleys, Antarctica - metaG UQ833 (21.06) | ecosystem: Environmental > Terrestrial > Soil > Desert | place: Antarctica: Dry Valley... | reverse complement strand
TTATCCGCCTTCCCTGCCGCTTCAATTATTTCTGCAATGTTTATTGGCTTTAAATTGTCCGGATCGCATTCATCAGTAATAACAGAAACTGCCGCACAGGCGATACCTAATTGATTGGCAACGATCACTTCAGGCACAGTGCTCATACCGACCATGTCTGCACCAATCATTCTTAAAAACCTGTATTCCGCCCTCGTCTCCAGATTCGGGCCTGCAACAGCAACATACACACCGGATTTCAAAGAAATGCCCAATTCTTCCCCCGATATTTTAATCAATTCGCTTAGAGTATTGTCGTACGGTCTGCTCATATCCACAAAACGGTTTCCATAAGCAGGATCATTCAATCCCCTCAAAGGATTCTCTGCTTGTAAATTGATGTGATCATTTATTAATACCAATTCGCCCTTATGATAATCCCGATTCATGCCTCCGGCCGCATTGCTAAGGAGTAAATGATCGATTCCCAATTCCTTCATTACTCTTATCGGAAACGTTATCTGCTGCATGCTATAACCTTCGTAGTAGTGAAACCGCCCCTGCATAATGATCACCTTTTTATCATCGACCCTCCCCAGTATCAGTTGTCCTTTATGAAATTCTACCGTGGAAACAGGAAAATGAGGTATTTCATCGTATGATATGTTAGCCAACACGTCAATTTTCTGCACCAGGGCATTCAACCCCGTTCCAAGAACGATTCCGGCTATGGCGTTTTCAAATCCCCTGTCTTTTAAAAACCTGGCCGATTCTTTTATATTTTCTAATAGTTGCATAATTTATAGGTTTGATTGGGAACTTGTTTTTCAATAAACCCGTATGTTATCAAATGAACAAGTGGACATTATACCTGTTAAGTTTTCTGGTAGTATCCGATTCGTCGTCTAATAATAGTAAAAGTTTGAACGATAACCTGAATATAATCGAACTCTCGCAACAATTGCTGCTGGCCGCAAAAATGCGGGAGCCGACAGAGACCGCTGTTCGTTTACTGGCGCGCATGCCGGCCGCAGAGCTGCAACAGCAACTTTCTACGGATGATAAAAAAAAAGCCTTTTGGATCAATGTATATAATGCATACACACAGGTTATACTTCTTGCCAACTCAGAAAAATACAAGGGTAGGAACGATTTTTTCAGGAGTAAACAAGTGATCATTGCTGGTAAAAATCTGAGCCTGGACGATATCGAACATGGATTGTTGAGGAGGTCTTCAATAAAATGGAGTTTGGGTTATCTTAATAAAGTATACAGTTCCAGATTTGAAAAACTAAATCGTGTGGAACAGCCTGACTACAGAATTCATTTTGCCATTAATTGCGGAGCGAAGAGCTGCCCACCCATCGCTTTTTATAAACCAGACAAGATGGATGATCAACTGAATCTTGCTATGAAAGCCTATTTAAAAAGTGAAACCAATTATGATCCGGAAAAAAATATTGTTAGCCTGCCTGCAATCATGAGCTGGTTCAGAGGTGATTTCGGCGGGAAAAAAGCGATAAAGGAATTGCTTAAAAAGCTTTCTATCATCCCGGCAAACAAAAATCCTTCTATCCGGTTTAATAAATATGATTGGAACTTGTTCTTAGAAAACTATAAACATGAGTAATATGACAAACAGTTATTACGATCCGGAAGATCTTAAGAAGTTCGGAGCAATTGGCGAATTTCAAAAAGAATTGGGTGATAAATTTTTCGGTTGGTATAGTGAAGTTTTTAAAGACAGTGCATTGAGTGCAAGAGAAAAATCACTGATTGCCCTGGCTGTGTCGCACGCCGTTCAATGTCCATATTGTATCGATGCTTATAGCAGCGACGCTTTTGAAAAAGGATGGAGTGAAAGCCAGATGATGGAAGCGGTGCATGTTGCTGCAGCCATCCGGGGCGGTGCATCATTAGTACATGGTGTGCAGATGATGAATAAGGTGAAAGAGATCGCCATGTAATTTTAAACTTGAAGATGTACTGATGAAATCGTTGAAAGCGCAGGGAAATATTTTGGCGGATGCAAATTACCAGGTTGATGTATTGGAACATGGGAAATACGATGCTTGCAATCTCGTTCCGTTTCAGCAAAAAATGGAGACGCTTGGATTGTATCCCTTAAAGCCAACTGGCATGGAGATTTTCCAGGTGAACGTCGGAAAAATGTGCAACCAGGTTTGCAAGCACTGTCATGTCGATGCCGGTCCGGATAGAAAGGAAATCATGACGAGAGAAACGATGCAACTTTGCCTGGATGTGATTTCCAACAATCCGGCACTGAAAACGGTTGATTTGACTGGCGGTGCTCCGGAACTCAATCCAAACTTCAGATGGTTCGTTGAAGAAATAAAAAAGCTCAACCGGCATATCATTAACAGATGCAATCTTACCATCATTCTGGCCAATAAAAAGTATTATGATCTTCCTGAATTTTTCAGGCAGTATCATATTGAAGTGATCTCTTCGCTTCCATTTTATACACAGGATAGAACAGACCGGCAACGGGGAGAGGGGGTTTTTAATGATTCAATCAAAGCATTGCAAATGCTAAATGATGTGGGCTATGGAAAATGCGATACGGGTTTGATATTGAATTTGGTTTATAATCCCGCCGGAGCTTTTTTGCCGCCTGCCCAAATATCATTGCAGAAAGAATACAAAGAAGCTTTGATGAAACAATATGGCATCGAATTCAATAATTTATACACTATTACCAATATGCCAATCAGCCGGTATCTCGATTATTTACTAACCAGTGAGAACTATGAAAAATATATGGAAAAGCTCGTCACTGCTTTTAATCCAGCCGCCGCGGCCGGAGTCATGTGCAGAAATACGATCTCGGTGGGTTGGGATGGCTATTTATACGATTGTGATTTTAATCAGATGCTGGATCTGAAAGTAAATTGCCATGGGAGTCATTTATCACAGTTACGGGTAGATGATTTGAACAGCAGGGAAATTATAATTGGTCAGCATTGCTATGGATGTACTGCCGGTGCGGGTTCAAGTTGCGGTGGTGCAACAACTTAACCTGAATTCAAATAGAATGCAAACGCTGCGCGAAAATATATTAATGATATTTATTAAAAACCCGGTTCCCGGGCGTGTCAAAACGCGGCTGGCCGCTACGATAGGGGATGAGGGCGCATTGGCCATTTATCAAAAATTATTAAAACATACTCTTCAAATAACGGTCGCCCTAAAAGTGAAGAAAATGATTTTTTATTCTGATTTCATCCCGGTTAACGATGCCTGGGATGAAAATGATTTTCAACAGGAATTACAAAGAGGAGCAGATCTGGGCGAAAAAATGAAGAATGCTTTTCAGTACGTTTTCGAAAAGCATTATGGTAAAGCAATTATTATCGGTAGCGATTGTTTTGAGTTAAGTACCGCTCATTTACACCAGGCTTTTGACAGGCTTAATGAATTGGATACTGTGATTGGACCTGCCAGAGATGGCGGCTATTATTTACTGGGAATGAACAGCCTGCAGGAAGATTTTTTCCAAAACAAAACGTGGAGCTCAAATAGGGTCTACCGGGATACGATGCAGGATATTGATCGTCTTAAATTATCCTGCTTTAATCTCCCTGTGTTAAAAGATATAGATGAAGCCGATGATCTGCCTCCCGGCCTCAGGTTACAATACAAACCCATTGTATCATGATCAGTGTCATTATCCCTACCTATAATGAAGCAGATCAGATTGCTGAAATGATTAATAAAACGAGGGCTGCCAACGGCAGTAACCCCATTGAGATCATTGTTGTAGATGGGGGAAGCACAGATGAAACCGTTGCCATTGCCACCAAAGTAAATGCTATAACGATAGTGAGTGATAAGAAAGGCAGATCTGCCCAAATGAATAAAGGTGCATCGGTTGCCGGGGGCGATATTCTTTATTTTCTTCACGCAGACAGTATTCCACCAAATAATTTTTCGGGCTATATTATAAATGCTGTGAACAAAAAATTCGGCGCGGGCTGCTTCAGGCTAAGTTTCGACCATTCACATTTGTTTTTAAAAGCGAACTGTTGGTTCACACGATTTGATATAAACGCCGTTCGTTTTGGTGACCAGAGTTTATTTGTTACTAAAGATATTTTTGAGAAATGTGGCGGCTTTAGAGAGGATCTCTTCATGATGGAAGACCAGGAAATCATTCACCGGATAAAGCAACGCGGAAAATTTACAGTCATGAATGATGTCGTGATTACGTCCGCACGAAAATATCTTGACAATGGCATTTACCGGATGCAGGCCATCTTTTACCGCATCTGGTTACTGTATTATTTAGGGTACTCCCAGGAGTATTTATTACAATTGCACCGGAAACTTATTCGCAGACACAAACTTTAATGATGAAGCCAGATAACGAAAACGCAAAACTTCCACCGGAGCAGCGGCCATTCAGGGTGCTGATTGTTTCCGGCTCTGCCCGCAGACAATACAATTGTCCTGGTGTGGATAGTAAATCAAGAACGCTTATGCTCCGCATGGCAGAACTGCTTCCGCAAGACTGGGAAATTGACTATGAAGATTTAGGCAATGTGTATGCGAGAGAACGTATTCAGAGTTGCAATGCATGCGTATCTACTTCAATGGCATTGTGTGTATGGCCTTGTAACTGTTACGAAAAAAAAAGCAGGAAGGAACCCGACCTGATGTGGAACCTGGATCTCTATGCCAGGTTGGATATGGCTGATGCATGGGCCATCATTGGTCCGATCAATTGGTATGCTCCATCTGGTAATTTGAAGCTGATGTTCGATCGGATGGTATGCATGAATGGCGGCAATCCAGATGAAAAATCAATAGAACATAAAAATCCCGAAAAGGCCATGGCGCTGGAACATACCGAAGAATGGAAAGGAATGAGCGTAAATCACCTGGAAGGCAGAACGGCTGCATTCTTTTGTTACGGTGACGAAGGCGGCGATGAAATGGATGAAACCGGAAGACCAAACATTCTGCAGCATAAAAATTATTTTGATCCGGGCCAGGAGCCTTTTGAAAATGAAAGGGATACTTATGCGCCATTGGTTTGGCAATGCCGTTATGGTGGAGTTGAAGTGCCTGATCATTTATGGAAACACTGCACCAGTGGCAAGGGAAAAAAATATAGTGACAACCAGGCTGAAGACATGATACAGGAAAATGAGTTTATGCAAACTTTTGATAAATGGACCGATGAGTTCGTTGAATTTGTACAGCGAAAAGGAAAAGTTCAACCTAATAAATACAGGGCCTATGGTTATGAGGCGCCGTCACATATTTGGGCAAACGTAAAGGATGGCATTCGTTATTTTAAAATGATGGTAGGAAAAGCACCAAAGGGCTCTTCCCCAAAAATCCAGGATGATCTCAACCTGAATAAAGATGCTACCTGGCATCCAAAAAAGGGAGAAGGCAAAAAAATAAAAAAATGAAATTCCCGGATCCCATATTTGATCTGATTGGCATTCCAATTTTAGTGGGTTTGTTTATTTTCCTCTGGATCATGGAATCGAAATTCCAACTGCGTAAAAGAGTTCAGAAAAAATCCGATCGGTTTCTTACTAATACTGGTATAGCCACGGTGTCCCTGGTACTTTTGCGACTGGTTTTTATTCCTGCAATGGTCTGGCTTGCTGTTCATAACAATGAATGGAAATTTGGGTTGAATTATCTTTATCAATGGCCTGTCTGGACAGAGTTTGTCATTGGATTTTTGTTCCTCGACTATACAAATTATGTATGGCATATCCTTAACCACAAGTTTCCGCTTCTATGGCGATTCCACGTGGTACACCATACCGATCTTGACCTGGATCTCAATACCGGGATACGTTTTCATTTTGGCGAATTGATCGGTTCGATATTTTTTAGAGGAGCGATGGTTCTGTTAACAGGTGCTTCCCCTGTATTGGTTCTGGTGTACGAGATTATTTTTGAAGCCGCTACGAATTTTCATCACAGTAACTGGAAACTTCCCTTACGTTTCGAAAAAGTTTTTAATATTCTTTTCGTTACACCCCGGATGCATGGCATTCATCATTCGATTATAAAAAATGAAACAGACAGTAATTTTTCTGTAATCTTTTCTTTTTGGGACAGGCTACACAAGACCCTTCATTTAAATATTGCTCAACAGGATATTATTATCGGTACCCCTTCATATCGCGACCCTGCAGAGTTAACCCTCCTCAACCTGTTGCTGATGCCGTTCAGAAAATTAAAAAGTTGGCAGTTTGCAGATGGAACCGTACCGGAGCGATCCGACACCGATAAAAATAGGGTTCATTTTCCGGACGATGAACCGAAGCAAAACTTACGTAAAAATAATGCCGGAAGTTTCTAGATATGAAATTCTTCTCCGTAGTTTGTTGATGACAACACCTACAAAGGCCCCGGTAGAGCAATGGGGGAAAAACGCCTTCTCTACAGTTTTTTTGATAATAACATCCTCCGTTGCAGTGATTATTTTTGTTGAATGAACAAAACTTATAAGGCTGTATATTACGATTCTTCGGGCCAGTTCTTTAATGCTACCATTTTTCTTTCTTCTATCACTTTATCCATTCAATATGCAGATGAAAACAATGTAGTGAAAGAAGTATATTGGTTGGCGGAAAATATTACTTCATTGGAAGAAGAAGCACTGGCTTCGATTCTTACGTATAAAAATAAAAATGCGCAAACAGAGCGTTTGGTTATTCGTGATGTGGAATTGTTGCAAGCCATCAAAAAGCATTTCAGTGGCCGGCCATTTGCCGGTGGCTGGCGGTACCGCATGATTGGCAGTACAAGAAATAAAATCATACTGTTCATTTCCATTTCCTTGGCTTTAGTCATGGCCGTATATTTCTGGTTTGTTCCCTGGCTGGGAGAAAGGATTGCCCGCAACATTTCAAAAGAATGGGAAATTGGTATGGGCGATAGAATGTATCAATCTATAATACGCCAGGTTAAAGTTGATTCTGCAAAAACAAAGCTCATCAATTCTTTTTACAGCGAACTTCATTACGATATAGATTACCCGGTCAACATTACCGTTGTTGAATCAAAAGAAATAAATGCCTTTGCCATTCCGGGGGGACATATAGTCGTTTATAACTCTATCTTAGCTCAAATGCATGCGCCAGAGCAATTGGCTGCCTTGATAGCACACGAAGCATCGCATATCGCATTGCGACATTCTTTACGGAATATCTTCAGGAGTATGGCTAGAAAAGTTTTTTTAATGCTACTGGTGGGTAATGAGGCAGGTCTTGCGGGATCTTTGGTTGATCGGGCAGATAATCTAAAAGGCCTTGAATACTCACGCTCCCTCGAAACCGAAGCAGACAATTATGGCATTCGCTTAATGAGCGATAATAATATTGATGCTACGGGAATGCTGCATTTGATGGCAATATTGCAGGGAGCGACAAAAGATAAAGAACCAGCTGCTTTTTTAAGTACTCACCCTGTATTTGCAAGCAGAATAGAAAATATAAAAAGACAAATGCCAAAAAAAGAACTCACACCTAACAAGCATGAATCATTAAAATCGATATATGCCGAGCTTCAACAACGACACTGGTGAAAGTATGTCAATAATGATTGTATAGGAGCGCGAACGGGGTAATACACAATCACAGGGAAGCAAGTTCTACAATAGCCGCGACCGTGTCGTTAAAACCTTTGATGCTGCTGGGTTTTGTAAGATATTTATTGGCGCCCATTTTATAAGAGTAATCGATATCTTCTTTGGCAGTAGAAGTAGTAAGGACCAATAACGGAATATCTCTGAAACCATCAAATGATTTGATGGTTTTGAGAATATCTTTTCCATGCACTTTGGGCAAATTGAAATCCATGACTATCACATGCGGAAGAACGGTGCATTCTTTAATAAAAGCAGATACTTTGTCTCCTTCTCTTACAACATTCATAGTAAACAAAACATTATTGTCTTTTAAGGATTCTTGAAGCAATTCAATATCATCCAGATCATCTTCAATTAAAAAAATCCTTAGTAGTTTTTCCATTTATGTCCGGCTGATTTTACACTATATTTAAAGTTCGTTTTAGTAAAGCTTCTTCGACTAATCTGCAAAAAGGAAGCCACTATAAGGTGAGGAGATCGGGCGATAAGATAATTCAATATATAATATAGTAGGAATTAATGGTACATAACCTTTTACCCTTCGGGTCGGGTCCAATTCCATTGATACATTAATTGGTAGTCAGTTGCACGATGGCACCAACAGTATCGTTGAAACCCTTTATAGTGGTGGGCTTGGTAATGAAGCTGTTGGCCCCCATTTTATAAGAATATTCTATGTCTTCCCTGGCTGTAGAAGTTGTTAAGACGATTAAAGGAATATTTTTGAAGTCCTCATTGGACTTTATCTGCTTGATAATTTCCCGTCCATGTACCCGGGGCAGATTGAGATCCATGACAATGATATGGGGCAATCTTTCACAATTACTCAGGTAGTTTTGTACTTTATCTCCTTCCATAATTACATCCAGATAATAATCTACCTTATTGTCTTTAAGAGATACCTCCAGTAGCTCGATATCATCCGAATCGTCTTCTATTAAAAAGATGTGGATTTCCTGTGACATGATTGTTTGTATTTGAAATTATTGTCAATCTAAGTAATTATATATTTAATAACCAGTTTCTGCAGTTAGAAAATCACGCGCACATGAAATTTGTAAAAGTGATTTTAAAAAAGGTACAATCAAAATTAAATAATTGATTTATTGCCAGATCACGGGTAGTAAAAAAATAATGACACCAGTCACGAATAGCACAGTAAGCACATGTACAAGCCAATGGTTATTACGTAGAAAAATAAATTGCTCCATCGTTCTGCCTATCCAAAATACAGCCATACCAACCATAAAAGCTTTCCCGAGTGAGGTTGTATATAAATCTTTTGGAAAAAAGAAACACAAAAAACCGGTAAACAGAAATATATAAATCATCCTGATATTTAATATTTGTAGGATGGCGGCGTTTTCCCGGCTAATTGCCTTCAATTCTTTAGGCCAGTTAAAAAGTTCCCAGAATACTGCGTGGAAAAGGGCAAAGAGGATACTGTGGCTGCCGCACAAATAGACGATCGTACTATTATTCAATGGATGCTTTTTAGAGTACAAAATTAACGGTACCCTTTATAAATTATATTCGGTTTTATTGATTGCTTTTTCTATTTTGCGCCCTTTAAAACGGGGCTATTTAATTCGCAAATGAAAAAAATTCTTGTTGTATATTTTTCTCAGTCGGGCCAGCAAATGCGGATTTTGCAATCACTGATAAAGCCGTTTTTGGATGCGGGTCACCAGGTTGTTTTGGAAGAAATACAACCTGTAGAGCGTTTTCCTTTTCCATGGAGTGCTTATGAATTTTTTAATGCGTTTCCTGAAACGTTTACCCAGCAACCTATTGCTTTACGACCTTTAACAGAAGCTGCCAGTCAGAATTTTGACCTTATCATACTGGGGTATCAACCATGGTTTTTGACTCCCTCCAGGCCTGTTAGTTCTTTCCTTCAATCTTCAGATGTTCAGGCCATTCTTCACCAAAAGAATGTGATTACTGTACTGGGATGCCGTAATATGTGGTTGGGTGCGCAGGAAAAGGTAAAGAGCCGGTTGAAACAGGTGAATGCTCATTTGGTGGGAAATATAGCTCTTGTAGACCGATCGGGCAATCTCACCAGCTTAATAACTATCTTACGCTGGATGTTTACAGGTAACAAAAAAGCGTTCTGGTTTTTCCCCCCGGCCGGCGTTTCAGAAAAAGACATCCAACATGCGGCCGTTTTTGGCAATCTGATTAAGGACGCACTCAATAAAAACAATTTCGACAACCTGCAGGAAGCACTCAATAAAGAAGGAGCTATTGAAGTAAAACCGAATCTTGTGTTATTGGAAAAAAGAGGCCAAAAGGCTTTTTCAGTTTGGGCGAAATTCGTGGCCATGGGAGGGGCAGTTCACTCAACGGGTCGAAAGTTACGGGTGTATATTTTTATGTATTTGCTACCCACCGCTATCTTCATATTATCTCCCTTGTTATGGTTGCTTTCGCGTATTATGCTCATTGTAAAACGCAAACAGCTTGATCTGGAAGTATCTTATTATAAACAGAATTCTCTGCGATAAATTCGGGTCTGACCGTCCCGGTCTGATCTTAAACCAGGTCTGACCGTCTCGGTCTGACCTTGATTTATCACTTTTTCGTCTTTGAAACACCATTTTATCAGCTTTTTTTATAAAAATCAAATTCTTAATATTGCTTTTAAACCTGAAGTAGAGATGAAGAGGAATGTTTATATAACAAGGCTTGCAAAATATTTACCTAATGACCCGGTTTCAAATGAAGAAATGGAAGATATATTGGGACTGATCAACGGTTTATCTTCAAAGGCAAAGCCCCTGATCTTACGAAACAATCAAATTAAAACACGTTATTATGCCCTGAATAAATCGGGCAATGCTACCCACACCAATGCTGAACTGACTAAAAGAGCCGTTGAAAATTTATTTGATGAAAACTTCAAGCTTCAGGATGTAGAGGTGCTTTCCTGCGGCACTTCAAGCCCCGATCAGATACTGCCGGCCCATGCAGCCATGGTGCACGGTCTGTTGGGCGGCGATCCCATTGAAATCAACTCGACGACAGGGGCCTGTAGTGCAGGTGTTCAGGCTTTTAAATTTGGTTATCTTTCTGTATTGTCTGGTGATGCAGAAAACGTGGTTTGTGCCGGATCCGAGCGATTTTCTATCTGGATGCTGGCAAAATATTTTAAAGAGGAAGCGCACAAGATCACGCAATTAGAAGGAGATGGTATTATCGCTTTTGAAAAAGATTTTTTGCGATTTATGTTATCCGACGGCGCCGGTGCGGCCTTGTTACAAAGCAAGCCCAACCCCAATGGATTGTCTTTACGGATCGAGTGGGTTGAACAGCGTTCTTTCGCTAATGAATTGCCTACTTGTATGTACTCCGGCTCAGTGAAAAAGGAAGATGGTTCCATTATGGGATGGAGTGATATGGAGCAGGACCAGTGGACGGCACAATCGGTTTTTGCAGTGAAACAGGATACCAAGCTACTCGGAGAGTGGATTATCAAAAAAGGCGGGGTATTTTTAATGGATATCATCCAAAAACGAAAATTGGATGTATCGGCTCTTAGCTGGTATCTTCCTCACCTGTCTTCCCAGTATTTTGGCCCCCGTATTGAAAACGAATTTGTTTCTTTAGGCATTGATATTCCCAAAGAAAAATGGTTTACTAATCTTGCAACCGTAGGAAATGTTGGTGCTGGCTCTCCTTACCTGATACTTGAAGAAATATTTAAGTCGGGCAGACTTAAAAAAGGGGATACGTTGCTGATGATGGTGCCTGAAAGCGCCAGGTTCAATTATGCCTATGTTCTGATGACGGCGGTATAAGATTTTTATTTATAACAATCACTTTTATGCAGCAAGATGAAGTTCCACAGGATGAAAAAAACCTGAACGAAGGGAAACTGGCGAAGTTGTATTATGCAACCGACGCCAAAGGTCATTATACAAAAGTAAACAGCATCGGTTGGGAACCTGAAACCGTTGCGATGGAGCAGGCATGGGATGTTGTGCATGCTGAAGTAGAGGCAGCCCGCCAAAAAGTTATTGCCGGTAAAGCCAGCCCTGTACTTTACTTTCTAAAAAAGAACATCATGAATGTTCCCATGGTTGCGGGATATATGGGAACACTCAGTTTGGTAGTTCGCCTGCACATGATTCCTTTTTTCTTTAATAAACTCAGCCGGAAGTCTCTTGAAAGATACGCCTATACTTTTCGGATCTCCGTCGAAGAACTGTTGGATATTGAACAACTGAAAAAGCAACATGAAAGCTAATTTTACACACAGGCAATCGGCACATTGCGAGAATGGAGTTGTTTCAAACCTCCTGCGTTTCCACGGCCTTGAATTTGACGAACCCATGATTTTCGGCATTGGGTCAGGCCTGTTCTTTTCCTACTTACCCTTTGTTAAACTGAATGGCATTCCGGTTGCCTCTTATCGCATCTGGCCTGGCCATATTTTTAAAAGATTTGCGAACCGTATCGGCGTTAAAATAGAAAGAAAGAAATTTTCTACGCCCAAAGCGGCAATGGACGAACTGGATGGCATGCTGGATAAAGGACAGCCTGTGGGCATGCTAACTTCTGTTTTTTACCTCGATTACCTGCCCGCCGCCTACCGTTTTCATTTTAATGCGCATAATATTATAGTTTTTGGAAAGGAAAACGGGCGCTATCTCGTGAGCGATCCCGTCATGGAGTATACAACCGATATTTCCCCGGAGGACCTGACCAGGGCACGGTTTGCAAAAGGAGTTCCGGAACCCAGCGGACGCATGTATTATCCGGTTCAATTGCCCGGTACCTTTGATCTGGAAAAGGCGATCTGGACTGGAATCAAACAAACCAGCGATCATATGACCCATATCCCTGTGCCTTTATTTGGTGCAAAGGGTATGAAATATCTTTCTAAACGATTGCGCTATTGGCCCGATCGTCTCGGCGACCGCAAGGCCATACAATGGCTGGGCAATCTGATCCGGATGCAGGAAGAGATTGGAACCGGTGGAGCAGGATTTCGTTTTATCTATGCTGCGTTTCTTGATCAGGCCAGTACGGTGCTTAAAAATGAAACGCTGTTCGATCTATCAAAACAACTTACCAAAAGTGGCGATCAATTGCGTGAATTTGCCTACTATGCGGGACGTGTTTGTAAAAACCGAACTTCCGATACCCGCACCTTCTCAGAGCTGGCTGCTATGTTGGAAGATTGCTCACATCGTGAACAGCAGATTTTTGGTGAACTCTATCAATTAAGCAAGCCGAAATGAGCGATGCTATCGTCCGTATTCAATCCATAACAAAACTATATAAAGGTTCTGTTCAGCCGGCGATTGCAGATTTACGCCTGGAAATTCCTGCAGGTTCTGTATTTGGTTTGCTGGGTCCCAATGGTGCCGGTAAATCAACATTGATTATGATGCTCTGTGGATTAATGATGCCGGATGAAGGTTCCATTCGTGTACTGGGGATGGATGCAATGAAAGAAGGCGGTGCTATCAGAAAACGGATTGGTGTCGCTCCGCAAGAACTTGCGTTGTTTCCAACCTTAACGGCTTATGAAAACCTGTTTTACTTTGGGAAGATGTATGGATTAAAGACAGACATCATAAAAAAACAAATTGCTGTTTACCTGGAAGTATTTGGATTGTCTGATAAAGCCCGTAAAAGAGTTCATACATTCTCTGGAGGTATGAAAAGACAGCTGAACCTGATCGCTGCCTTGTTACATGATCCAACGTTGTTAATACTGGATGAGCCCACTGCAGGTGTTGATGTACAGTCGAGAAATATTCTGCTCGATTTTTTAATGACATTAAAAGCCAAAAATACAACCATTATATACTCTTCACATTTTTTGGAAGAGGCAGAGAAGATATGTACTCAAATGGCTATCCTGGATGAAGGTAAATTAATTACCCAGGGTATTCCTTCAAATTTAATCGGTGACCATGGAGACTGTACAACATTGGAATCTTTGTTTTTAAAACTCACCGGTAAACACATCCGTGATTGAAAATTCTCGCAACGATAAAAAAAGAAGCTCTTTTGCTGATCAGAGATCCAGGGGGATTGGCGTTAATCTTTTTGATGCCTCTTGGTCTGGTGGTTGTGATGGCCCTGATACAGGATGCCCCCTTCAAAGATTATCAGGAGACAAAACTCGAGGTTGTATTTGTAGATTATGATCAGGATTCGTTGGGTAACAAAATACAAAATGCATTCCTGCAATCGCCCAATATTCAGTTTGTTCATTACAGCGATAGCAATAAAGCCAGGTCGGTGGTCCGGTCGGGGAGATACAAGGCCGCTATCATCATACCTGCAGGCGCCAGTGAATCCTTGCGAAAAAAAAACAAACAATTAATAGCACGAATATTTTCAAATCTTGGCTATCCTGGTGCATCTGCTGATTCAACGGTATTGCCCGCCACAAATATCCAGGTGCTTTTTGATCCGGCTATTAAAGTGAATTACAAACAGGCACTTACATCAGCTGTTGAGAAAGTGATCGCAAATGTGCAATCGGAATGGATTGTCGATCAACTGCAGAATCAGTTAAGCGGCAACACTTCTCCCAAGGGCAAAATGAAAGTAGATTTTACCAAAGTACTTCATGTGCAACAGCAGTATGCTTCAAAGAACATCAACGAAAACCTGGTACTGAATTCTGTTCAGCACAACGTGCCTGCCTGGACGATGTTTGCCATGTTCTTTATCCTTTTTCCGCTTGCCGGGAATTTTATCAAAGAGCGGGAAGAAGGCAGTATGTTGCGCCTCCGATTAATTTCCGGGTCTCAGTTTCCGGTAATATCCGGGAAATTTTTGTTCTATTTCGGCATCTGCCTGTTACAATTTGTGTTGATGACGGTTGTCGGAATCTTTATAATGCCAATGATTGGATTGCAGCAACTGGTGTTGGGAAACAATTTAGGTGGAATATTTCTTACCGCCTGTTCAGTGGCCATGGCTGCAACCGGTTACGGTTTATTGATCGCTGTATTTTTTAGAACGCCGCAGCAGGCTCTTTCTTTTGGTTCCATTTCGGTCGTGATACTGGCGGCACTTGGAGGTGTTTGGGTGCCGGTATACGTGATGCCCGAAATACTTCAGGGCACCAGCCGTTTCTCACCCCTGAACTGGGGATTGGAATCATTCAATAATTTGTTTTTGCGGGATGCCTCCACGCTTGCTATCTTGCCAGACGTTTTCAAGTTGATCAGTTTTGCTATCGTTACTTTAACGTTCAGTATTTTTATCCATAAATCAAGAACAATATCATAGTACAATAAATCAAGTTACGTGGACAATAACACACAAACCGTTGAAGAGCTGATTCCGCTCGTAAAATCAGGAATTATTAAACAGTTGAATATTGATATGACTCCTGAAGCGTTGGATGAGAACACAGCCCTTTTTGGAGAGGGGCTGGGATTGGATTCTATTGATGCACTGGAATTGATTGTTATGATAGATCGGGACTTTGGTATTAAGATCGGGGACCCAAAGGAAGCCAGAAAAATATTTGAAAGTGTTCGGGTTATGGCTGAATATATTCAGGAGAACAGGAAAAAATGAGCCGGCGTGTTTTTATAACGGGTTATGGAATCATCACGGCTATTGGCCATAATACCCGGGAGAATTATCAATCTCTTATTCATCGAAAATGCGGTTTCGGTAGTTTGGAATTCTTAGACACAATTCATAAGCACGATTTGCCTGCCTGTGAAATAAAATTATCAGATCGTCAACTTTGTGAGCTTGCAGGCGTACCACAGGCAAAGGGATATACCCGAACCGTTCTGCTATCTATCATTGCTGTAAACGAAGCCATTCGCATGGCAGGATTGCCAGCGAAAGAATTGACTACAGCCGGTTTGCTTTCGGCTACTACTACCGGTGGCATCCGTGAACTCGAAAAATATTATTACGAATTACAAGACCCCGGTCAGCACGGAGACTTTGAGGCCTACGAGGACACTGCAAACCCAGGAGAGCACACAGAGCG